>Ga0308161_1003124_pt1 | contig 16446 bp, 10 predicted proteins | sample PhyFR2_FD_201034 | JGI IMG/M metagenome (GOLD analysis project Ga0308161, IMG submission 201034) | Phyllosphere microbial communities from UC Gill Tract Community Farm, Albany, California, United States - DLSLF.R2 | ecosystem: Host-associated > Plants > Phyllosphere > Unclassified | place: USA...
GGGAAAAAGCGATTTAGCGAAGAGTAGATCATTGGCTTCTTGAGGAAAGCTGATGAGGCTGCCGATGGCAGAGATGTGCCGCGGGCATAGCTACTCGGAAGCCAGTTATCACGTACGGCGCAGCAAGTCCCCGCTTTGGCAGTGGCGCCACCATCAGTGACCTGCAAGCGAGCGCATTGAATGCCGGCGTTTTGGTGTCCTGTACGGCCTTTGTTATTTATGCGCCATGCCTGCGACATTCGACAAAAGTTGATCAAATGCCCCCTCCTTTGACGCCATAAAACGCAGGTCTAGAGCTGCTCCGCTGCGACTCGAAAGACGGAAGAAGTTGTAGAGGCAAACTGGAATCTCGTGGTTGTCCTTAAAACGTCGATCTGGACCTCCATTTTTATTGACATACTTCCACGTCCGGCCCACCACTTTTGCATCTCCGGGTACAGATTCGCGTTCGACAAATTGTCCATTATTGGACTCTATTGCTACGTTCACGTATTCAATTGCTCCGACATTACCTTTCTGAAATAGCAAGATTCTATCTGGGCAAAATGCCAGTGTGGTTTTGTCCGAAGAAATCATCGGTATCGACACATTGGAGACTATATTCGGCATATTTCCAATGGAAGATTTGGCTGATGTGAACGAAAGTCCTTGTCCTGCACCAGCTGTATACCGGGTGTCAATGTACTGGGATGATGATTTGACGGTCTTCAGTTTTCTGACCTGCCCGAGCTGAGAAAGATTTTCATGCAATTGCTCATACCGGTTTTTTGCCTGATCATCCAAGTCAAAGAAAAGAACCGAGAGTTTTCGAGATTGATCCTTCCAATGAACCCAAGTCGTCAGACTGGCTCCGATCACGAATGCCAGCCATTTGACAGCGGCGTGGACTTCAGGATTGAAGAACAAAAAGGCCCATATCACAGCCGAGATGCTGAGAACAAATGGCCAATAGATTGCTTTCTTTCCTTGATCATTGAGCATGCTCAGCAATGAATGATCAGTGCAATCATTGAGCTCCAATACGCACTGCGTGTCATGCTCTTGGATAGATGCAATATTTTCCCCCAGTCCGATGTCTGACACTGTAGATGGGGCGGCATAAGAAGGAAATACATCATTGCCTTGTGAACTTCCATTTTTTCTTGTCGATTTTCCTTTCAATGAGATGCTCTGACGGTAGCGAAAACCCTGGGCTCCGCCACCGATGTAGGCTCCTCTCGGTCCAATGCCGACCCGCAAGCCCGGAATGCCGACGGAGACCCCGATGCCACCCTTAGAGAAATTAAATCTGAGCGCGCCGACCTTGATGCTTTTTGCGAATGAAAGTCCCATGCAATCTCCTTAATTATCAAATTGTGAATAATGTGATCGGGTTAATAGGAGAACGATAGTTTCCTTAAAAGCGCACTTTCACACACCTGGATCTAAATGCGTGCAGTGGGTCGTAGGCAGTGAATGGCCGAAGCCCTTGTTCAAGGGGCTGCCCTGGTGCTGCGTAGGGCAGTGCGCGATGCATCAGCGCCCTGATCGAGCGCCAGCTTGAGCGGCACGCTGCCCACGCCGAGCGCTTTCTCGACCGACACATTGGTGCCTTGCCGGGCCAGTTGATCCTTCAGGGAGGTGAAATCCCCGCACCAGAGATGTTCGGCATCGGTGTCGCGCGAAGTGTCGCGGTCTTCGCTCAGCGCCACGGTGCGCACCTGCAGTCGCTGCGCGTCGGGTGCGCCGGATAGCTCGACGGCATAACCGTCCAGACTGGGTTTGTGCACCACGATGCGGCCAGCCTCCACCCAGGCGGTTTCCATGCCTTCATGCACTGCATAGCCGAGTTGGGCGAGATTCTGGAGTACTGCTGTGCGGCGCGCGTGCGCACTTGCGACTTTCGCACTTTCCGCCAGCACGCCGCGGCCCACCTCCAGGCCGCGCTGAATGGCCGGGCTGTCACGTTCGGCCAGCGCCGACTGAAGCTGCGTGAGGGCCTGGCTCGCGTGCTCGCAGTGCAGCGCCGAGAGTTCCGACGCCAGCACCACGGCTTCCTCAATCCACGCCTCCAGTGCGCGCACTTCGCGAACCGCTTGCGCGAGTTCCACCATCAAGCTATCGAGTTGCATGCTGACCATGCCGTGGGCGGGCGCTTGCAGGCATTGATCGAGGCGTTGCTCGAACACGGCCACGGTGGCGGCCTGCGCGCCCAAAAGCCGCAGCATTTCCAGTTGGCGCGCAATTGCTGCAACGCGCGGATCATCGGCAGTCGGCTTCTGCGCTGCCTTCCATTGGGCCAGCGAAAGGTCTTCGCCATCCTCCGCCAGCCGTGCGGCGAGTTGCCGTTGAGCCGGGGTAAGCGTTGGCGCCTGCTCGCCTGGCGACAGCCGGCGAAAGCCGCTCGCCAGCGCTGCTTCGGCCGCCTGGCGCGACGCTTTGCCCTGCGCGGCCAGCTCCAGCGCCCGCCGCAGTTGAGCGTCCAGCGCCACGCCCTTGGATTCCAACGCTTGCAGCAAAGTGCGCGCGTTCTGCGTGCCGCGCAGCTGCGCCTGGAGTTCGCCGGCGCGTCGCAGCGCGGCACGCTGGCGCCGCAGTTCCAGGTCGCTTTCCAGAAAGGCGACCTCGCGGCCCGCTGCCTGGTTGAAACGATCGAAGTCGTCGGAGGCGAGCGCCTGAGCGAGCTGCGTGTGGCGTTCCAATGTCTGCGCCAGTTCCTCGGCATTCAATTCTCCCGCCTGCTGCGCTGCCGTACGCCAGCGGTGCAGCGCCTGCTGCAGGCGATGGGCAATGGCCGTGGACTGCGCCAAACGTTCTTCGCGGGTGACGATGCGTATGACCTTGGGTCCGCTCATTGGGATGCTCCGACTTCCATGGCCTGGTCTATGGCCTGTTGCAAACGTTGGCGCTCGGCCGCGCCATCCTGGTACCAGCCCTGGGACGACACCCGGTGAATCACAGGCACGGCGCGGCGCAGCACCGACGGGCGCCAGACTTCGCGTGCGCGCGCCTGCTCCAGCAGTGCATGGCGGGGTGCATCGCACTCGATGCCAATCGCAAACAGTCCTGTCGCTGGGTGCTCGATGGCGAAATCCAGGCCGAAAGCGTCGTCTGCAGTGGCCATAGCAACCGTGCGGCCGATCGAGTTCAGGTACTCGGCGACCGCGAGGCTGAAACCATCATCGACGCGGCGGCCTGACTGGATGGTTTCCGGCCGGGGCTCTGTCCAGCGTGACAGCAGGGCGCGTGCGCCGGAAAAATCGCCGCCGGAGACGCTGCGCGCGTATTCCATGTAGCCCTGCAGGAAGTCCCGCGGCGTTGCCAGCTTGCGCCGCGTGGTCAGCACGTCGGAGATGTCGTTGATGGGCATGGAGGTGACCATGTAGATCTTGCGGCGCGAGCGCGTCACGGCCACGTTGAGCCGGCGCTCGCCGCCCTTTTGTCCGAGCACGCCAAAGAAGCGGCGGAAGCTTCCCTGCTGGTTGCGCCCGAAGGTCGAGGAGAACACGATCACATCGCGCTCGTCGCCCTGGACGTTCTCAACGTTCTTGACGAAGACCGCCATGTCCTCGCCGTCCTCGTTGCGCAGGCTTTCCAGGCGGAAGGCCTCGCGGAAATCGGTATCGGCTTCGGCTCGCTTTTCCAGCTCCTCCTCAATGAGGTCGGCCTGCTTGCGATTGAAGGTCACAACGCCGACCGAAGGCCGCTGCGCATAGGGCTGTTTCCAAAGGTCGGCGAGGATGTCGACGACGCGCACGGCTTCTTCAGGATTTGTCTGGTCCTGGTAAATGCCATCGACCCTGACCAGCTCGATCGGACGTATCGCCGCGACCGTTTTGTCGGAGTGGCGCACGGGCACGCTCAGGTCGTTACCGTAGAACGCCGCGTTCGAGTAGCTGATCAGCTCCCGGTACGCCGAGCGATAGTGGATCTGCAGCCGCGTGTTGGGCAGGCTGGTGCGGGCCAGCTGCAGCAGATCCGGGCAGTCCTTGATCTCGCGCCGGTTCCAGGTCTCGTCGAAGCTGTCGCGTTCTTCAGGTGTTGCATCGTCGTCGGGCGTTTCGCCGTCGAAGGCTTGCGCTTCGTCGCTTTCCACCTTGCTGGCGAAAAATGCCGTGGGCGGCATTTGCTTCTCATCTCCGCTGATCACGGTGACACGCGCACGGTAGAGCGACGGCAGCGCGTACTCCACGGGCATCTGCGAGGCCTCGTCATAGATCACCGTGTCGAACAGCGCGGCCTTGAGCGGCAGCACCCGGCTGGCCACGTCGGGATTCATCAGCCAGACGGGCCAAAGCGCCATCAGGCCGAGGCTGCTGCCCAGATCGATGAACTCGCGCAGACGCCGGGCGCGCTGGCCAGTCAAGCGGGTGATGTCCTCCCATTCCTTGAGCGGACGCAGCGCCTGCAGGTCATAGTTTTCGCGTAGCAACTGGCGGTTGAGCTCACGCATCTGGCCATCCAAGGTGGCAAGGTTCGCGACCTTGGCCTCCAGCTCGTCGCGTTCGAGCAGCAAGCCCGGCGTGCGCTGCTCGATGGCGCGCTTCCAGCCCAGACGTGCTTCGCGATTGATCACGCGCCGGATCTGGCTTTCGAGTTCCAGGGGCGGTAGCGCATCAAGCGCGGCTTGCTTGGTCCGCAGGATGCCGAGGAGCGCCAGCGCCTCTTCGCCAAGGCGTGCCGCACGGCCTCGGAAGTATTGGAAGGCGGCCAGCGTGGGCAGTGCCGCTTGAATGGGCAAGACCAGGGCCGAGGCCGGCTCGTTGTCGGCGATGGACTGTGCACCGGCTGCCAGCCAGTCGGCTTGCATCCAGCTTTCGAGATGTTGCAGGCACAGCAGGCTCGCCGCGCGCGCTTCGCAGCGCGCAAAGGCACTGTCGTACGCGGAGTACAGGCGCAAGAACTCCGCATGTGCGCCGGACTGCGCGACCTGGTCCAGGCGCTCTGGCCACGGTGCGGCGGCAAGGTGCGCTGAAAGCTTCTCGATCTGCTGCAGCGAGTGCAGCGTGGAGGCCGCCGCCGGGGCGAGCTCCAGCACCCAGTCTCCAGCGGCTGCAGGCAACTGAAGGGGAGACTGAAGCTCCTGCAGCGATGCGCGCAGCGGGCGCAGCTGCAATTCAAGCTGCGCGGCCGCGACCAATGCGGCCAGACGCTGGGCAGAGGCGCTGTCTCCCACGCTCTCCAAGAAACGATGGAGGCGATGCTTACGCAGATAGCGCATGGGGTTGAGGCGGGCCAGGGCGCCCGGGGTCGCCATGGCCTCGATCGCCAGGTCATGCAGCTGCGTCAGCCGCTGCGCCGGCACGCGGCACAGTACGGGTGATAGCTGTGTGTCATGGTGTGCCATGGGGCAGGCCGCGAGCGCATCGCGCAGGCCTTGCAAGGCCTCGATGATTTTGCGGCCGGGCAGGGGAGCGCCGGCGGGCGCGCGAAACAGCTTCAACCAGCGTGCCAGCAGCGCGCGGTCGGCATCGGCCAGAGCCAGGAATTCCCGCCCATACGCCGCCAGCCACTGGCGGTGAGGCGCGGGATCGTCGACTTCAAACACCGCAGGTTTGGTGAGCAGTACGTCGCAGCGGAGTGCCTCGGCTCGTACAAACGCATCGAACGCCTGACCAAAGTCCGCCGAGGTGGCCGGGTCGGCGGCAAAGGGCTTGAGCTGCGCCAGAGCGCTGCCCTCGCTGCGTGCCGGCAGCCAGTAGCGGACGATGGGGGCAATCTCCTCCTCCAGTGTCGCCAGCGTGCCGCTGTCCATGCGCTCCAGCCGGGACCTGAGCGCCGGTACATCCAGCGGCGGCGCGGGTGACTCGAGCTTTATCAGTTCGCCCAGCAACTCCCGGTAGCTCACGCCAATATACTCATCGACCTGGTGCAACGACAGATGGTGGCTGTCCAAGGCCGCTTCCAGCGATTCGATGCGCGCACCCAGCTCTTCGCGCCGGCGACGGATGGGGCCGGAGTCGGGCCTGCGCCGCAGCAGATCCTCGACCTGCTCGCGCACCGCCTTGATGACAGGGTTGCGATCCTTGTTGACGTCATTGACCATGACGATGCGGTTGCCCAGTCCTTCGGCAACGAGGCGCTTGTGCACCACCTCCAAGGCCGCGTGCTTCTGGCAGACGATCAGCAGGCTTTGGCCGCGTCCGATCGCGTCTCCGACCATGTTCACGATGGTCTGGCTCTTGCCGGTGCCGGGCGGGCCTTCCACTACCAGGCCCGGCGCCGTGCGCGCGCGCAAGACCGCATCCTCCTGCGAAGGATCGCTATGCAGCGTGAAAAAGCGCTCCACTTCGCGCGGCAGCGGCCCTGTCGGCGCAGATTTCGCATCGCCGGGGTTGAGCCGCAAGGCCGTCTCCAGCCCGGTTCCCGCAGGAGGCACCGACTTCAACTGCCGGATGTCCTCGCCGATCGCCTGGCCGGAAAAGGTGACGTGGAACAACACCGCCGCACATTCCACCTCCACGCTGCGCGCCGGCACTTCTGTCTTTGGGCCGGGCAGCGCCACCAGCGCGCGATGGCGCGGCGTTGCCAGCGCGCCGAGCGCATCGATGACATCGGCGGCGCGCAATGCGGATCGGCCGAGCAATTCGTCCACTGCCTTGCGCCAGCGCGCCGTGGCTTCCGGCCCCAGCAGGCCTTCGAGGGCAGGGTTCAGGCGCACCTCTTCGCGCTCGTTGTCGAAGGCCACGCTGACCTTGCCGCGCGAGCCCAGCTCGTGGTGTACCCGCGCCGGCCATAACAGCACCGGCGCAATGCGCGTTGTGCTGGCCGTTTTGGCGTCACGGCTCAGCAGAAAAGGAAACCCCAGGTACAGCCCGTCGATGCCGGTGTCGCGCTTGTGCAGCTGGCTGTGGCGCTCGAGACTTTGCAAACGCGCCTCGACCGAGCTGGTCGGCGCATCAAAAGCCGCGGGGTCCAGCGTGACCGCGCGTTCACCGCGCAGCAGCAGGTGATCCAGCAGCACGGCCGGATCCATGCGCGCGGTGCGCAGTTCCGCCAGGTCGACGCGCGCGGTGGTCTTGCCCAGGGTCATGCGCACCAGCGGCCCGCGCATCACGCTGGTGACGATTCTCTTCTCAAAGAAATCCAGCACCCGGGTGACGTACTCCTGCTTGTGCAGGGCCTGCCACTGCGCCTGTGGAATGACCAGCAGCACCAGGGCTTGGGCGATCGGCATGCGCTTTTCCAGACGAAACTCGTCAGCCCAGCCGTTGACGGCAGGCGTCGCGCAGCGCGCAAAGCCTTCGACCCGTTCGGCCACGGCCTGCATGATCTCGCTGCGCGGCCAGCGCACCACATCCTGCGCTTCCCGTTCTGCAAACAGATGCACTCCATGGCGCTGCGCGAGCAGCCTCGCATCCTCGACCAGTGCATCGCAGGAGCGGAACTGGCCTATGGCCGCGCTCAGCAGCACGATCAGGTCTTCCTCGCTCAGCGAGCGGCGCTCCATCAAGCCGAGCAGGCCATGGTGTTCGCTGTCGGGTAGCAGGCGGCGGCGCTCTTCCCATTCCGCAGCCATTTTGACGCGCGAGGTGCCAAGCAGGTGGATACGGGTGCTGTCCTCGTCCAGCTCGATCGCGAGGCTGCGCGCCCTGGCCCGCACGGCCTGCGCGCGCGTCTTGAGCTGGCCCAGCCAGCTTTCGGTGCCCAGCTCATCGAGCAGGTCGGGCAAGCCTCCGGTGATGAGCGCGTAGGCTTCGACAGGGTGGGCCAACAGCCAGCGTGTGGTGACGATCTCGCCTTTGTGGATGGGCGGGATCTCCGGGTTGAGCACCTTCAGTGCGGCCAGCAGCCGGAAGTCCTCTTCCAGTGCGTGCTGCTGCGCGACACGGCGCAGACCCGCGATGGCGGAGGCCTCCAGGCCCACATCCTGGGTCCAGCTGACCAACGCGCCGCGCACCAGCTGGTCGCGCGCTTCGTCCCAGTTGCCGGCCTCGGCCGCCGCCAGCGCATAGGCGCGCGGGGCGCAGTAGCGCTGACCTCCCAGCACAATGGCCGGACCGGTATCGCGCTGTTCGGCTTCCTGCGTCGGCGCCGGGATGTCAATGGGCTTGCCATCGAGCCAGGCCTGTACTTGCGGCCAGCGCCACCGTTTGAGCCGGTCACGTGCCAGCAGGCCGCGCAGCAGCATGGTCGTCGCGGAATCGAGCTGCTCCGGGATGGGCACGCCATTGGCCAGCACATGGATCAGAAACGCGTGCTGGTGCACGCCTTCGAAGCAGCGGCCCTGGGTGATCTGCTCGAGCAGGATCATCCCCAGGCTCCACCAGTCCGAAGCCGCGGCCACGCCGCCCGCCACGGCTTCGGGCGCGGTATAGCGCGTGATCTCCAGCGGCGAGACGATGTCAAGGTCGAATTCGGACAGGCGCGCCGAGCCAAAGCCGCCGATCACCAGATCCAGTGGATCTCTGTGCCGCACCAGCAGCGTCTGAGGGCGCAGATCGCGGTGCCGTAAACCGACTTCGGCCAAGGCATCAAGCGCCTTGCCTAGCTCGTAGACGATTTTCCGCAAGGCGGACGCTTGACCGGCCACGATGCCCAGATCGGCAAGCGTGCCGCCCGTCATTTCCTCCGCCACCTCATAGGCGCGCTCGTTCCAGCGCCCCGTCGCTAAGATGGTGGGCACATGTGCGCTGGACACCCGTTGCAGCGCCTCGTAGATCGAGGGGTCGGGCTCGGCTCCATGGTGGTACAGCGTCAGTACGCCGCGCCGTTCGCTGTCGACCTCCTCGACCAGATAACGGTCGCGCAAGCCTCCGGTGCTGCTGATCTGCCGTAGCACACGCCAGCCGGCCACAATGGTTTCCTCGCCGGCGTGCTCCACGGCCGGCGTCGCCTCTGCCTCGGGGGCTGTAACCTGGCCAAGGCCGTCAAGCTCGGCCACATCCTCACCGCATTGCGCGCACATCAGGTCGCCCGGGGCCATGGCGTGGCCGTTGGTGCAAAGCGGGCCGGTGGCGCGCGGCATGGAGGTTTCCACGGGAACAACGACTGCAGGACGCCAACCTGTCTGCCGAATGGGCAGCTCGGCCAGGCTCCAATCGCATTGCTGGTCGTTGATGCGGCCTTCGCAGAACATCTCGAGCAGCGAGCGCTCCGTCGCGCAGTTGGGGCAGAAACGAATCATGGAGGCGTGGTGCTAGCCGCAGCCGGAGCTTCGGTGGTGTTGGAAGAATGGCCTTGGGCCTGGAGCAGGCCTTGCAGGCGCTGCATATCGCCGCGGCTGGGGATGCCCGCCAACCAGGCAGTGCCGGTGTCGTCGAGCATCACGTCAAGTTGCCGGTCCTTGGTGTGCAGTGGTCGCTCATAGCCGGCCAAGCGCGCACTGCCAAGCTCGGTGAGCAGATGCAGGCGCTGGTTGTCGCTGCCGCGCAGCGCCCGGGTTTGCGGCTGGTCGAGTTCAAAAGGGTCGGAGATCAACGCGTCGATCAGGCCGCCGTGCGCAGCCAGGAACTCCTGCAGCTTCTCATAGGGATAGCCGCTGTAGACCAGGATATCGACCGGGCTCAGCGCGCGGATCTCGCCCAGCAGTTCGGCCAGCGCCTGCGGCTGGTCAAAAGGCTCGCCACCGGACACGGTCACGCCATCGCTCGCGGCAAGCCACGGCGCAATGCGCGCAATCACCTCGGACACAGCTACCGCCTGGTCTGCGCTGCGCCAGGTGTCGGCAGAAATGCAGCCCGGGCAGCGAATCGAGCACCCCTGCAGCCAGATGCCTACGCGCCGCCCTGGACCCAACGTGGTCACGGGGAAATGCAGGCGCGATAGACCGATCTTCATGCAGGATTGCCGACAGCGATGGCCGAAAGGTGCAGTCCATCTTCTCCGAGAGCGTCAATCCTGAAGGAGTGACCTGGCTGCGCATCGGTATCGAATAGCGCGCGCGCCAGCGGGTTGAGCAGATAGGCTTCAACCTGGTTGCGTATGCCTCGGCCGCCGTTGGACAGGTCCTTGAGGCACAGTCCGCGCAGGGTACTGCGGGCGTGTTCGCCGAGCGGAATGTCCAAAGCCTGGGCCTGCAGATCTGAGAGCGTGGTGTCGACCATCTGCTCGAAGATCTGCTGGGCAACGTTTTCGCGGATGAAGTCGAAAACAATGATGTTCTCGCCGATCCGATTGAGGATTTCGGGGCGGTTGAGCACCAGCTTGAAATGCCGGTCGATCTCGCTGTGGACTTTCTCGCTGACCTGGGCATAGGGCTCGCTGGCCGACACATTGAGCACGCGGGCGCCGGCTTCGTTCATTCGGTAGATGCCCAGATTCGAGGTGAACACGATCAGCGCTTCCGAAAAGTACACGCGGTCGCCGCGGCCGCTGGTGAGCACGCCGTCGTCCAGGATCTGCAGGAACTTGTCCAGCACCCGGGGATGTGCCTTTTCGATTTCATCGAACAGCACCACGCTGAACGGCTTCTCGCGGATGGCGTTGGTCAACTCGCCGCCCGCGTCGTAGCCCACGTAGCCGGGAGGCGCGCCCACCAGCCGCTGGTCTGCATGCTCGGCGCTGAACTCCGACATGTCAAAGCGTATGTAGGCACCCTCATCACCAAACAGCAAGCTGGTGATGGTCTTGGCCAGCTCGGTCTTGCCGACGCCGGTAGGGCCGGCCAGGAAGGCCACGCCGCGCGGCCGGTTGCCGCGGCGGCTGCCGCCGACGCCGGTCATCGCGCGCTTGACGATGTCCAGCATGTGGACCACAGCCGCATCCTGGCCCTTGACCCGCTGGCGCACAAAGGAATCGGCATTGCGGATCTTGTCGCGATCGATCTTGAGCCACGGATCTTCCGTCACGCCCACTTTGTAGCGCCGCACGGCGTCGGCGACGCGCTCGAGCGCAACGCCTTCCACACGCGCCAGCACGGCAATCGCGTTCATGTCCAGCAACAGCATGGGTAATCCCCCCGCAAATCCAGTGTGCTGAGAAGTAGAGAGTCTCACAGGAGAATCTCTACCATGAAGAAATCACGTTTCACCGACAGCCAGATCATCGACGCGCTCAAGCGTGCAGAGGCCGGGCTGACCGTCCCCGAGTTGTGCCGCGAACTGGGAATCAGCTCGGCGACTTTTTACAAGTGGCGGGCCAAGTTCGGTGGCATGGACGCCTCGCTCATGGCACGCATGAAGGAGCTGGAGGAGGAGAATCGGCGGCTTCGCAAGATGTATGTCGAGGAAAAGCTCAAGGCAGAGGTTGTCTCTGAGGCTCTCGCAAAAAAGTGGTGAAGCCATCTCGCCGACGCGAGATGGCTCAACATGCAGTGCAGCAGCATGGACTATCGATCCGGGCTGCTTGCCAGGCGTTTCAGATCAGCCAGGCCTGCTACCGCTACGAGGCCCGGCGTGGCGTCGAGGACGACGAGATTGCCCAGTGGCTGCTGCGCCTGACCGACAACAACCGCAACTGGGGCTTCGGGCTGTGTTTCCTTCATTTGCGCAACGTGCGCTGTTTCCCCTGGAACCACAAACGCGTGTACCGGATCTACCGAGAGTTGGAGCTGAACCTGCGCATCAAGCCGCGCAAGCGCCTGGTGCGCGAGAAACCAGAGCCGCTCACGGTGCCCGAGCACTGCAACGAGGTCTGGTCGATGGACTTCATGCACGACCAGCTGGAAGACGGGCGCAGCATCCGGCTGCTTAATGTGATCGACGACTTCAACCGCGAGGCCCTGGGCATCGAGGTGGACTTCTCGCTGCCGTCGCATCGCGTGATCCGCACGCTGGCGCAGATCATGGCCTGGCGCGGCAAGCCGCGAGTGGTCCGCTGCGACAACGGGCCCGAGTACATCAGCGCCACGCTGCTGAACTGGGCAAGCACGCGTGGCATCCACATTGAGCACATCCAGCCTGGCAAGCCCCAACAAAATGCCTACGTGGAGCGCTTCAACAGGACAGTCCGCTACGAGTGGCTGTCGCAGTACTATTGGTCCGACCTTGACGAGGTCCGAGAGTTTGCCACGCAATGGATGTGGCGCTACAACCATGAACGCCCGAACATGGCCTTGGGCGGCATCACCCCCAAGCAGCGGCTGGCCATGGCCGCATAGCTCTACTTCTTGGAGCTGTGAATTTCGGGGGGATTACCGGTGGACTACAGAACTGCTGAGTAATACGTGCCTAGGTGTGAAGTGTCAACAGGTTGTTTCCTGAATGGTTGAGTCTAGACATGGGTGCCGCACCTCCTATGCCTTGGTGCGGGCGGTGCCAGTTGTAGCGGTGATTCCAATGGTCTAGTGCTGCCTTGCGCTCACTGGAGTGCTGGTAGGTGAAGCCGTAGGCCCACTCACGCAGCGCCGACTGGATGAAGCGCTCGGCTTTCCCATTGGTTTGCGGCCGGTACGGCCGCGTAAACCGATGGCGAATGCCCAACTGCTTGCACGCTTGCGCAAAGTCCTTGGACCGGAAGGCTGAGCCGTTATCCGCCAGCAACTGCTCGACCTTCACGCCCAAGCCCGGGTAGTAGGTCACCGCGTCGCGCAGGAATTGCACCGCCTGAGACGTCTTCTCGTCGAGGTGCATTGCCGTGTACGCGATGCGTGCGTGGTCATCAATGGCCACGAACAGCATCTCCCAGCCCGCACCGCTGAGCGAGTCCCGACGGTTGCCCGTCACGCGGTGAGCTGGGCGCTCTATTCGGCCGAGCTTCTTGGTGTCGATATGCAGCATCTTGCCTGGTGCATCGTGTTCGTAGCGCACGACCGGCTCCACGGGCTGCAAGTTCTCCAGACGAGACAGCCCAGCGAGGGCGTGCACTCGGCCCAGAGTGCTCTTGGAGACACTCATGGCCGCAGCGATGCGCGCCTGGGTCAGGCGTTTGTGACGCAACTCCACAATGGCCAAGGCTTTGGCCGATGCGATGGCCCGAAGAGAGCAAGCTGGGCGCGACGAGGCGTCAAACAATCCGGCCTTGCCCAAGGCCAGATAGCGGCCAAGCCATTTGCGTACGGTGGGCGCCGTGACCCCATAGGCAGATGCGGCCGCACAGACGCTTAAGCCCTTTGAGGTCATTTCCTGCACCATTTCTATTCGACGCGCGAGCGTAAGTCGGGAATTCTTATGGATGTTCATCTGGTTGAGCTCCTTGAGAGTTCTGGTGGTGTGGTAACTCCCAGTCTCTCAAACTCAACTCAGATGAACACATACAACCTATTGGACCTTCACACCTAGGCTGCTCGATCGCATTACCACCTTCAGAGATTACACAACCGCAGGAGAACCGACAACAGCCCGGAGTTTACCTGCCCCGCATTCATTGCGTGGACGCTATCACACTGGTGCACCACAGACTGATCCAGTCAGGAAGATCAATGTAATACGGCTATATCGAAAGCTTCAATGAGAATTTTCGTGACGAGCGCTTGAACTAGCATTGGTTTGAGACGCTTGTAAATACACTATCAATGATTGCCAGTCGGCGTCAGTACTGCAGCCAAGTGTGGCCGTATGGCGGTATCGGTCAAATACCGCCGGCCTACTTTCCTCAACGCCACCGCGTCATCAACCAAAGATCACCGGTTTCAAGCAAAAATATCAAATAAGCTTTAATTCACACTTATAACTGATTAGCGCATCAGAAGTCAATAATTAATTATCGACATAATGATATTCATCAAGGATTTAAAAATTACTACAACATACCTCTACGGCATTTGCCAAAAACATCCAAATCGGAGCTATACAAGCTAGTACTTACATTAAGCAATCCTAAAACCGTATGGAAGTAATTGTCATGAGTTATCTTTTCTTTTCCGTCTAATTTCTCAATACATTCTTCTTTGAATGGCCCAGAATTTTTAAAAGAACTAGAAAACCATACTATCCACGGTATCATTTTTTGGGCATCTGGCGCAAATGCATATGGGAGCCCATGCAAATATATATTATTCTCACCCAAAGACTCACCATGATCGGAAACATACATCATTGCTGTCGATCTTCTGGGATAATTACTCGTCAACCAGTCGATTGTTTTCGATACAAAATAATCAGTTTCAATGATGCTATTGTCGTATGCATTGACCACTTCCGATTTACTGCAGGATTGCAGAGCTGACGTGGAACATTCAGGAAAATATTTCTTTCTTTCGCTAGAAGATCGTTTGAAATACGCAGGGCCATGGCTGCCCATTTGATGCAGAACCACAACAACCCCATTGGAATTTTTATTTATTGAGAGTTTCTCAATTTTACTTTGAAGTCCTTCCAACATGGCTACATCAAAACAACCATCCACGTAACAGCTTGGGTTTTCTTTGCTAACCATTTGATTGATCGTATCTATCCTAGCACAAACCCCTTTACAACCTGATTGATTATCTATCCATATAGTATTAAGCCCAGCACGCTGCAAAACGTCCAACAGGTTCTCGTAATTATTATCTCTATCAAAAAATTCTTCTTTTTTCAGATGAGAAAACATGCAAGGCAATGACTCTGCCGTGCTAGTCCCACATGCCCACGCATTAGAATAAGAAATGATATCTTCGCGTTTTGAAAGATAGGGCGATGTTTCTCTTTCATAACCATTAAACTGAAAGTGATCTGCACGTGCCGTTTCTCCAACCACAAGAACCAGAATTGGCAAATCCATTCCACCTATATTATCAACAACATTAGCATCTTCACCTATTTCGACCAATTCAGTATTAGTTTTCTTGAGAGGATCTACTGTTATTTTTGCCAAGGCATAAATGCTGTTCAATGGGTTTATCAGGTATCGCACGTCTTTATGATTTCTCATAATTGAAGAAAACGTCTGAAACACCAACATCAAGCTTGCAACTGCTACAATCAACCCCAAAGCAAACATTCCAGAATTCCGGAAAATCATTTGAGAAAAACTCAAATGCGATCGTTCATTTCTCCAAATGAACCAAATTGCCGGTGCAGACAAAGCCATAACGATAAAAAGCATCTGAATATTAATCAGATCTGCCGCTTCGCGTGTATCCGTCTGCAACACATTCGTCAGCATATTTTTATCAATCACTACGCCGTAAGCATTCATAAAATAAGCCCCCGCTGCTGCTGCGAGAACAAATATACTCAACACAGGCTTTAAAATCTTTCCCCACGCTAGAATCGAAAGGAGCGCAATGCTCAATCCGGCTATTAAAAGGGCAAACGCCAAAATAAATGGAATATCAAGCTTTTCTTCTAGATTGTAAATTCTCTTCCAAAGAGGAAAGTTACAAACAACAGCCACCCACAGACCAGTCCCAACTATCAGCTTGGCGGATTTCACTTTTGGCAGAAACGATAAGCTGAAATTATAAATACTTTTCATTTTTATAACATCCACCCCCGATATATCATATGAATTTTCGAAGATGTCTATTTTTGAATTTATTAGAACGACGCAATGCTATCCAAACGACAATATCGGGAAACTGACTTGGAGATTACATTTGTGACACAAACTGCTGAAAACTCACTCAATGTAAAAAGGCGTGGGTGTCGTGTAGCACACGACACCCACGCCTTTTAATGTATTTATATTTATTTAACTTGCCATTTCCAGTCGACGTGCCTCACGCTCGGCAGGCGTCTCATTCATGAGCTCATCCAACACCTGCTGTCGAGTCTTGCCAGGACCCATATTTTTCACTGGCGCCGGATAGTTGCTTCCAACGAAACGAGCATCGCCGCCTTCGCGAACAGCCTGTTCGGCTTCAGCGCGAACCTGTTCTCTTGTCTTTGTGCTTTGAAAATGCTCTGGGTAAGCTTTTGCTCCGATCTCATTATTGGTGGGATGCCAATACGTGTTGGCGGAAGCCAACCCTGGAATCGCCAGGAGGGCTGCAATCGCTGCTGTAGTTGTGAGAGATACGAAAAAATTACGGCGTGCCATTTTCAACTCCTTGAGGTAATAAGTTTCACTCCTCTTTGCTTGAAAGCATCTATTGAGAGAAGATGGATCAAGTGTAGAAAATGACTGCCGACAATATCCAAACGGAAAAATTACATTGTTGTCACTTCATAAAAAAAGCCATGGCCTTGATGGCCATGGCTTCGTCGAGTCAACAATGGTGCGGTTTAAGCGAGGTGCCGTTCCATGTTCGCAGGCTTTTCGTAGTCCTCGTCTTCCGATGGATCTTTGCGATGCAGCAAGCTATACAACAGCGGGAGTACCAGCAAAGTCAGCAAGGTGGAAGACAGAATGCCGCCAATGACCACGGTGGCAAGGGGACGCTGTACCTCGGCCCCCGTCCCGGTAGCAATTGCCATAGGAACAAAACCGAGCGAGGCCACCAAAGCAGTCATCAGCACAGGTCGCAGTCGAGTCAGCGCACCTTCAGTAACAGCTGTGTATAGAGGCTTTCCTTCTTCTCGTAACGAGCGAATGTAGGAAATCATCACCAATCCATTAAGCACAGCCACACCCGATAGCGCGATAAATCCTACGGCGGCGGAAATCGACAGAGGAATATCGCGCAGCCACAAAGCAAGTATGCCTCCAGTCAGTGCAAATGGA
>Ga0308161_1003126_pt1 | contig 16439 bp, 17 predicted proteins | sample PhyFR2_FD_201034 | JGI IMG/M metagenome (GOLD analysis project Ga0308161, IMG submission 201034) | Phyllosphere microbial communities from UC Gill Tract Community Farm, Albany, California, United States - DLSLF.R2 | ecosystem: Host-associated > Plants > Phyllosphere > Unclassified | place: USA...
GCGGTAGCCAGTAAGTGACGTACACCGAGGCGATAACAATAACGTCGGCAACGCCGGTAACAATCCAGCAGAACCAGTAGGTCCAGCCGGTGAAGAAGGCGGCCCACGGGCCGAGGATGTCCCCGGCGAAGTCAGAGAAGTTGCGGTAGTCGGTGCGGCTGAGCAGCAATTCGCCCATAGCTCGCATTACGAAGTAGAGCATGAACCCGATGACCATGTAGACCAAGATGACTGATGGTCCTGCAACAGAGATGGTTTTTCCGGAGCCCATGAACAGGCCGGTGCCAATGGCACCGCCGATGGCGAGGAGCTGAATGTGTCGGTTGGACAACGCTCTTTTAAGCTCGGGTCCAGTCTCTGCGGGGTTGGTTGTTTCTTTATTTGCCACGCAGGGTCCTTTGTCGTGCGGCTTCCACTGAAGCGTAAAACTCGAAATCAGCAAGTCATATAAAGACCGCCAACGTGTGACATTACCGGAAATTCTCTTCCAGCTTGTAATTGCTCTCACACAACGAGCGCGTCAGAGGCCGATTTGAGGCAAATAGTGTACATGCCTAGTAGAAGCACCATGGCACGAGTGAGTAGTCTGGGAACTATGGCATTTCGAAATCGTCGAGCAGCGGCTCTCCCAGCAAAACTGTCCCGTTCCTGGCTTTTGGTGAACGCAGCTAAAGAGGAGGACTTCGCTCCGGCTCTTGCATGTGAAGCCGATTCGGTCATCTTCGATATGGAAGCTGCCGTCCCCGATGACAAGAAGCTTGCAGCCCGCGACAATGTAGTCCGCGCACTGTCCAACGGCATGACCGCATGGGTGCGCGTCAATGGCATTGACACCGACTTCTGGGCTGACGATCTTGCAGCTCTCTCCGAGGCACCAGGCCTTCGCGGAATCATGCTCGCCATGACCGAACAGCCAGAGCAGGTGACCTACAGTGCTATGCGCCTGCGCGCGGGCACCCCGGTCTTGGCGCTGATCGAAACCGCGCTGGGCATCGAGAACGCAACGGCTATTGCTTCGGCTCCAGGCACCTTCCGTCTGGCCTTCGGCGTCAACGATTTCCGTAAGGATACCGGTGTCTCCGATGACCCGATGGCTTTGGCCTATGCCCGCGGCAAGCTGGTTATCGCTTCCCGTGTCGGAAAGCTGCCAGGCGCCATCGACGGTCCGCCACCGGCTGGGGCCGATGCCGCCAAGGTGACCGAAGAGACCCGCGTGACCGCTTCCATGGGCATGACCGGCAAGCTGTCGCTGTCACCAGATCACGTTGACGGCATCAACGCGGCGTTGGCTCCGAGCGAAGACGAACTGTCGTGGGCCATGGAGCTTCTGGAGGCACATGCTGCTGGTGCTTCGGTGGGTGACGGCTCGTACTTGCCTCGTTTGGCCCGTGCGCAGAAGATCGCCGACCTGGCCGACTCCTACGGCCTGTGGAACGAGTAATGGTTCTGCAGTAGATTCTTCGCAGGTAAAACAGAAAGCTCATCCCGGCAGTCCCTGAATCAGGGCCTTGCCGAGATGAGCTTTTTGTTGATCTGCTATTACTTTATCGCTGGTGGGAAGAACCGATCACGTCGCCGGACTTCCACTGGCTCCAGCCATCGCGGTCCTTCATGAAGTCCTCGATCTGGGCCTTGCCGGCTTCCAGCTTCGGGTCGTTCTTCAGGTACCAACGGGTCTCGCGTGCGATCAATCCGGACATGATCAGCAAGCCAATCAAGTTCGGCAGTGCCATCAGGCCATTCATCATGTCGGAGAAGTTCCACACTGCGGTCAGCTCGGTGGTGCAGCCTACGTAGACGATCAGCGAGAACAGCACGCGGAATGGCATAACGGCCTTGCGGCCGATCAGGCGTTCGATGTTGCGCTCGCCGTAGTAGCACCAGCCCAGGATGGTCGAGAAGGCGAACATCACCAAACCGAGGGTGACAACCCAGTGGCCCCACTGTCCAGGCAAGCCATGGGTGAAGGCCTCGCCGGTCATCAGCGCGGCAGAAACCTGCTCGCCGGTAGCTTCATCAATCTTGTTCCAGGTACCGGTGGTGATGATGACCAGACCGGTGCAGGTGACCACGATGATGGTGTCAATGAAGGTCTGGGTCATCGAGACCAGGCCCTGGCGAACAGGATGGGTCGTCTGTGCAGCGGCAGCTGCGATAGCAGCCGAACCCATGCCCGACTCGTTGGAGAAGATGCCACGAGCTACACCGTACTGAACAGCGATGATGATCGCCGAGCCGGTGAAGCCGCCCACTGCAGAGGTGCCGGTGAAGGCATCGGTGAAGATCTCGCCGAAGGCCGCCGGAATGCCGCCGACGTTGGCAATCAGGATATAGATGGATGCAGCGACGTAGAAGACAATCATGACTGGCACGAAACCGGCGGTCACCTTGCCGATGGACTTGATGCCACCGACAAGCACTGCCAGTGACAGGACGGTCAAGATGACGCCGGTAACCCATGGAGTGACGCCGAAGGAGTTATCCAAGTTGGCTGCAATGGAGTTGCCCTGGGTCATGTTGCCGATGCCGAAGCTGGCCAAGGTGGCTGCGATAGCGAAGAACAGGGCAAGAAACTTGCCCAATGGTCCGCGGATACCTCGTTGCAAGTAGTACTGCGGGCCGCCGGATTTTTCACCGGCAGAGTCGGTACCGCGATAGCGGACACCGAGGAAGGCCTCTGAATACTTTGAGGCCATGCCCAGCAGGCCGGTGACCCACATCCAGAACAATGCGCCCGGGCCGCCGATGCCGATGGCAGTGGCGACACCAACGATGTTGCCAGTACCCACGGTAGCTGCCAATGCGGTGGTTAGCGCCTGGAATTGGGAGACGTCGCCTTCGGCGCCGTCGTCCTTGCGCTTGAGCAGTCCAAGACGAAGAGAAGCGGCAAGTTTGACGAATTGCAGCCCGCCGAGCCGGATGGTCAGGTACAGACCGGTGCCCAACAAGAGTGGGATGAGGCAAAAAGGTCCCCAAATAAATGAGGAGATATCTCCGAAGAGTGTTCCCAGCGCTTCCATAAGTCCAAAATTCCTTTGCGCGAGTGAGTGATGACACAAAAGCCTAAGCTTTCATAGGTCACATCCTAAGACACCGTGCGACCCATGTCACTGAATGCGCAGGTGGGCGGAGTGATTCACGCGTCAGACGGCTAGTCCTGCCAGCTTGTTACGAGACGGTGCCGGCAGGACAACCAGCTATCCCTGGCGGGCCTTGAGCCGGGGATTCTTCTTGTTGATGACATAAACGCGTCCGCGGCGCCGGACTACCTGGGAGCCTGGCGCGTTTTTCAGGGCGCGCAGGGAATTGCGAACCTTCATTTCATTCACCTCCTCGGTGATCAGAATTATTTGCTGAAGTTGACGTGGCAGTGAGCAGTTCTTGAAATTCGTCTTCGGTGACTTGGCAGTCCTTGAACACCTTGGAGATCTCTTCGGCTTCATGTTCCGAGCCGTAGAGCAGTAATTCGGAGGCGGCGATTTCGGTTGACCAAGAACCGGTGTTTTCCATCCAAATGCGTGGGCCGGCGCCGCCGATGGCCACCCGCTCACTGAGGGCGCTGGCTACCCAAAGTCGTCCGCGCAGGCAGGTGCACGATACGGCAAGTTCGGAGAGGGCTTCGCGGAATCGTTGCGGGTGCAAGGGGCGTTCAGCATACAAGTGGATCGGCGCCTTATCTGAGGGTGCATGCCGGGGGACCGCCGGGATATGTCCGGCTCTGGTTCGTTGCTGAACGTCCTCGTGGTTGAAGGATCCGATCTCGTTGCCGTGGTGGCACAGCGTGGCATGCGGGGCGAGATGCCGGGCGAAAGCTATCCCTGCCATGAAGTCCTTGCCTCCGGCTCGACGAGGGCTGTCTTGTGATTCAAGGAGCTGGGTTTGCATCCCTTCGACTGGAATCAGGGTGTCAGCCTGCATGAGCTCGGTGAAGAAGTACTCTCCGGCGGTTCGCTGATCCCGTTCCATGGAACTGAAACCCGATTCCCAGAGGGTATGCCGGTCCCACATCTGGTCTTCCATTTCTGTGGGATCAAAGGAAAGGACGCTACTGCTGACGCTGATTTCCTCTGCCGCTAGTTTCTCGGCGAGGGACTCCAGTACGGATCCGCTGTGCCATGTGGCTGGAAGCCCGAGGAGCAAGGTTGCGCCTGGTCGACGCGGGGCCAGCCGTTGGATGGCAGGGAAGATCTCGTATTTCACCGCGCAGCCGATGCATGGATGTTCAAGGACTGCCTCGCCGTATTCTGCGGGAGCATTCCCCGAAACGGTACGGACCAAACGATTCCCTTCAATGAAATCGTAGGAAAGAACTACGGCATCCGGCTGGTGGCTATTCAGGTGCTTGAGTCCGGCGTCGCGGCAGGAACTATCAAGGGAAGAGAGAACGATAACTTTCACACCAGTTACCTTATGTGAGAATCATTCTCAATAACAAACGATGTGAAGGGGGATGCGAAAAGCAACAGGCTCACCAGCGAACGATGAACTGGTGAGCCTGTTGCGAAGTATCTGCTAATTCTGCGGCGCGTGGAATGTTGTCCTGGCAACGCCAAGACCCTCGACTCGGGTCTCCAGCACATCACCGTGCTTGAGCCAAGGATGCCGTCCGTTTTCGTCTCGGCGGCCCAATGCGACACCTGCGGGAGTTCCTGTGAGGATCACATCGCCAGGCTGCAACTCATTAAAAGTTGAAAGGTAGGAAACCAACTGGGGCGGGGAGAAGATCAAATCATCGATCTGGCCCTCCTGGACCACCGTTCCGTTGACTGCGCTGGTGATTTTTGCAGCCGGATCCATCTCGTCCGGGGTCACCAGCCATGGGCCCAGGGGAGTGGAATGATCCCAAATTTTCCCCTGCAGCCATTCCTGGGTGCGTCCCTGGTATCCACGCATGGATACATCGCTGGAGACGGCATATCCGGCAATATGCGCCGAGGCGACTTCCTCGCTGATGCGACGTCCCGACGTACCGATGATGATGGCCAGTTCTGCTTCATAGTCAACACGATGATCCTCAACCGGGATTTCTACCGCGTCATTGGCGCCGCACAGCGATGAGGCGAATTTGGCGAAAACGGTGGGGTACTTTGGCAGCTCTTCTCCGACTTCAGCTGCATGGGACTTGTAGTTCAAGCCGATGCAGTAGATTTTCGACGGGTTCGGAATCAGCGGAGCGTAGTCGGCTTCGCCTTCTGCAATCGACTCGCCAACCAAGGCGCGGGCGATGACTTCCTGCTGGGTTTCCTGATCAAGGCGCAGAACGCGCTGGACGGTGTCGAGGTTGTCCAGGTAGAAGACCCTGCCATCTTCGATGACGGCTGCCGTGGTGTGGCCGGGTTCGCTGGGGAGGCGGATCGTAGCAAGTTTCATAACTCCATCTCACTACATTTCGCCTCGAAATCACACCTCATGTCAGCTTCCCGCAAGCATTCTTGCCACCGACTAAACAAGGCGAAAAGCGCGCTATTCCGGCCCGTGAATCTTGGTGACCTGCGTTACGAACGGTAAGGTCGAAGTAAGAACTAGGCAGTTTTACTGCCCTGAGACCGGTCTAGATACGAAACTAAAGTGAAGTAGGTTTTAATGTGGGTGACTATTTTGGCGAGCGATATCGCCATATTTTCTTCGCCTCTTGGCAGCACTTTTCGCTTGTCGCTCAGTGCCTGATACTGGCAACAATCATCTCTGTGCTTATTGCCGTTTTGGTGTATCGCAATAAGTCCCTCTCTGGCATCGCCAACTCTGTGAGCGCGATTGGCCTGACCATCCCGTCCTTCGCCTTGATCGGTTTGCTGATCGTTCCCTTCGGCTTCGGTGTAGCACCGGCGGTGATCGTGGTGACCTTCTTTGCCGCACTGCCGATTCTGCGCAACGCCATCGTGGGTTTGAACAACATTGAACCGTCCATTGTGGAGTCCGCCAAGGGCATTGGGATGAGCCGGCTGAAAACGCTCATCTCCGTCGAATTGCCCATCGCATGGCCCGTCATCCTGACCGGCGTGCGCGTCTCGGCCCAAATGGTCATGGGCGTGGCCGCTGTGGTCTCCTATGCGCTGGGCCCGGGCCTTGGCGGCTTCATCTTCCAAGGCCTCTCCCGCCTCGGCGGAGCTAACTCTCTGGAATCTGTCATTACCGGCGTCATCGGCGTCGTGATTCTGGCGCTCATTCTTGACCTGATTCTGCTCGGCATCGGCCGACTGACTACCCCGCGAGGTATCCGTGTCTGAAAATAAGAACTCCGAAACTTTGACCGCCCAGGATGTCACGGGTGCGTCAATCATGCTCGAAGAAGTCACCAAGACCTACCCGGGGCAAAAGAAATCCGCCGTCGGCGGCCTCACCTTGGAGATTCCAGCTGGATCCATCGTGATGTTTGTTGGCCCATCGGGTTGCGGCAAGACGACTACCCTGAAGATGATCAACCGCCTGATCGAGCCGACCAGTGGAAAAATCGTGATCAACGGAGAAGACGTCACCGGCATGAACGGCGACGAACTGCGTCGACGCATTGGCTACGTCATCCAGGCAGGCGGCCTCTTCCCTCATATGACCGTGGCGACCAACATCGCCATGGTCCCCAAGATGCTGGGCTGGCCCAAGGAAAAGATCGCGGCCCGCGTGGACGAACTGCTCGAACTCGTCTCGCTGGATCCGGATCTGTACCGCGATCGCTTCCCGAAGGAGCTCTCCGGCGGCCAGCAGCAGCGTGTGGGCGTGGCCCGCGCCTTGGCGGCCGACCCACCGGTCTTGCTGATGGATGAGCCTTTCGGCGCAGTCGACCCGATCACCCGCCAGCGCTTGCAGGACGAGCTGCTGAACATCCAGTCCGAGGTCCAGAAGACCATTGTCTGCGTGACCCACGACTTCGATGAAGCGGTGAAGCTGGGGGACTGGATCGCGATCTTCAATGAAGGCGCCCAGCTGGAACAATACGATTCGCCCGAACGCATTCTGGCCAACCCGGCCAGCGAGTTCGTCGAGAACTTCATCGGCTCCGGCGCGGGCTTGAAGCAGCTGACCTTGACCCGAGTCAACGAAGTGGATCTCGAAGAAGCCATCACCACGACTCCGGGAAAGCGCGCTTCCGATGTGCTCTCGCAGGTGCAGGGAGCAGGCCGCAAGTACGCGGTGGTCCTGGATTCGCGCGGTCGCCCGCTGCGCCGTTTGGACCGCAGACAGCTATCGCGTGCGGAAATCATCGATGGCACCTACGACCAGAACTTGCCGGTTGTCGGCGAACAGGCGACGCTGAACGATGCGCTGGATACGATGCTGGTTGCCAGCTCCGAATCAGCTTTGGTGACCGGCCGGCGCGACGTGCTGCTGGGCACCATTACAGTCCAGACCGTTATGGAAGCCATCGCCGCAGCCAACAGCGCCCAGGACGGGGACCACTCGGCGCCGGTTGGTTTGAACTCGGGAGCAATCAATGTCGTGGACATTGAGGGCGAGGCCGCCAAGCCGGATGGTGAACCCGTATGAGCACAGAAAAACGAACCCTCATCTGGCAAATCGTTGCCATCCTAGCGGCATTCGCGGTGCTCATGGTGTGGCTGCTGAACGCCGACCTGACCGAGACCGAGCGCCAGACCCTGGACCCGGCCACGATCTGGGGCTACACCTTGGAACACCTGAAGCTCACCGTGATTTCCACGGTGATCGTATTGATTATCGCGATCCCGTTGGGGATCTTGCTGACCCGTCCGAGCCTGCGTCGCGCAGCCCCTGCGGTGCGAGCCATCGCCAACTTCGGGCAGGCCGCACCGGCCATCGGCGTTGTGGTGCTGCTGGCCTTCTGGCTCGGCTTCGGAGCGAAAACCGCGATTGTCTCCTTGGTCATATATGCCATTCTTCCGGTGCTTTCCAATACCATCGTGGGCTTGCAGCAGGTTGACCAGCGCATCGTCGAAGCAGGGCGGGGCATCGGCATGAGCCTGATGGCCGTGCTCTTCAAAGTGGAACTGCCCCTGGCGGTCCCCGTGATGCTATCGGGTATCCGCACAGCACTGGTGCTGCTGGTGGGTACCGCCACCCTGGCAACCTTCATCAACGGCGGCGGGCTGGGAATCCTGATTACCACCGGTGTGAACCTCAACCTCAACGTCGTGCTGATTACCGGTTCTCTGCTGGTCGCGTTGCTGGCCTTGACCATTGACTGGCTGGGCCGCGTTGTCGAACAGGTTGCACGGCCGAAGGGACTGTCATGAAAAATACGATGAAACTGTCCTTGGTATCCATTGCCGCTGTCATTGGATTGACCGGTTGCGGCTTGAGCCCATCCACCGGCACAGTGCCTGCGGTGGGGCCAGGAAAGATCCAGCCCGTAGCAGGGAATTCGGAAAAGGTGGAAGTGACGGTCACGTCCAAGTCCTTCACCGAGCAGCTGCTCTTGGGCAAGATCACCGTGATCGCTCTGGAAGCCGCAGGCTACGACGTCACGGACCTGACCAACGTGCCAGGCTCCCAGCCCGCGCGACAGCTGTTGCTTTCAGGTGACGCGAGTTTGCTGTGGGAATACACCGGTACCGCGTGGCTGACCTATCTTGGCCATGAAGAACCGGTCGATGGCGAACAGGCCCAGTGGGAAGCGGTGAAGAAGGATGACATTCCTAACGGCATCGACTGGGGCAAGCCGGCGCCGTTGAATAACACCTACGCGATGGCCATGAATGAAGAGACCGCTAAGCGCCTGGGAGTGACCAAGCTTTCGGAGCTGAAGAATGTTGATCCCAAGGATCTGACCTTCTGTGTCGACCCGGAATTCAATTCGCGTCGTGATGGCCTGACCCCGATGCTGGAGCACTACGGAATCGACCGTGGCGCGGAAGTGCCTGAGAGCAATATCGGCCTGTATGACGTCGGCGCGATCTATCAGGCTACCGCCGATGGCGCGTGCAACTTCGGTGAGGTATTCACTACCGATGGCCGTATCAAGGCGTTGAACCTGACGGTTCTGGAAGACGACAGGAAGTATTTCCCAAGCTACAACGCGGCACCAGCGTTCAATGGGGAGTTCTTGAAGAAGCATCCTGAGGTCAAGGACATCATGGCCAAGATCGCTCCGTTGCTGACCGATGAGGTCTTGATGGAACTGAACTACCAAGTGGATGTTGTTGGCCGCGAGCCAGCCGATGTCGCCTTTGAATGGATGGTTGATCAAGGCCTGGTTTCCAAGCCATGATCTAGCGTGCAGGATCCAATGAGTTGAAAAGCTGAACCCCGACTTCGGAGGAGTCGGGGTTCAGCTTTTGTCATTGAAGATTCATTCCCGGTTGGTTCCGCCGGGCCGGCGTAGAGCGCAGAATGAAGTAGAGCGGAAGCCTTGAGCGCGAGCTTTCTGAGTTTGGGCAAGGGATTTCGGCAGAAGTTGAAAAGTTTTTTGCGCGATAAAAGTGCAGGTCAATGGCCGAATTGGCGTGTTCTATCCAGCAGGTTCAAGATTTTCTTGAGAAAACTTGTTGACGCTTCAACTTAATCGGTGCATACTGGTATCAAGGAAACAAATTGAAACGTCAACTACCTGTTGGCGTGACGAAAGGATTTAGACATGGCTGCAACTGCATTGACCGCTGGTACCTGGAACCTCGACGCATCGCACTCCGAGGTTGGCTTCTCCGTCCGCCACGCTGGCATCTCCAAGGTTCGCGGTAGCTTCACCGAATTCGACGCAACACTGAACATCGGCGAGACCCTGGAAACCTCCAGCGTTGAAGCAACCGTCCAGATCAACTCGGTCAACACCAAGGACGAGAACCGCGACGGCCACCTGAAGAGCGCTGACTTCTTCGACGCCGAGCAGTTCCCAACCATGACCTTCAAGTCGACCGGCGTCAAGGGCGGCGCAGACGAGTTCATCCTCGTAGGCGACCTGACCATCCGCGGCGTATCCAAGGAAGTTGAATTCGAAGTTGAGGTTGGCGGCCAGGCTGTTGACGCTTTCGGCGCAACCCGCGCAGGCTTCTTCGCATCCACCACCATCTCCCGCAAGGAATTCGGCATCACCTGGAACGCGGCACTGGAAGCCGGTGGCGTTCTGGTCAGCGACAAGGTCAAGATCGAGCTCGATGCTTCCTTCGTACTGCCTGCTGCAGCCTAAATAGCTTCCCGAGGGCCGTCATGGGGTTGACGGTATGAGGGCCGATACCGGCAAATCCTCCGAACCATTGTGGTTCGGAGGATTTGTCGTTAAGCGAATTCTTGAGTGGTTCTAGAACCCGTTGTCGTAGGTTTCGTAGGACATTTCCGGTGCCAATATCGCCATGAGAATCGTGCCTACGAATCCGAGAACCCAGAACAGGCCGATGATGGTGCCGATCCATCCGGTCACCTTGCCTGCTGTCGCAGCCGTATTGAACACGCGCTCAGCACGGTTGGCCTTGGCGATCGCGATAGGTCCCAAAATGATATTCAAGATAAAAATCGACAAGATGCCCAGGACCATTGACGTCTGCGCAAGTTGACTTCCCTCGAACTGCGCTTGCGTCGGGTAGCCGGGATAGCCCTGCTGATACGGGGATTGCTGGTACTGCGACTGCGGGTATTGCCGATACTGCCCGAACTGCTGGTTCTGGCCCTGATTTGGCTGCCCCGCTGTATATGGATTCTGCGGTTCGCCATTCGGAGTAGACATTGCCGCCTGCTTTCAAATTCGTTGGTGAACCTATTAAATCAACCTTTAGGCCAATTCTGCTAAGAACCGGCAAAATGTGTTGCAGCACGGCTGGAACTCGGACATGATCTCGTCACCGTTTAGTCAGGCGGGCCGTGGCATTTCTAGACTGGTGCATTATGACTTGGGCTTCTTTCTGTGCGTATCTTGGCGTGTGCGTCATGGTGACACTTTCACCGGGACCAGACACTTTCCTTGTGCTGCGTTATTCGCTGGTACGGCAACTGCACGGAATCGTGGCAGCGCTCGGCATGATGGTGGCCATCTTCGCCTGGGCGACATTGGCCGGGGCAGGAGCCGCCTCGGTGATTCAGCGGTATCCCATCGTCGAGACCATCATTGCGATACTCGGCGGGCTGTATCTCGTTTATCTCGGAGTCACGGGTTTCTTGAAATCCCGGGCTGTCGCGAAAGCTGACAGTGCCATCGCCCGAACCGAAACCCGCGAGGGGCCGCGCCAGGCCGATCACTCGCTGGGCAAGACCTTTATCTCCGGCATGCTCTCGGCCGCGTTGAATCCCAAGCTGGGCCTGCTGTTCCTGGCCATGATGCCAAGCTTCATCCCCAAAGATTCGAATACTTTCCTCTGGGGCATGGGCTTGGGCGCAATCTTCGCGTCCGTTGGATTCTTGTACATGCTGATCCTGAGCACGGCCGCGTCCAAGGCGATGCACTGGTTCAAGCGCCCAGAAATCGCGTTGCGCTTGGAATGGACGGCTTGTGCTGCGCTGTTCCTGATGGGGCTTGGCGTGATCATCAGCGCCTTCAAATAACCAGCTATAGGCAACTAACGCCTAGTTTGCCGAGGTATTTTTGCGCCACAGCTCATGGATTCCAGCAGCAACGAAAACCAGCACCAAGCTCAAGACAAGGCCGTAACCGAAGATCTGTGCGTAGTGCCCTTGTTCGGCCATGGCTGCGCTGAGATAAGTGGCCACCGAAGCGCCGGCAAATAGCGAAAACACGAAGAATGACACCGTCGTAGCCCGGGCATCGGGCGCAATATCGGTGGCCCAGCCCTGCATTGACGAATGCATGATGGCGTTCGTGGCACCCAAAAGCAGCGCGGTGACCGTGTAGGAAAACGCCGAAGGCCAGAATGCCGAGGGCAGGAAAGCTCCGCACAGCATCAGTCCTCCGCAACCGATCAGCCAGGTTCTTGAGAAGCGAGCCACCAAGCGCCGCATCAACCGCGCTCCAAGGATCACGCCAATGGCAAACCCGCACCCCAAGATGCCCGCAAGTCCAACGGATACGCCAGTGTGCTGCAAGGCGGGAACGACATAGGTCAGCAGCCCCATGAGCAGCGCGCCCTCCAGGAAGACGATGGTGTACAGGGCCAAATTCATCGGGCGCAAGGCCGCAACCAGGCTGAACCCCGTGCGAGGATGCTGCGGTTCGCGTACTCGTCGCAATGAATACAGTGCGGCCACGCATCCCACGGCAGGCAGCGCAAACACCAACCGCCAATCAAGGTAGGTAGCCAGCGCGCCGGCGGAAACCGTTGCCAACGTGGTCCCAAGCGACGAATAGATCTGGAGATCGGAGAGGCCGCGAGCGCGTTCAACGCCTTGGCGGGTGTCGCCGAGCAAAGTCAGCAGGGTGGGGTACAGTGCGCCGAACATCAGCCCGGTAAAACAGCGTGCGACAAGCAATGGCACATAATCGCTGAACATGATGCTCGCCAGCGCGCCGATGCCGGCGCCGGCCAGCGCTGTTCGCAGGACAATCAAACGGCCAAAACGATCGCTGACCAGTCCCCATAGCGGCTGCCCGATGGCATAGAACAACGAGTATGCGGCAATGAGCTGCACTGCCTGGGAGAAATCCAACGAGGTACCCAAAGAGAGTGCCAGGAGCATCGGTGGGGTGCCGTACCGGTCGAAAAACGACAAGAATCCAATGAAGCGCAGCGCTGAGTCGGGAACGGAATGCACCGGTTCCGGTGATGGCTGCTGAGTCATGAACGTCCTTCAAAGAATGCGTCGGCTTACCCACCAATGTAAGCAGACGTATCGCGAAAGTTTGGTCACTGCGGGCATGAACATCAACGGGGCCATCACTGATTGCGGCCAGGCTGCCTCTTGGCTATAGGTCGATGCCGCCGCTCAAGATCACGTGAGGCGCAATGCGCCCGTCACGCAAGGTGATGGTCCGGTCCGCTAATCCTTGGGAATCCTGGTCATGGGTCACCAGCACCACCGCGGTGCCGTGGTTCGCTTCGGCGCGAAGGATTTCGTGGATCTTTTCTCGGCTGTCCGTGTCCAAAGAAGCCAGGGGTTCATCAAGCAGCAGCACGGGGGTTTGCTGCACCAGCCCCTGGGCAATGAGTGTGCGCTGCCGCTGCCCTCCGGAAAGCTGGGCGAAATCGCGGCGCTCGAATTCGGAAAGTCCCACCCGGCTGAGGGCATTGGTGATTGATTCCCGGACCTGCGCGCGAGGAGCGCGGGTTCGCCAGGTGCCCATTGCGACTACATCGGCAACGGTGAGCGGCAGCCCGGCGGGAATGTTGGGGCGCTGGACAACAAGAGCCACCGGTGCGATGCGCTCGATGTGGCCGTGGCTAGGGATATTGGTCCCGGCGATCAGCTCCAGCAATGTTGATTTCCCGGATCCGTTGGCACCGGTGATTGCAAGAATCTCGCCGGGATTCACCGACAGGGAAACGCCATGAAGGACCTGCTCGTGCCCGTAGGAGAAGTGCGCCTCGTGAACGCGGACCAAAGGGGAATGAGTTGTCATAGCTCCAGTGTATCAATTGATAATGATTCTCATTTAAGGTTACTCTGTACGATGTGTTCATCAATCCTTTCGCATCTGACTTCATGGAGCGCGCCCTCATCGGCGGCTGCCTCGTCGCCGTGATCTGTGCTGTCGCTGGAACCTGGGTTGTCATCCGCGGGATGGCATTCCTCGGGGAAGCCATCGGCCACGGCATGCTGCCCGGAGTCGCCATCGCCACGGTCCTGGGACTGCCCGTGATGCTCGGCGCTGGTGTCAGCGCGGTGGCAATGACCGGCTTGCTCGGTATGATGCAGCGTCGCGGCAAGCTCTCCTATGACACCAGCATCGGCCTGGTTTTTGTCGGCATGCTGTCCTTGGGGATCATCATCGTCTCCCACTCGCGCAGCTTCGCCACCGACGCGACCAATATGCTCTTCGGCGATATCTTGGCAATCTCCACCGCTGACCTGTGGCTGCTGATTGCGGCCCTGCTGCTCAGCTGCGCCATCGCAGCCAAGTTCCATCGAGCCTTCGTCGCCAGCGCCTTCGACACCCGCATCGCCCAGACCCTGGGACTCAAGCCTGGGTTGGCGCAGATCATGCTGGTGGCGCTGGTCGCCGTGGCCATCACCGCATCGTTCCGCTCGGTGGGCACCTTGCTCGTGGTCGGCATGCTGCTGGCACCTGTCGTGGCGGCCAAAGCATGGGTCAACCGAATCCCCGCAATCATGGCGGTCGCTTCAGGCATCGGAATACTCAGCGTGGCCGGTGGACTGCTCATTTCCTGGTACGCCCAAACCGCAGCGGGCCCATCGATCTCTTGCCTGGCTATCGGGCTTGCTGGAATCTCAGCGCTGATGCGCCGAATGCTCACACGCAGCCCGAAGTCCCATGCAATAACCGACAACGAATTACCCCTACAACGTGAAAGTGCCAAATGAAGGCCAAAATTTATGGATTGACCGCAGCGCTGGTGGGCGGAGTCCTGCTGGCAGGCTGCGCCTCGAATCCCGTGGCAACGAGTCAGCAAACCGCTGCCGAACCATCCGACCACGGGGCAGTGGAAGGGGCGCAAGAAATGCCCGAAGCCCCGCTGCATCTGGTCACGGTTGATCAATCAGGCAAAACCGGCATGCTGGATCTGCTGGGTGACGAAGAGACCGGTTTGCCACAGCTGCCCGAAGTCGAGAATCTGGAAACCGACGGGCGCTACCTTTTTGCTGACACCGGTTCCGGAGTCGAAGTATTGGATAGCGGAATGTGGAGCTGGAATCACACAGACCACTTCCACTACTACCGTGGCACACCACAGCAGGTGGGCCAGGTGTCCGGCGAAGGCGCGGCGCGAATCATCGGCGGGCCCCTGTCCACTGCCGGAAGTACTGGCGTGTATTTTCCCGAAACCGGCAAAGCGATCTTGCTCGATAATGCAGAACTGGCCGAAGGGCGCATTAGCGAGCGGTTCACCACGCAAACTACAGCCCACCAAGGACTGATAGCACCGCTAGGCGACGGGGCCATCCAAAGCGAGCCCGCCACCGGGTCCCAGCCGGCCCGGGTGCAGTACCTCGATGCGCAGGGAAACCGGGTTGAGGGAGCTCAAACCGAGTGCGGAAACCCCGCAGACGCGACCCACACGGCAGCCGGACTGGCTATCGCCTGTGATCAGGGAATCGTCGTAGCGTCCGAAAAGCAGTCAGGCGGCTTGGAATTCTCCTTGCTGCAGTATCCCAAGAAAACGAGCGCTGACCAGCGCATCAAAGAACTCAATCATCGCAAATCACGTCCGGTCGTGGCCGGCGTGGCGGGGGAACGGGGCGCTTGGGTTATCAATACACGGAACCTGACGATGACCAAGGTGATGAGCGATCAGAAACTGCTCAAGGTCAGTGCCGTCGGTGACGCGAAGGGGCACGTGGTGGCGCTCGATGCCCAGGGCCGCGTGCTGGTGTATTCGACCGAATCCGGAAAGGTCGTCGGCACCACCGAGCCGCTGCTGAAAAAGAGCCTGAAGGATCCACGCGCCATGGACAGTGTGAATCTGGTCCTCGACGCGCAGCGCGCGTACGTTAATGCACCAGCCGAAAAACTCGTCTATGAAATCGACTTTGCCGACTCGGCACGCATCGCGCGAACCCTCAGTCCCGGCACCGCGCCCACCTGGATGACGCAGGTGGGCAATTGAGACGCTTCGCCATGAACCCCGCAAAAGCGCTGGCCGCATTAGCAGTGTTGCCGCTGATCCTGACCGGCTGCATCGGCACCGCACAGCCGGATGACAAGCCAAGCATCGTGGTCACCACCAACATCCTCGCGGACGTTGTGAAGAATCTGGCCGGCGACCAAGCGCAGGTCCATACGCTCATGCCTGCCAACGTTGATCCGCATTCCTTCGAGATCTCGGCCCAGCAAGCCGCCGTGCTCAACGAGGCAGATCTGGTGGTGTCCAACGGGCTGAATCTTGAGGAAGGATTGCAGCGCCAGCTGGAAGCGGTAGATGCTGCCGGGGGCAACCACTTCGTGGCAACCGACCACGTGGAGGTCTTGAACGTTTCGGGATCCAGCGATGCCAAGGACCCGCACTTCTGGACCGATCCTGCGCGCATGATCGACGTGGTTGACGCCTTGGAAGAAGATTTGGGGCAGGTTCCCGGAGTCTCAGAGGAACAGCTGCAGGCTGATGCCCAGGCCTATCGAAGCGAGCTGTCCGGACTGCAACAGCAGATGAGCGAATCATTTGAGCAGATTCCGGAAGCTTCCCGTGCCTTGGTCACCAATCACCATGTCTTTGGGTATCTCGCCGACAGCTTCGGTTTTCGGACCATCGGGGCAGTGATTCCTTCAGGGACCACGTTGGCCTCGCCAAGCGCCGCGGATCTGGCCTCGCTGGCCGAGGCCATCCGAAGCTCAAAGGTACCCGCGATCTTCGTCGAATCAGCCCAGCCCGACAAGCTGGCCCGGGCACTGGCCCAAGAAGCCAACATCGACGTGCAGATCGTAGAGCTGTATTCAGAGTCGCTGACCTTGCCCGGCGAAGGCGCCGACA
>Ga0308161_1003127_pt1 | contig 16438 bp, 12 predicted proteins | sample PhyFR2_FD_201034 | JGI IMG/M metagenome (GOLD analysis project Ga0308161, IMG submission 201034) | Phyllosphere microbial communities from UC Gill Tract Community Farm, Albany, California, United States - DLSLF.R2 | ecosystem: Host-associated > Plants > Phyllosphere > Unclassified | place: USA...
GAAACGATGCATCGCCGATGGTAGTGTGGGGTTTCCCCATGTGAGAGTAGGTCATCGTCAAGATTAAATTCCGAAACCCCAATTGCGAAAGCAGTTGGGGTTTTGTTTTGCCTGCGAGAAAGTTTTCGGCCTGCCATCGGGGAAATTCATCCTGAAGTGGATGGCGAGTTTTGGTATGGTGCAGCTCGTTTTTTAACGGACTGATGTCCTGCCCACGGATCGGCACTCATTTATGTCAAAGAGTTGCTGTAGAAATGCCTGAACCAATCCCGATCAAGGATCATGAAAAAGAGACGCGGCTGGTCAACAAACGATTGATCGCCTGCGCTCTGTTTGTCTTCGCCATCAGCTGCGCTCTGGTGGTGCGCCTGTACATCCTCCAGGTCGTGGAATTCGACTATCACTCGACCATCTCCGAAAACAATCGCGTCCATGTCCTCCCGATACCGCCGACGCGTGGATTGATCTACGACCGCAACGGTGTGTTGCTCGCCGACAATCGCCCCAGCTACAACCTGACCATCACCCGTGAGCGTGCCACCGACGGCAATCAAGAATTGGACGAAGTCATCAACTTGCTGCACTTGCCTGCTGAAGACCGCACGGTATTCGACAAGGCGATGAAGCAATCCCGGCATCCGTTCACACCGGTCACCCTGTTTTACGAGCTGACGGAAGAGCAGATTGCCGTCCTGGCGGTTAACGAGTTTCGCTTACCGGGACTTGATGTCGAACCGCAGTTTGTCCGGCACTATCCCCTCGGCGCACATTTCGCCCATTCGATCGGTTATGTCGGTCGGATCAATGAAAAAGAATCGAAAACCCTCGATTCCGTTGAATACCGAGGCACTCAATCCATTGGTAAAACCGGTATCGAGCGCTTCTATGAAGCGCAGTTGCATGGCCATGTCGGTTACGAAGAAGTCGAAACCAATGCTCAAGGCCGTGTGCTACGGGTACTCAAGCACACCGATCCGGTGCCAGGCAAAAACATCGTCCTGAGCCTCGATGTAAAGCTGCAGGAAGCAGCTGAAGCCGCTTTGGGCGACCGTCGTGGCTCGGTGGTAGCGCTCGATCCGTCCACTGGAGAAGTGCTGGCGATGGTCAGCAATCCGAGTTTCGATCCGAATCTGTTCGTCACCGGGATCAGTTCGAAGGAATATTCAGCGTTGCGCGATTCCATCGACCGTCCGCTGTTTAACCGCGTACTGCGCGGCCTGTACGCTCCAGGCTCGACGATCAAGCCGGAAGTCGCCATTGCTGGTCTGGACGCGGGCGTCGTGACCCCACAGACCCGCGTATACGATCCCGGCTACTACCAATTGCCGGATTTCGATCACAAGTATCGCAACTGGAACCACAGCGGTGATGGTTGGGTGGACATGGACGCGGCGATCATGCGCTCGAACGACACCTACTTCTATGATCTGGCGCACAAGCTTGGCATTGATCGTCTGCACGACTACATGGCGATGTTCGGCCTTGGAGAAAAAGTCTCGCTGGACATGTTTGAAGAATCGCCAGGTCTGATGCCGTCGCAAGCGTGGAAACGCGCTACTCGGCGACAGGCCTGGTATCCCGGCGAGACGGTTATTCTGGGCATCGGCCAGGGCTACATGCAGGTCACACCACTGCAATTGGCCCAGGCCACTGCCCTCATCGCCAACAAGGGGATATGGAATCGACCGCACTTGGCCAAGTCGGTCGACGGCGTTGCGCCGGTTGACGAGCACCCGATGCCGAACATTCTGCTTAAAGATCCGCGCGATTGGGAGCAGGTCAATCACGGAATGCAGATGGTCATGCACGATGCTCGAGGCATCGCACGGGCGGCGGCTGCGGGGGCGCAATACCGCATCGCTGGCAAGAGTGGTACGGCGCAAGTGGTGGCGATCAAGCAGGGTGAGCGCTACAACCGTGAGAAAACCCTCGAGCGCCATCGTGACAACGCCCTGTTTGTAGGATTCGCACCGGCCGAACATCCAAAGATCGCCATCTCGGTAATGATCGAGAACGGCGAGGCGGGTGGTCGTGTTGCCGGTCCAGTAGTGCGGCAGATCATGGACGCCTGGTTACTCGATAAGGAAGGCCACCTCAAGCCGCAATACGCAGCGCCGAGCAAAGCGCCGGGCGATCCTCACGTCTGAGGCGTAACGGTTCACAGCACAGGCTCCCTAAGCGGAGCCTGTGATTACGCACCGGGTACTGGGCAACTCATATCACCTTCCTCACAGTTCAAATGTTGCTTGAAGGCTTCTACCCGAGCCTTGGTGACGGCTGTGAGACAGCCACTGTAAACCAATGGATAAACACTCCCGCCCGCCACCCCAGAAGCCGAAAACTTGCACTCGGCATCCCGGAAGCTGACCCACGCCCGCTGCGCGTTGACCAACAGCTTCTTTCCGTCCGGGTTGTCCTTGAGACGCCCGGTGATCTGCTGATAGAGCGTATTCAATTCCTTGTCCGCCGCTTTGAAGGCTTGCCCCGCGCATTGATTCATCGTCGCCTGATTGCTGGCGTTGGCGCAATCAACGGCGGCATGGGCGAAAGGGGCAAACAAAAAAGGCACAGAGGCCAGAAGCAGACGCACTGACATAAGGTTCTCGCTATCTCGAGTGGAAAGGGTGTATCGATTGTTATGTACGTAGCCGGGACGCCTCAAGCAAGCGATCCGCAGTGGCGGTGATTTCCTCGCCTTCATGCAACTGCTCCAGCCAGTGTTCGGGGATCGCCCGAGCGCTGTAGTAAGAACCTGCCAACTGACCCACGATAGCAGCCGTTGTATCCGCATCATCACCGAGATTGGCTGCTTTCAACACCGCTTCGGCGAATGTCTGCGTATGGTGAAAGCACCACAAAGCGGCTTCCAGCGATTGGATGCTATAGCCACTGCCTTTTATTTCAGTTTCCGCTTTGTGAAGGTACTCACCCTGAGCAATCGCAACCACCTTGGGCTGGGAAAGCTTGAGCAGTGGCGCCCGGCGAAGCTGTGTTTTCTCCGCACCCTCAAGCGCTCGTGCAATCAGATCAGCCAGCAATTGGCAGCACTCGATTGCCTCCGGCGCCGCATGGGTTGTGCGCGAACTGTCGGCAGCGTGGATCTGGATCTGTCGAGCGTCCGGAAAATAAAACAGCACGACTGGTGCCAACCGCATCAGCGACCCGTTACCAGCTGTCAACGGATCAGTCGACCCTGCGAAAGGCTCCCCGGTTCGCTGATACTGTTCCAGCGCCTGGCTGACGGTCATGCCGATGTCGAAACATTCACCGGTGGAGCTCAGATATCCCCATTTCCACCAATTGAGATAGCGGCCCATCTGATCTGCCGCGTCGAAACCGTTTTTGCGCAGCAGGCTCTCGGCCAGGCACAGTGCCATCGACGTGTCATCGGTCCATTGCCCTGGCTTGAGCTGGAACGGGCCACCGCCGACCATGTCGCTCAGCGGCTGGAATGATCCTCGCGGTTGGAACTCAACCGTTGTGCCGACCGCATCGCCGCAAGCTAGGCCGAGGAGGGCGCCGCGATACCGATCGGCAAGAGAGAGCTGCATGATTCGTCCTTGTTTCTGCGGATTCGCTGGAAAGATAACAGGTCATGCGGCGTCGATCACAGAGCGCAAACTACCGCAGAATGTGTCCGCTCGAATCGGTGTCTGCAGCGCTTCGATACAACTTCGCATTGGACATGTGGTCATACAAGCCTAGTGTTCAGAACAGGAGGTGACGTATGAAACCAGTACCTAACAGTTTCGAACGCAAGATCACGCTCAAGGCGTCGCGTTCCCATGTCTGGCGTGCATTGGTCGATGCGGAGGCGTTTGGCCAGTGGTTTGGCGTGGCGCTCGAGGGCCGGCGTTTCATTGCCGGCGAGTGGACGCAGGGTCAGGTCACTTACCCCGGTTATGAACACGTATTGTGGAATGTGCTGATCGAGCGGGTCGAGCCGCAGCAGCTGTTTTCTTTCCGCTGGCACCCGTATGCGGTCAACCCGAAGATCGACTACTCACAAGAGCCGACCACATTGGTCAAGTTCGAATTGCAGGACTTTGAAGACGGCACTCTACTCAAGGTGTCGGAATCCGGCTTCGCGCACATCCCTGATATCCGTCAGAAAGAGGCGTATTACATGGACAGTCGCGGCTGGGAGGAGCAGTTGAGCAGGCTTGAGCAGTTTCTCGCCGAAAGCGCCAGGGCTCGTGAAAGCGGCGGTGCCTGACGGGTCTAAGGGTTTTCGGAAGTGTTTGTATGGCGAATGTCTTACACGCGTTGGTAGCTTTTACGACTATTGCTGATTGGATCCACTGGGTAATCTACACACATCAACTGAGACACAGGGAGTGTTTCAGGATCATGGACGATCGACCATCGCATGGATCGCTGCCGACAGGGAGTCGATAATGGTCTTGGGAAAAACCCGCTTCGGCGGGTTTTTTTTCGCCTGAATGCAGGAGCCGCCGAAGGCTGCGATCTTTTGATCCTGCTTTTGAAAGCCAAGTCAAAAAGATCACAGCCTGGGCGAATGTCACCCCGTCACGAAGCAATCAACTGCCGCAACACATAATGCAGAATCCCCCCGGATTTGAAGTACTCAACTTCATTCAAGGTATCAATCCGGCACAAGACTTCAATCTTCTCCTGACGCCCATCCTCGCGAGTGATAACCAGCGGCAGGTTCATCCGCGGCCTTAGCTCGACGCCGGTTAATCCCAGAATCTCGAGCGTCTCTTTGCCGGTCAGATTGAGGCTCTTGCGGTTTTGATCAAGCTTGAACTGCAACGGCAGCACACCCATGCCGACCAGATTCGAGCGGTGAATACGTTCGAAACTCTCCGCAATCACCGCTTTGACGCCCAGCAGATTGGTGCCTTTCGCCGCCCAGTCACGGCTCGACCCGGTGCCGTACTCCTGACCGGCAATCACCACCAACGGCGTCCCCGAAGCCTGATATTTCATCGCTGCGTCATAGATCGCCATTTTTTCCCCGGTGGGGATGTAAATGGTGTTCCCGCCTTCCTCGCCGCCAAGCATCTCGTTGCGAATACGGATGTTGGCAAACGTGCCGCGCATCATCACTTCATGATTGCCGCGACGGGAACCGTAGGAGTTGAAGTCGCGCGGCTCGACGCCTTTTTCCTGCAGGTATCGCCCGGCCGGGCTGTCGATCTTGATGTTGCCGGCGGGGGAGATATGGTCGGTGGTCACTGAATCGCCGAGCAAAGCCAAGACTCGCGCACCTTTGACGTCTTTGACTTCCGGCAGAGGGCCGGAAATGTCGTCGAAGAAAGGTGGATGCTGAATGTAGGTCGAATCGTCCTGCCACACGTAAGTCGCCGCTTGCGGCACCTCGATGGCTTGCCATTGTTCGTCGCCGGCAAACACTTCGGCGTATTCCTTGTGGAACATCGCCGTGTTGACCTGATTCACCGCTTCGGCGATTTCCCGGCTGCTCGGCCAGATATCGCGCAGGTACACCGGATTGCCCTGCTGATCCTCGCCCAGCGGTTCGCTGCTGATATCGGTGCGCACGCTGCCAGCCAGTGCGTAGGCGACGACCAGCGGAGGCGAGGCCAGCCAGTTGGTTTTCACCAGTGGGTGTACGCGACCTTCGAAGTTGCGGTTGCCGGACAAGACCGACGCGACGGTCAGATCGGCTTTCTGAATGGCTTTCTCGATCGGCTCCGGCAGTGGCCCGGAGTTGCCGATGCAGGTGGTGCAACCGTAGCCGACCAACGAAAACCCGAGCTGATCAAGGTACTGAGTCAGCCCGGCAGCTTTGTAGTAGTCGGTGACCACTTTCGAGCCGGGGGCCAGTGAGCTTTTGACCCAAGGCTTGCGTGTCAGGCCTTTTTCGACGGCTTTTTTCGCCAGCAGTCCAGCAGCCATCATTACGCTCGGGTTGGAAGTGTTGGTGCAGGAAGTGATCGCGGCGATGACCACGGCACCGTTTTTCAGGCGATAGGTCTTGCCCTCGTATTCGTAGTCCGCTTCGCCCACCAGATCGGCGTTGCCCACCGCCACGCCGCCACCGCCCTCGCTTTCCAGGCGTCCTTCTTCCTTGCTGGTGGGTTTGAATTGCAGGTCGATGAAATCACTGAAGGCCTGCGCGACGTTCGGCAGGGAGACGCGATCCTGCGGACGTTTCGGTCCGGCCAGGCTTGCCTCCACGCTGCCCATGTCCAAGGCCAGGCTGTCGGTGAACACCGGCTCCTGACCCGGCAGACGCCACAGGCCTTGAGCCTTGGTGTAGGCCTCGACCAGCTTCACCACTTCCGGCGGCCGGCCGGACAAGCGCAGGTATTCCAGCGTGACATCGTCGACCGGGAAGAAACCGCACGTCGCACCGTATTCCGGAGCCATGTTGGCGATGGTCGCGCGGTCTGCCAACGGCAGGTCGGCGAGGCCGTCGCCATAGAATTCGACGAATTTGCCGACCACGCCTTTTTTGCGCAGCATCTGCGTTACGGTCAGCACCAGATCGGTGGCGGTGATTCCTTCCTTGAGCTTGCCGGTGAGTTTGAAGCCGATCACTTCTGGAATCAGCATCGACACCGGTTGCCCGAGCATCGCCGCTTCCGCTTCGATCCCGCCAACGCCCCAGCCGAGCACGCCGAGACCGTTGATCATGGTGGTGTGGGAGTCGGTGCCGACCAGGGTGTCGGGGAAGGCGTAGGTGCGGCCATCCTCGTCTTTGGTCCAGACGGTGCGGCCGAGGTATTCAAGGTTGACCTGGTGGCAGATGCCGGTGCCCGGCGGGACCACGCTGAAGTTATCGAACGCACTCTGGCCCCAGCGCAGGAAGGCATAGCGCTCGCCGTTGCGTTGCATTTCGATGTCGACGTTCTGTTCAAACGCACTGGCGCTGGCAAACTTGTCGACCATCACCGAGTGGTCGATCACCAGGTCCACCGGCGACAACGGATTGATCCGCTGCGGATCGCCGCCGGCCTTGGCCATTGCCGCACGCATGGCGGCGAGATCGACCACGGCGGGGACGCCGGTAAAGTCCTGCATCAATACACGGGCAGGGCGGTACTGGATTTCGCGATCGGAGCGGCGCTCCTTGAGCCAGGCGGCGATGGCTTTGAGGTCAGCGCCGGTGACGGTTTTTTCGTCTTCCCAGCGCAGCAGATTTTCCAGCAGGACCTTCAATGACATCGGCAGCTTGTCGAGATCGCCCAGGCTTTTGGCGGCTTCCGGCAGGCTGAAATAGTGGTAGGTCGTGGCGTCGATTTGTAGGGTTTTCAGTGACTTCAGACTATCGAGGGACGGCATTACGATCACTCCTTTGAGTCCGCACGGCTACGGACTGAGGGGACGGGCAGAGCATTAAACCTAGCCCTGTTTTGAGTAGCTGGCTAATAACTGGACTCTATCGGCGCAACCATGGTTCCGACTTCAGCTATCATGCGCCGGTTTTCGTGACAGGCATTGCGGCAACGCAAGGCTTGAGCATCGCGCAGCGGCCGAATGATCGACCGCTGCCCAGGAGTAAGAATGAACACCCTATTCATGCATTGCCGGCCCGGCTTCGAAGGCGAAGTCTGTTCGGAGATTTCCGATCTCGCCGCCCGTCTCAATGTCGCCGGTTACGCCAAAGCCAAAACCGCCACGGCCTGCGCCGAGTTTGTCTGCACCGAAGCCGACGGCGCCGAACGCCTGATGCGCGGTCAGCGTTTCGCCGAATTGATCTTCCCTCGGCAGTGGGCGCGCGGCTTTTTCATCGATCTGCCGGAAAACGATCGCATCAGCGTAATCCTCGCGCACATGGCCGATTTCCCGGTGTTTGGCAGTCTGTGGCTGGAAGTGGTCGATACCAATGACGGCAAGGAACTGTCGAATTTCTGCAAAAAGTTCGAAGGCCCGCTGCGCAAGGCGCTGACCGCCGCTGGCAAACTGGTGGAAGACGCCAGCAAGCCGCGTTTGTTGCTGACCTTCAAAAGTGGTCGCGAAGTGTTTCTCGGCATGGCCGATGCCGGCAATTCGGCGATGTGGCCGATGGGCATCCCGCGCCTGAAGTTTCCTCGCGAGGCACCCAGCCGTTCGACCTTGAAGCTGGAGGAGGCGTGGCACCACTTCATTCCACGTGATCAGTGGGAAGACCGCCTGCACAGCGACATGACCGGCGTTGACCTCGGCGCCGCGCCGGGCGGCTGGACCTGGCAACTGGTCAACCGTGGCATGCTGGTGACGGCTATCGACAACGGCCCGATGGCTGAAAGCCTGATGGAAACCGGGCTGGTCCAGCATCTGATGGCAGACGGTTTCACCTTCAAGCCGAAGCAGCCGGTGGACTGGATGGTTTGCGACATCGTCGAGAAACCTGCGCGCAACGCGGCGATGCTGGAAGAGTGGATCGGCGAAGGACATTGCCGCGAAGCAGTGGTCAACCTGAAGCTGCCGATGAAGCAGCGTTATGCCGAAGTGAAACGTCTGCTCGAGCGCATTGCCGATGGATTCAAGGCGCGTGGGATCAAGGTTGATATCGGCTGCAAGCAGCTGTATCACGACCGCGAGGAAGTGACTTGCCATTTGCGCCGGCACGACACCAGGAAAACCAAATCGCGCTGACACAACACTGAACCTGTGGGAGCGAGCCTGCTCGCGAAAGCGGTGGGGCTGACGGATTGCCTTCGCGAGCAGGCTCGCTCCCACATGGGTTGGACGATATCCCAAGCAATGCGCGACAATGCCGGCCAGTTTCTGGAGTGAACCATGAGTGAAATGATCGATACCCCGGTCGACGGCACCCTCGACGCCACCGGCCTCAATTGCCCGGAGCCGGTGATGATGTTGCACCAGCACATTCGCGATCTGGTACCCGGCGGTCTGCTCAAGGTGATCGCCACCGATCCCTCGACCAAGCGCGATATCCCCAAGTTCTGCGTGTTTCTTGACCATGAGCTAGTCAGCCAGCACGAAGAGGCCGGCACCTATCTGTACTGGATTCGCAAAAAGTCCTGAATCAGGGCAAAAAAAGACCTGCAGAAGCAGGTCTTTTTTTATGGGTGTTCAACCCGCCGAACGACTGATCCGAATCCGCTTGCGCGCACTGCGTGTCAGACGAATCGACAGCATCAACGCTGCGCAGCTTAAGCCGACAATCAAACCCTGCCACAAACCGCTCGGACCGCGTGGCTCGCCGAGCCAATCGGTCAGGCCCAGCGCATAACCGACCGGCAAACCAATCCCCCAGTAGGCGAACAGGGTCAGGATCATCGTCACCCGAGTATCCTGATAACCACGCAGTGCGCCTGCCGCAGTCACCTGGATCGCATCGGAAAACTGGAACAGCGCTGAATAGACAATCAGCATCGCCGCAATGTGAATCACCGTTGGATCAGCGGTATAGATCGCCGCAATCGGCTCGCGCAGCGCCAGCATCAGGCTCGCCGACAGGCAGGCGTAGGCCAGCGCCGTGCCCATGCCGACTCCAGCGGCAAAACGCGCCTCACGCGGTTCCTCGCGGCCCAGCGCCTGGCCGACACGCACGGTAACCGCCATGCCCAGCGAGTACGGGATCATGAACACCAGCGAGCTGACGTTCAGCGCGATCTGATGCCCGGCCACCACCGTCGCGCCGAGGCTGCCGATCAGCAGGGCGATCACAGCGAAGATGCTCGACTCGGCAAACACCGCGATGCCGATCGGCAAACCAATCGACAGCAGACGTTTGATCACCGCCCACTGCGGCCAGTCGAAGCGGCTGAACAGTTCGCTTGAGCGATAGGCTGGTGCCCAGCGTTCATACCCGGCCAGGCCCAGCGCCATCACCCACATCACGATTGCCGTGGCCCAGCCGCAGCCGACGCCGCCCATGGCCGGCACGCCGAAGTGGCCATAAATGAAGATGTAGTTCAGCGGGATGTTCAATGCCAGACCGCACAGGCCCAGCACCATGGCCGGGCGGGTCCGGCCGATGCCATCGCTGGTGCAGCGCAGCACGTGATAGAAGGCCCCCGCCGGCAAGCCGCTGGCGATGCCGTGTAGATATTGCATGCACGGGCCGATCAGCTCCGGATCGACTTTCATCAGATGTAGCACCGGCTCGGCAGCGATCAGCATCGAGGTGGCGATCAATCCGACTACCAATGCCAGCCACAACGCCTGACGCACGATCGGGCCGATCTCGCTGTGCTTGCCGGCGCCGAAACGCTGGGCGACTTTTGGTGTGGTGGCCAGCAGGGTGCCGGTCATCAACAGAAACACCGGGACCCAGATCGAGTTGCCCAGTGCCACTGCCGCCAGGTCCTTGGGCCCGACGCGCCCGGCCATCACCGCATCGACGAAGCCCATCGCCGTGGTCGCCAGTTGCGCGATGATGATCGGCAGGGCGAGGGCGAGCAGGTTTTTCAACTCCAGGCGAATCCGCGCAGGGCGGCTCAGCGAGACGGCGACAGGTTGGTCAGTTACAGGGTTCACAGGCAAAGCGTCCAGAAAGTATTGATGCGCAGAGCGGCGCATTCTACGCCGCTGACGCCTCGGTCAGGAAATATCCTCTGTTGCGTATTTGTAAGCGCAAACCCTGCTGGCTGATCGACGCGTCAGCACCTAAACTGCCGATCCGCCCAAGGAGCCCGCCATGCTGATTGTTGCCGACGAAAATATCCCGCTGCTCGATGCCTTTTTTGCCGGTTTCGGTGACATCCGCCGAGTGCCGGGCCGCTCCATTGACCGCGCGACGGTCGAGCACGCCGATGTGTTGCTGGTGCGTTCGGTGACCAACGTCAATCGCGCGCTGCTTGATGGCAGCAAAGTGCGCTTTGTCGGCACCTGCACCATCGGCACCGATCATCTGGATCTCGATTACTTCAACGAGGCCGGGATCTGCTGGTCGAGCGCGCCGGGTTGTAATGCCCGTGGCGTGGTCGATTACGTACTGGGCAGTCTGATGACGCTGGCCGAAATCGAAGGGGCTGATCTGACGCAGCGTACTTACGGCGTTGTCGGCGCCGGTGAAGTGGGGGGGCGCTTGATCAAGGTCCTCAAGGGCCTGGGCTGGAACGTCAAGGTTTGCGACCCGCCACGTCAGGCTGCCGAGGGCGGCGATTATGTCAGCCTTGAGCAGATCATCGAACAGTGCGACGTGATCAGTCTGCATACGCCTTTGACCCGCAGCGGCAACTCTGCAACCTGGCACCTGTTCGATCAACAGCGTTTGCAGCAACTCAAGCAGGGTGCATGGTTGATCAACGCGGCGCGCGGCCCTGTGGTGGATAACGTTGCGCTGCGTGAGGTGCTGCTGGAGCGCGAGGACCTGCAAGCGGTGCTCGACGTCTGGGAGAAGGAGCCGGAAGTCGACCCTGCGCTGGCCGAGCTCTGCGTATTGGCCACGCCCCATATTGCCGGTTACAGCCTCGACGGCAAGCAACGCGGGACCGCGCAGATCTATCAGGCCTACTGCGCTTTCATTGGCCAACCTGCGGCTATCGCGCTCAGTGATCTGCTGCCAGCAACCTGGTTGTCGGAAGTTTCCCTGCACGGTGACAGCGATCCGGCATGGGCGCTGGCTATGTTGTGCCGGGGCGTATATGACCCACGCCGCGATGATGCGGATTTCCGCCGCAGTCTGGTGGGGAATGTCGCCGAGCAGCGAGCGGCGTTTGACGTGTTGCGCAAGCAGTATCCGGTGCGCCGCGAGATTGAAGGGCTGAAGGTGCGAATTGAAGGTGATGCGCCGGGGTTGCGGCAGATTGTAGAGGCGCTGGGGGCGGTGGCTGTCTGAATCAGCGCAGGCCTTTTCGCGAGCAGGCTCGCTCCCACAGGGGATCTACAGTGCAGCAAAGTTAAAGGTGGGAGCGAGCCTGCTCGCAAAAGCCACACCACCAATCCCGAATTGCAGATATAAAAAACCCGGCCAGTCAGGGCCGGGTCAGGAAGACGGTGGCTACATCACTCTTGTTCGGCAGGCTTGACCAATCGCTTCTCCAGCTCGCGGCAAGCGTCCTGGATCATGTCTTCAGTGATCGGTACTTCGCGGCCCTGCTCATCGATAATCGAGCAACCCAGAGACTGACCGGGTTTGGTGCGCATCACTTCAATCTTGTCTTCGCTGCTGTGTTGCAAGGACATGGCCTGTCTCCTCATCAGGTTGTGTGCCTAAGTTAAAACCGCCACGTGACCAGGCTGTGACAACTCCCTGCGGTCTGTCGGCGGGCGGCATCTCTACTCAAACAGAAATGACCGCTCGTCTCAACCGCAACCTTAGACCAATCGTTTCTAGCATCCGGACATCCCGGGCATATTTAACCTGACTCATTGTGATTTACAGAGTTCCACCCCATCTGAGTCTGTAGGCTGGCCCGATCCATCTGCACAGACGTGAACTCCATGATCTCCATGCTTTCTTCCCGGCACCGGCGCGCCCTGCGCCTGACCAGTCATTTTCTCCTGCCGTACCGCTGGCATGCCTTCGGCGCATTGCTCGCGCTGATCGTCACCGCTGGCATCACCTTGTCGATGGGGCAGGGCATCAAACTGTTGGTCGATCAGGGCTTCATGACCCGATCGCCGCATCTGCTCAATCAATCCATCGGGATTTTCATGCTGCTGGTGCTCGGGCTGGCCCTTGGCACCTTTGCCCGTTTTTATCTGGTGTCGTGGATCGGCGAGCGCGTGGTCGCCGACATTCGTCGCCAGGTGTTCAATCACTTGGTGTATCTGCATCCGGGCTTTTATGAGGACAACCGCAGCTCGGAAATCCAGTCGCGCCTGACCGCTGACACCACCTTGCTGCAATCGGTGATCGGTTCGTCACTCTCGCTGTTCCTGCGCAATCTGCTGATGGTGATCGGTGGTGTAGTGCTGCTGTTCATCACCAATCCGAAGTTGACCAGCATTGTCGTGATTGCACTGCCGCTGGTGATCGCGCCAATCCTGATTTTCGGCCGCCGTGTGCGCAATCTGTCGCGCCAGAGCCAGGACCGTATCGCCGACATTGGCAGCTATGTGTCGGAAACCCTCGGCCAGATCAAAACCGTACAAGCCTACAACCACCAGGTTCAGGACGAGCAGCGTTTCGCTTCGACCGTCGAGCAGGCGTTCGAAACCGCGCGTAAACGGATCTTCCAGCGAGCGTGGTTGATCACTTTGGTGATCGTGCTGGTGCTTGGCGCGGTGGCGGTGATGTTGTGGGTCGGCGGCATGGACGTAATGGCCGGGCGTATCTCGGCCGGCGAGCTGGCGGCATTCGTTTTCTACAGCCTGATTGTCGGCAGCGCGTTCGGCACGCTGAGCGAAGTGATCGGCGAACTGCAACGCGCTGCGGGTGCCGCTGAACGCATCGCGGAATTGCTGCGCTCGGAAAACATCATCCAGCCACCGTCGACCGGACTGGTCGCTTTGCCAGCGCGAGTCAAAGGAGAACTTGAACTGCGCGACGTGCGTTTTTCCTACCCGTCGCGTCCGCAAAGCTTCGCAGTTGATGGCTTGAGTCTGATGGTAAGGGCGGGCGAAACCCTGGCATTGGTGGGGCCGTCCGGCGCCGGCAAGTCCACGGTTTACGACTTGTTGCTGCGCTTCTACGATCCACGCGAGGGGCAGATTCTCCTCGATGGCGTGCCGCTGACCAGCCTTGACCCGCTGGATCTGCGCCGCTGTTTCGCCCTGGTCTCGCAAACCCCCGCGTTGTTTTTCGGCAGTGTGGAGGACAACATTCGCTACGGCTGCCCGACGGCCACGCTTGAACAGGTCAAGGAAGCTGCGCGAATTGCCCACGCCCACGACTTCATCGAACAAATGCCGGACGGCTATCAAACTCATCTGGGAGATGGCGGCCTCGGGTTGTCCGGCGGTCAGCGCCAACGTCTGGCCATCGCCCGCGCCTTGCTGGTAGACGCGCCGATCCTGCTCCTGGACGAAGCCACCAGTGCCCTCGACGCCCAGAGCGAGCATCTGATCCAGCAGGCCCTGCCAACGCTGATGGAAAACCGCACCACGTTGGTCATCGCGCACCGACTGGCCACGGTGAAGAACGCTGACCGGATTGCAGTGATGGATCAAGGCAAGCTGGTAGCGGTGGGGACACATCAGGAGTTGATCGCCAGCAACCCGCTGTACGCGCGGCTGGCGGCGTTGCAGTTTAATGATGGCCAGCCTGATGAACCGACCCAGTAACCGACCCAGTAACCGACCTAGTAATCCGCCATAAAAAATGCCCGTATCTCACGATACGGGCATTTTTCATTATCCAGCGGTCGCTGCCTGCTCATTGATCATCAAAATACCGCTCATGCCAATCCACCAGCGGTTGCGGCGAGTTGAGCTTTTGCCCGTAGATCACCGAGTAGGACAACACGTTCTGCACGTATTGACGGGTTTCGTCGAAAGGGATGCTTTCCACCCAGACGTCGAAACTCAGGTGATCAGCGCCGCGCAGCCACTGACGCACGCGGCCTGGCCCGGCGTTGTAAGCGGCGGAGGCGAGCACGCGGTTGCCGTTGAACTGGCTGTGCACCTGGCTGAGGTAAGCGGCGCCGAGCTGAATGTTCTTATCCGGATCGAGCACTTGCTGCGGTGAGGCCAATGGAATGCTGAACTTGCGCGCGGTTTCCTTGGCCGTGCCGGGCATCAATTGCATCAGGCCGCTGGCGCCGACGCCGGAGCGCGCGTCGTCCATGAAGGCGCTTTCCTGGCGGGTGATGGCGAACACCCAGCTCGAATGCAGGCCGCGCACCTTGGCTTCACGCACGAGGGTATCGCGGTGCGCCATCGGGAAGCGGATGTCCAGATCGTCCCAGTATTGCGCCTGACTGATGGTGCGAATCGCCGGGAAGTACCATTTCAGGTCGTAGGCCAGTTTGGCCTGGGCGACCATTTCGTCGCGATTGAAATGACGGCTGACGTGATACCACTCGCGACGCCCGTCGACGATCTGCCCGCGTGCATGGAACTCCAGCGCGCGGCGCACGCCGGGGGTGTTACGAACCTTGTTGATCAGCGCCTGGCTGAGCACCAGCGGCTTGTTGTTCAGCGAGTAAGGCGACTGTGAACGGTCTGCGGCGAGGAAGCCGTAGAAGTCTCGTTCCCGCGCCAGATTTTTGTACAGGGTCAGCGCTTGCGGGTTTTGTGGCTCGGCCAGTTCCAGGCTGCGCGCCTGCCAGTAGCGCCAACGGTTGGTGGTGGCCAGGTCTTGCGGCAGACGTTTGGTCAATTCGTAGGCATCGTTCCAGCGTGCCAGACGCAGCAGCAGGCGCAGGCGCCATTCCGAGACGGTGTTGTCGCGCAGCTCCGGATCGTATTTGGTCATGACGTCCAGCGCGCGGCTGTCGAAGCGGCGCGCAAGGGTCAGGCCGATCTCGCGAGCAATCGCGACTTTTTCATCACGAGAGAAATGCATGCTGCTGGCGTAACCGTCGAGCAAAGCCATGGCCTTGTCCGGATCCTGCCGAGCGAGGCGGCGCAGGCCGAGGCTGACGACGTCTGACATCGGCTCGTCGGCCGGGGTGAAGCGCGACGGCTGGTTGAGCAGTTCGGGTTTCTGCGCCACGTCGACCAGCAAGCGACCGCGCGGGGCGAGGGTGGTGAGGCCGTTGATCAGGCTGTTGGCCAGCGGATAGTTGCGGGCCTGCGCGGCAAGTTTGGTGCGCTCCCAGCGTTTCTGCTCGGTAAGCTGGCCGTCGGCAGCCCAGATGCCGAACAGCGCGTCACAGGCGGCCGGTTGCGATTTGCCGGTCAGCCAGAGTTTTTCCGCACTGGCATACCCTTCGGCTTTCTTGTCGTGGCTGATCTGGTACTGCGCGTTGAGGCAGTCCAGTTCTGTGAAATTCAGCTTCGGATCGTAATACTTGACGAAGGTCGCCCAGTCGCCACGGTCGGCGAGCCAGCGCAACCAGCGCAGCTTCATCCAGTTGGCTTGCGGCAGGTCACCGTGTTCGGCGAGGAATTTCTCGATTTCCGCGTTGCTCGCCGTCTTCAGGCGGGCGGTCAGTTCGTCGTAGGCCAGATACGGCTCCAGCGGATAATCGGCCAGCGCCTGGCTGTAACGGAAATACGGGCCGGTATCACCCTTGGCCAAGGCGCGCTTGGCTTCATCGTAATACTGGCGTTGGGTGGACAGGTCCACCGCCTGGACGGATTGAGCGGCAGTGGCGGTAAGAAACAAGCAGGACAAAACACTGAAAAGGCGACTGCGCATGAGACATCCGGGCAGAGAAATCATGACAAGTGCCGATCGAAATCCGCACTGAATTGCCTGTAGCTTAGCCTTTTGCCAGCAAGCGGCGAAAGCTTTGCGAGCCTCGCTGCACAAGTTCGCAACAAATGTTGTGCAGAGTGCTTCGACAGACAAATTGCCGGCCTGCTGAAGCCTCAAGTCAGGTAGAATGCGCGCCCGGTTTTTGGAGAAGCTCATGACCCTGCTCAAATTCAGCGATGTGTCCCTTGCGTTCGGCGCTATGCCGTTGTTGGACAAGGTGTCCTGGCAGATCGCCCGTGGTGAGCG
>Ga0308161_1003128_pt1 | contig 16433 bp, 8 predicted proteins | sample PhyFR2_FD_201034 | JGI IMG/M metagenome (GOLD analysis project Ga0308161, IMG submission 201034) | Phyllosphere microbial communities from UC Gill Tract Community Farm, Albany, California, United States - DLSLF.R2 | ecosystem: Host-associated > Plants > Phyllosphere > Unclassified | place: USA...
CTGTGTCCCATTCAATTTAGTGGTTTCAATTGACACATGAACATTCTTTAGCTTCTCATCATGGTAGCCCGTCACAGAGGCAAAGGTCGCGGTTAAGCCAATTGGCACTTTATTGCTAACCGGCAATGTAGATTGACCTAAAATACTGATTAAGTCACGCGCATCAAAGCTACTACCGGTCGTTGTTATGTTATATCCAGAATTGGCGCGCTGCACTTTGATACTCAACTGGTCATTTCGGTTTAGGTTGGCGTTATTCAATATCAACGATTTTAATTGTTTATTTTCTAGCGACAGCGCACCAGTTACGTTGAGATTTGATCCACTAACAGCGATATTATCGATATCAAACTTGTCGAGTTTCGATAGATCCGAAGGTATATCAAATTCTGCTTTTGCCACCATATCTTTGGATTTTTTCCATCCAACCCACGGAATGGCTATATTGGCTGCTGTCAAATCGGCGGATAGATGGCGTTTACCGTTAGCATCCGCACCTATTTCCACCGTGACCGGCCCCGACAAATAATCATTTAAAAATGGGAAATTTTTTTCGCGGACTTTATCATCCAGATGCAGAGTAATTTTTTGACTTTTAATTATTGATGTGTTGCCAAAAGGATCTACAAGTTCAATATCGGCGGGCAGATCATTCACAAGACCCTGGGCGTTCACATGGGCGCCCTGCTCAGAAACGTCAACAACGCCGTTAGCCTGTTTTAAAATTATACCGGCGACAGGCTTGGTAATAGATAAATCCTTGAAACGTATCGCGGTTTCGAATGTGACTTTACCTCGAGGTTCATCGAACGTCACAGGAAATTTAAGGTGAAGTTTCGCATCAATATCGCCAACAACATCAGCGGGTGTAAACGGTAATTTCGTTGCCGCACCAATGGGCGCATAGCTGATAAAAGTCCCTGCAGAGGGTGCGTCGCCACTTATCGCAATGTTGAGCTCCGCATAAACTGGCCGCTGCGGGCCCCAGGGAATTGTTAAAATGCCTTTTGTCGCTACCAGTTGATGGTTGTTTACCATATAGGCAGTTGCCTTATCGAGTGTAATGGTCGTCGTCGTCCCTTCAACAGTGATATTTCCTTTGCCGTCACGCAGCGCTGGAAGTTCACCCACCAAATCTGATCGGACGCCGACAGCATTAGCTGAGAGTTTAAATTCTTTCCCTGTTGTGGCTGGCGGTGGCGCATCAGGCTTAAAGTGACCGCTGGGGAAATCAATCATGATCTGACCTTCATGTAGTACGCCACCAAAAATATGCGCCAACACCCAGCGTCGCGCGCCAACAGAGATGTTTACCGGCCACAATTGCTTGGCATCGTCAACATTGAGTTGTGGTACGTTTAGTGCAAATTTGATTTCGGGTGAACCTTCACCAAACTTTAAACCGCCCACGCCAGATATTTGAGCATCATTTGTTTCAATCGATATGCGATCGAAAACAAGTTGGGTTTCATTAAAGTTACCGGCGACGGTGAAGCCAAAATGAAGCGGTCGAGAAGGCGAGTCGCTCGGTGCAGAAATTGCCTGATCGGTAGTGAATTCAAATGGATAAACGTTTTGTTGATCTTGGTTTTCAACAGAATCGTGTAAATTTATTTTACCCTTCATCGGCAGTTTTAAGCCACCTAAGGCAATAATAGACGGCTCGACGATTATGTCTTGCGAATGAGAGCTACCACTGACTTGTAAAGAAGTATTGGTGGCAATGCCTGAAACGAGGCCGAGATCTATCAAACCGCTGTGCAAATTGATTGAGAGATGTAAACGATCACCGTCACTGGTTGCATTGCGCTTGCCACTAAAACCCAAATCGAGTTTTCCCTTTAGACGGAAAAACATATTGTTCACTTGTCCTGTTGGTGAGAGCGCTGTTTCGTCGTCGTCAGCACCCAAACGCACTGGAAAATTATGCAGGTTTAAATTGAAAAAATCCGCTTTCCTGTCGGGCGTGTAATCTAACTCCGCAACAACATCGATCGGAGCATCCCGCCATACAATTTTGGATTTCAATAAAAGCCGCTGTGCTCGGTCTTTAACTCTTAGTTCCGTAATTTTTAAAGTTGACGTAGCGCCGCCATTTGGCAACTGAAAACTGACATTTTTGAGCAAAATCGAAGGCGTCGGGCTAATGTTATAAAAGTTCAACGCCTGATCAAGAGTTGAAAAAAGCGCATTTGCAAAAGCCTCAATATCGGGATGGCCGCGACTATCCAGGGGAATGCCTGAAAATATTGATCGGTTATTGCCCGGAGGTATATCAAAAACGGCGTTTTCTATTTCGATTTGTTGAACAACCAAACGACCTTCCAGTAGCGCCAATGTTGACAACCCAAGTTTTACGGTACCGATTTTCTTTATCTCTAAGGCAGAGTCAATCTGGGCGAAATGAATACCCTGCGCTTCAAACGCAATATGAAAATCATTATCAAGTGAAAGGCGCGAGTCCTTCAAATCAATTTGCGCCGCGGATCCAAGTTGATTCTGTATCGCCTGCTGCAGTCGGTTTGTTAAAAATTCGCCGCTTAGGCCAACCTTCAGCAAAATATAAGCTAAAATAGTGAAAACTAAGGTTATTGAGGTAACAATTACCAATGCCTTTCGGCTCGCGCGGTGTAACCGCCGTAAGACGTGAGGACTGGCGACTCTCACACCATAACCGGTATTGGCAGATGGTAAATGATCCAGGTTCAAGATATCATCTTTTGAAAAATGGTATTTATCGTCGGGATCTATCAAATTCGAATACCACTTGCATGCTGTCTCGGGGCCACCTAAAATAACAAAAAAAAAGCTAAAGGTCTTTCTTTTTGTCGAATGACGATGACAAATAGGTAAATTTATGACGCATTGAACAACGCAACCGACAGATAAGTCAGCCTCAGCTCACTGAAAAGTTTCCATGCCATCTACTCAATGAAAACCTACCCAGTGGGTAATCGACACTGATTGTCCAGTAAATCACCGAGAAATCGCCGCAGACCTCTAGGTTGGCGATTTTCTATAAGATTCGCTGAATCAGATGGAGCGAGCTTCAGATGAGCCCGCCGCGGAACTCTAACCCAAGCGCGGTAAATGCACACCCTACCGCGAGGGTTTCTCCTCTACTTAACGCTTACTCTATGGAACACCCAAGTACATTAGGTTATCATGATAGAAACGCTTCTCAAACGCTCAATCCCATATCTGGAGTAAAATTTATGCAAGAACTACAAATTGGTGACATCGCTCCGAATTTCGTCCTACCCGGCAGCGATAACCAAAATTTTGAATTGAAGGATTGCCTCGGCTCTCTCGTTGTTTTATATTTTTATCCCAAAGATGATACCAGCGGTTGCACGGCTGAAGCGATCGATTTTAACCGCTTAAAACCAGAATTCGAAAAAATCGGGGCTCAAATTATCGGTATATCGCCAGATGCATTAGGCAAACACACAAAATTCAAACAAAAGCACAATTTAAATCTTACACTGCTGTCAGATGAAGAAAAAACCGTATTAAGCGCCTATGGTGTATGGGTTGAAAAATCGATGTATGGCCGCAAATACATGGGCGTTGAGCGAACAACCTGCCTCATCGACAGGCAGGGCAAAATCGCCGGGATTTGGCGTAAGGTAAAAGTTACTGGGCACGCCGACGCGGTTTTAGAGCGAGCGCGAAGCGTCGAATCCTGAACGCTTTTTATAATTGAAATTTCGTCTTAATGTTCCACAGTAGGGCAATCTTCAGAACGCTACTTTAGGCATCGTTGATGGTTTTCCGCTAATTTTGCTTAGATGTTACCTTAACGTTACAGGCTTGGCTGTAGATACCCCGATCTTCTTCCAAGCCGCTACTACCTTTCCACACGCGTAGAGACACGAACTAGTAAGACAGTGGCATGGGCATAGATTCGTCAAGCCAAACGAACCCACCTAACGTAAAAATTATATCCACCTATCGGCAGAAGGCGTAGCTGGCCGGCGCTTTACGCGCCGATACAACGCTAACAAGCTGAGACTATTTCCTATTTGCTTTTCACCAAAAACTAATCGCGAAAATATCCGTTGGTTACGCCCCTACGGGCAGACTTTGGGTAAAATTTTGCGAAATTTTAAAAAATTGAAAAGTCGGAGGTTAGAATTAATCAATCATTTCTTTGATTTTCGAAAGAAAGAGCGGCGTTCAACGCACAAACTGTTCGCGGGTACGGTAAAGAACTGATGCGCAATCGTTGAAAGACGTTTATTTAGTTCGCAAACCTGACGTTAATCAATGTTGAAGTGGTCTTTTCGAAAAAACGATTCATTGGTCATTCGCGCTCTCAGTGAGATTGCCATGAAATCGATGAGCGAGCGCTGCTTCCATGAAATTTGTCAGATCACCATCGAGTACTGCCTGCGGATCGGTATTTTCGACACCCGTGCGCAGATCCTTGACTAATTGATAAGGTTGGAGAACATAGGACCGAATTTGGTGGCCCCAACCAATCTCTGCCTTTGTAGCCTCAACCGCGTTGGCCTCTGCCTCGCGCTTTTTTAATTCTTCCTCATAGAGGCGTGCTCTCAACATCGACCAAGCTGCGGCTCTATTTTTATGCTGTGAGCGTTCAGCCTGACACTGTACGACGATGCCAGTTTTTATATGGGTTATGCGCACCGCTGAATCAGTGGTATTAATGTGTTGTCCGCCAGCTCCAGACGCACGATAGGTATCAATCCGAACATCCGCTTCAGAGACGTCAACCTCAATGTTATCATCAATGACCGGATAGACCCAGATGCTGGCAAACGAAGTGTGGCGCCTCGCGTTCGAATCAAAAGGTGAAATTCTTACAAGCCGATGAACACCTGATTCCGTTTTGAGCATGCCATAAGCATTGTGACCTTTGACAAGGATGGTTGCAGATTTGATTCCTGCTGTTTCGCCCGAATGGAGCTCGAACAGCTCTACCTTCATTTGGTTTTTTTCTGCCCAGCGCGTATACATGCGCAGTAACATTGATGCCCAGTCCTGGCTTTCAGTTCCCCCGGCGCCAGCGTGAATTTCAAGATATGTATCGTTACCATCAGCTTCGCCCGAAAGCAGCATATCAATTTCTCGCTTTTCGACCTCGGCTTTTAATGTACCAATTGTATGTTCGGCATCAGCGATGATAGCCTGATCTTGCTCCTCCTCACCCATGGCAATCAGCTCTATACTATCATCGAGCGATTGGGTTAATTGGTTGATATTGTTGATCGACTCCTCAAGTTGTTGGCGCTCACGCATCAAGTCCTGCGCTTGCTGTGCATCATCCCAAATATTAGGATCTTCGGCACGTTCATTTAGATATTGTAAACGTTTTACCGACTGATCCCAGTCAAAGATGCCTCCTCAGCAAGGCTATAGCTTGCTTGATTTCGTCCACTAAAGTTTGTGTTTCAGCGCGCATTTCAATTCCTGGTATTGCTCAACATTGCCGTAATTAGTTTATCACCGTATGGATGTGTTGGTTTGTCATCGTATGAATAAAGAGTGCTAAAAAATCAACGTCAATCACGGTTTAATATAATCCCCCAGCGCCGCTATTAATCGCATCTTGTGCACGGATAGAGGTTGGAGCCACCTTTACACCTTCCTGGAAAGAATCTGTTCCACCTATAACTTGATACACATCGGCAGGCCCTGTACCCGGTTTAAAGGCTTCGACAATGACATTCGGATCACCCGGGTCAGCTCGCATGCCAGTCTTGCGGTTAATGGCGATTTCAGTCATGCCATCAGGTACTTTGAACTCAACATCTGGTTTACCCTTTAATGCTGTTTCCATGAATTCACCGAAGATCGGTGCAGCTAAAGCACTTCCTGTACCGCCGAAGCCCAAAGAACGTGGCTGGTCATACCCCATATAAACGCCAACAACGATATCAGGTGTAAACCCGATAAACCATGCGTCTCTCGAATCGTTGGTCGTACCTGTTTTACCGGCGATATGGCGATTTAAATATTTTAATCGTTGGGCCGTGCCTCTTTGCACAACACCCTCCATCATTGAGGTGATTTGGTAGGCCGTCATCGGATCCAAAACTTGATCCCTATCGTCAACCACTGTTGGTTCTGGCTGATTTTCCCATTTAGCTACGTTACAGCCCTCGCATTTACGCTGATCATGGCGGTAGATCGTTTTACCGTAGCGATCCTGAATCCGGTCAATCAAAGATGGTTGGATGGCTCTTCCGCCATTGGCAATCACCGAATATGCTGTCACCATTCGCATCACCGTCGTGTCACCTGCGCCCAATGCCATCGACAAAACCGGCTGCATTTTATCATATACGCCAAAACGTTCCGCATATTCTACAACTGTCGGCATACCTAAATCGTTCGCCAAGCGCACAGTCATAAGGTTTTTTGAATGTTCAATCCCATAACGAAGTGTTGATGGACCTGCAAAAGTCCCTCCGTAGTTTTTGGGGCGCCAAATTTGGCCGTTTCCTTGATCAATTGCCACCGGACCATCTAAAACCACCGATGCGGGCGTATATCCATTATCAAGAGCAGCCGAATAAACGATTGGCTTAAAAGCTGAACCCGGTTGGCGATAGGCCTGGGTCGCGCGGTTAAACTCTGATTGTGCGAAGGAAAATCCACCAATCATCGCTAACACTCGGCCTGTTCGTGGCTCCATGGCCACAATAGCACCCTGCACCTTTGGTGGCTGTCGTAAAAGGTAGTTTGTTGTATTACCCGCAGCTCGTTCCACAAAAACAACATCGCCAGGCTTTAGAACTCCAGTGGGGTTTTTGGCAGTTGTAAGACGTCCGCTTTTGTCGATCATACGGTAGGCCCATTTCATATCACGCGCAGCAATAACACCTGTTTTACGTTCGCCCGAAAGTGCGCCAGAAACCTCTCGTCTTGGCGCAATGCCGACATCCACTTCTTCCGCACTGACATTTAGAACGACGGCCAACTTCCACTCTGGCACGTCACTTAGTGCGGTGAGATTTGAAAGTTCGACGCCCCAATCGTTTTGTAAGTCCACATGATTATAGGGGCCGCGCCAACCGTGATTTTGGTCATATTTTATCAATCCATCCTGAAGCGCTTTGCGCGCTGTAATTTGCAGTTGTGGATTAAGCGTTGTGCGCACGGAAAGACCGCCCTCATAAAGTGTCGTCGCACCGTATTTTGCAACGAGTTGGCGCCGCACTTCTTCAGTAAAAAAATCGGCTGCAAAAATATAGGTATCATCACCCCGCAATGTTACACCTAACGGTTTCTTTTTAGCCGCCTCGCCATCTTTTGGCGCAACGTAACCGTTTTCCACCATACGGTCGATAACCCAGTTACGGCGTGCGAGCGCCCTCGCCGTATGTTTGAAAGGGTCATAATTGCTTGGGCCTTTAGGCAATGAAGCCAGATAAGCCACTTCGTCTATTGTGAGCTCATTCACCGATTTATTATAATAAGTAAGTGCAGCGGCCGCGATGCCGTAAGCTCCCCGCCCGAGATAAATCTCGTTGAGATATAATTCTAAAATATGATCCTTCGAAAAAGTCTTTTCTATGCGAACAGAAAGGATCGCTTCTTTCAATTTGCGCTTAAAGGTAGGATCCGATGTTAAAAGGAAATTTTTTGCAACTTGTTGAGTGATGGTGGACGCCCCCTCGGGCCGATGACCTGAACCGATATTACGTAGATTGTTAATCGCAGCGCGGATCAAACCTGAAGGGTCCAAACCATGATGTTGGTAAAAATTTTTGTCTTCCGCTGAGATAAACGCGGCCTTGACGATGTCGGGTACCGATTGAATGGGCAAGTATAAGCGTCTTTTCGTTGCGAATTCAGCCATTAAGCCGCCATCTGATGCGTGCACACGGGTCATAACCGGTGGTTCGTATTTTTCAAGAACTTCATAATTGGGGAGATCCTTGCTGGCATTGTTAACCAATACGGCAGCACCGGCGAGACCGCATAACCCTAGAATAATTAGAACACCGAAAATATAGCCAAGAGCTTTAATCATATTATATGAAACTTACTTTCCATCTAAATTGCATAATCTTGATCGCACCATGTGATAATTGCTCGTCTAATGATACCGTATATGTTTTAATTTATTGTCAAACTTGTGGCTGAAAATTATTTTTTCCAGCTTGCTGGGTCAACAGGTAATGCGTCATTCAAAACGTGCCCTTTGCAAGTTCGCAAATTTACGGATAGATTTTGCGAGCAAATCAGCCATAGTCTTGCGCCATTGTGGATCCAATACCAATTTTTCATCCTGATGGTTGGAAAGATATCCAAGCTCGATCAAAACAGAGGGAATATCGGGAGCCTTTAGAACTCTAAACCCAGCTGATCGGTGAGGATTTTTAATTAGTCTTACGTGATTTGAATAAAGAGTCGCCACCACCTTATTGGCAAAGTTCACAGAAAATACATGTGTTTCACGGCGGGTAAGATCTATTAAGATATCAGTAACTTCTGGCGTCTCATCTGGGGGCAACCCGGCAACTAAATCGGCTTTATTCTCACTGTCGGCAAGTTGATGTGCAACTTCGTCGGAGGCCTTATCAGAAAGTGTATAAACAGTTGTCCCTCGTAAGCTTTTTACGCTTATACTATCAGCATGAATGGAGATGAACAAATCGGCACCGAAGGCGCGGGCTTTTTCGACGCGCTCGTCAAGGCGTAAAAATACGTCGGTATCTCTTGTCAACAATACATCAATTCCAGGTTCTCTCTCAATAGAATCACGCAAAGTTTTAGCGAACGCAAGGGTAACGTTTTTTTCTAAAACACCGGTAACGCCCTTGGCACCGCTATCGATGCCACCATGACCGGGGTCAAGAACCAACCGGAAAGGACGATAAGGCGCTTTTTTGACAGCGTCTGTTCTGGTTTCGTCAGTGCCAATTTGGGCTGAAACCATATTTTCGAAATCAGCTTCAGACACCCTTTTTAAATCTATAATAACTTGCCAAAGGTCACTGTCCAGTTTCTGGATTTTGTTATTGGCCACTGAAAAAGGAGCATTTACATCGAATATAACGCGCGAACTTGTAGCAGAAGCTTTACCAAGACGAAGGCGATCTATCATACCATAAGTTTTGACACGCTCCGGGTTGATCTGGAATTGGGTGGATGCTAGATCAATTACCAATTGCCTAGGGTTCGCTATTGTCTGTAAAGTAAAATCAGGCTTTTGGTTGAAGACCGCTATAACTCTTACAAAATTGTTATCCCCAATCATTCTTAGGCTGATCATAGTCAATTTAGATTCAGCGCTTGCATGATTGCTGCACGCCATTCCCACTCCAACCAAGACAAATATGGCCGTTAAAGCGGTAATCAAACGCCGCATTTTCGATATCAATTTAGCCATTGGAGATTTAACATCTTAGTTTGTCAGTCAAGCTGGTGCGTATTACGGGTTTCAATGCTAATTTGCAAGCCTAATCAACGTTGAAATGTAGGCCTAATTTGCGGCGAAACTTCACGTAAATATAATTGGTGTTTATTTATGTCACGTTTGCCACTTGTTTTATTGTGAATTAAACAATAAAAGCAGTCTAGGCCTTTTCGGCTTCTCTCATGTTTGATGAAAATAACGATTCAGAGACAATTGAGAAGTTTGGCCCCTAGATTCGCCGCAACTTACGAATAAAGCAAATGTTTACCAAGCCTTTGCTACTCAAGTAGGCGGTGCAATTAAAAAAGGTTTCATCGATCCAATTGGATTTAAGAATGATTTTGTCGGAGACTAAAAGCAGGTATGCTTCAGTTTAAGCGGATAGGATTGATTACTAACAGAGCCGCAATTGTTTCTACAAATATGCGCTCCATATATTTTCCATTCGCGTCGATAAAACACAATTTCACTGGCACCCGACCCAAACTCTCCTCGTTGCTGTTTATCAGCAAGGTATATGCGGGATTGCGTCATGCCCTCAGGAATTTACATAATGTTGAACAAAATGCTTATAGATGCCTCCCACCCGGAGGAAACCCGCGTTGTCGTCGTTCGTGGTAATCGAATTGAAGATTATGACTTTGAATCCGTTCAAAAAAAGCAGATTAAAGGCAATATTTATCTAGCACGCGTCACGCGGGTGGAGCCGTCGCTACAGGCGGCTTTTGTGGAATACGGCGGCAACCGACACGGCTTTTTAGCTTTCTCGGAAATTCACCCCGATTATTATCAAATTCCTGTCGCCGATAGGTTGGCACTGCTGGCTGCGGAAGAAGAAGCGGCCTCTGATGATACAGAAGATGAGGCCGCAGAGAGTGAAGTTGAACAGAAAAAACAACGACGCAATAAGCGAAGTAAGGGCGCTGACATTGCGTCTCCGTCAACTAAAAGTGACGAAACAGCAAGCGAACAACTGGATGAATTTCCTATTGATGAGGAAGATGACATAGTTGAATCGGTTGGTGCTGAGGACGCTCTTGAAGAGGTGCCAACGCACCAGAGAGATCAACGGCGACAATATAAAATTCAAGAAGTCATCAAGCGGCGACAAATTTTGTTGGTTCAAGTTGTTAAAGAAGAACGTGGCAATAAGGGCGCCGCACTGACCACCTACCTTTCGTTAGCGGGCCGCTACTCGGTGCTTATGCCAAACACTGCCCGCGGTGGAGGTATTTCCCGTAAAATAACCAATATACAGGATCGTAAGCGTTTAAAGGATATCGTTAAAGGGTTGGAAGTCCCCAAAGGGATCGGCGTTATTTTGCGCACAGCGGGCGCCAACCGAACCAAGTCGGAAATTAAGCGGGATTATGAATATTTAATGCGGCTATGGGAAAATGTCCGTACGCTCACGCTAAACTCTACAGCGCCTTGCATGGTCTATGAAGAGGGCAGCCTTATAAAGCGCTCAATTCGCGATCTTTATAATAAGGACATTGAAGAAATTCTTGTTGCGGGCGACAAAGGCTACAGGGAAGCTAAAGAATTCATGCGCATGCTGATGCCACGCCATGCCAAGGTCGTCCAACCATATCGTGATCCATATCCTATATTTGCGCGTAATGGCATTGAGAGCCAACTCGACAATATGATTCAGCCGCAAGTTCCATTAAAGTCTGGCGGTTATCTGGTTATTAATCAGACGGAGGCTCTAGTTGCGATAGATGTTAATTCTGGTCGCTCGACAAAAGAAAACTCCATAGAAGAAACCGCCCATCAAACAAATTTGGAAGCTGCAGAAGAAGTGGCGCGCCAATTGCGGTTGAGAGATCTTGCTGGATTGGTCGTCATCGATTTTATCGACATGGAAGACCGCCGCAATATTCAAGCCGTTGAGAAGAAGTTAAAAGACTGTTTAAAAGACGACCGCGCTCGCATTCAGGTCGGAAGGATTTCTCATTTCGGCTTGTTGGAAATGAGCCGACAACGCATTAGAGCATCCGTGCTTGACAGCACCATGATTCCCTGCCCGCACTGCAACAGCACCGGTTATATTCGTTCGGATTCCTCGATCGCATTACACGTCATTAGATCGATTGAGGAATACTTGTTGCGTAACGGCCATTTCAACATAACTGTCCGAACTCCCGTAGCAATTGCGCTTTATGTTCTCAATCATAAGCGCCAAATTCTTGCCGATCTTGAATCACGTTTCGGCCTACTTATAAACATCGAAGCTGATGATACAGTCGGCGCACCACATCTGGCAATTTACAAAGGTGCTCCTGCTGAGGGTGTACCTGCCGCACCAATCGTTGCTCTGCCTGAACCAGAACTTGACGATGAAGATATCATTGCAGAACAAACGGACGAAGATGAAGAACAAGTCGACGAAGCGAGAACTCAGCGCAACCGTAAACGTCGGCGCCGTGGTCAGCGGGACAATGAGCCACGCAACACGACCGATGAATTGAGCAGCGGTCAAGAAAAGAACAGCGAAGAGGAGCACCGGCGGCGGCGGCGGCGCGGACGCCGAGGCGGACGCCGTAACCGCGATAATGACTTTGATCGTATCCGCATTCCATATGCGGAGCCAGTCGGCGAATTTGCTAAAACAGCATTAGCAGAAATAAAATTGGCGCGTCGCAACCGTAAGGTGCCAATGGCAGAGCCTGTCGGGGATTTTTATAGCCATGAAACGGTCAGAATACCGATAAAAACCACGCATAAACCCACCCAGAAACGGGCACGTTCATACAGCACAGCTGAGCCCGTGGACCGTAATGTATCGACTGGCACTGATTTACCGGAGCCAATTGTTAATTCCGAGGCGGTTAACGTTGTTGATATGCAACAACCTCAGCAGGAGGCAACAAAAGACGCAGAACAAACTAAGCCAAAACAGCGAGGTCGCAGACCTAAAAACCCCCAGGCAACAGAACAAAGTCCTGTAAGCGAAACTGTGGTGAACACAGTTGTTGCTGTTAATCCTATTTCAGAGCCAACAAAGCTTAAGAGAAAACCAACGACAAGACGACGCAAACTTTCTGATCCATTAGATAATGGTTCTGATAATAGTGCTACTTTCCAACGTGAGTCCGATGCCCTTTCCTCACCTTCGAACATAAATGTTTCGAATGAAGCAGTAGTAAGCCAACCAACGGATTCTGCGCCGATGGTTAACTCATTATCGGAAGAACAGCCGGAGGCGCCTAAAAAAACAGGTTGGTGGCAAAGAAAAGGTTTCTTTTAAGCGCCTAAAACCAATTTGGCTACGCTGTTTGAACCGCGTAGCCATTTATGGTACAGAATAAGGTGCGCGTCTTCTGTTACCAGAATGGCGGTGAAAAGCGGTGGCAATATTAATTTTAGTCTTCGCCCCGCCCTCCAAAAATTAGCCAATCCACAACTCACCCAATCTATCAAAGTGACTACTATTTGAGCTAGATTGTCTGCTAAAATATGTCGTTGCTTCTGCATACGAAAATACTCGTATATACGAGGCGCTTCGTTTACGACGTCAGCCCTCTGCACTCACCTAAGTCAATAGTTAGCACGGTTCACTGTGAAGGATTATTGTGAATTTCATTACAAGCGTTTTGTCTTTGAATCGTTGAGAACAGGATTAAACTGTTTGAACGATCCATGAGCGCTAGATTTATTTATGAACTGAAGCAGCCAACCAACAACATAAAGGCAATTTTCACCGCTTCGTATTTTAATAAGCCATGCATCGAGCCTTGTTCGGTTAGCCTTTGGTAAATAGTAATTCAACCAAGCTTAAAGTCAAAAAGGCAATTTTCACCGCTACGCTTTTTTACTAATAAGCCCATGAATCGAGACTTTGTCGAGTTGACGTTTGCTGAATAAATTTTTTATGGAATATTTGAAATTGATGAAGTAATACTTGCGGAACATTTCGAGAACATATAGGTTTGTTCTAGGTTTGTACACTTTCTGATTCTCGATCGGAGATTAAATGCTTACGAAAAAACAATACGAACTGCTTTTGTATATCCATAAGCGTTTACAGGATTCGGGTATTCCACCATCTTTTGATGAAATGAAGCAAGCTTTGGATTTAGCGTCCAAGTCTGGCGTTCATCGATTGATCAAAGGGTTAGAGGAACGTGGCTTCGTGCGGCGATTGCCAAATAGAGCACGGGCATTGGAGGTCATTCGTTTGCCAGACGCGATGAATTCAAGCATACGCGAGAAAACCAAAATTGAACCGTTTATTAAAAAACCGAGTTCTTTCGCTAAACCCCGCCTCAACATAGAAGCAACGAATTCTAACGTTAATGTGCCTATTATGGGGCGGATTGCTGCGGGCGTTCCGATCGCAGCTATTCAGCAACAATTGAAAGTTTTGTCTTTGCCGAGCGAATTGCTAGGAGGTGGTGAGCATTATGCGCTTGAAGTAAAAGGTGATTCAATGATCGATGCGGGTATCTTTGACGGCGATACGGTCATTATCAAGAAGGGTGACACTGCAATCCCCGGTGAAATAGTTGTTGCACTGGTTGATGAAGAAGAGGCAACTTTGAAGCGTTATCGCAAAAAAGGCGCAGAAATTGCTTTAGAAGCAGCCAACCCAGCATATGAAACCCGCATTTACGAGGCAAATCGCATCAGGATACAGGGCAAGCTCGTAGGTTTAATGCGCGTTTATTGATTGTTATTAACGACTGTGAGCGCCGATAATGTTGGTAATAATTTTTACTTGCTTGCCTTATCAAATCGCGGTGCATTATTTTGCGCAAATGCGGCTGGTGCTTTTTGAACCGTTAGTTTACCACGCAGGCTGTTAGCGTTTTACATAGTTCCTATTGGTTCAACAATTCCGATAGATTTGCAGAATGAACGATGTGAAAAACGGACTTCAACATTGAAACCAGCAAAGCGCAAATAAAATCACCGATTGAACATACGAATTATTAGACCCAACACGGTGCGTTAGTTAGACCCAACACGGTGCGCCAGATTGTTTCATTTTCATTAGTTCGCTGCAATAATTAACAGATAGGCCTATGTCACGTTTCGACGATAAATCGCAAGCTTTCTTCCTTACTGCTCCACAGCCGTGTCCCTACTTAGCCAATCAGTTCGAACGAAAAGTCTTTACAACTCTTACACCGTCAATTGGCTGCCGTATGAACAGCGCCATGTCAAATTTCGGTTTTCGCCGTTCCCAACATATTTTATATCGGCCACTATGCGAACGTTGCCATGCCTGTATCTCTGTAAGAGTTGTTGTTGAACAATTCTCGCATAGTGCGAGCTTTCGACGAATTGATAGAAAGAATTGCGATCTCAAAGTTGATGTCAAAAGCCTTAAAGCGACTGAAGAACAGTTCACCCTATTTACCCAATATCAAAATATTAAACACATGGGCGGCGGAATGTCTGACATGAAGTTTCCCAATTATCAGCAGATGATTGAAGAAAGTTGCGTGGAAACTGTGCTGGTCGAATATCGGACAGCCGCAAACAGTGATTTTCATAAGAAGGGCTCGCTTTATGCCGTAGCTTTGACAGATATTTTAGATGATGGTCTATCGATGGTTTATACATTCTACAATGTTACAGTGCCGCATAGATCGCTGGGTACTTATGTAATACTTGATCACATAAAGCGTGCGAAAGCGATGGATCTGCCGTACCTTTATTTAGGATACTGGGTTAGAGGATCTAAGAAAATGGATTATAAAAAGAAATTTCAGCCTCTAGAATACCTCATTAGAGATTGCTGGCAAGGTTTGACTTTAAGCGAATGACAATAGGTAAAATGGGTATCAACTTCCCGTAGATTCGATGTTGAAACTATTCAAATAACCACCAAAAATCACTATCGCAAACGGCTTTAAGTGGTGTTTGTGACATTGCGCAAATTATATTAACTGGTTTTTTTATGCCGCCATAAGGGCCGGATTGGCTAATCGGGATACAGCCAAGATCGGTACAAGGTAAATTAAGCCGCACCCATTAGATGTTATAATTGGATTTAAACTTATACTATGTTACCGATGAATAATAAGATCGGGTTCACCAACAATGACGTCGCTAACCCGCCGTGACTTTCTTTATCTAGCAAGCAGTGGGTGTCGCTGGTGTGGGTTTCAAGGATGGCCATTGCTATAAATATTGCATTGAGGAAAAAAATCGTGCGGTTTCACGTGACCTGCCAGTGGGGTATCATTAATTGAACGCGGGGGCAAAGGTTGGACGCACAACGGATAGGGATCGCCCGTTTTAAGCGGCTTCGCTTGGTTAGGTGAGTAGTTTTATTTTAGGAAATAACAATTAATAATGAATTTGAGCGGCCAAAAAATCATCAGGACGAGCCTCTCGTTTACGATGGCAGCAATTTCTTAGCAATAGGCTTTATAGCCATATTCCAATGACGAAGACCAAACTATCTCTAAGTCTTTCGACAGCTATACATGATCCGATTGGAATGGCAATTCGCCATTGGCATTTCAAGGCTTTACGTGGCGTGAGACTGTTTAAATCCGACTAATTGTTGTACGTACGCATGTGCAGTAAGTTTTATATTAGCCTGATTATTCGATGGTAACGACTTTATATCGTATGTTAAAACGACTAAATCTTATGCACCCGCAGGGCAGTGACAAGGGGCGCTCCATGTCACTATTGTTTATTTTGATGTAACTTTGTCGGTTAGCGTGTCAATTCACCCTCGAGCTTTTTGAATCGGCGGCGTCTAAGCTATCGGTTGTCGTCTAGCTGGTCTCGCACTCTAACGCCATATTCGCAAATGTCTTTTAATTGACATTTTGCGAGCCATTGATGGCGCATTTCGCATCATTTTTAAAATCCGCGATGCTGTCTGTTTCCGATCGGCAACTGGAAATTGCACTAATTAATGCTAAAACAACAGCCCTCTATTCAATTATTTTTATCTGATTTTTGTGTGAATCTATTTGTTTGTGTTTTTTCATCATTTATGTAGGCAACGCAAAGGTGCCCGTTCTTGCATAAAATAACCCGTTTTTCTTGACACATTTCTTATATTCCT
>Ga0308161_1003132_pt1 | contig 16421 bp, 13 predicted proteins | sample PhyFR2_FD_201034 | JGI IMG/M metagenome (GOLD analysis project Ga0308161, IMG submission 201034) | Phyllosphere microbial communities from UC Gill Tract Community Farm, Albany, California, United States - DLSLF.R2 | ecosystem: Host-associated > Plants > Phyllosphere > Unclassified | place: USA...
GGCAGCGCCCCGGAGGTCGAGGCCCTCGCCAAGACCGTCGAGGACAACGGCGGCGTCTACTTCGTCCCGGCGTTCTCGGGGCTGTTCGCGCCGTACTGGCGTCCGGACGCCCGCGGTGCGCTCGTCGGCCTGACCCGCTTCGTCAACAAGGGCCACATCGCCCGTGCCGCCCTCGAGGCGACGGCGCTCCAGACCCGCGAGGTCCTGGACGCCGTGAACGCGGACTCCGGCGTCGAGCTCACCGAGCTCAAGGTCGACGGCGGCATGACCGCCAACGACGCGCTCATGCAGTTCCAGGCCGACATCCTCAACGTGCCGGTCGTGCGCCCGGTCGTGGCGGAGACGACGGCGCTCGGCGCGGCCTACGCGGCCGGGCTCGCGGTCGGGTTCTGGGCGAACCTCGACGAGCTCCGTGCCAACTGGCAGGAGGACAAGCGCTGGGAGCCGCAGCTCGACGAGGAGGAGCGTGCGCGCCAGCTGCGCCTCTGGAAGAAGGCCGTCACGAAGACCTTCGACTGGGTCGACGAGGACGTGCGCTGACGCGCAGCTGAGGTGACCGCCTGGAGGCGCGGTGCGGGTCCGACGGACCGGCACCGCGCCTCCGGTGCGACGCCGGCTGGTGCGGTGTGGAGTGCGGGTCCGACGGCCACGCGCCGCGCCTCCGGCGCGTGGCCCGCTGGTGCGGTCCGGAGTGCGGGTCCGGGAGCCCCTGTCGGGCTCAGGCGGCGGGCGCCGCGCCCACCCAGTCAGCCAGTTTGCGCGCTCCGGCACCCGAGTCGATCGCGTCGGCCGCGACGGCGAGCTGGTCGCGGAACCGCTGCAGGATCGGCACGTCGACCTGCTCCGGGTCCTCGGCGAGCCGGAAGGCCACGAGACCGGCCGCGGCGTTCAGGAGGACGATGTCGCGGACCGGTCCGGTCTCCCCCGCGAGCACCCGGTGCACCACCTGCGCGTTGTGCTCCGGGTCCCCGCCCAGGAGGTCCTGCGTGCGGGCGCGGGCGATGCCGAGGTCGCGCGGGTCGAGGTCGTGCTCGGTGACCCGGCCGCCGGTGACCTCCCAGATGTGGGAGTGGCCGGTGGTGGTCAGCTCGTCGAGACCGTCGTCGCCGCGGAACACGAGGGCCGTCGCCCCGCGGGTCTGGAACACGCCCGTGATGATCGGGACGAGGTCGAGCTGCGCCACGCCCACCGCGTTCGCTTCGCACCGGGCCGGGTTCACGAGCGGACCGAGGAAGTTGAACACCGTCGGCACCCCGATCTCGCGCCGGACCGGGGCTGCGTGGGCGAACCCGGGGTGGAAGGCGCTCGCGAAGGCGAAGGTCAGTCCGACACGCCGGAACGTCTCGGCGACACGCGCGGCGTCCATCGTCAGGTCGAGGCCGAGTGCCGCGAGCACGTCGCTCGACCCCGACTTCGAGGAGCTCGCCCGGTTGCCGTGCTTCACGACCGGCACGCCCGCGGCGGCGATGACGATCGCGGCCATGGTCGAGACGTTGACCGTGCCGACGACGTCGCCGCCGGTCCCGACGATGTCCAGCGCCATCGGGTCCACGTCGAGCGGCACCGCCGCGTCGAGGATCGCGTCGCGGAAGCCGACGACCTCGTCGACCGTCTCGCCCTTCGCCCGCAGCGCCACGGCGAACGCGGCGATCTGTGCGGACGTCGCGCGTCCCTGGACGATCTCCTCCATGGCCCATGAGGACTGGCTGATGGAGAGGTCCTCGCGAGCCATGAGCGCGCTGATCACCGAGGGCCAGGAGAGTGGGAGCGACATGGCTCGATCGTAGTGAATTCGGAAGACCCGCCAGTCTGCTGCGAAAACACTGTCACAGGTTTCGGCCATAATGGAGGACGTGACTAGCACCCCTCTCTCCAGAAGCGCCAGCGGTCCGGTCCTGAACAGGCCCAACGCCGTTGCCGTGGGGACGATCGTGTGGCTGGGCAGCGAGGTCATGTTCTTCGCCGGCCTGTTCGCGATCTACTTCACGTTGCGCAGCACCTCGCCCGAACTGTGGGCCACCGAGACCTCCAAGCTCGAGGTGCCCTTCGCCTCCGTGAACACGATCATCCTGGTGCTGTCCAGCTTCGCCTGCCAGTTCGCGGTGTTCGCCGCGGAGCGCTTCCAGGTGCACCGCACGAGCTGGAACCCCAAGGACTGGGGCATGACGGAGTGGTTCTTCGTCACGTACTGCATGGGCGCGATCTTCGTCTGCGGCCAGATCTTCGAGTACGCCAACCTCTGGCACGAGGGCATGACGCTCTCCTCGAGCGCGTACGGCTCGGCGTTCTACATGACCACCGGCTTCCACGGCCTGCACGTCACCGGCGGCCTGATCGCCTTCCTCCTCACCCTGGGTCGCGGGTTCGCCGCGAAGAACTTCGGGCACAAGGAGGCGACCACCGCGATCGTCGTGTCGTACTACTGGCACTTCGTCGACGTCGTCTGGATCGGTCTCTTCGCCGTCATCTACCTTCTCAAGTAGGAACTGGACACCCCCCACAGCATGTTCACCAGAACCAAGACCAAGAAGGGCCGCCGTTCCCCGATGGCGACCGTCTCGCTCATCGTCGTCGGTCTCATGACCACCGGCGGTGCGTACGCGCTGTTCAGTTCGACGGCCAACGCCGACGACAGCACCACCGCCACGGCGGCCTCGAGCCAGTCGCAGGTCAACGAGGGCCAGAAGCTCTTCGCCTCGAACTGCGCGACCTGCCACGGCCTCGACGCCCAGGGCACGAGCGAGGGTCCGTCCCTCATCGGTGTCGGCGCCGCGTCGGTCGACTTCCAGGTCGGCACCGGCCGCATGCCGATGGCAGCGCAGGGCCCCCAGGCCGAGGAGAAGCCCGCCCAGTTCACGGACGAGCAGGTCGACGCCATGGGCGCCTACGTGGCCTCGCTCGGCCCCGGCCCGGGCATCCCCTCCACCAAGCTGACGAACGGCAAGGACGGCGACGCCGCCGAGGGTGCGGAGCTCTTCCGCATCAACTGCGCGATGTGCCACAACGTCGCGGGTGCCGGCGGCGCCCTGACCGAGGGCAAGTACGCGCCGAACCTGCAGACCGTCTCCGGCAAGCACATCTACGAGGCCATGGTCACCGGCCCGCAGAACATGCCGGTCTTCAACGACCTGAACCTCACCCCGGAGCAGAAGGCCGACATCATCACGTACCTGAAGTACGTGCAGGACAACAAGTCGCCGGGCGGGTTCGCCCTCGGCTCCCTCGGCCCGGTGGCAGAGGGTCTGTTCATCTGGATCTTCGGTCTGGGTGCGGTCGTCGCGATGACCGTGTGGCTGACCGCGAAGTCCAACTGATCGTCCGTGTCGCACGACACTGAAGGGAACACCATGGCAGAGCACGACGACGAGGCACTGAACTCGTCCTCGGCTGTCGAGAAGCACGGCACGACCAGCAGCACCTCGGCAGGTACCGCGGTCGTCCCCGCGGACGCCTTCGAGAACCCGGGTGAGCCGCCGCACCGCGCACGTCGCACCGACGTCGACCCGAAGAAGCAGCGGCTCGCCGAGCGCCAGGTCGCCACGTTCTTCTACCTGTCCATCGTCGGCAGCGTCCTCGCGATCGCGGCGTACGTCGCGTTCCCGATCGACCCGGAGGACTTCGGCACGGTCCGCGCCGGCAACCTCTGGCTCGGCCTCGCCATCACCCTCGCGCTCCTCGCGCTGGGTCTCGGCGCGGTCTACTGGTCGAAGTCGCTCGTGGTCGACCGCGAGATCACGGAGATGCGCCACGGCACCCGTGGGACGGACGCGACCCGCGCCAAGGCGGTCGAGGCGTTCCAGCTCGCCGACAAGGAGTCGGGCTTCAGCCGTCGCAAGCTGATCCGCAACTCGATGATCGGTGCACTCGCGGCGTTCCCGCTGCCCGGCATCGTCCTCGTCCGTGACCTCGCCCCGGCGGAGGACCCGAACGAGCTGCTCCGCCACACGTTCTGGAAGTCCGGCCTGCGCCTGACCAAGGACCCGACGGGTCTCCCGATCAAGGCGTCCGACGTCACGATCGGCTCCGTCTTCCACGTCATCCCCGAGGGCATGCTCGAGTCCGAGCACATGCTCGAGGAGAAGGCCAAGGCGTCCGTGCTGCTGATGCGCCTCGACCCGAAGGACCTCAACCCCTCCAAGGGGCACGAGGACTGGGGTTACGACGGCATCGTCGCCTACTCCAAGATCTGCACCCACGTCGGGTGCCCGGTCGCGCTCTACGAACAGCAGACGCACCACCTGCTGTGCCCGTGCCACCAGTCGACGTTCGACGTCTCGAACAACTGCGAGGTCATCTTCGGCCCGGCCGCACGTCCCCTCCCCCAACTTCCGATCGCGATCGACGACGACGGCTACCTGGTTGCCCAGAGCGACTTCCACGAGCCGGTCGGACCGTCCTTCTGGGAGCGTGAACGCTGATGACCAGCACCACCACCACGAACGCCCCGTCGACGGCCACCAAGCCGCAGCCGGAGCGAGGGTCCCGCATCATCGGGGCCGCCGCCAACTACATCGACGAGCGCACCAGCATCTCCGGCCTCGTGAAGGAGGTCGGGCGCAAGATCTTCCCCGACCACTGGAGCTTCATGCTCGGCGAGGTCGCGCTGTACAGCTTCGTCGTCGTCCTGCTCTCGGGCACGTTCCTGACGTTCTTCTTCCAGGCGTCGATGACCGAGGTCGTCTACAACGGCTCGTACGTCCCGCTCAAGGGCGTCGAGATGTCGACCGCCCTGCAGTCGACCCTGAACATCTCGTTCGACATCCGCGGTGGGCTCTTCGTCCGCCAGGTCCACCACTGGGCAGCCCTGCTCTTCGTGGCCTCGATCATGCTGCACATGGCCCGCGTGTTCTTCACCGGTGCCTTCCGCAAGCCGCGTGAGATCAACTGGGTCTTCGGCTTCGTGCTGTGGGTCCTGGCCATGGCCGAGGGCTTCACCGGCTACTCGCTCCCCGACGACCTGCTCTCCGGCAACGGTCTCCGCATCATCGTCGGCATGATCGAGGGCGTCCCGGTGATCGGTGTGTGGATCGCCTACCTGCTGTTCGGTGGCGAGTTCCCGGGCACCGACATCGTCGGCCGCCTCTACACGCTGCACATCCTGCTGCTGCCGGCGATCCTCGTCGCGGTGCTCGGTGTCCACCTCGTGCTCGTGGTGATCAACAAGCACACGCAGTTCGCGGGCCCCGGCAAGACCAACGACAACGTCGTGGGCGTCCCGATCCTCCCGGCGTTCGCCGCGAAGGCCGGTGGCTTCTTCTTCATCGTCGCCGGCATCCTCGCCGCCATCGCGTCGCTGTTCACGATCAACCCGATCTGGAACTACGGCCCGTACGACCCGTCCCCGGTGTCCGCCGGTACCCAGCCCGACTGGTACATCGGCTTCGCCGACGGCGCGCTCCGTCTTGTGCCGCCGCACTGGGAGGTCGTGTGGTTCGGCTACACGGTGTCGTTCAACATCCTCGCGCCGATCGCCGTCCTCATGGCGCTCATCGTGGCGATGTTCGTCTACCCGTTCATCGAGGCCTGGGTCACGGGCGACAAGCGTGAGCACCACCTCGCCGACCGTCCGCGCAACGCGCCGACCCGCACCGCCATCGGTGCCGCGGGCATCACGCTCTACGCCTCGCTCTGGGCCGCCGCCTCGTCCGACATCATCGCCACGCACTTCATGGTGTCGATCGAGCACGTGATCCACGTCATCCAGGCCACGACGGTCCTCGGCCCGTTCGTCGCCTTCTGGATCACGAAGCGCGTCTGCCTCGCGCTGCAGAAGAAGGACCGCGAGATCGTCCTGCACGGCTACGAGTCGGGCCGGATCGTGCGGCTCCCCCACGGCGAGTACATCGAGGTGCACGAGCAGCTCGACGAGTACGAGCGCTGGAAGCTCCTGCAGTTCAACGAGTACAAGCCGCTCATGATCCGTCCGGACGCCAAGGGCCGGATCAGCCAGGCGCAGAAGGTCCGCGCCCGTGTCTCCCGCTTCTTCTTCGAGGACCGCATCGCGCCGGTCACGAAGGCCGAGCTCGAGGCCGCCCACGCCGCGCACCACGGTCCGGAGCTCGACAGCTCCGCGCCGGCACCCGCGGTCGGCGCCGGGAACCACTGAGTCTCCTCGGCAAGAACGAACGAGCCCCTCGTCCACTTCGTGGTCGGGGGGCTCGTTCGTTCTCCGCCCTTTCAGGAACACACCCCTCCGGTTCACCTCGGATTCACGATCGGGTGGTGGACTCGTCCAGGACGGTGTGGCAACGTGTTGCACCACGCATCCGCCAACGGAACGAGAGACCGATGGACAGCCGGACGGCCGAACACCCCAGGCCGAACCACTTCCTCCTCCACCTCAGCGACACCCACCTCGTGGCGGGTGACCGCGCCCTCTACGGCGACGTGGACTCCGCCGCCCGACTCCAGGCGATCATCGACGACGTCGAGGCCTCCGGGACCCGACCGGAGGCGATCGTCGTCACGGGCGACGTCGCCGACAAGGGCGAGGCCGGCGCGTACGCGCGCGTCAAGGCGATCGTCGAGCCCGCCGCCGAACGCATCGGCGCGCAGGTCATCTGGGCGATGGGCAACCACGACGAGCGCGGCGCGTTCCGCCAGGAGCTCTTCGGCCTGCAGCCCACGGATCGTCCCGTCGACTTCGTCTACGACGTGAACGGCCTGCGGGTCATCACTCTCGACACGAGCGTCCCGGGCGCCCACCACGGCGAGGTCTCCCCCGCGCAGCTCGACTGGCTGGCCGAGGTCCTCTCCGAGGCGGCACCGCACGGCACCATCCTCGCGATGCACCACCCGCCGGTGCCGAGCGTCCAGGACCTCGCCGTGCTCGTCGAGCTCCGCGACCAGGCGTCACTCGCCGAGGTCGTCGAGGGCTCGGACGTCATCGCGATCATCGCCGGACACCTGCACTACTCGACGAGCGCGGTCTTCGCGGGCATCCCCGTCTCCGTCGCGAGTGCGACCTGCTACACGCAGGACCTCACCGAGTACCTCGGCGGCACCCGCGGTCAGGACGGTGCGCAGTCGTTCAACCTCGTGCACGTGTTCGGGACGAACGTCGTCCACTCGGTCGTCCCGATCGGGCACTACTCCACGGTCGGCGAGCCGGTCTCGGCCGAGCAGACGGAGGCCCGCCTCACGGCCGCCGGTGTCACGATCCCCGCTGCCGTCGAACCGGCCCCGGTCACGTCGAGCATCCCCGTGTTCACGCACGACACGGTGCCCACCTCGCCCATCCGTCGCTGACGGTCCGTCCGAGGTCGGCGACGGCAGCGACGGGAGCCCCGACCGTCACACAGCGCCGAGTCCCGCGCCGCTCCGGCGGGATCGGCTGATGTGCCCCGCCGCCGAGCGGGCAGGACACGCCGCGCGCGTTCCGTCGAGCGCGCGGTGATCGTCGGACGGGGCTCGCGAGCGTGACGGGTCCGGCCCGCTCGCTCCCGACCGTGACGGATCCGGCCCGCTCGCCCCCGAGCGTGACGGACCCCGCCCGCTGACGGACACCGGTCGGCGGGCTGCTACGCGTCCGTGCGCTCCCACGGCGCCGGGAACGGGAAGTACTTCTCGAGGAAGTCCGTCACGCGCTCCGTGCGCTCCTCGTCCGAGACCTCCGGGAAGCTCCCGTCGTTCAGGCAGAAGAAGTCGACGTCGCGCTTCTTGAGCAGGTCCTGGAGCGCCTTGAGCCCGGACTGCATGGTCGTGTCGATGTACCGCACCGGAGCGTTCTCCTGCACGATCGCCCGACCCGTGAGCAGCGCGTAGTAGTGGTACAGCGAGTTCGTGACGGAGATGTTCTCGGCGGCCCGGAACCGCGACGCGGCGGTCGCCCGGAACTCGTCCGCGAACTCGTGCTCCATCTCGGTCAGGATCGACGCGCGCAGGGGCGTCGGCGCGTGTTCGAGGTGCCTCGTGGTCACCGCACCGAAGCGTTGCTGCAGCAGCCGCCGGTTGACGCGCGCCGAGTTCTCGAACCCGCTGCGCGCCGGGTTGTTCGAGCCGAGTCCGATGCGGGTCGTCGCGAGGATGAACTTCGTCACGGACCCCGGGCTGAAGAACACCGACGGGTCGACCGTGCGCCCGAAGAACATGTCGTCGTTCGAGTAGATGAAGTGCTCGCTGATGCCCGGGATGTGGTGCAGCTGCGACTCGACGGCCTGCGAGTTGTGCGTCGGCAGGACGGAGGGGTCGGCGAAGAACTCCTCGCTGCGGACGATGCGGACCTTGGGGTGGTCGGCGAGCCACTTCGGCGCCGGCGAATCCGTGGCGATGTAGATCTGCCGGATCCAGGGCGCGAACGTGTGCACCGACCGGAGCGCGTACTTCAGCTCGTCGATCTGCCGGAACCGCGCGGGGGCGTCGTCGCCCTCGCCGAGCACCGCGTTCGCCTGCGCTGCCTGACGGGCGCGCTGGTACTCGATCGCGTTGCCGTCCACCCACGAGAACACGATGTCGATCGGGAACCGGATGTCCGAGACGTGGTCGTCGAACATGTGCTCGACGGTGCGCCAGGTCCGGCCGTAGCGCTCGATGTCGACCAGGACGAACTCGTCGACCGGCAGGCTGCGGCGCATGAGCGCGTTCTCGACCGGGGCGAGGACCTCGGTGTCCGTGACCCGCCAGAACTCGAGCTGCACGCTCGTCTCGGCGCCGTAGCGGAGACGGCCGAGCGGCTCGAGCCGCGGGCGGAACACGCGCAGGACGGGCTCTTCCGGCGAGCCGAGGCCGTCGTCGATGACGAGCACGGCGGGCTCCCCCGGCGGCTTCGCGTAGAACGGCTCGTTCGCCGACGCCGCCATGATCGCGCTCTCGGCGCGCTGCCGGTCGCGCTCGTCGAGCGCGATCACCGGCCGCTGGTCGTTGCCACGGATGAGCAGGTGGTCGACGTCACCGGCGGTGAGCGCGTCGTCGAGGAACAGGAGGTCCTCGATCATCGACTGCTGGGGCGTGAGGTGCCCGTTCACCAACGTGAGGCGGCCCTTCCGGACCACGACGTCGGGACGGTCGAGACCGCCGGAGGACGGTCGAGGGTTCAGCAGAGGACTCTCGGTCGCCGGCTCGGTCTCGTGGCTCATCCATGCCCTTCGGGTCGCCGTCGGGCCCTGCGCCCGACCTTCCCGATCCTACCGTCCGGACGGCGGCCCGGTCCGCGCGGCACCGCTGGGCCGCCCGGCCTGCGGGAGGCGGGTGCCCGGGTGCGGTCTGGAGGCCGGTCCCGGCTCCGTCCCGCGGCCGGCGGTCGGTCGCCGGTCAGGGACGGGAGGCGGTGGTCGCGTCCGTCCCGCGGGGCACCTTCACGACGATCCCCACGACGATGAACAGGGCCGCGGCGAGCAGCTGCAGGGCTGCCCAGACCTGCCCCGGGATCGGCACGACCACCACGGGGTTCCAGCACACCGCGATCGCGGCGGTCAGCACCGCGGCCCACCAGACCCGCCCGCGCACGGCGAAGACGAGCACGATCAGCGCGAGCACCGTGATGCCCCAGCGCGCGAACACGAACGCCGACGAGTCGATCACGGCGACGCAGGCGAGCAGGACGATCGCTGCCAGCAGCGACGGGGCCAGGGCGGGACGCGTGTACCCGGGTGTGCCCGTGGCACCGCCCACGGGGGCCGTGCGACCCGCGGCGGACCGGGTCGGACCCGCCGGGACGCCGTGCAGCGACGACCCCGCCGGGGGGCGACCCTTCCGCGCCATCAGGCGTCGGCCTCCTCGAGGTCGATCGCCTGGATCGGTCGGGACATCGGCGGGAGCCCGCGCAGACGCTCGAGTGCCGGGACGAGCTCGTCGACGACGGCGCGGTAGCCGTCCTCGGTCAGGTGCAGGCCGTCCTCGGTGAAGCGTTCGTCGAGGTGGTCACCGTCGGCCAGCGCCGGCCACAGGTCGAGGTACTGCGCGTGGCACGTGGCGACGAACTGGCGCAGGTGCCGGTTCGCCTCCTCGATCTTGGCGGACCAGTCTGCCTGGCGCGGCAGGATCGACACGAGGAGCAGGCGGACGCCCGGCAGCTCGCGGCGGAGGGTGACGAGGATCGACTCGACGCCGCGGACGACGTGCTCGACGCTCGACCGGTGGTTGCCGAAGTCGTTCGTGCCGATGAGGAGCACGATCGACTCGGGCTTCGCGGCGACCACGTCGTCGAGGCGCGCGAGCACGCCGTCTGTGGTGTCACCCCCGACACCCTGGTTGACGGTGCGTTCGCCCGGGAGCCACTGGTCCCACGACCCCTGCTCGGTGATGCTGTCGCCGAGGAACAGGACGGTGCCCTGGTGCTCGGTCGCGGCCTGCGCGGTCATGCTGCCTCCTCGTGTGCGGGTTGCTGGGTCCCATCATGCTGGGTCCAGTTCCGCCCCGTCGACTCCGTGTGCTCGGACTCCCGCTCGGCGGCCGCCGTGATCCGCTCGACCATGCCGGGGAAGATCACGCCGTGGAAGGGCAGGATCCCGTACCAGTACAGCCGGCCGGACAGGCCCTGCGGGAAGTAGATAGCACGCTGGTGGTAGTCGCTGCCGCCGGCCTCGTTCGGGGTGACGGTCATCTCGAGCCACGCGCGGCCCGGCGACTTGAACTCGGCGCGGAGGCGGAGGTACCGGCCGCGCTCGAGGCGTTCGACGCGCCACCAGTCGAGTGCGTCGCCCTGCTCGAGGCGCTTCGGGTCGCGACGGCCGCGGCTCAGGCCGACCCCGCCGGCGAGCTTGTCCATCCAGCCGCGGGCGACCCACGCCAGCGGGAACGAGTACCAGCCGTTGTCGCCGCCGATGCCCTCGACGACGCGCCAGACGTCCTCGGCGGACGCGGACGTGTGCCGTCGGCGGTCGTCGACGTAGACGGTGTGGCCCGCCCAGTCGGGGTCGCTCGGCAGCGGGTCGGCGGGGGTGGCCGACAGGGTCGCGCTCCGCCAGCTCGTCTCGACCTCGCCCGACCGCATCCGCGCGAGCGCCAGACGGACCGCACGTCGGTACGAGGTGAGCCCGCCCTCGGGCCGGGGCACGAGGTCGTCGATGTCGTGCTCGCGCTGGACGCACTCGAACTGCAGCGACTCGATGATCGGCGTCGCGAGCTTCTTCGGGATGGGGGTCACGATGTTGAACCAGTGCGCGGACAGCCCGGGGGTCAGGACGGGCAGCACCGTGAAGCGCCGCTGGGGCAGCTTCGCCTCGACCGCGTAGCCGTTGAGCATCTGCCCGTACTTGAGGACGTCGGGACCGCCGATGTCGAAGGTCCGGTTCACGTCGGCGGGGATGTCGAGCGCGGCGACGAGGTAGTACAGGACGTCGCGCACCGCGATCGGCTGGATCCGGTTCCGGACCCACCGGGGCGCCGGCATCCACGGCAGGACGTCGGTCACGTGGCGGATCATCTCGAACGAGGTGCTCCCCGAGCCGATGACGACGCCGGCCTGGTACGCGATCGTCGGGACGCCCGACGCGAGCAGCACGTCGCCGACCTCCTTGCGGCTGCGGAGGTGCTTCGACAGCTCGCCCTCCGGGTGCAGGCCACCGAGGTACACGAAGCGCCGCACCCCGGCGTCCCGGCCCTCGCGCGCCATCGTCTCCACGGCGTCGCGCTCGGCCTGCTCGAAGTCGCCGTCTGCGCCCATCGCGTGCGCCAGGTAGTAGACGGCCTCGACGCCCTGCACGGCGGCACGGACGGCCTCGGCGTCCTGCAGGTCACCCGCGGCGACCTCGACGTCGTCGTGCCAGGGGACGTCCTGCAGCTTCCGCGGGGTGCGGACGAACACCCGGACCTGGTGTCCGGCTTCGAGGAGACGGGGGACGAGCCGACCACCGATGTAGCCGGTGGCGCCGGTGACGAGGACCTGCATGCAGGGCACGGTACGCGCGCCGCCTCCGGGTAGGCTTGCCGGGTGGACAACGCAGCCTCCCCCGCCGGTCCGGTCGCCCTCGACGCCGATGCCGTCCGTGCCCTCATCGACCACGCGATCCTCAAGCCCGAGCTGACCCGCGACGACGTCGACGCGCAGCTCGACGAGGCCGCGGCGCACCGCGTGTTCAGCGTGTGCGTCCGTCCGAGCGACGTCGCGCACGCGGTCGAACGCCTCCGCGGCACCGGCGTCGGCGTCGGGACGGTCATCGGCTTCCCGCACGGCACCACGACCACCGCGACCAAGGTCGCCGAGTCGCTGCAGGCACTCGCCGACGGCGCGTTCGAGCTCGACATGGTGCAGGACATCGGCGCCGCCCGCTCCGGCGACTGGGCCCGCGTCGAGCAGGACGTCCGCGCGGTCGTCGACGCCGCCGGGGACACCGTCGTCAAGGTGATCCTCGAGACCGCGTTCCTCACCGACGACGAGGTCGTCGCCGCCTGCCGTGCCGCGCAGTCGGCCGGTGCCGCGTTCGTGAAGACCTCGACGGGCTTCGCCGGCGGCGGCGCGACCGTCGAGCACATCCGCCTCATGCGCGAGACCGTCGGGCCCGACACGGGCGTCAAGGCCTCCGGCGGTGTCCGCGGCCTCGACACCCTGCTCGCGATGGTCGAGGCGGGTGCGGACCGCATCGGCACGAGCGCGTCGGCACGCATCCTCGACGAGGTCGCCCACCGCGCCGCGACGGGCACCGCGTCGACCGCGGGCGACGACACGTCGTCCTACTGACCTCGACCCGCCCACCCGGCACAGCCGGGTGGGCGGGACACCCTGCTCCCGTCCGCACCTGCGATCGAGAGCACCCACCACCACCGGACCGAGCCGTGCCGGACGCGACGAACGTCACCGAGCCGGGCCGGGCCTCCCGTCCATCCGCCGCATCGGAGCGCGCATGACCACCACCTCGTCCCCGGAACCGGCGACCACCGGTCCGACCACCGCCGGCGCACGCCTGGCCCTCGCCGTCGACCTGGGCGGCACGAAGGTCGAGGCGGCCCTCGTCTCCGACGCCGGCGTCGTCCTGCCGGCCACGCGCTTCCGCAGCCCGACCGGGCCCGGCCGGACCTCGGAGGAGCTGCAGGCCGCCGTGGACCAGGTCGTCACGAACGCCCTCGCGGCGCTGCCCGCGGACGCCGAGCTGGTCGGTGTCGGCGTCGGCTCGGCGGGACCGGTCGACGAGCAGCACGGCCTGGTGTCGCCGCTCAACATGCCCGTCTGGCGCGGCTACCCGCTGCGCGACCGTGTCGCCGCGCACGTGCCGGCCGGTGTGCCGGTGACGCTCCGCATGGACGGCCTCGCGATCACGCTCGCCGAGCACTGGGTCGGCGCCGCGCAGGGCCACGACCACGTGATGGGCATGATCGTGTCGACCGGTGTCGGCGGCGGGCTGATCCTGCACGGACGCACCGTGAGCGGGCCCACCGGCAACGCCGGGCACATCGGGCACGTCGAGTGCGGCGGGTACGACGACCCGTGCGCCTGCGGTGGGACCGGCTGCCTCGAGGCCGTCGCGAGCGGCCCGAAGACCGTCGCCTGGGCCCGACGCCAGGGCTTCACCGGGACCACGGGCGAGGAGCTCGCGGCTGCGTACGCCGCCGGCGACGAGGTCGCGGTCGCAGCCGTCCGGCGCAGTGGTCGGGCGCTCGGACAGGCCATCGCGTCCGCCGCGAGCCTGGTCGACCTCGAGGTCGTCGCGATCGGCGGCGGGTTCTCGCACGTCAGCCCCGACCTGTTCGCGTACGCCCGCGAGGCGGTCGCCGAGCGCGCCGAGTTCGGGTTCGTGACGAAGGTGCAGATCGTGCCGACCGGGCTGTCGCAGGACGGGCCGCTCATCGGTGCAGCCGCGCTCGTGCACCGGGCCGACGTGCTGCGCTGAGCCGAGGCACCGGCGGTGCGCGGTCGCTCTCCACAGGGGGTGCGGCCGACGGGTACGGTCGGGCAGGATGAGCGGGTGTCGTCGCCCCGCCTCGTGACCAGCGACGACTGGCCGGTCGCCGAGCTGCACGCGGCGGTCCTCGCCGGGGAGCTCGTCGCGGTGGGGCCGTGCTGGGCCTCCCCCGCCGAGCCCCAGAACCCTGCCCTCCGAGCCGCTGCGCACGGCTGGCGACTGCCGGACCCGCGGCTCGTCGCGAGCGGGCGCAGTGCCGCCTGGATCTGGGGCGCGTGCTCGCGGGCACCCGAGCCCCTCGAGGTCAGCCTGCCGTCGCGCGTCCGCGTGCCGGTGGACCCGGACGTGCGCCTGCGCGAGGTCCGACTCCCGCCGACCGACGTCGTCCGGTTCGGGACGGTCGCCGTCACCACACCGTTGCGCACGGCGGTCGACCTGCTCCGGGTGCAGGACGGCTTCGACGACGCGTCCGCCGGTGCGGTGCACGGCCTGCTGGTGACCGGCACGGTCGACGAGGACGCCGTGCACGCGGCGCTCGACGCGCTCGGTACCGTCCCGATGGTGCGCCAGGCCGCGCGACGGCTCCGGACCCTGACCGGCCGAGCCGGACCGCCCCGGTCCTGACCGGCAGGTCAGCCCGACCGGGGTGGGTGGCACAGCGGCCCGCCGACCCGGAGGCTCGGCCCGCGCCGGACCGGAGGCTCGGCCCGCGCCGGACCGGCGGCCCAGCCCGCGCCGGTTCGGAGGCTCAGCCCGCGCTGACCCGGTACACGTCGTAGACGGCATCGATGCGTCGCACCGCGTTGAGGACCCGGTCGAGGTGCGTCGTGTCGCCCATCTCGAACACGAACCGGCTCAGCGCAAGCCGGTCGGACGAGGTCGAGACCGTGGCCGACAGGATGTTCACGTGGTGGTCGGTCAGGACCCGCGTGACGTCGCTGAGCAGACCGGAACGGTCGAGCGCCTCGATCTGGATCTGCACGAGGAACACCGACTTCGACGACGGGGCCCACTCGACCTCGATCATCCGGTCCGGCTCGTTCATGAGCGACTTCACGTTCGTGCACGACGCCTGGTGCACCGACACGCCCTGGCCGCGGGTGATGAACCCGACGATCTGGTCGCCCGGCACCGGGGTGCAGCACTTCGCGAGCTTGACGAGGATGTCCGGCGCACCGCGGACCAGCACGCCGCTGTCACTGTTGCGCAGCTGCCGGCTCGTGACCTGCCGGGGGAAGGCGAGCTCGGACTCGTCCGTCTCGGTCTCGGTCTGCACGTTGCCGAGCACCTTCTCGATGACCGACTGGGTCGAGACGTGTCCCTCGCCGATCGCCGCGTACAGCGCCGAGACGTCGTCGTAGCGCATCGACGACGCGACCTCGGAGATCGAGTCCTGGCTCATGATCCGCTGCAGCGGGAGGTTCTGCTTGCGCATCGCCCGCGCGATCGCGTCACGACCCTGCTCGATGGCTTCCTCGCGGCGCTCCTTCGTGAACCACTGCTTGATCTTGTTCCGGGCCCGGGGGCTCCGGACGAAGGTCAGCCAGTCCTGGCTCGGCCCGGAGTCGGGGTTCTTCGACGTGAAGATCTCGACGACGTCACCGCTGGAGAGCTGGCTCTCGAGCGGCACCAGGCGGCCGTTGACCTTCGCACCCATCGTGCGGTGCCCGATCTCGGTGTGCACGGCGTAGGCGAAGTCGACCGGGGTGGCACCTGCGGGGAGCCCGATGACCTTGCCCTGGGGCGTGAAGACGTACGTCTCCTTCGCACCGATCTCGTACCGCAGCGAGTCGAGGAACTCCCCCGGGTCGCTCGTCTCGGCCTGCCAGTCGGTGATGTGGGCGAGCCACGCCATGTCCTGGTCGTCGGTGCTCGTCGTGTCGACGTCGCGGCCCTGCGCCCGCTGCTTGTACTTCCAGTGGGCCGCGACACCGAACTCGGCCCGCTGGTGCATCTCGTGCGTACGGATCTGGATCTCGACCGCGCGTCCCTGCGGCCCGAGGACCGTGGTGTGCAGCGACTGGTACAGGTTGAACTTCGGGGTCGCGATGTAGTCCTTGAAGCGACCGGGCAGCGGGGTCCACCGCGCGTGCACCGAACCGAGCATCGCGTAGCAGTCGCGCACGGTCGGCACGAGGACGCGGATGCCGACCAGGTCGTAGATCTCGTCGAACTCGCGCCCCCGCACGATCATCTTCTGGTAGATCGAGTAGTACTGCTTCGGTCGGCCCATGACGTCGCCGCGGATCTTCGACGACTTGAGGTCCTTCTTGAGCGTGCCGATCACGTTCTGCACGAACTGCTCGCGCTTCGGCTGCCGTTCCTTGACCAGGCTGTCGATCTCGACGTAGAGCTTCGGGTGCAGGACCGCGAACGAGAGGTCCTCGAGCTCCAGCTTGATCATCTGGATGCCGAGGCGGTGCGCCAGGGGCGCGTAGATCTCGAGCGTCTCCTTGGCCTTGCGCGTGGCGGACGCCGACTCGACGAAGCCCCAGGTGCGGGCGTTGTGGAGCCGGTCCGCGAGCTTGATGACGAGGACACGGATGTCCTTCGACATCGCGATGACCATCTTGCGGACGGTCTCGGCCTGGGCGCTGTCGCCGTACTTGACCTTGTCGAGCTTCGTGACGCCGTCGACGAGCATCG
>Ga0308161_1003134_pt1 | contig 16401 bp, 17 predicted proteins | sample PhyFR2_FD_201034 | JGI IMG/M metagenome (GOLD analysis project Ga0308161, IMG submission 201034) | Phyllosphere microbial communities from UC Gill Tract Community Farm, Albany, California, United States - DLSLF.R2 | ecosystem: Host-associated > Plants > Phyllosphere > Unclassified | place: USA...
TTGAAGAAAAAGCACCTTCAGCGACGTCTCACATCACTCCACGAGCAGTGCGGGCTCCTCGAGCACGGATGCCACGTCGGCGATGAAGCGGCTCATGCCGTCGCCGTCGATCACGCGGTGGTCGAACGAGCCGGCGACCGTGGTCACCCAGCGGGGGCGCACCTCGCCGTCGACGACCCACGGCTTCTGGCTGATCGTGCCCATGGCCACGATGCCCGCCTCGCCGGGGTTGATGATGGGCGTGCCGGCATCCATCCCGAACACGCCGATGTTGGTGATCGTGATCGTGCCGCCCTGCTGGTCGGCGGGGCTGGTCTTGCCCTCGCGCGCCGTCAGGGTGAGGCGGTTCAGGGCCCGGGCGAGGTCCTTCATGCTGAGGTCCTGCGCGTCCTTGATGTTCGGCACGAGCAGGCCGCGAGGCGTGGCCGCGGCGATGCCGAGGTTCACGTAGTGGCGCACGGCGATCTCGGCGCCGCCCTCGGTCTCGATCCACGCCGCGTTGACCATCGGGGTGCGACGGGCGGCCCAGATCACGGCACGGGCCATGATCAACAGCGGCGAGACGCGGATGTCGGCGTAGTCCGGCGAGGCCTTGAGGCGCTTGACGAGCTCCATCGTGCGGCTCGCGTCGATCTCCTTCCACACCGTGACGTGCGGAGCGGAATAGGCGCTCTGCACCATCGCCGACGAGGTCGCCTTGCGCACGCCCTTGACCGGGATCGACTCGGTGCGGTCGTCGGACACGGTCGCTGCCGGCGCTGCGGGCGCGGCCGGCGACAGCCCCCGAGCGAGGCCCGAAGGTGCGCTCTGCGGCGCGGGCACCGTCTCCTCGCGCACGGCACCCCACTCGGGCGTCTCGATGTTGCGGAACACACTGGCCTGCTGGGCGTGGGTGACCACGTCGTCGCGGGTGACCTCGCCGTCGGCGCCGGTCGGCGTGACGGTCGTGAGGTCGACGCCGAGGTCGCGGGCGAGCTTGCGGATCGGAGGCTTCGCGATCACGCCGACGGACGAGCGCACCGGACGCTCCGCCGGACGCTTGCGACGAGACGTCGCGCCGCCGCCGGTGCCGTAGCCGACGAGCACCGACCCGCCGCCCTCTTCGGGCGCGGGCGCCTCGGCCGTCGCGACCACGCCGGGACCGGCGTCGTCGCGGGCATCCGTCACGAAGGTGATGATCGGGGCGCCGACCTCGACCGTCTCGCCCTCGGCTGCGAGCAGCTCGCCGACGACGCCGGCGTGCGGCGAGGGCAGCTCGACGAGCGACTTGGCCGTCTCGATCTCGCAGATGACGTCGTTGATGGCGACCGTGTCACCGGGTGCGACCTTCCAGGTCACGATCTCGGCCTCGGTCAGCCCCTCGCCGACATCGGGGAGGGTGAAGTTCTGCGTGCTCATGGGTGATCCTTACTCGTTCGCGGTCGTTGAGCGAGCAGAGCGAGACGAAACGCGTGGAGGCATCTCGTCTCGTCGCTGCGCTCCGCGCTCAATGACCGGGGGAAAGGCGACTGCGGCGGGCATCAGTAGGCCAGGGAGCGGTCGACGGCCTCGAGGATGCGATCGGCATCCGGGAGGTAGGTGCCCTCGAGCTTCGCGGGGGGGAACGGGGTGTCGTACCCCGAGACGCGCAGCACCGGTGCCTCGAGAGCGTAGAAGGCGCGCTCCATGACGGTCGCCGCCACCTCGCTGCCGATGCTGGTGAAGCCCGGCGCCTCCTGTGCGTAGACCATGCGACCGGTCTTGCGCACCGAGTTGAGGATGGGCTCGTAGTCGATGGGCGACAGCGAGCGGACGTCGACGACCTCGCAGCTGGTGCCCTCGGACTCGGCGAGCGCCGCCGCCTGCAGCAGGGTCGTGACCATGGCGCCGTGACCGACGAGGGTGACGTCAGAGCCGGTGCGCACCACGCGCGACGAGTGCAGCGGCGCCGCGGATCCGGCGAGGTCGACCTCGCCCTTGGGCCAGTAGCGGCTCTTGGGCTCCATGAAGATCACCGGATCGTTCGACGCGATGGCCTCCTGGATCATCCAGTACGCGTCGTTCGGGGTCGATGGTGAGACCACTCGCAGACCCGGGGTGTGCGCGAAGTACGCCTCGGGGCTCTCCTGGTGGTGCTCGACGGCGCCGATGTGCCCGCCGTACGGGATGCGGATCACGATGGGCAGGCTGAGGTTTCCCTCGTGACGGTTGGTGAGCTTCGCCAGCTGCGTCGTGATCTGGTCGAACGCCGGGAACACGAACCCGTCGAACTGGATCTCGATCACCGGACGGAACCCGACCATCGCGAGTCCGATCGCGGTGCCCACGATCCCGGACTCGGCGAGGGGCGTGTCGAGCACGCGCTGCTCGCCGAAGTCGCGCTGCAGGTGCTCGGTGACGCGGAACACCCCGCCGAGCTTGCCGATGTCCTCGCCCATGAGCAGGACCTTCGGGTCATCCTCCATCGCCTTGCGCAGCCCGGCGTTGAGCGCCTTGCTGAACGGCATCGTCTCGAGCGTCACTTGCCGTCTCCTTCGAACGATGCCTCGTACCTCTTGTGCCAGGCCTTCTGCTCCGCGATGAGCGGATGCGGGTCGCTGTACACGTGGTCGAAGATCTTGTCGGCCGTCGGGGCGCCGAGCTCGACGCTCCGGGCGCGCAGGTCCTCTGCGGCATCCGCCGCCTCGGCCTCGACGTCGGCGAAGAACTGCGCCGACGCTCCCCGGTTCTCGAGGAAGGCGCGCATCCGGTCGATCGGGTCGCGCAGGGCCCAGGACTGCTCCTCGTCCGAGCCGCGGTACTTGGTGGGGTCGTCGCTGGTGGTGTGCGCACCGACCCGGTAGGTGACGGCTTCGATCGCCCGGGGCCCGGCCCCGCCCCGCGCCTCGTCGAGGGCGATGCGGGACACCGCATAGCTGGCGAGCACGTCGTTGCCGTCGACCCGGATGCTGGGGATGCCGTAGCCGGCGCTGCGCTCGACGAGCGGCACGCGCGACTGCGTCGACACGGGCACCGAGATCGCCCAGTGGTTGTTCTGCAGGAAGAAGACGGTCGGTGCCTGGTAGCTCGCCGCGAAGACCATGGCTTCGTGCACGTCGCCCTGGCTCGATGCCCCATCGCCGTAGTAGACGATGACGGCTTCGTCTCGCTCGGGGTCTCCGGTGCCGGAGCGACCGTCGAAGTTCAGTCCCATCGCGTACCCGGTCGCGTGCAGCACCTGCGAGCCGAGCACGAGCGTGTACAGCCGGGTGTTGCCGTTCTTCGGATCCGTGGGGTCCCATCCGCCGTGCGAGACACCGCGCATGAGCTTGATGATGTCGACCGGGTCGACGCCGCGGATGCGCGTGACCGCGTGCTCACGGTACGACGGGAAGATCGTGTCCTGCGCACGCGCGGCCCGGGCGGATCCGACCTGCGCGGCCTCCTGCCCGCGGCTCGGCGGCCACAGCGCGAGCTGACCCTGACGTTGCAGGTTCGTGGCCTGGGTGTCGATCGCGCGGATGACGACCATGTCGCTGTAGAACTGCTCGAGCTCGGCGTCGCTGATCGCCTCGATCAACGGCAGATACCGCTCGGCGGCCGGGCTGGGCGTGAAGCGACCGTCCTGATCGAGGACGCGGACGAGTTCAGTCTCTGGCGAGGTCACGGTCCCACGCTACCGGCGTGCGCATGCGTGGTCACGCATACCTAGGACGTCCTCGCATCTGCCGGGAAACCGGAGAACAGGCGGTCTCGGGCCGCCCCGCCGGTCGCGTGACGAGGTCAGCGGAGGCCGGCGGCGACCTCGATGACGCGGTCGACCGCGGCCTCCTCGCCCACGGAGATGCGGATGCCGTCGCCGGGGAACGGACGCACGATCAGGTCGGCCGCGACGAACGCGGCCGCCACCGACTCGGTGCGCTCCCCGGTCGGGAGCCAGACGAAGTTCGCCTGCGCGTCAGGGACGTCCCAGCCCTGCGCGCGCAGCCCTTCGAGCAGGCGGGTGCGTCGCTCGACGATCACGGCGACCCGCTCGAGGAGCTCGGCCTCGGCATCGAGGCTCGCGATCGCCGCGTTCTCGGCCGCCGACGTGACGGAGAGCGGGATGCCCGTCGTCCGGGCCGCGTCGAGGACCTTCTCGTTGCCGATCGCGTAGCCGATGCGCAGACCCGCCAGTCCGTACGCCTTGGAGAACGTGCGCAGCACGACCACATTCGGATGCCGTTCGAACACCCGCTCCTCGAGGCCGTCGACCGCGTCCGGGGCCGTGACGAACTCGGCATAGGCCTCGTCGAGGATGATCAGCACATCGGTCGGCACGCGCTCGACGAACGTCGCGAACTCGTCGCTGGTGATGATCGGCCCGGTCGGGTTGTTCGGCGTGCAGAGGATGATCGCCCGGGTGCGGTCGGTGACGGCATCCGCCATCGCGTCGAGATCGTGACGCGACTCCGCGGTCAACGGTACCGGAACCCCGGTCGCCCCGGCGACCAGCGGCAGGCTCGGGTAGGCCTCGAAGGACCGCCACGCGTAGACGACCTCGTCGTCCACGGAGGCGGTGGCGAGGATGAGCTGGTGGAGGATCGACACGCTCCCGGCCGCGACGTGCACCTGGTCGGGCTCGACCGCGTACCGTGCGCCGAGCCGCTCGCGCAGCCGCGTGGCCGTGGCGTCGGGATAGCGGTTGATCGGCGTGGTGTGCTGCAGCGCGGCGGCGACCGAGGGGAGCGGCTCGAACGGGTTCTCGTTGCTCGACAGCTTGTAGGCGTCGGGCCCCGCCTGCTTGCCCTGTCGATACGGCGCGAGAGCGGCGATGGCGGGACGGATGCGCGGCAGGATCGGGTCGGTCACAAGGATGAGTCTAAGGATCCCGCGGGCCCTGGCGACCACTTTCCCGGGGTAGTACCATTTTGGTATGGCGATGACGGTGAGACTTCCCGAGGAACTCGATGCCCAGCTGAACGCGCTCGCCGAGCGCCGGCACACGTCCAAGCACGCGCTGCTCATCGAGGCCGCAGATCGTTTTCTCCGCGAGGAGGTCACCACCGAACAGGCCGTGACTATCGCACGTGATGTCGCCGATCGGTACTCGGAGCTGATGAAGAAGCTGGAAGACGCGTGACCCGTTACCTCGAGCTTCCGCAGGCGGTCGGGATTCTCGAGGCACTCGGCTTCCATGTCCGGGACATCGGCCTGCTGTCGTCGGCGCTCTCCCGCCCGGGGAGCTCGATGTTCGGTGTGGAGGCGTACGCGGGACTCGAGCTCAAGGCGGCGTCGCTGCTTTCATCGCTGAGCCACAATCACCCCCTCTTCGACGACAACAAGCGGTTCGCCTGGATCATGACCATGACCTTCTTGGAGCTCAACGGGATGATCATCGACATGGATCTCGAGACGGCGTTCGATCTGATCCTGCGAACCGCCCAGAGTTCCGTGTCACTCGACGAGATCGCGGACTCGCTTCGGGCGCACATCCGCTGACTTCTCGCGTCGCGCATGGAAGACTGGCCTCACCATGCGCTTCATCATCCGAGTCGTCGTCAATGCGTTCGCCCTCTGGGTCGTCACGCTGATCCCCGCCCTGCAGGTGCAGATCCGAGCGTTCGCGCCCGGCGAGACCCTGCAGCTCGTGCTGACCCTTCTCGCGGTCGCCGCCATCTTCGCGCTGGTCAACACGATCATCGGCACCGTCGTCAAGATCGTCGCGTTCCCGCTGTACATCCTGACCCTGGGGCTCATCGGCTTCGTCATCAACGGCTTCCTGCTGTGGCTCACCGCCTGGATCACCAGCGGCTTCGGCTGGGGCCTGACGGTCGGCAGCTTCTGGTGGGGTGTGCTCGCCGCACTGATCATCTCGCTGATCAACGGCGTGTTCGGCTTCATCCTGCGCCCGCAGAGCAAGAAGCAGCGCCGCGACTGAATGACGGGCCGCGACTGAGCGGCGGACACCGACTGAATGACGGGCGACCGGCCGGTCACTGCACCCGCTCCGCGTGGTACTCGGTGCGTTCGATGATCTCGGCGTCGGAGAGGTCATCCCAGAACTCGTCGAGAGCCTCCACCCTCGGGTCCCCGGAGGCATCCGCCATCTCCGCGGTCTCGGTGTACGAGTGCAGCAGATGGGTGTCGACCCAGATGTCCTCGATCGTGTCCAGCGGATCGCCCTCCCGCGAGAGGGTGACGCTGTCGGATGACCCCGTGCCCTCGGGTGAACCGCCGCCGGCCAGCGCCGACACCGGGTCATCGGTGTGGCGCAGCTGCACGAGGGTCTGTTCGGCGTCGAGCGTGGGTTCGACCGGGCTCCCCGCCGTGATCTGCACCCGCACGTCGAACTCGCTCTCCATGGACAGGTGCCCGGTGACCATGCCCGACTGGGAATGGGCGACGACGTCGACCTCGTCGCCCGCGTCTGCGCCCGCAGCGGCGAGCGCGTCGAGGGTCGCCTGATACGAGGCCGAGCGCCTGTTCGTGTACAGCTCGGCGTTGGACTTGAGATCCCAGGGCTCGCGGCCGCCCCAGCCGACGCTCTGCGTGCCCTTCAGGTAGGCGACATACCGGGTGCGACCGTCGGAATAGGAGTACTTCTCGACCGCCACCTGCGCTCCCTCGGCGGTGGGCATGCGACCGAAGGCCGCGGCGAGCCCCGCGGGGCCGCTCGACGGCGACGAGGTCTTCACCGGCGCCACGGTCACCCGATCGGCCCTGCCCGAGAGCGTCTCGCCCGGCAGGATCTTGCCGAACCCCGAGAACACCCCCACCAGCGCCGCCAGCCCGAAGACGTCGCCGTACAGCCCCGGCAGCACCGGGTTGCCCACCAGCCCCTCGAATCGTCGCGTGCGCCAAGCGGCCTCGAGCTGAGCGGCCATCGTGGGGATGCGGTCGTCCGAGGCACCGAGCCGTTCGGCTCGGAGACTCAGTCGATCGGCCGCCGCAGGGTCGGTGTGCGCGAGCATCTCGGCCTCGGCCCGCAGCTCGACGTACTCGTAGACGTCAGCCATCAGCAGGGTGCTCGACACGGCCTCGCGACACTCCTCCGCGAGCGACGACGCGTGCTGCACGGCGCCCCACAGCAGGACGATGTCGACGTACGCGCTGAAACCCGGCGTGTCGACGATGATCCGCTGCGCGGCGTCGAGAGCGACCCGCGCCGCATCGATGCGCGAGGCGACCCGGTCGAGACGACGCGCGGCGTCGCGCAGCTCGTCGGGATCGACCGAGATCACCCCGCCGTGATCGATCGTCAGACCGCTCACGTCGCATCGATCCGCGCGACCTCGGCCTCACGATCGCGCGCGCCCGCCGTCTCGACGCCCACGCGCCGGCCGACGTCGGCCAGCGTCTCACGCAACGCCGTCACCCCGCCCGAGCGCCATCGGGTGTCGACGGTGAGGCGGCGCAGAGCCGCCCCGGCGTCGTCGAGCGCGTCGACGGCTGCGCGGATCTCGCCGGCCGCCCGAGCCTTGGCCCATACGACATCTGCCGAGCCCGTCTGTACGAGTGCGAAGGAGGAGTGCATGCGCCCAGCATCCGCGATCCGGGGCCGTGCGCACGCCGCAGAACGGCCGATCTTCCGGTCGCGGTGAGGAGTCGCTTGGTCGCCGGCATCGGTGCAGAGGGCATCGATACGGCCGGAAGGCGACGCGGGCGTCGCGCAGATCGACGCCGAGCGGCAGAATAGGACGGTGACATCCCCGGATCCCTTCCGCGTGATCTTCGTGTGCACGGGGAACATCTGCCGCTCTCCGATGGCCGAGGTCGTCTTCCGCGATCTCGCGGAACGCCAGGGACTCGGCTCGCGGATCATCTCGCGCAGCGCGGGGACGGGAGACTGGCACCTCGGCGAGCGGGCCGATCACCGCACACTCGACGCCCTCACCCGCCGGGGATACGACGGCTCGCAGCATCGGGCGAAGCAGTTCACCTTCGCCTCCTTCGCCGACAACGATCTGGTGGTCGCGCTCGACCGCACCCACGAGCGGAACCTGCGCGAATGGGCGCGAGACGAAGACGAAGAGGGCAAGGTCACGCTGCTGCTCGGCTTCGACCCCGACGCCGTCACCCACGACGTCCCCGATCCGTACTACGCAGGCCCCGAGATGTTCGATTCCGTGCTCGGTATGATTGAGACGGCGACCCGCGGCCTGTTCCGCCAGCTCGAGCCGGCCATCCGTCGGCCCCGCACGCCCCGCTCGCCAGGGGCCCTATCAGGAGGACTCCCCTGACTTTCCAGCCTTCGCTCCCGCCCCAACCCCTGAGCCCCCTCGACGGTCGCTATCGCGGCGCCGTCACCGGACTCGCCGACTTCCTCTCGGAGGCGGGCCTGAACCGCGCGCGGGTCGAGGTCGAGGTCGAGTGGCTGATCGCCCTCACCGACCGCTCGCTGTTCGAGACGAGCCCGCTGTCGGATGCCGACAAGGAGCGCCTGCGCGCCCTCTACCGCGACTTCGGCCAGGCCGAGATCGACTGGCTCGCCGAGAAGGAGGCCGTCACGCAGCACGATGTGAAGGCCATCGAGTACCTCGTGCGCGACCGCCTCAGCACTCTCGGCCTCGACCGGATCGCCGAGCTCACGCACTTCGCCTGCACCAGCGAGGACATCAACTCGGCCTCGTACGCCCTGACCGTCAAGCGCGCGGTCGAGGAGGTCTGGCTGCCCGGCCTCGACGTCGTGATCGCGAAGCTGCGCGAACTCGCGGCCGAGCACGCCGACGCCCCGATGCTGTCACGCACGCACGGCCAGCCCGCGACGCCGTCGACCATGGGCAAGGAGATCGCCGTCTTCGCATGGCGTCTCGAGCGCGTGCGCGCCCAGATCGCGGCATCCGACTACCTCGCAAAGTTCTCGGGCGCGACGGGCACCTGGTCCGCGCACCTGTCGGCCGACCCCGACGCCGACTGGCCCACCATCTCCCGCGAGTACATCGAGAGCCTCGGACTCGGCTTCAATCTGCTCACCACGCAGATCGAATCCCACGACTGGCAGGTCGAGCTGTACGACCGGATCCGCCATGCCGGCGGCATCCTGCACAATCTCGCGACCGACATCTGGACGTACATCTCGCTCGGCTACTTCGCGCAGATCCCCGTCGCCGGCGCGACCGGATCGTCGACCATGCCGCACAAGATCAACCCGATCCGCTTCGAGAACGCCGAGGCGAACCTCGAGATCTCGGGCGCTCTGCTCGCGTCCCTCGGTCAGACTCTGGTGACCAGCCGCCTGCAGCGCGACCTCACCGACTCGACCACCCAGCGCAACATCGGTGTGGCCTTCGGACACTCGCTGCTCGCGATCGACAACCTGCGCCGCGGGCTGAACGCGATCTCGCTGTCGCGCGATGTCCTGCTCGCCGACCTCGACGTGAACTGGGAGGTCCTCGCCGAGGCGATCCAGACCGTCATCCGCGCCGAGGTCGTCGCCGGTCGCTCGTCGATCACCGACCCCTACGCCCTGCTCAAGGAGCTGACCCGCGGACACCGGGTCGGTGCGGCGGATCTCGCGGAGTTCGTCGAGAAGCTCGAGATCGGGGATACCGCGAAGCAGCGTCTGCTCGCGCTCACCCCCGCGACCTACACGGGCATCGCCGAGCAGCTCGCGACGTAGTCTGCGCGTCCCGGGCGGGGCGGGTGCGGGGCGGGTGCGCGTGCGGGCGGGTGGACTACGCATCCATCCGCGTCTTCTGCGCAGGCGGCACAGCGCATCGCGCGATCTGAGCGGGGTCAATAACGCATCGCGCACTCCATGCCGGGTCAATAACGCACTGCAAACAGCCGAATTGGATGCACAAGTGACCCCGCATTGATCAGGGATGCACAAGTGACCCCGCACCGCCGAGGGCGAACGCGAGCGCGTCGCATCCGACCGCACCAGCCGGGGTCAATAGTGCATCCCGTACTCCAGGCGGGGTCAATGACGCACCGCGCGATGCAGGCCGGGTCAATAACGCGTCGCGCGATTCGTGCGGGGTCAATAACGCACCGCAACAGGCCGAATCGGATGCACAAGTGACCCCGCACCGACGAGGGATGCACAAGTGACCCCGCACCGGTCAAGGACAGGACGCGAGCGCGTCGCATCCGGCCGCACGACGCGGGGTCAATAACGCACCGCGCGATTCAGGCGGGGTCAATAGCGCACCGCAACAGGCCGGATCGGATGCGTAAGTGACCCCGCACCGATCAAGGATGTGCAAGTGACCCCGCACCGATCAGGGATGCACAAGTGACCCGCACCAGGGAACCACGCACCGGGGAAGCCCGCGCAGGATCGGCGCCGCTGCGGAGACGGTCGCGAACGGCTACGAGCGCGGCCCGCCAGAGCGCGGCCCGCCAGAGCGCGGCTCGCCAGAGCGCGGCTCGCCAGAGCGCGGCTCGCCAGAGCGCGGCTCGCCAGAGCGCGGCTCGCCAGAGCGCGGCTCGCCGGAATGCGCCCCGGCGGAGTCGCGCGGCATGAACGCCGCGGCGATCAACGTCAGCACCGCCACGATCGCGGCGGCGATGAACACCCAGACGGATGCCGAGATGATGGTCGCCGGATCCTCCGGCCCCGCGCCCCGGGCGATGACCGAGTTCGAGATCGCGCCGAACACGGCCACTCCGAGCGCGCTTCCCGCCGATCGGGCGAAGGCGTTCATGCCGGTGACGGCTCCCCGCTCTCCCCAGCCGACCGAGGCCTGGGCGGCGATGAGCGTGGGCGCCGCGGTCCACCCCAGACCGAACCCGAGCACGAAGGCGACGGCCGCGATCGAGAACGGGTTCGGCCAGGGCGACACCACGGCGAGGGCGATCGCCGCGACAGCCGTGATCGACATGCCCGTGAGCGCCGTGCGGCGGAACCCGATGCGCAGGTACAGGCGCCCGGAGTTCGCCGCGGCCAGCGGCCATCCGAGAGTCAGCGCCGCCACCGCGAGTCCCGACAGCAGCGGGGCGATGCCGATCGACCCTTCGAGATAGGCGGGTGCGAAGCTCGTGACGCCCGTCATGAGCGCACCGACGCCGAGCGACACGATCGTGGTCGTGAGGATGAGCGGACGAGCGGCCAGCCTGAGGTCCACGATCGGCTCTGCGGCCCGTCGTTCGACGATCCCGAACGCGATCAGCGCCAGGACTCCGAGTCCGAAGCAGATGGCGCTGGGCACGGAGATCCAGGCCCAGGCGTTGCCGCCCTCGAGCATCCCGAGGATGAGGCCTGTGAGTCCGATCGTGAGCAGCACGGCTCCGGCGTAGTCGATGCGGTGCCGCTGCGTCTGCTTCTCTTCGTGGTACCTGCGCAGCAGCATCCACCCCGCGATCAGGCACAGCGGGATGTTGACCCAGAAGATCCACCGCCACGCGTCGAGCTGGGCGAAGATCCCGCCGAGCGCGGGGCCGACCACCGAGGAGATCGCCCAGACCGAGGCGATGTATCCCTGCACCTTGGCGCGCTCGGCGACCGTGTAGATGTCGCCGACGATGGTCATCGACATCGGCGCGACGGCCCCGGCGCCGAGGCCCTGGATGATCCGGAAGACGATCAGGGCGGTCATGCTCCAGGCGAACCCCGACAGCACCGAGCCGAGCAGGAAGAGTCCGATGCCGAGCAGGATGATCGGCTTGCGCCCCACCGTGTCGGCGAAGCGGGAGTAGATCGGCACGCTGACCGCCTGCGCGAGGAGGTAGACCGAGAACAGCCACGGGAACTGCTGGTAGCTGCCGAGATCGCGGACGATGCTGGGCACCGCCGTCGCCAGGATCGTCGCATCGATCGCGATGAGTCCGGTCGCGAGCATGAGCGCACCGAGCACCGGGCCACGCGTCGAGCGGAGTCCGATGGAGGCGCGATCGATCGAGGCAGTCACTACAGGCACAAGCGGCGGCGGCCGGCGACTATTCCGGATGGATGCCGGAGACTCACGCTCCCCGCGGGGTCGATAGCGCATCGGACGTTCCCTGCGGGGTCGATAGCGCATCGGACGTTCCCTGCGGGGTCGATAGCGCATCGGAAACAGGGGAATCAGGTGCGAAAGTGACCCCGCAGGGAAATCAGGTGCGAAAGTGACCCCGCACAGCAGGGCGGCGCGGCGCGGCGCAGGGAGCCAGTGTCAGAGAGGGGCGGCGCGGATCAGGCGGATCAGGCGGACCCGCCGCGACCAGGCCCGTCGGCGTCAGGCTCGTCGGCGTCGGGCTCGGCGTCGTAGAGCACCGGGCGATCGACCGTCTTGGTCACCTCGGCCGGATCGACGACGAGGATCAGCATCGCGAGGAACAGCAGGGTGATGATGAACGCACCGCCGCCGACCACGAGCCCCAGGGCGATGGGAGTCAGACCGTCGTAGGTGCCGCTCGCGATGGCGCTGTTCACCCGCGCGGTGAAGGCACCGGTCGACACGAGCGTCACGACCGCAGCGAACACACCGCAGGCGAGGGCGATCCCCAGCAGGTGCAGCGGGCGCAGAATGTCGCGCCGCGTGGGCTTCTCGTCGCTCATCGCTCTCCTCCGTGCCCGGTGGGGGCGGTGTCTCCGTGCCCGGTGGGGGCGGTGTCGTTCTCGATCGTCTGCGGGTCGGCGGCCGCGTCGTCGCCCTTCGGGCTGAGACCGGCGATCGCGAGGAAGACCGCGACGATCGCCGCGTACCCGCCGAACATGCCGACACCGAGGATGATGCCGGTGAGCTCGAACTCGCCGGCCCCCTCGATGGCGTAGGGCTGCACGAAACCGGCGGGGATCGTGAGCAGCAGCACGGCGAGCAGCAGCCCGAAGGCACCGAGGGTCACGGAATCACGCGCCGTCGCCTCGCCCGACCGTCGACCGCGCAGGCCCACGACGAGCTCGAGGATCCCGGTGGCGGCGGCCCAGGCGATCACGACGACGAAGAACACGTCTTCGGTGCGCCAGGCCGGTACGCCTGCCGTCATCCCTGCGACGAATCCGAGCAGGGCCCACACGATGGCGGGCCAGCGTTGTCCTGCCGGGTACACGAGCCATGCGGCGACCAGCATCACGAGCCCGGTCGTCAGCACGAACCCGCTGAACACCGAGAGCCCGACGGCCGCGGAGTGGTCAGGAGAGAACGTGATCATCACCGCAGCGGCCGCGGCGAAGAGCGCGCGCAGCAACTGGACGTGACGCACGGTGAACGCGCGGGCAGGGGCAGACATGACGATGCAGGGTCCTCCGAGGTGTTCCTCCCAGTCTACGCGGGGGTGCGCAGTGGGTCGGACCCCGGAGGAGAGGTGTTCGCGGGGCCCGATGGATCTCCCCAGATCGATCATCGGGCCCCGCGACAGAACGCAGCGACGGGGGCGACACTGCGTCGTAGCTCGAATCATCGTGAGTTCGGGCACCCTGCCCACGACTGTTCTCGCCTATGACCCCAGAAATAGCACCTCGTACCCCTACGCGATGCTGGTGTGGTCGTATGCTCACTGTAGAACTCGATTCTTCACATACCGGAGGGGGTGCTGTGATGGGTTTGGAAACGGGGATCCGAAGGTACACCGACGCTTTCGCAGGCTCGCTCCGTGACGCGATCAATGCGCGTGGATTGACTTTGGCGAAGCTGCACGAGCTGCTGCGCGCCCGCGGCAACAGCGTGTCGATGGCGACGCTCAGCTACTGGCGGTCGGGGGCGCGCCGACCCGAGGGCGCCCAGTCGATGGCGGCACTGGGCGACATCGAGCAGCTGCTGCACCTCGCCCCCGGCTCGCTGACGGGGCTGCTGGGCACGACCAACCGCACCGGCCCCCTCGGCCCCATTCAGTTCCCCCTCGACGAGGAGGAACTCGAACAGGCCGTGAAGGACGCGTACACCGCCCTCGGCGCGGAGTACCCCGACACCACTCGCGAGCTCACGACTCATTCCGTGACCGACGTCGACGCGGCAGGCAACGTCGCGTACTCGATCACCCGCAGCATCCTGCAGGCGACGGTCGGCACCGTCACGTCGACGCCGTTCCTCGAGATCAGCCCCGGCATCAGCACGCCTCCCCCGATCATCAGGGCCGTGTCGGGCGGACGCATCTCGGCCCACTACTCGCACCCGAACGGCGAGGTGCACGGCGTGCTGTTCGAGTTCGACGCGCCGCTGACCGCGCCGGCGACCGCGATGGTCGAATGGTCGGTCGAGTACCCCGCGGGCTATCCGCCGCAGCGCGAGACGGGGCATGCCATGGCACGACAGTGCCGGGAACTGCTCGTCTGGACGCGCTTCCACCCCGATGCCCTGCCCGACCGCATCGAAGAGCGCGTCGAGACTCCCGCCGGGGTGACGACGACCGAGCTGTCGCTCGAAGGTCGTGGCTCTGTGCACCAGGTGCGCCGTGCGTTCGGTCCGGGGGCGCTCGGCGTCAGCTGGAGCTACGCCGACGGTCGCTGACGGCCGCCACCCTGGTGGGGGCGTCGCTCACGCGGGCTGATCGCCCGTCGCGACCGGACGCCCCGGGGTGTTCGACCACTGACTCCAGGAGCCGGGGAAGACCTTCGCCGCGATGCCGACCTCGTCGAGCACCAGCGCGGTGTGCGCGGCAGTGATACCCGAGCCGCAGTACGCCGCCACCGACGTGCCCTCGGTCACCCCGACCTTCGCGAAGGTGGCCTGCAGGGTGTGCATGTCGAGGATCCGCCCCTCCGCGTCGAGGTGCGCTGCCATCGGCACGTTGACCGCCCCGGGGATGTGCCCGGCGACCGGGTCGAGCGGCTCGTGCTCGCCGCGATACCGCTCGGGAGCGCGCACATCGAGCAGGATGCCTCTCTCGGGGAAGGCGGCGGCCTCGTCGATCGAGATCGCATCGGCCCCGATCTCGCTCAGCACCACATCTCCCGGGTCCACCTGCACGTCGTCCGTCGCGAGGGGAAGGCCGGCCGCGGTCCACGCACGGAGGCCGCCGTCGAGCACCCGGACCTCGACGCCCGCCTGACGCAGCAGCCACCAGGCGCGGGAGGCGCTCAGGCCCTTCGCGTCGTCGTACGCGATCACGAGGTCGCCCCGGCGCACGCCCCAGCGCCGCGCCGCGTCCTGCAGCGTGCGTGTGGAGGGCAGCGGATGGCGTCCTTCCGACGCCTCTCCGTGCGTGGCGAGCTCGGTGGCGAGCGGCACGTAGACCGCTCCGGGGATGTGCCCCTCGAGGTACTCCGCGTGACCGTCGGGTCGGTCGAGGCGCCAGCGCACATCGATCACCCGCACGGGCGCCCCGGACGACTGCAGTGCGCTCAGCTGCTCGGCGCTCACGAAGTTGCTCATGCTGCGAGGGTACCCAGGAGGGGCCGGATGCCGCATCCGCCGAGCGCTAGGCTCGATCCGGCCGCGTCGAGAAAGGACCCGCATGTCCACTCGATTCCGCTGGATGGGGCTCCATCGGCAGGAGGTCGCACTCATCGCCGTGACGGCGGTCTGGGGCAGCACCTTCCTGCTCGTGCACTGGGCGATGCAGCACTCGGGCCCGTGGTTCTTCGTCGGCATCCGATTCCTCGTCGCCGGGGTGATCAGCATCGTGATCTTCCGGGGCGCTCTGCGCGGCATCCGCTGGCGCGACATCGGGGCGGGAGCCGCGATCGGCGTGATGATCCACCTGGGCTACGGACTGCAGACCGTGGGGCTGCAGACGATCGACTCGAGCACATCGGCCTTCATCACCGCGATGTACATCCCGCTCGTGCCGCTCGCGCAGTGGGCGGTGTTCCGCAAGCGTCCGCCGGCGATGGCGTTCGTCGGCGCGGGACTCGCGTTCCTCGGGCTGCTGCTCATCGCCGGCCCCGACGCGTTCGCGCTGACGCTGGGGTCGGGCGAGATCCTCACGATGATCAGCACCCTGCCGATCGCGGCCGAGATCATCCTGATCAGCGTGTTCGCCGGCAGGATCGACCTCGGCCGCATCACCATCATCCAGCTCCTCACCGCCGGGGTGCTCGGCATCCTGACCATGCCGGTCGTCGGTGAGGGGCTCCCCGAGTTCTCGTGGATCTGGGTCGGCTGCGCGGTCGGACTCGGGGCGGCGAGCTGCATCATCCAGCTCACGATGAACTGGGCGCAGAAGTCGGTCTCGCCGACCCGTGCGACGATCATCTACGCGGGCGAGCCGGTGTGGGCGGCCGCGATCGGACGCATCGCCGGCGAGCGCCTGCCCGCCGCGGCGCTGATCGGCGGCGCACTCGTCGTGCTCGGCATCCTGGCCAGCGAGCTCCGACTCGTGCGCCGCCGCGATCGGGCCGTCGAGGGTCGGCTCAGACCGTGAGCAGCACCTTGGTGGCGCGTCGCTCGTCCATGGCGCGATAGCCCTCAGCGGCATCCTCGAGCGGCAGCGTGAGGTCGAACACCCGGCCGGGGTCGATCCTGCGATCCCAGATGAGCTGGATCAGCTCGGGGAGGAAGCGACGAACCGGAGCAGGGCCGCCGTGCAGGTGCACGCCGGAGAAGAAGAGCTCCTCACCGGGCAGCGCCACGTCGTGCGAGACCCCGACGTATCCGACGT
>Ga0308161_1003135_pt1 | contig 16384 bp, 16 predicted proteins | sample PhyFR2_FD_201034 | JGI IMG/M metagenome (GOLD analysis project Ga0308161, IMG submission 201034) | Phyllosphere microbial communities from UC Gill Tract Community Farm, Albany, California, United States - DLSLF.R2 | ecosystem: Host-associated > Plants > Phyllosphere > Unclassified | place: USA...
TCGCCTCGCATCGCCCATGTGCCAGGATGAGGGCCCAACTCTTAGTGGGCTACGCTGTCACATCTCCGCCTGGGGTGTGCTGAAGAAGATAATCAGGCTGACCCAACGTAGAGCCGGTTACAGGGCGATACTCGGGTGACATTAAATCTGTGACTACACCCGTAGAAGCTTGTGTAACGTTGCCTTCGGACAGGGGTTCGACTCCCCTCGCCTCCATATGTACGATCAGTGAGACCGCCTAAGAAGGCGGTCTTTTCTGCGTCTTGTGGATGATTTAGGTGTACATTGTGGTTGTAAAGCTTGGTACATAAGGGATTGAAGTGATGGCTGTTGATACAACCAGTGACAGTCACTAATGGTATTCATAGTGCTTAAAACTATATAACGTCCTAGAAAATCGAGACGAAGTTCTAATAAGTGGTAAACTTTTCTCCCCAATACATCCTCTTCAATCTATAATGTGTGTAGCATATAAATTTAGTAAAAGGTGGCATTCAATTGAAAGAGATACCATTCGAGATAATGGAACAGATAGTACAGTGTTTTGGTCGGTGCTTTCACTATAAAGATCCTGTTGCCAATTTTATGATTTCTTCAGGAGTACCTAAAGAGCTTGTTCAGCGTTATAAACATGAAGTTAAATTTTTGTGGTCGAGACATGTGCTTAGCGAACTGAATGAGACGGATGAAGGTAGATTAGTTCAAAGAAGAATTTTAACCAACCTTTGTTCTCTTCGTGATCTTCCTGATAAAGAAGTAACTGATCGAAATGCTGGCCTTGATGCACTACGTAAATTAAAGAATTTAGCGATAGAAAATGAACTTGTAGTTAAAGACGAAAAAAGAAACATAGATCATAGACGTATTCAATCCGAGCAAAGACAAAAACAACTTCAAGAAAGAGCAAAAATGCTTGAAGAATTGAAAAAAAAATTTAATGATGGATTAATTGATTCTAACCGTCAAAGGGCTGGATATTTTTTGGAAGAGTTATTGAGTAACCTTTTCCAACTTAATGATATAGAGTACCGCAAGTCGTACAGAAACCCAAATAACACTCAACAAATAGATGGACATTTCAACTTTGGTGGTTTTGATTATTTAGTAGAGGCTAAATGGAGAAAAGACATGCCAAATAGTAGCGAGATAGGGGGCTTCAAAACTAAAATCGATTCAAAATTAGAAAGTACTCGTGGATTATTTGTCTCAATAAATGGATTTCGTTCAGAAGTTATTGATGAATATAATGGTAGAGGAGCAAAGATAATTTTCTTAACTGGAATGGATTTAACTATAATACTAGAAGGGAGAATCTCTTTATATGAAGCATTAAAAATAAAAATAGAAAAAGCAGCTCAAGAAGGAATGACATACTATGCTTTAAATTTCATTGATTAGATGAGCTAAAAGTGTTCGCAGTATATGATCAAAAAATATGAAAATTAGAGGTGTTTTTTGAATATATTTTTTAAAGGATACGAGATCCAAAAAGATGCTCCTAAACCAATAGAGTGGGAAGAATATGAGAATAGATCCAAAGAAGAGTTTTTGAGTTTACTTGACTCATCTGGGGACGATGAGAGAATATTTCAAACATTCTTCGAGAAAAATCCCTCGTATGTACCGGGAGCCCTAGAACTTTTTGGACAGTCCGGACACTATCCCTACATGCATACTCTAATTTCTCAACCTCCAATCGGAAATTCCTTTAAAAAGATCCCTGATTTTCTTTGGTTAGCCAATAATAGTCTTACTTTTTCGCCTGTGTTTGTTGAAATTGAAAAACCTTCAAAAGTTATGTACAATAAAAATGGTACTCTTAATGCAAACTTTTCACAGGCTATTGGTCAAATATATGAATGGAAGGCGATTCTCAACAAAGCTGTCAATCAATTATCGTTTTTCGATTGCTTTAATATTCCCCAGGAATTAAGACAATTAACATTTAATCCTCAGTTTTTGTTAATTTATGGTAGAAGGTACGAGTACGAGAATAATGAACTATTAAGTGGTAAAAGAGCAGCATTACGTCAACATAACATAGAGATCATGTCTTTTGATAGACTTCGTCCGATAAGAGACTATTATCAGTTTACTTCGTGTAAGGTACGTAACAAGGAATATTGGATAGAACATATCCCTGCCACCTTTAAATATCGTGCTGATTGTGCTAAAGAACTTGTTTCTATCAATGGTTTTAAAGAGAAGATACAAGAGATAGATTATATCTCAAGTGTTCGAAAAGAGTTTCTCTATGCTAGGTACGACTATTGGATGGATTATGGAAATAGTTTACGTAGTAATGATCTTACCATTAGTGGTGAAGGAGAATAAAAATTTAAAATATTCTTATTTTCAAAAAAACGTGTATTAGCTGATACACACAATCTTATTACTTATAAAAGAGTATATGTAACGATAATTAAATAAATTCTCCCCTTTTATTTTAGTTATAATGCGATAGTTCTCTATATATTCTCACTTCCTTAATTGTGTAACCATGCAGTACTCTATCCAGCCTTCGGTTTAAATTTTTTAAGCTATATACGCAAAGAGGACAGAAGCGACATACTCATCGCTTCTGTCCTCTTTTTTAAGTTTTGCTGTACTTTCAACATAATCGAATCAGTCTCCCATTCTCTTTAACATAATCCTTCAAGTGTAGTTGCTCACGAGGGATATTTTCTAAGGTTGCTCCATATTTTTCTGAAAAAATCAACGAACCCTCATTCAGCATCGACTTTGCCAAGTGAACGCTAGCATTAGGATCGACTCCGTATTGTATCAAGGTCTGAATCATATGAATCTGGTCTTTGACTATGGCTGTCTGCAATTCGCTGGTCGCATGCGTACCGTAGTTTAATATAAGGTACACTAGAGTTATATCCCGAGTGCCGATGGCCTCGTTAAAAGCCAACGGATCCTCCTATGGTTAAACACCGTTTTTCAGCAACAACTATAACACCAGAAAAGGGTCGTCGTTGTAGTTGATCGTCAGCGATAGATTGCCTACACCAATTGCCTCTACACCATTTCGGTAATTAGCTGCGATGTTTGGAGATTCTCCTTGTTGGATTAGCAGTTGCACTTTCTCCAAATTTCCTTCTTTAACAGTCATATTTAACTCTGTATAGATACTGTCGCCATATGTACTAGTTTGTGACGATGATATTAAAGTTTCCACTGCATGAGTACAAGTGGATAGCATTATGTTCAGAACCACCCACAATCCGATGTTCAACGACACTGTTTTTTCTTCAACATTGACTCCCCGGGTAAGTTAGCGCGTTGCTACTATAGTCGCTAAGATTTACATTAACCATATCGCAGAATGTCATCCTGAATCTTTGTAGACATAAACAGAAGTGTCCCTGTAATGATAAGCAGCACGATACCGATCCAAACATGCTTTCCTCTTCTTTTGACAGAAGTGACGATAATATAAAAAATATTAAAGAGTTGAATAATTCCATCGATGATCTTTAATATAAATGAGATTATTTCCAACATGTATCCCTCACTTTGATTGTTGTATGGAGTCGTTCATCAATTGATCTCGTTGCACCATTTGATTTTAAATCACAGATTGATTTTGCCGATGGAATCGTAAATAAAAATATTTCCGTTTATATTGAAAGTAAGCTACTACATTACTGCTACGGCTCAAATGCGACAATCAGCTTGAATAAAAGATTCGAAAGTATTATAGCAATGCGAATAGACATGTTTGGATTGAGAAAACCAATTTGGAATTGCAGATCGCTTATTTTGATCGCCGGATCACTCAGCTTAAAGAAAGACTTAAAAACGGCTGCGGTAAAGCGTATTACGTAGATATGTTGAAAGACTTAATAGGAGATCTATTTGCTAAACAAGCTGAGTTGGGCAATATAAGAAAAGACGTTGAAATCTCTAACGCATGATATTCGATTGATGATTGGAATGCTAGATGATGAGGTGCAGAATCCTCAATTGATGAATAATTATTTGAAGAATTTTGTGTCTGAAGTTACGGTGCATCGGGAGACAAAACATATGTCTACGACAGTCGTATGTTATATCAGAAAGTGATCGTTGTGGCAAACAAACTCTAAAGAAAAAGAAATCTTAACTACCGATAATTCTTTGAATTTCGTCGGATCTTGGTTAAGAACTTGTTTTGCAATCCATAAAAAATTTCGTTGTCAGGTTAGACTTAAGAGGATATAGAATTTAAATAGCGAATGTTCTTCAATATAGATACTTACCTAAGAAATATATTATTCTGAAAGCATAAAGTTCAACTATCTTTTTTGATAGTGACATTTAACCGATAAAGAATATACACTACTTACAATTTCCAAAAGCTAACTTGTCATAATTATAATTGGGAGGGAAATATGCCAAAATATTATGCAGTGAAAGTAGGTAAGAAGCCTGGAATATATCAATCATGGTTGGAGTGCAAACAGCAGGTAGATGGATTTAGTGGAGCCACTTATAAAAGCTTTTCATCTTTAAAAGCAGCAGAGGAATTTTTAGCATTAAAGTCATCATCTGTTGAAGAAGATCAAAAAAACGAAGATGAAATCCAAAAAAAATTAAAGGTGTACGTAGATGGTAGCTATTCTAAAGAACATCAGGTATACTCCTATGGTTGCGTATTGCTTGATGAAAGCTCAAATGACATTAGACATTTATCGGGAAGTGGAAATGATAACGATTTAATTGACTTGTGGAATGTTGCAGGCGAGCTTTTAGGTGCCATTAAAGCGATAGAATTTGCGTATGAGAATAAATACGATAAAGTTTTGATATATCATGATTATGAAGGAATAGCTAAATGGGCTAATGGAGAATGGAAAGCTAAAAAAAACGGAACAATAAATTATTTGAAGTTTATCAAAAAATACCAAGAGAAAATAAAAATTGAATTTTCTAAAGTTAAAGCTCACTCTGGCGTTTATTATAATGAGGAAGCAGATCGACTAGCTAGAGAAGCGTTTCTAAATTACATGGCCTCTTTGCAAAAATCCCCTTTAGTAGTAAAATCAACTGAGATATCTCCAGAAGAAAAATTATTCCGTAATATTATGCAGAATGATGATAAAAGTAAAAAGGCATTGGTGATTTTAGTAGGTGATTATATCTTTACCGAAACTAAAATCGTTAAACTTGCTAAAAGCATTTGGAAGTCTAGTGGTAAAAAAATTGGTGACATATCGAGTATTGACTCGTTGCTTGATACCCAAAATGCTACGCTCTCTTTAACCATAAAAAATAAAGACCAAGAATTCAATTACTCTTTTAAAATCAGCTAAATTTGCGGGGTGTTGTTGTGTATAAATCTTTAAATTTAGAGAGAGAGACAGTATGTTCTAATATCGAAACTTTTTTTGAGCAAAAACAACATACATGTAATGTTTTGCCATTTGAAGATAAAGGAAATCGTAGACACAGAGTTCATGTAACAGGTGACTTAGAGTTTTTTATTGATTTTCATTTCTTAGATGATGGTAGCACTACAATCGATTTAAGTAGCGGCAAGAAGCATCCAGTTAAAGCAGAAATAGCTGATTTTTTAAAAGGAACTTCAAACGAAATTCTAATTGATGTAGAGTCCTCTAACAAATGGTTTGTACTACAAGGCATTAAAGCTGAAGATTTTGAATCAATCATAAGTTTGATTGCGGAGTGTGAATATTGCAAAGGCATTTTGAATAACCGAGAAGATAACGGACGATACCAAATGGTTCAATTAACTGGTAGCTATAGAGAGAGGTTGACTATACACTACTATCTAAACAATAAAAAAGTAATGTTACAAGGAAGACCATTGCTTTTATTTAATGAAGCAGTAACTTATTTTACTCAATTGGTTGAGTTAGAGGAAATCCCAAAGGCTTTTAATAATTATTTCAAAGTAGACGTAAAAAAAGATAATATTGAAGAACAATATCAATACTATTTTCCTAATAGCTATAATAAAATTCTTTCTAAGCCTAAGAAAGGACTTCATCAGGCTATTTATAACCTCCAACTCCAAGACGATATGTATGATTACTCTTTTCTTGTTTTTCCAGCTTTGAGGGTGTTAGAGGGTCATATCAAGCTTGTATTGACAAAATGGGAAATACCCATGGTTAAAAGTGGATTCAACATGTTTGAGCTTAATGATTCTAAAAGAAAACACTGTTTGAAAAGTGATTGTGCTATCAGTTTAAGTGACGACAAGGTTGCATACATTGAAAATGCATATAATTTTTTCCGTAGACAGAGACATTCTTTATTTCATTGGTCAGATCCTTCTGTAATAGATGATACAAGAATGATAGATAACATTGGTGAAGCTAAAGGACTCGTAACAGATACCTTTAAGATTATAGATGAATTTTATAGGTTATATATTGTTTAAGTTGAATATACCCTAAAGGAGTGAGAAGGATGAAAAAGTACGAAGTATTAGAGTTGTGTTATGACAACTATCAGTGCCTCGTTCTTTCCACATCGTATGAAACGCCACTCACCCAAATAGATGATATTAATATGGAATTATCTCAAAAATATCATCTTAAGAACTTTAAAGTGGTTTTTGATTTATTGCTAAATATGGGCAATAATTCTGAGCGTTTTTTAGAAGCAATATATGATGATGAAGAACGTAAGGTAACATCTTTTAATTTTATTGAACCTGCAAAGAATTCTCTTTTGCGTAGAAAAACAAGTGAATACTTTAGAAGTAATGTAGAGATACTTGAAAATTCTGTTTTGAATTCACAACAGAAAAAGCTGATTGAAATGGGAATTCCAATATAGTTTAAACAACTACGCTTACGAAGCTTAATAACCTTTGATGCACGCTCTCGATCTACATCGCCCATATGCCGGAATTAGTGCTTAACCTATACTGGGATACGCCGTTTAGTCTCTGCCTAAGCCTAGCGGTAGACTTAAGAAGGGAATCAGGCTGACCTAAAGAGAATCCGGTTACAGGGAGTTCTAGTGTGACATTAAAACGTGACTATACTTGTAGAAGCCTATGCTGCGTTATCTTCGGACAGGGTTAGACTCTTTCACTTCCATAAGAGCATAAAAAAAGCCATCAGCCAACCAGATTATTGGCTGATGGCTTTTTGATTATGCTGTAATTATTACAAATTTTTAAGTTGAATGGATTAAAATGCCTGCAATCGAGAGCTGCTGCAGGCAATTTTGAGAAAAGTGAAATCACATGCATGAAAATAGGCTAAGACATCAGGTGCATCGATTTATTATATAAAAAATAAACATATTCATGAATACGTTGAAGGTAATAAGTTTGAATTTGCAGTTGGTGCTACTAGGAAATAGAAGAAGTTGGAATACTACTTTACTCATTAATAGCAAGTTTTTACTGGTAGTAATGCAGCCTGTAAAAGTACCCTTACTGATTTCATTCTATTCTACCATAGTCTTTCCCTATAACCAGATATGACTTTTAAGCTTACGTAAAAACCCTCCCCCTCGTGCTACAATCAAACTACTATAACCAAGCACAATCCACACCAAGGGGGATTTCAAATGAGTGATAAATTTCAAATCGTAGGCAGCCTGCTGCGTCCAGCGGAACTGCTAGAATATAAAACGCAAATCGAACACCGTGATGATATCCAATACCCGTTCTACCAGGAATTCGATGGTTACCAAGAGTGTGAACACCGAGCGATCCAAACCGTGGTCGAAAAGGAAATCCAGCATGATCTGTCGATCATCACCGACGGTGAGTATTCCAAGTCGATGTGGCATCTGGACTTTGTCTGGGGGTTTCAGGGGATTGAGCGCTATATCGCAGATCATGGCTACTTTTTCCGTGATACAGACGGCAGTTCCAAGTACGAGACGCGCAAAGACATCGGGCTGCGCATCACCGGCGAACTGGGCGGCGAGAATCACCACTTTATCGAGGTATTCAAAAAGCTGAAAGACCAAGCAGGTGATCGGGAGACGAAGCTGTGTGTGCCTTCTCCATCTCACATTTTCGGAGAGCTGTCCTGGTCGGATAATATTGGCGGTACGGATGCGGTGTACCAGACGCAGCAGGAGCTGAAAGCAGGTCTGGTCAAAGCATACAAAGAATTCGTGGAAGAGTTTGCTGCTGCAGGCGGCAAAATTCTGCAGTTCGACGACTGTCTGTGGGAGCTATTTGCAGATGACAATCCGAACTCTCCATACACTGGCGAGAATATCGATCAGGAGCAGGTACAGACGCTGGCAGCGGAATTTATCGATATCAGCAATATTATCATCGACTATGGTCACAGCCTCGGTCTGAAAATGTGGACGCACAACTGCCGTGGTAACTACGATTCCCGCAACATGGGCGGTGGCTCTTATGTGAAGATCGCCAACCTGTTCTTGAAGCAGCTAAAATATGATCGCTTCTTCCTGGAGTGGGATGACGATCGTGCAGGTTCGCTGGAAGCACTGGCTGTATTCAAAGACAAGCCAGAGACGGAAGTCGTACTGGGGCTACTGTCGTCCAAGACGAGTACGCTGGATGACGAAGAGCGTGTACTGCGTTTGCTGGATGAAGCGTCTACTATTATCGACAAGGATCGTTTGCTGTTGTCTCACCAGTGCGGCTTTGCTTCCTGCGATGGGGGTAATGAGCTGACGGAAGACGAGCAGTGGGCAAAGATTGATCAGGGTCAAAGAATTGCAGCACACTACTGGGAAAATAATTAGCTTATATTAATTTAGTAATGTATGCTTTGAAATTCGTAAGTGTTATTATGTCTATTATAGCAAAGAAAAAAGTACCTTAAAGGTGCTTTTTTCTTTGCTATAACATAATATTTAAATTTAGAAAATTTTTATAATATTATAAAATGCAGATTCTTCCTTTGCGTATTTAAAAGTTCAAATTGCTTTAAGTAGAATCATTTTGAATTTCACACAGTATACAGAATCTAATAAATTTTTCTGGAATTTAATATAAATGTTATAATTAAGAAATACTAAGTTGACTTTTAATTATGAATGGAATGATATATATGGGGAAAGCACTCTCACCTTTAAGATATCCGGGTGGTAAAGGTCAAATGTATGATTATATAGTAGGAATAATGGATCGAAATAATCTATTCGATTGTGATTATATAGAGCCATTTGCTGGTGGAGCGGGAGTAGCATTACAACTACTTCAAGATGGTTACGTAAGAAATATATCCATTAATGATTATGATCGATCAATATATGCTTTTTGGTATAGTATATTAAATACGGCTGAAGACTTTGTTCGAAGAATTCAAGAGACTGAAGTTAATATTCAGGAATGGAAAATACAGAAGAATGTGCAAGCTAACAAGCAATCTGCAAGTTTATTTGATTTAGGTTTTTCTACGTTTTTTTTAAATAGAACTAATCGCTCAGGCATTCTTAAAGCAGGACCTATAGGAGGATTAGATCAAAAAGGAAAGTATAAAATCGATTGTAGATTTAATAAGGAAAGATTAATAAATTTCATTTTTCGTATAAATAGTTATAGAGATAATATTTTAGCTACGAACTTTGATGCTAATATATTGATTGAGAATACCGATAAAAAAAATAGCTTTTGGTTTATTGATCCTCCATATTATAAAAAAGGAAAAGAATTATATACAAATTTTTTTCATCATGATGATCATCAAACGCTCTCAGAAACAATAGATATCTATTTAGAGAGAGTTCCATTTTTAGTCACATATGATATATCGGATAGTATCTATAGTTTTTATAAACATATAAATTGTGAAATTTTGTCATTGAATTATAGTGTGCAAGCAAAAAAAAGGTCTGGAGAATATATGTTTTATAAAAATATATTGGTCTAGGAGGATTTTAATTGGGTGAAAGAATAAGTGTTCCACTAAAAAAATTACTAGTTTGGCATGATAACCCTAGAGCTGCAATAGAAATGTCTGAGAATGAGGAAGAAGCAATAGACATTCTTTTTGAAGTTGAAGGAAAAAGTAAAATGCTATCTTTAGCTGCTGATGTCGCACAGTTTGGTTTAAATTCGCATAAGCAACCTATTGTAGTTAGAAATGAAAATATGGATAGTTATGTTGTTTTTGATGGCAATAGAAGAATATCGGTACTAAAACTTTTAGCTAAAGGTGATAAGAGAGTTAAAGGAATAGTTAACCATTTAAATTTTTCGTTAGATACAGAAATATATGTTTATGTTACTGATCGTGTTGAAGCACTTCGTTTGATAGAAATTGAACATAGCGGAGAGCAAAATGGAAAAGGCCAAATTGGTTGGGATTCATTTCAAAGAGATTATGCGCGTTATAATATGGGGAAAAGTCCAGAATACCCACGTTCTTTTAAAGTTAGTCAAGTTTGTGATTTGCTTTATAAAAAAGATTTCAAAAAAATACCATATACTGATTTAGAAACTATCTTCAATAATCATTCTATAAAAAGAATATTTGGAATAATTAACGACTGGGATTTTAATAATCAAGATAAAATTAGAGAGGTATATTTGAAATTAGTAAAACACAAGCCCAGACAACCTTATTCTAGGTATCTTGTAAAGCTTAATGAGCTGGGCAGTGAGTATGAGCAGTTTAAGATTAAGTTGGTACATGAAGAATCATCAGACCTCTTTACAAAAGATGGTGGCTCAGGAGCAAGCAACTCTGGAACAGATAGTAGTTCAGGAATAAGCAACTCTGGAGCAAATAGCAGTTTAGGAACAATCAATTCTGGAGCAGATAGCAGTTCAGGAACAAGCAACTCCGGAACAGATAGTAGTTTAGGAACAATCAACTCTGGAGCAAATAGCAGTTTAGGAACAATCAACTCTGGAGCAGATAGCAGTTCAGGAACAAGCAACTCCGGAACAGATAGTAGTTTAGGAACAATCAACTCTGGAGCAAATAGCAGTTTAGGAACAATCAACTCTGGAGCAGATAGCAGTTCAGGAACAAGCAACTCCGGAACAGATAGTAGTTTAGGAACAATCAACTCTGGAGCAGATAGCAGTTCAGGAACAAGCAACTCCGGAACAGATAGCACTTCAGGAACAAGCAACTCCGGAACAGATAGCACTTCAGGAACAAGCAACTCCGGAGCAGATAGCAGTTCAGGAACAAGCAACTCTGGAGGTAATAATTCTTATAAGAGTAAACCTACAGAATTATTAAATTATGCAAAAAGTAACTTGAAAATAGATTCTTATGTTTTTAAAACATACCTTGATTTTGTAGTTCAAAGCAAATTCAATACCAACCATGGATATAAAATTGTAGTTCCATTTTTATATCGTGTATTGCTCGAAAGTGCTATTCAAAAATGGATTGAATGGTTTCGAGAACCTATTAATACAGCTAAGTTTAGAAAAGATATAAATGGCTTAGCAGGTGGAATAAATATATCAAATTTCCTTAATACGCCAACAGACACTTCGGTAGTAAGCGAAAAAAAATTAAAGGAGATTAAGAGCATTTTAAAAGCAGCAAAAAATAATAATACTTGCAATTTTATGAAGAATTGTTTTAGTGGATTACCCCAGAACAAGGAATCACTTTTCGTAAACGATGTAAATAGTGTAATTCATGGCTCCATGATAGAAATCGATATAGAGAAATTAAAAACTTACGATGATTTAGTTCTAAGATATTTGAGAGCTATCTCATACTCTATGAACAATAAATAAATTATGTTCTATATTTAGGATTTGATTACTGGATAAGTTAATTCTTTAAATAAAGAAAACGGACACCTTATAGTGTTCGTTTTTCTATTTTTGAAAGGTGTATATTCATAAATATATTAATACAACACTTGCTCAAGAAGAGACTCACCTTCACGTCCATCTGATCAGTAAAAAGATGATACAAGTGATATAGCTGTTAACAGTTTAACAGTTTCGGCTTTAGAAATAGTTAACAAGCCCCTATAGACAAGTAAGATAATGAATTCTACAAAATAAAAATCGAAGACTAATTCAAGCTGTTCAATACTTACAAAATATACTCCTTTTATACTGGATTCAGTAGTAATCTAATATTTATTGTGATTAATTATATTTTAACTCATTTACCTGCTACTAGCTTGAGAAAAAGCATTATTTTATATCTTCACTTTACTAATTTTAAACTATTTTTATTTTTTGTTTCCTATCGCCAACTCCTCTATAATAATAGGCTAGTATGTACTGCAATAGGAGGAAGCAATGGAATTTATCAAACAACAGCTAACTAGCCTTGGTGTGAACGGACTTGCCAATCTGTATACAGCGAATATCATTATGGTGCTGTTTATAGCCCTACTCTGCATCCTGGCTAATTTCATCACCAAAAAAATCGTACTGCGTACGATTATTCATATCGTCAACAACAACCGGTACACCTGGGACAATATCATCGTCGAGAAAAGGGTATTCCACAATCTCTCCCATCTCGTGCCGGCCATCATCATCTATTTCTCTGCGCCGATTTTCCCGTTGTATCAGGTACTGATCGAGAAGGCTGCCATGACGTATATGATCATCATTATGATCACTGTGGTGAATGCGCTGCTGAATGCATTTGAGACGATTTATCGTTCTTTTGAAATCTCCAAGATTCGGCCGATCAAAGGGTATATTCAGGTCGTCAAGATCGTCATGTTCATTATCGGGGGCATTGTGGTGATCTCTAATCTGATCGGTCAGAATCCGCTCATTATTCTGAGCGGACTGGGCGCGCTATCCGCTGTGCTGATGCTGATTTTTAAGGATTCTATCCTCGGTCTGGTAGCGGGGATTCAGTTATCCTCCAATGATATGGTGCGTGTCGGTGACTGGATCGAGATGCCTAAATATGATGCAGATGGCGACGTTATCGATATTACACTGAACACGGTCAAAGTCATGAATTTTGACAAGACGATTACGATGATCCCGAGCTACGCGTTAATCTCGGATTCATTCAAAAACTGGCGCGGCATGCAGGTATCGGGCGGACGCCGGATCAAGCGCAGCATTCATATCGATACGAGCAGTATCCGATTTTGCAGTGATGAGATGATCGCGGAATTCCGCAAGATTCATTATTTGGCAGATTATATTACGGTTCGCTTGGAAGAGATTAACGCCTACAACGCAGAGCACCAGATTAACAGGGACAGCAATGTTAATGGCAGACAGCTGACCAATATTGGCGTATTCCGTGAGTATATTCATCAGTACCTGAGGAATCATCCGCAGATTCATAAGGATATGACTCTGATCGTCCGGCAGCTGGCTCCGGGAGATAACGGCCTTCCGCTGGAGATCTATGCTTTTAGTAACGATACTACCTGGAGCATTTATGAAAAGCTGCAGGCAGACATTTTCGACCATATCTTTGCGGTAGCGCCGACTTTTGGACTGCGTCCTTTCCAGAATCCGACGGGGCATGATATTGTGCAATTAAAGGAAAACAAGCTGCTACCCTAAGGACGAACAGATACCAGTTGAGTGACGGGTAATGATTATTTGCCTATGCGTCTCAACCGTATAGAATGATCCACGCAATAGATTCAAATCAAAAGTGCAGCATTATAGATGCTGTGCTTTTTTTGTACGTAAATTTATGGTCTGGAAATGTACTTATTTAAAAATGCAAAGGTTTAAAAATATATGGGTCTAAAAATACAATGAGCCGGGGATCATGAACAACAGTATACACAGAGGAAGCTCTACCATGATCTGAATCCGATCGGACAAGTGCTTTTTGGTCTGGATTATCATAGCAGGATGATGCCGAAGCCGATATTTGGCTTTCTGTGATCAATGATATAGAGAAGGTCACTGCAAATTTTAAATAATAAAATATACTGGAATGAATTCCATAAGAATCAACAAGGGGGAATAGAGGTATGTCGATCAGTCGTGGATACGTATCCTAGGATTATGTTATTCAGCAGGTTATAGCAAATTTTGCTTGTCGGGTATTATGGAGTGAAGGACGGCCATGTCTGGAATATGCCAGCTCGGAGCAGCTGGATGAGATTACGCATTATGTACGCAGTGAATTTGATTGGGAGCTGTATGATGTATTTTTTACCGCACTGGAAGCTTTGCCGGAAGAGCATTGATTAATTATAATGGGCAATTAATTTTCCGGTAATCGGTACCCTATACAGGCTAACTATAGATTGGACAATGAAAGGAGGAAGACAGGATGTCGCTGAACAAAATAAATATAACTCTGGACAATAATCATATCGGGCAGCTGGGTGGGGGTGCCTGGCTGAATAGCATTGCAGCATGGCCAGTAGATGAGGAGACTGGAGAGCTGCTGCTACCGCTGGTGAGTTTGGAAGCAGCCTTTTTCCCTGTGCCCCAGATTCCGCCGGGCTCTATGATCACGGTATTCGTACCGGCGCAGTCGCACGGGCTGCTCACTGGAGAAAGAAGAGAACGAATGAGTCACAACTCCAATACAGCTACCCTGAATCCGGCCCGGCTCTCTACCAGAATGATTCTTCACCATAAAGGAAGTGAGGAGCTGTATCCTCCTTCTGTCAAGCTGCTGCCAAAAGGCTATCTGTCTCTGGAACCAATGAGCGATAAAGAGCTGGATCAGGAGAATAAGCATTCTTTTAACGGACTGCCTGTCTCCAAGCAAATGGGCAGAGCGTACTGGTTGCAGGAGATGATCCGGATCAGCCCACGCTATCATCTGCTATGTCAGCTGAGTGAGCAGGAGCTTGTTGACTTTGATCCTTCTTATCAGGGAATACTAGGTCAGGGATTGGGTTATGTTTTTCTCGATTACCGAATCAAAACATTACAGGATGGAGATGCAGCAGGATTTTTCTTTATCCAGCATGGATAATCCGGGGATGTGATTTTTCATTTCATTTGTGGATGATGCTCGATGGCCTAGGTTAGTCCAAATCAAATATCCTGCCATATTACAACTACTTTATGTAACTATAATAGTTACATCATAAATATATGTTAAGTATTCCATTTAAATCACTTGGAAAGGAGATAATATCGTGCTTTTTATTATCAAAATTGTTCATATCCATCGGGATCGATTAAAGCAACTTATACCATAGCTGAAATCTGTACTCTATAATTGGTGTAATATAGTGTAATTGACTATTTCCGCTGAGGGGTGAACAGGATGAGTGTATGGACACGATTCAGAGATGTGATGAAAGCCAATGTAAACAGCCTGCTGGAACGTTCGAACAATCCGGAAAAGGATGTACAGACTTATCTAAGCAGCATGAACAGCGATCTCGGCCAGCTCAAGGCAGAGACAGCGGCCGTTCTCGCCGAACAGAGCCGTACGCAGCGAGCGCTGAACGAAAGCAATGCAGAGATCGCCAAGCTCCAGCGCTACGCCGAAAAATCTGTTCAGGCCGGCGAAGAGCAGAATGCACTGCAATTTCTGCAAAAGAAAGCCAGTCTCGCGGCAGCGCATGCTAATCTGCAGGCTGCCCATGAACGGGCTTCTGCCAAAGCCGATACGATGAAGCTGATGCAGGACAAACTCACACAAGACTTCGCCCAACTGGAAGCGCGCTATACTGAGCTCAAGAGCAAGATGGCTCAGGCCAACGCCCAGCAGCAAGCGAATGCATATCAAAGCTCTGCCAACAGCACCGAGCAAGCCTTGCAGGCGATGGAGAACAAGGCGGCCATGGCACTGAACGAAGCAGAAGCACTCGCCGAACTCCGTGGCGGCTCTCAGGAAGAAGATTTGGACGTTCTTATCGCCCACCTGGAAAAAGGCATGAACGCCCAGCCTGATCTTTCATCCAGTCAGGCGACACCGGAACAGGAACTATCTTTGCTAAAACAGCAAAACACCAGCAGCCAGTAATCCAAAGGCTGCACAACTCATCCCTTTTATTTTGAAAATATATGGATAGCAGCGTACAAACACGATTAATAACCAGTACACAACACAAGAAAGGAAATAAGAGTCACGTAAGCGTTTGACATTGGAAACGCGGGGTCCAAGGAGAAGTGATTTTTGCACAGCCAAATATCCTACTGCTTTAAGCCAGTAGATTTTCATTCCTTTCCTCCTATTCACAGATCTCTTGGCTTAACCGGAGGACGTGCTCTTATTCCTTTCTACAGTGGATGAAGAACTATTATTACCTATGGATTTATCCATCTCTACTATTTGTCCGATACAAATAAAGGCAGCTGCATTCCCCTCGTCATTCTCCGGAAGAGAACAGCAACAGTGTGCCAATCAAAAGAAAATACGTTAGTGAGGTGAGCCTATGCCAGTAATAGATTACAAATGTCCCAACTGTGGCAGCAGCATGATGTTCGATAGTGCGACGGGAGCGCTATCCTGCCCAAGCTGCGGTAGACAGGATAATATCGAACAGCTGCCCGATCCGCTGAAAAAGCAGGTATTTACCGAAAATGAAG
>Ga0308161_1003139_pt1 | contig 16371 bp, 15 predicted proteins | sample PhyFR2_FD_201034 | JGI IMG/M metagenome (GOLD analysis project Ga0308161, IMG submission 201034) | Phyllosphere microbial communities from UC Gill Tract Community Farm, Albany, California, United States - DLSLF.R2 | ecosystem: Host-associated > Plants > Phyllosphere > Unclassified | place: USA...
TGGCCTTGCCCCGATGCCTCATTCCCCGCAGGAAAAAAAGCGCGTTCTCGCCCGGGTCCGTCGGATCCGTGGTCAGTGCGATGCGCTGGACCGCGCGCTGGAAGCCGGCGCCGAGTGCGGGCCGGTGCTGCAGCAGATCGCCGCGATCCGCGGTGCCGTCAACGGGCTGATGTCCGAAGTGATGGAAGCGCATCTGCGCGAAGAATTCGGGCAGCCGGCCCAATCCGATGCGCAGCGCGACGAGCGCGTGCGCGAGATGAGCATGCTGATCCGGTCCTACCTCAAATGAGTGCGCGGGTGACCGCGTGCTGCCACATTCTGTTCCCTGCCTTGGAGTGCTCCCCATGAAATCCCGCGCCGCTGTTGCCTTCGCCGCTGGCGAACCGTTGAAGATCGTCGAGATCGACGTCGCTCCGCCGCAGAAGGGCGAAGTGCTGGTCAAGATCACCCACACCGGCGTCTGCCACACCGATGCGTTCACCCTGTCCGGCGACGATCCGGAAGGCCTGTTCCCGGCCGTGCTGGGCCATGAAGGCGCCGGCATAGTGGTGGAAGTGGGCGAGGGCGTCACCAGCGTCAAGCCGGGCGACCACGTGATCCCCCTGTACACCGCCGAGTGCGGCGAGTGCCTGTTCTGCAAGAGCGGCAAGACCAACCTGTGCGTGGCCGTGCGCGCCACCCAGGGCAAGGGCGTGATGCCCGATGGCACGACCCGCTTCAGCTACAACGGCGAGCCGATCTACCACTACATGGGCTGCTCCACCTTCAGCGAGTACACCGTGGTGGCCGAGGTCTCGCTGGCCAAGATCAACCCCGAGGCGAACCCGGAACACGTGTGCCTGCTCGGCTGCGGCGTCACCACCGGCATCGGCGCGGTGCACAACACCGCCAAGGTGCAGGAAGGCGATTCGGTGGCCGTGTTCGGGCTGGGCGGCATCGGCCTGGCGGTCATCCAGGGCGCGCGCCAGGCCAAGGCCGGCCGCATCTTCGCCATCGACACCAACCCGTCCAAGTTCGACCTGGCCAAGCAGTTCGGTGCCACCGATTGCATCAACCCGAAGGACTTCGACAAGCCGATCCAGCAGGTGATCGTGGAGATGACCACCTGGGGCGTGGACCATACCTTCGAGTGCATCGGCAACGTCAACGTGATGCGCGCGGCGTTGGAATGCGCGCACCGTGGCTGGGGCCAGTCGGTGGTGATCGGTGTGGCTGGCTCGGGCCAGGAAATCTCGACGCGTCCGTTCCAGCTGGTTACCGGCCGCTCGTGGAAGGGCACCGCCTTCGGTGGCGTCAAGGGCCGCACCCAGCTGCCGGGCATGGTCGAAGACGCCATGAAGGGCGACATCGAGCTGGCCCCGTTCGTGACCCACACGATGGGCCTGGACGAGATCAACGACGCGTTCGATCTGATGCACGAAGGCAAGTCGATCCGCTCGGTCGTGCATTTCTGAGCCATTACGGGCGGCGCGCGGTCCGCGCCGCCCCTACGGAGAATCACCATGGAACGCATCGAACATCGCGCCGCGTCCGGCGGTTGGCAGGACGTGTACCGCCACACCTCGCAGGTGCTGGGCTGCGACATGAATGTCGCCGTGTATCTGCCGCCGCAGGCCGCCACGCAGAAGCTGCCCGTGCTGTACTGGCTCAGCGGGCTGACCTGCAACGAACAGAACTTCATCACCAAGGCCGGTGCGCAGCGTTACGCCGCCGAGCATGGCGTGATCCTGGTCGCGCCGGACACCAGCCCGCGCGGCGATGACGTCGCCGATGCCGAGGGCTATGACCTGGGCAAGGGCGCCGGCTTCTATCTCAATGCTACCGAGCAGCCGTGGGCGGCGCACTACCGCATGTACGACTACGTGGTGGAGGAGCTGCCAGCGTTGATCGAGGCGCATTTTCCGACAACGGGTGCGCGCAGCATCAGTGGCCACTCGATGGGCGGCCATGGCGCGCTGGTGATCGCGTTGAAGAACCCGGGTCGCTACAAAAGCGTCTCGGCGTTCTCGCCGATCGTCGCGCCGACCCGCGTGCCGTGGGGGCAGAAGGCCTTCACTGCCTACCTGGGTGAGGACCGCGCCAGTTGGGCGGCGTGGGATGCCAGCGAGCTGGTCGCCGCCGCGACCGAACGCCTGCCGTTGCTGGTGGACCAGGGCGGTGGTGATGAGTTCCTCGACACCCAGCTGCAGCCGCAGTGGTTGCAGGCGGCCTGCACGGCGGCCGGTCATCCGCTGACGCTGCGCCTGCAGCCCGGTTACGACCACAGCTATTACTTCATCAGCAGCTTCATCGGCGAGCACATCGCGCATCACGCCAAGGCGTTGCACGGGTGATGCCCGCCCAACGGCCACGCGGGAGCGTGGCCGTTGCGTCGCTCATTGGCGATCGTAGGAGAACTGGATGCCGGCAGTGCCGCCCGTCTGGATGAAAAGATCCATGAACGCCGGCACCGTGTCCTGGCGCTGCCAATCGCGCTGCAGCTCACAGAACAGCTGAGGCACGCTGATCATCCTGCCGCCGGCCTGTTCGATGCGGCGCAGGCCCGCGTCATGCGCGGCCAGGGAGGTGCCGCCAACGGCATCGACCACGACGTACACCTCGTAGCCCTCCTTCAAAGCATCCAGGGCGGGGAAGGTCAGACAGGCTTCGGTCCACAGGGCGGTCATGATCAGCTTGCGGCGCCCGGTGGCCTGCACCGCGTCGCGGAATGCGGTGTCTTCCCATGCATTGATGGTGGTGCGGTCGTAGGTGGGATGGTCGGCCAGCACCTTGCGCAGCTGCGGAATCGGCGGTTTGTTGAGGCCGCTGCGCACATTGACCGTGGAATGCACGATCGGCAGCCCGTAGGCGACGGCGGCCTTGGCGGTGCCGACGATGTTGTTGACCAGCAACTGCCGGTCCATCGAGGCGATCGAGTTCACCTGCACCGGCTGGTAGTCGATGATGATGAAGGCGGCGTTCTGCGGGGTCAGCAGGTGATCGGTGACAGGATCACGGATGGGTTCGCTTGCCATGGGAAATACTCCTGGGAATGGGGAGGCCGCTGGGCGGCCGGGGTATGGCGATGGCAACGACCATCGCCACGGAGGACAGGGGATGCGTCAATCGCGCTGCGAATCCAGCACGTCGCCGGAATTACGCGTGAGCGATCTGGCCGAAGCGGCCGCTCTTGAAATCGGCGAAGGCCTGGCTGATGTCGTCCTGGCTGTTCATCACGAAGGGCCCGTAGCCCACGATCGGCTCATCGATCGGTTCGCCACTGAGCACCAGCACCGTGGCATCGCTGTTGGCCTCGATCTGCAGGGCGCTGCCATCGCGATCGAGCATCACCAGCTGCGCCTCGTGCACGGCTTGGCTGCCATTGACCTGCACGCTGCCGCGCAGCACGACCAGGGCGACATGGCGCCCCTCGGGCACCGGCAGGTGGGCGCTATGGCCCTGGAGCAGCCGCAGGTCCCACACATCCATCGGCGTGAAGGTGCGCGCGGGGCCACGCTGGCCGTCGAACTCACCGGCGATCACGCGCACGCGGCCCGCCTGGTCCGGCAACGGCACCGACGGAATCTGCGCGTTCAGCAGGGTCTGGTAGCCGGGCGCGGCCATCTTGTCCTTGGCCGGAAGATTCACCCAGAGCTGCACCATCTCCAGCGTGCCGCCGGTGCGGGTGAAGGCGTGGGAGTGGAACTCTTCATGCAGGATGCCGGAGGCGGCGGTCATCCACTGCACGTCGCCCGGGCCGATGGTGCCGCCCGCGCCGGTGGAATCGCGATGCTCCACTTCACCCTCATAGACGATGGTCACCGTCTCGAAGCCGCGGTGAGGATGCTGGCCAACGCCGCGTGGCTGCGCAGCGGGGGTGAACTTCATCGGGCCGGCATAGTCCAGCAGCAGGAAGGGGCTGACCTGCTGGCCGTGGCTGGAATAGGAGAACAGGGTCCGGGCCGGGAAGCCGTCGCCCACCCAGTGCGCCTTGGGGGCGCTGTAGATGCCGAGAATCTTCTTCATGTCGTACTCCTCCGGGGGCAGGCCCGTGTCTGATGGAAGAGATGATGGATTCAGGACGCTGGCGCCGGTAGTCAGCAGAATTTATCCTCATAGTCCTATTTGGTGAACGCTGGAGGCGGCCGTGCAGGATCTCAATGACCTCTACTATTTCGCCCAGGTGGTCGATCACGGCGGTTTCGCGCCGGCGGGGCGGGCGCTGGGGGTGCCCAAGTCGAAACTCAGCCGCCGGGTGGCGCTGCTTGAGGAGCGGCTGGGGGTGCGCTTGATCCAGCGTTCGACGCGGCACTTCTCGGTCACCGAGGTCGGCCAGACGTTCTACGCGCACTGCAAGGCGATGCTGGTGGAAGCCGAAGCCGCCCAGGAAGCGATCGAACTCACCCGCAGCGAGCCGCGCGGCATCGTCCGGGTGGCCTGCCCGGTCGCGCTGCTGGACACGCGTGTCGGCGAGATGATCGCGGCCTTCCTGGCGCAGTGCCCGGGGGTGGCGATACAGCTGGATGCCACCAACCGCCGGGTCGATCTGATTGCCGAGGGCATCGATATCGCGATCCGGGTGCGGCCACCGCCATTGCAGGACACCGAGCTGGTGATGCGGGTGCTGGCCGAGCGCAGCCAGTGCCTGGTCGCCAGCCCGGCGTTGATCGCGCGGCTGGGCCTGCCGCAGGTGCCGGCCGATCTCGCTGCGTTGCCGAGCATGGAGCTGGGCCTGCCGCAGAACGAGCACGTCTGGAATCTGTTCGGCCCGGACGGCACGCGCGCGGACATCCATCATCGGCCGCGCCTGGTCACCCGCGGCATGCTGACCCTGCGCGCGGCCGCGGTGGCCGGCGTGGGCGTGGTGCAGCTGCCGCGGATGATGGTGTGCGACCAGATTGCCGCTGGCACGCTGGTGCACGTGCTGCCCGCGTGGGCGCCACGGCGGGAGATCATCCACGCGGTATTCCCCTCACGGCGCGGACTGCTGCCCTCCGTACGCGCGCTGATCGATTTCCTGGCGGAACGTTTCCAGCAGCTCGAGGAAGAGTAGCCGACGCTGCCCGGCGCCCTGCCGCGCCCACGCCGTCAACGCGGGATGAATTGATCCCCAGGTGCCGGGCAACCTTGTATGTTGGTCGCAACGCCGCATCGGAATGGAAAGCCGCATGGTGGTCTGGCTGTCGGTACTGTACCTGCTGTGCCATGGCATCGCGCTGGTGCTGATGCCCGCGCATGCGCTGCCGGTGTCCTATGCGTTCCTGATCGGAGCGCCCCTGCTGGCGGGGCTGGCCTGTGTGTGGCGGGGGCGCCGCAGCGCCTCGATCGTCGGCTGGGTCGCGATGGCGCTGGGCATGGGGCTGTGGGCGGCAGGCATGGCGTTGAACATGTACCAGGAGGTCGGCCGAGGCAACGCCGATGCGACGCCGGGGCTGAGCATGCTGCTGTACGTGCTGTACGGCGTGCCGCTCACCTTCGCGATGGCCCATCCGCGGCATGAGCCGTGGTACCTCAGCCTGATTGATGCGCTGCTCGCGCTGCTGCTCGGCTACCTGTTCTTCGTCTACACGTTCTCCTTCGCCACGCTCAACGATGCGGGCGAGGACGGGATCGCACACCTGCGGCTGATGTTCGATGTGGAGAACATTTTCATCGCCGGCTTTGCGCTGCTGCGCTGGCGGGCGAGCGAAGATCCCTCTCGGCGCGTGTTCTTCCGGACGTTGTGCGTGTTCGCCTGGGTGTACCTGGGTGTTGCCGCGTACATCAACCACGTCGAGACGGAGGGCAGCTACGGCGGTCTGGTCGATCTGCTGATCGATGTCCCGTTCCTGTTGCTGGCGATCATGGCGCTGCGGCCTTCCCGACGCAGTGAAGTGCGTGTGCCGCGCGCGCTGGTGATGGCCGTGCGCGCCGGGAGCCCCTTGATCCTGGCCCTGTCGCTGATGGTGGTGTCGGCATTGATGGTGCGCGAGCATCCCTATCTGGCCGTAGCCGGGTTTGCATTGGCTACCGTGGGGTCGGGCCTGCGCAGTGTGTTGATGCAGATGCGTTCGTTCGCGCGGCAGGACCAGCTCGATGCATTGTCGCGGATCGACAGCCTCACCGGCCTGGCCAACCGACGCCAGTTCGACCAGAGCCTGCGTGATGCGTGGGAGCAGGCGCGGCGAAGCGGGCAGGGGATCGCGTTGCTGATGGTCGATATCGACTGCTTCAAGGCGTTCAACGACCGCTTCGGGCACCCGGCCGGCGATCAATGCCTGCGCCTGGTCGCTGCAACGTTGGCGGGGTGCGCGGTGCGCAGCACGGATCTGGTTGCCCGTTATGGCGGTGAGGAATTCGCCGTGGTGGTGGCATCCACGCCGCTGGCAGGCGCTCCTGCACTGGCCGAGCGCATGCGCCGTGCAGTGGAGCAGCTGCAGTTGCCTTCCGCTGAGTCGGGACGACCGGTGACGATCAGCATCGGCGTCGGGACCGTACCGAGGGTGTTGGACGCCGATCCTGCCGAGCTGCTGGCGGCGGCGGATGCCGCGCTGTACGCCGCCAAGCGGGGCGGGCGCAATCGGGTGGAAGCGGGTGGCGAAACGGGCTGAGCGCGATCACCGCCCGTCGCCGGGCCAAGGCACGGCCGCGGCTGATGGATGACGGCACGCCGGCGTTCGCTCAGGCATCGCCACCGCGCACTTCCACCAGCACCGGGCAGGGCGCATGGTCCACTGTCCATTGCCCGACCGAGCGGTCCAGCAGGCGTTCCAGCCGCGACAGGTGGCGATGGCCAATGACGATCAGGTCACAGCCGTGCTGGCGGGCATGGTCGCAGATCACCTGCGCCGGCTCGCCGGCCGGGTGGTGGCCGATGCCGTCGATACCGCGCTCGCGCAGGCTGTTCAGGGCGGTGGCAAGCAGCTGTTCGGCCTGGTGGACCTGGGCGTCGGCGGCCGGATACTCGGCGTGCTCGGCACGGGGTGCGTCGTCGGCCAGCGCGAAGGCGGGGTCCAGCACGCACAGCAGGTGCAACCGGGTGGAAGGCCCGGCCAGCGACCCGGCGAGGTCCAGTACCTGGGCGTGCTGTGGGCCGCCATCCAGGGCGACGAGGATCTTGGTGAACATCGGCAATCTCGGCAGAGGGGGCGCTAGGGTCGCGCACCGTTGGCGCTGGACCCATGCCGTGCGCCGCAGCGGAGCCGTGCGTTGGGCGCATCAATACCGGTTTTGGATTGCAGTAAAGTCACCGCCACACGTTGAAGGTGATACTGCCGTGACCATGCCCGATCTGAACCTGCTCATTGCCCTGGATGCCCTGATCGAGGAGGGCAGCGTCGTGGGCGCGGCGCGGCGGATGAACCTCAGTGCCCCGGCGATGAGCCGTACCCTGGGCCGCATCCGCGAGGCGATCGGCGATCCGGTGCTGGTCCGCGCCGGCCGTGGCCTGGCCCCGACCCCGCGCGCGCTGCAACTGCGTGAGCAGGTGCGCGGGGTGATCGAGCAGGCCCACCTGGTGTTCAATGCCGGCCGCGAGGTCGACATGCTGACGCTGGAGCGCACCTTCAGCATCCGCGCCAACGATGTGTTTGTCGGCACGTACGGTGGCCGCATGCGCGAGTTGTTCAAGGCGCAGGCGCCGTGCTCGGTGCTGCGGTTCGTGCCCGAGGGCGATGGGGACGACGATGCGATGGCGCAGGGCCGGATCGATCTGCACATCAGCGCTGTCAGCAAGCTGAGCGCCGATACCAAGGTGCAGAACCTGTTCAGTACCTCGTTCTTCGGTGCCGCCCACGAGGGCCACCCGATCTTCGCCGGCGAGATCACTGCCGAGCGCTTCGTGGCCTTCGACCACATCGCCGTATCGCGCCGTGGCCGGTGGTATGGCCCGATCGATGAGGACCTGGAAGCGCTGGGGCTGACCCGACGGGTCGCGCAGATCATGCCGACCTTCCACTCGGCGATCTTCGCCGCGGCCGATTCGGACCTGATCCTGCCGCAGATGCCCAGCGTGATGCTGGGCCGGCTGGAACGCCTCGGGGTACCGCTGCGCCTGTTTGAACTGCCGATTCCGGTCCGCAGCGCGATTGTCGTGCAGGCATGGCATCCCCGCCTGGACAGCGATCTGGCGCATCGCTGGCTGCGCCGCAGCATCAAGGCGATGTGCGACGCGGAGTCCACGCAGGCCTGACGCACTGCGACCCCGCCGCCTGCACGGTCACCGGTGAGGCGTGCGTCTGATGCACGCCAGCGATGGCCGGCGCAGCATTTTTCGCAGCATCGGCGCTGCCTAGACTGCCGCTCCCCGTCGTGGAGTGGACCCATGTCCGTGTTGTTCCCGCTGCATCCCCCGTACCCGGGGGGTGTTCGATGACTGCTGTTGCCGCCCCGTTGCCGGCAGCAACTGCCGTGCCGGCTGCACCGCCCGCGCAGGCGGTGTTCGGCCTGCGTCTGGCCGTGGGCCTGTGCGGCGTGCTGCTGGCTGTGCTGATCTCGGGTATCAACGAAAACGTCACCAAGGTCGCGCTGGCCGACATCCGGGGCGCGATGGGGTTCAGTGCCGATGACGGCAGCTGGATCATCGCGCTGTACACGGCGATGTCGGTCAGCGCGATGGCGTTTGCGCCGTGGTGCGCGGTGACCTTCTCACTGCGTCGCTTCGCACTGGTGATGATCGGCGCCTTCATGGTGCTGGGCGTGCTGTGTCCGTTCGCACCGGATCTGCCCTCGTTCCTGATCCTGCGCGCGCTGCAGGGGCTGGCGGGCGGCGCGCTGCCACCGCTGCTGATGAGCGTGGCGCTGCGCTTCCTGCCGCCGGGCATCAAGTTGTACGGCCTGGCCGGCTATGCGCTGACGGCCACGTTCGGGCCGAGCCTGGGCACACCGATGGCCGCGCTGTGGGTGGACTACGTGGGGTGGCACTGGGCGTTCTGGCAGATCGTGCCGTGGTGTGTGGCCGCGCTGGGCATGGTGGCATGGGGCCTGCCGCAGGACCCGCTGCGGCTGGAGCGTTTCGCGCAGTTCAACGGGGTCGGCCTGGCGCTCGGCTTCCCGGCGCTGGTGATGCTGGTCATCGGCCTGGTGCAGGGGCCGCGCCTGGACTGGTTCGCCTCGCCGCTGATCTGCCTGCTGCTCGGCGGTGGCACCGGCCTGTTGGCGCTGTTCTTCTACAACGAATGGTCACACCCGCTGCCGTTCTTCAAGCTGCAGCTGCTGGCCAACCGCAATCTGAGCTACGCGCTGATCACCCTCGGTGGCGTGCTGTTCGTGCTGCTGGCGGTGATCATGATTCCCTCCAGCTTCCTGGCCAAGGTGCAGGGCTACCGGCCGCTGCAGACCGCGCCGATGCTGCTGTGGGTCGCGTTGCCGCAACTGATCGCGCTGCCGCTGGTAGCGACCCTGCTCAACCAGCGCCGGGTGGACAGCCGCTGGGTGCAGGCGATCGGCCTGGGCCTGCTGGCGTTGGCCTGTGGCCTGGGCGCGCAGCTGACCACCGATTGGCACCGCGACAACTTCGTGTGGCTGCAGGGGATCCAGGTCATCGCCCAGCCGATGGCGGTGCTGCCGCTGCTGATGCTCGCCACCGGCAGCCTGGCGCCGACCGATGGCCCCTTCGCTTCAGCATGGTTCAACACCGTCAAAGGCTTCGCCGCGGTCCTCGCCGGTGGCCTGCTCGAGGCGGTCACCACCGCGCGCAGCCATCTGCACTCGACCGCGCTGGTCGACCGGATCGGCAACGCACCCTGGTTTGACGCGGGCGCCGCACCCGGGCTGGGCGCGCGTCTGCATGCGCAGGTCGTGGCGCTGACCTCGGCCGATCTCTATCTCCTCGTCGCGTGGGTGGCGGTGGCGCTGATCGCGCTGATTCCGTGGCTGCCCACACGCATGTATCCGCCACGTGCCGTGGCTTGAATTCAAGGAACTCCCCTGTGTCCCTGCATCGCAACTCCGTTCCCTTCGTCATCGCTGCCGGCCTGCTGCTGCTCGCCGGCGGCGCCGGGTGGCTGCTGCACGATGGCCGCCATCAATCCACCAACAACGCCTATGTCACCGCGGACTTCACCGTGGTCGCGCCGAAGATCGCTGGCTTCGTCAGCGAGGTCCGCGTGCGGGACAACCAGACGGTCAAGGCCGGCGATGTGCTCGCGCGCATCGATGATCGCGACTATCAGGTCGCGCTGGCGGCCGCGCGTGCCGATCTCGCCAATGCACGGGCGCAACTGGCCAATGCGCAGGCCGCGTTGGCGCAGCAGGGTTCGGTAATCGATCAGGCCCAGGCCAGTGTGGATGTCAGTCGCGCCGAGCTCAGCCTCGCCCAGGCCGATCAACGCCGCTATCAAGCGCTGGCCAGCGACGGTGCCGGCACCGTGCAGAACGCACAGCAGGCGCAGTCGCGCCAGGCGGTGGCCAGTGCGCATCTGCAACAGGGCACCGCGGCCGTGGTCAATGCACGCCAGCGCACTGCGCTGCTGACCGCCAGCGTGCAGTCCGCGCAGGCCGCCGTGGAGCGGGCCGACGCCGCACAGGCCCGTGCCGAACTGGATCTGTCGCATACCGAGCTGCGCGCGCCCATGGATGGCATGGTTGGCCGCCGCGCAGTGCGCGTGGGGGCTTACCTTACCCCGGGCACGCCGGTGCTCGCGGTGGTGCCGCTGCAGCAGGCATTCGTCGTCGCCAACTTCCAGGAAACGCAGATGACGCGCATGCACGCCGGACAGCGCGTAGACGTGCAGGTGGATGTGTTCCCCGGCCAGTCGCTGCACGGCCGGATCGACAGCATCGCCCCGGCGACCGGGGTGACCTTCGCCGCGATCGCGCCGGAGAACGCCACCGGCAACTTCACCAAGGTGGTGCAGCGGATACCCGTGAAGATCGTGCTCGACGAAGGCCAACCGCTGGCCGGCAAGCTGCGCGCCGGCATGTCGGTGGAGGCGCGCGTGGATCTGGACAGCGGCGGGCGTGGGCTGCCGGGGGAGGGCGCATGATGCGCCGGCAGACGGTGCGCCTGATGGCAGGCAGCGCGCTGTGCACCGCACTGGCGGCCTGCACCCTCGGCCCGGACTTCGTGCGGCCCCAGGCAAGCCTGCCCGCGCAGTGGGAGGGGGGCGTGATCACCTCGGCGGCCTTCGCTGATGACGCGGCGTGGTGGAACGGCTTCGAGGATCCGCTGCTGGTGGCGCTGGCGAGCCAGGCCATGCGCGCCAATCTGGATGTGCAGCTGGCGGCCAACCGCGTCGCGCAGAGCCGCGCGCTGCGCCGGAGCAGCGCCGCCGACCGCGTCCCGGCCGTCGGCGCGACGGTCGGCGCCACCCGTGCGCGCAACAGCGAAGTGGGTTTGAACGATCCGTCCGGCAATGCCGGGCGGGAGGACTATGGGCTGTTCCAGACCGGTATCGGCCTGAGCTGGGAGCTGGATCTCTGGGGCCGTGTGCGCCGCCAGGTGGAGATCGCCGATGCCCGCGTGCAGATCGCCAACGAAGACTGGCACGCGGTGCAGACCGCGGTGATGGCCGAAGCCGCCGGTACCTATCTGCAGCTGCGCGCGACGCGTCAGTTGCTGGCGATCACCGAGGACAACCTGCACATCGCGCGCGACGTGCAGCGGCTGACCCTTTCCCGCCAGCAGCAGGGCGTAGCGACCACGTTGCAGGTGGCCAGTGCGGCCGCGCAGGTGGCAGCGCTGGAGGCGCGGGTGGCACCGCTGCAGCATCGGCAATCGCACCTGCGCAATGCGCTGGCCCTGTTGCTGACGCGCTCCCCGCAGGCGCTGGACGCACAGCTGGAAAACGCGCGGCGCGATTGGCCGGCGTTGCCCGGCATGGCGGCCGGGCTACCCAGCGACCTGGTCGAGCGCCGCCCGGACATCCGCCGCGCCGAAGCGGCCCTGCATGCGGCGACGGCTGGCATCGGTGTGGCCAAGGCCAACTTCCTGCCGCGCATCACCCTCAATGGCGATGCCGGCTTCCAGGCCAAACAGCTCGACGACCTGGACGGCTGGAACGCCCATCGTTTCAGCATCGGTCCGGCGATCAGTCTGCCGATCTTCCAGGGCGGCAGGTTGAAAGCGAATCTCGCTCTCAGCCGGCTGCAGGAACGCCAAGCTGCGCTGCAGTTCCAGAAGACGGTGCTGCAGGCGTGGCACGACGTGGACGATGCGATAGACGGGTACAGCGCGGAGCAGCGACGCGGGCAGGCGCTGCAGGTGGCGGTGGAGGAAAGTGATCGTGCCTTGATGGCTGCGCGTCGTCAGTACCAGGCCGGGGTGATCGATATGCTCGACGTGCTGACCACCCAGCGCATCGCGCTGGACAACCAGGCAGCGCTGGCTGACAGCCAGGCGGCGGCTGCGATCGCACGGGTGGATCTGTATCGCGCGCTGGGTGGCGGCTGGCGCGATGTGGGGGTAGGCGTGACCCTCGCTGGCAGCGCGTCGGCTGCCAGCGGGCCGGGCAACATGGCTCAACGCACGTTGCGCAGTTCCCAGTGACTGCCGGCCAGCATGCGCAGGCGCTGCTTGAACACGTCGCTGTCGATGCTGGTGGTGGCGCAGAGGTTGATGCGCAGATCATCCTGCGCGCCGGTCACGGTGGCGGCCGGATCGGTCGCGCCCCACTGCGGGTCGACCGCGTCGGGATCGTCCTGTTTGGCGCGCCAGCGGTCGAACAGCACCGGGGTGCGCAGGGCATTCTGAAGCTCTTCGGCCAACCCTGCCGCGCCCTGGGCGTGGAAGGACAGGTCCGGATCGTTGCCGCGCGCCTTGGCCGGGTCCGGCAGGCTGATGTCATAACTTACTGGCATGGTTACCTCCATTGAATGCGGCAAGGCTGGCAGAGACGCGGTGCAATCCGCGTGCAGAACCCGCGGCCGTGCCCGGATCGTGGCATGGCCGCGGCGATGCTGACCAGTGCGGTCAGCCGTTGAAGGTGTGGGGGCCGTCGGCAAACCCGATCGTCACCGCGCCCTTGCCCACGTTGACCATGCCGGTCAGGCTCATCACCGCCTCGAACACATCCACGCCATGCGCCTGGCAGGTCTCACGCAACATGGCGTAGCCGGGCAGGGCCTGCAGGTCGGCCAGCTCGCCGCCGTAGCTGATGCACACGGTTGGCGTCATCAGGCCGCCCTTGACCCGCTGGCCGACGAAATCGAACAGCTTCTTCACCGCATTGTCGAAGCCCTTGATCTTGGCCACCGGCCCGGTCTCGCCGCGGTAGCCATGCAGCACCGGCTTGATGTCCAGCGCGCTGCCCAGCGCGGCGCTGATCAGGCCCACGCTGCGGTCGCCCTTATGGCGTGCACGGGCGCGCATGTAGTACAGATCGCGGGTGATCATGTAGCCGTGCACGTTGTTGGCCAGCAGCTCCAGCCGCTCGCGGATCTGCTGCACGCTCGCGCCACTGTCGCGCAGGCGCACCGCTTCCACCGCGGTCACGCCCTGTGCGGCGAACAGGTTCTGGGTATCGAGCACGCGCAGCGCGAACGGTGAGTTGAACCCTGCCGCCTGCCGTACCGGCTTGTAGTCGTTGAGGATCGCGAAGCTCGCCTGCATCGCGTTGTCGTGGATCGGGCTGCGGGTCTTGGTGATCGTCATGCAGAACACATGGTCGTAATCGATCACCAGCTTGCCCAGGAACAGGTCCCGGATCTGGTTGACGCTGAACGGAATGGTTTCCGCCTCGGCGCCGTGCTCGGCCACATGGGCATGCAGAAAGCTCAGTGTCGCCTGTTCGTCGCGATGGTCGGCCAGCACGGCCTCGCCGATGCGGACGGTGATCGGCAGCAGCACGATGTTGTGTTGTTCAATGAAATCCTGCGGCAGATCGCACGCAGAGTCGACCACGATTCCGATGCGCATCCTGTGCCCCTCCGGCAGGTTGTAGGTTCGGAAACGTGAACGCTATCTCAAAACGGCTCGCCTTGCCTGACCGGGGAGCCGGCCCGGGCTCAGCGGCTGCGTTCCACCGCCACCGGCAGATCCTTGATCCGGGCCCACTCCCCCTGCTCAAGCAGGCGCGGGTCGGCCAGCACCGCCTGCATCAGCGGGTGGGCGTCGTTGCCCCAGAACAGTTCGCTGCCGATCGCCAGCGTCGGCACGCCGAACACCCCCGCGGCCAGCGCGGCATCCGTGTTGCGGCGCAGTTCCTCTTTGACCGACGGTGCGCCGATCGCCGCAGCGACATCGGCGATGTCCAGCATCGCGCCGGGCAGGGCGAGCGCGGCCGCACTGTCGCCGGCGTGGCCGTCGCGCCAGATCCAGTTGAACAGGAGGTCGACCGTCTCGTGGGTGGCCCCGGCGGCCAGGCACAGGCGCAGGGCGGCCAGCGGATTGAATGGGTGGCCCGCTGGAAAACGCAGTGTCACCCCGGCGCTGCGGGCCTGCCACAGCGCCTGCCGATAGGTGAACAGTCGTTTGGCGGGGATCTCGGCAGGGCCCAGATTGCCCAGGTGGTGCAGCACCGCGCCGAAGGCGATCGGCACCGGCACAATGCTCTTGAACTGCGGCAGGGCCTTGAGCTGCTGCCAGTGCAGGTAGGCGAACGGTGAGACGAAATCGAAATACCAGCGCAGGGCCATGATCGGATGCTCACGTTGCGGGACGGCAGTGCCGCCGAACGCAGGGCCGCCGCAGGCAGCGGCCCTGTGCAGGGACTCAGCGCGAGTATGCGCGCGGTTCGCTCGACGCCGGCGCCTGGTAGCGGTCGCGCAGCTCGGTCTGGCGCGACCGCATCGGCATCGCGCGGCCGCCCAGCCAGACCTGCTCGGCGTAATGCCCGACATCCAGCGGATCGCCTTCCCACAGCACCAGATCGGCCAGCTTGCCCGGCTCGATGGTGCCAAGCCGGTCGCCGACGCCCAGCGCCTGGGCCGGCACCCGGGTCAGGCCCGCCAGGCCATCATCCCAGGGCAACCCGTTGGCGACGGCATTGCCGGCCAGCTGGCGCATCTTGCGCGCGTTGTGCGAGGCATCGTCGCGCTGGGCGAAGCTGACCGGCACGCCGGCCGCCTTCAGGCGCGCGGCGTTCTGCAGGGTCGCGCCGAGCTGATCGAAGCTGCTCGGCAGGTTGCCCAGCCCATCCACGAACACCGGCACGCCGGCCTGGGCCAGCTGCGGGGCCAGGCGCCACGCCTCGGCACCGCCGGCGATGGCGATCTTGACCTTCTCACGGGCGGCCCAGCGCAGCAGCTGGCGGATATCGGCCGCGCGGTCGACCTGCACCACGATCCGGCCCTGGCCGGCGAGGTAGCGCCCCAGCGTGGCGCGCCCGGCCGGTGTCAGCAGCGCATGCGGAGAGTCCGCCGGCACGCGCCCACGTGCCTCGCTGACCATCTGTTCCAGCAGCATCCACTGGGCGGCACGCGAGGTGCCGGTCAGCTCCGCACCGGACGCGCCGAGGCGGATGAACAGCGCCTGCGGGCCGACCGCGTCAGCGCTGCCGTCCAGCCGCATCACGCCGCCCTGGCCGGCGATGAAGCCGCCGCCGGTGTTCGCCCCGAGCAGCGTGAAGCCGATGCCATCCAGCCGCGCGACCGGGATCAGCACCGAATCCGGATTGAAGGCCAGGGTGACATCGAATTCCGGACGCAGCGGCTGGTCGTCCAGTTTCAGCGTGCTGTCCACCGTGGCTGACTCGCCGGAGACTTCTTCGATGCCGATATCGGTGATGCCGCCGAACAGCGCCGGGGTCAGTGGCTTGCCCGCCGCCTCGACCACGGCCACGCCGGCCGGCGCCGACAGGCCCGGACCGACGGCGCGGATCACGCCGCCCTGGACCAGCACGTCGCTGTGCTCCAGGCTGCCGCGCGCGGCGGCGGTATGCACGGTGGCATTGCGGATCAGCAGATCCTGCGCGAACACGGATGTCGCCACGCAGGTACCCGCAAGCAACAGCAGTGCGCGTGGCAGCAGGCGCATCGGGACGCGGCGGCTCATGGGCGTGCCTCCTGGCCGAGCATGAAGTCCGACAGCGGCTGCCGCCTCACGTCCTGGCGGTCATAGACCTGGTGGCCATCCACGTAGACTTTCTCGGCCAGCGCATAGGAGCTGAAAGGACTGCCGTTCCACACCACCACATCGCCCATCTTGCCGGCCTCCAGGCTGCCGGTCTGCGTCTCCACGCCGAGCGAGCGCGCTGCGTTGGAGGTCAGCCACATCATGGCCCGCTCCGGGGCGATCTCGATGCCGGCACGACGTGCGTTGGCGATCACCTTGGCCGCCTCCTGGTTCAAGCGCTGGATGCCCTCGGGCGAATCGGAGTGCACGATCGCGCAGCTGTTGGCGGGGCGGTCGACCAGGGCGATGTTCTCCTGGATGCCATCGAAGGCTTCCATCTTGAAGCCCCACCAGTCGGCCCACAGCGCACCGCACACGCCTTCCTCGGCGAGCCGGTCGGCCAGCTTGTAGGCCTCCACCGC
>Ga0308161_1003140_pt1 | contig 16371 bp, 11 predicted proteins | sample PhyFR2_FD_201034 | JGI IMG/M metagenome (GOLD analysis project Ga0308161, IMG submission 201034) | Phyllosphere microbial communities from UC Gill Tract Community Farm, Albany, California, United States - DLSLF.R2 | ecosystem: Host-associated > Plants > Phyllosphere > Unclassified | place: USA...
CGGCATGTGCGTCACCGCCTGCCCGGTCGGCATCAACACCGGACTGATGGTCAAGCGCCTGCGCCGCGAAGATGCGCACCCGGTGCTCGCTGCTGGATTCAAGGCCGCGGCCAAGGGTTGGGGCCCGGCGACCCGGGTTGGCTCGATGGCGTTGAGCGTGGCCGACAAGTTCCCTGCTCCGCTGGTTCGCGGCGTCACCGATGTGGCGCGCAAAGTCGTGAGCACCGATGTCATGCCGCGCTACGACGCTGATCTTCCAGCCGGCGGTGCCGCTCGCAAGCCGCTGGCTGGCAACTTGGGTGCTGAAGGCACCGAGCCGCTGGCTATCTACTTGCCAGCCTGCGTGAATTCGATGTTCGGCCCTGCAGGCGAGGGCGAAGGGGTGGCGTCGGCCTTCATCAAGCTGCTGCACGCCGCCGGGGTTTCGGTCTTCGTTCCGCAGGGCATCGAATCTACGTGTTGCGGTACGCCATGGACCTCCAAGGGCTACGCCGACGGGCACGAAGTGATGGCGCAGCGGGTCCTCGATGAAGTGCGTTCAGCCATGCCGGGCAAGAACTTGCCGGTGATCTCGGATGCATCCAGCTGCACCGAAGGCTTTGCCCACACCCTCGAAGAACAGGGCTACGAAGTCATCGATCTGCTGGCCTTTACTACCCGGAACCTGCTGGATAAGCTGCCTGAGATCGACAAGATCTCCTCGCTTACCCTGCACCCCACCTGCTCATCGACGCAGATGGGCCTGAATCCTGACCTGCAGAGGATCGCGCAGGCCGTGGCGCAGACCGTGAACACCCCGGTGAATTGGGGTTGCTGTGCTTTCGCGGGGGATCGCGGCATGCTGCATCCGGAACTGACCGACTCGGCCACCGCCCGCGAGGCCGCGGAGGTCCGGGCGCTTGATGCCCAGGCCCATGCTTCGTGCAACCGCACCTGCGAACTTGGGATGTCCCGGGCGACCGGAAAAGAGTACCGCCACGTGGTCGAACTCCTTGCTGAAGCCGCCACGAAGTAGTTCCGGCGAAGCCACCTGGGTGCTCCATCTAGGCGGCTTCGCCGTTGGTGCGAAAAGCACTTATCTACCTTGGTTCGGTGCCAAATACCCTAGACGCGCGAAGTGCCGTTCCGAATAGGGTTAAACCTAGTCATCAATGGTGCTCGGAGGGAGTCAAATGCGCATCGCTGTAATGCAGGACGAAGCTGAGGTCTTGGGGATTGAGCGCAATCTCGACGCCATTGATCATGCTGCGCAACGTGCTGCCGCCGATGGTGCCAAAATCCTGCTCACATCCGAGCTCTTCACCGTCGGCTACGCGCCCTACGTCCTGCGCGATTCCCTGGATATTTCCCTGCTGCCGGGTGCTCACCAGCGGTTGTCGCAGATTGCCGCGAAGCATGCGATTGCGTTGGTTTACTCCCTGCCCGAGATCACCGATGCCGGTTGGCTGATTACATCGACCTTTGTTGATGATCAGGGAGTGAAGCTCGCGCATTATCAGAAGGTGCAGCTATTTGGCGTTGAAGAGCATGAAGTATTCATCGCAGGCAGCAACCCTCCAGCGTCCTTCGACTATGCAGGGCTGACGCTGGGCATGGTGATCTGCTTTGACGTGGAATTCCCGGAGGTTGTCCGCGAAGCTTCACGACGTTCGGTGCAGTTGCTGCTCGTACCCACTGCCATGGGCCGTGGATACGAACAGGTATGCACTCGCCTGGTTCCAACCCGGGCCATGGAGAGCCAGCTTTTCATCGCCTACGCGAACCACAGCGGTTCGGAAGCTGGATTCGAGTTGGCAGGCACCAGCGTCATCGCCGGTGCTGATGGCACTATCCTGGCGCAGGCTGGTGCGGGTTCCGAGCTTCTTGCTGCGGATATCGACGTCAGTTCACTTCCGCGGATCAGAGCTGAAGTTCCGTATCTGGAACAGGCGCGCAAGGACCTCTACGCACAATGGTTAACAGATAAGTAACCATCCCTCTGGGCGCTTCCGCAGGCGAAGTTGTCGTGCAGAAGGACCCGGAGGCCTGAGGTTGTAGTCAAGCGGCCGTGGGTTTCGCGAACCCAGGTCTTCTGAGTTTGCCTTTGAGTTCCTCGAACCAACGCGAGTCACTCATGAGATGCGGGAAGGGCTTGTGGACTAAACCCGTAGCTGGCGGGGCCGTCGATCTATACGACGTCGAGGACACCGGATTGATCAACATGGTGTGCGGACCCTTCATGAGCGTCAACTCAAACCAGCCAGCAGCTTCCTTGGCTTTATTGCAGATTTCGCAGCGACCGCAGCCGTTGTACGCACTGGTCTTGCCACCTCGAGCATGCTGCTTGACGTGGTCTGTTTCTTCGACAATTCCGTCGCAAAATGGAGTGCGGCAATGCCGGTCACGAACTCTGATGAACTTCTTGAGGTTTTCCGGGAAGATCCGGGCTCTGGAGTCCATCGCTATCAGGTCTTGATCTCCAGGTGCCGTATAGAACCTAGCTAGTTCAGTGAGCACTTCGATCTGTTCGATATGGTCCGGAGTGAGCTTCGCTTCCATCTCTTCGAACGTTAGCTCGTTGTCGATTTGATGTCCGCCGATCCATGCCCGCACGTCCTGCGCGGGCATGTAGCCGTAGCCTTCGAGGTATGCAGGTTCCCGTTCGCCCTGGAACAAAGCCCGGTCGGTCATGATGACTCCGACTTGCAAGTTGATGGGCATCTTTGAGGGCTCGCCGGCCATCATATAGCTGTGGAGAATGTCGGCCCTGATTTGATCCAGGGTTCGCTCGTCACCCTTTTTCTTGAGCCTCCGGGATTCCTTGTCGAGATAGTTCTTCAACCCCATGCCGGGAAGCAACGGATACATCGCGGTGAGCTTGATGCAGCCCTTCGTTGTATCAATGTCCATGCGAGCGTAGCGGCTCTCTTCGACCGTCTTCTGCTCTTTGGATACCTGGTCAGAGTTGTAGGAAAGCGTGAACTTCCGGACAGTGTCTTTGATGCGCTTCGGCCCCATGTTCTCGAACATGTCAGAGTTCTCGCCGTAGAAATCATCAAATTCGGTGCGACGTTGAGCCTTGACCGTCTGCAATTCATTGAGGATTGCCATGATCTGACGTTCGGTAAATTCACCGTGTGCGAATGCGGTCGCCAAATTTGGGGTGTCTTCCATGAGGACGCGGCAATTGGTCAGGTAATTGCGGAATCCTTTGGGTGATTGTCTGCGTGCCATGGCAACGCTGGAAGCTGCGCCTCGCGTTTGATCGTCCAGGTTGACTCCGCGTTCTTCGTGGTCGCGGACTACGTCTTTTTCTACCTGATAAGACAAAGAAGCCTGCTTGTAGTTAGCCGAAGAGGCCAAGCTTTCCAAGCCTGCGATGGCTTGGAGGCGTTCAGTTGTGCTGCCGTGGTCTTCAATCCACGCCAGGTCATCTTGCAGTTGCAGCAAATGGGTTTCGAAATCCTCTTGCGTCACTGCTGGGTGCAGGCCATCTCCGTGCGTCTTTGCTTCGGACATATTCTAATTATACTTCTTAAGATCGAATATGTCTTCTAATAATGTGGAAAAGTTTTGGTGCGGTGCGGTTAGCTCGAGGCGAGGAAATTCAGTGCGAGATAGAGCTCCTGGCGAACGTCAGCGCGGTTCAGGTCCTTGTCGAGAATCTCGCCGATGGAGGCGATGTGGCGGCGTACGGAATTGCGATGCAAGTCGATGTTCTTCGAAGTCTGATCCCAGGAGCCGTTGGCTTCCAGCCAGCCGGTGAGCACCTCAAGGTAGAGGTCGCGGCGGGGTTCGGGGAGATCGAGGATCGGCGCGAGGGTTTGTTCGGCAAGCTGCTTCCCGGCTTGGGCGGGGAGCAGGGAAAGGAATGAACGAGGGATGGAGCGGGCGTCGAGGCTCTGGCGTTTTTCGCGGATCTGGGGGAGCAGGCCGGTGGCTTGGGCCTGTAGATCAGCGAGTTTTTCGCCGAGCTGGCGATCGGCGGGTTCCGGAGTGCTGAAGCCGGCGACGTAGCCGGAGGATTCGAGCCGTCCGAACATCGCGGTGGTGGGTTCGGCGCGGGTGAGGGCGACGAAGTGGTCGTCGGCCTGCATCACCAGGCGGGTGTCAAAGAGCGCCTGGAGGTGGGTCAAATGCGGCGAAGGCTGCTGCGCAGCGGAGGAGTCGAGCCGGGAAACCACCGCAACGCGCACCGGATTCGCGGCGGCTCCGCCAAGGCTGGCGGAGAACAGGTCGAAGGTCGCGGTGTCGAAGGCGGAGCGCGAGGCGAACAGCAAGGTGGTGGCGAGTTGTGTTGAGCTCGACGAGCTGGCGGCACGTTCGCGCGCAAGGACATCGAGCAGGCCCAGCGCCGTGGTGATCAGGTTGTGGTCGAAAGCCGAGGGAGTGCGGGCGAAACCGATGGACAGCACGCCCAGCAGTGGCGCGCGGCCGCCGGAAGTAGTGCTGGCGCGGATCGGGAAGGCCAGGTCAACCAGCGAATCTTCGCGGTGCATGGCGAACTGCTGGTTGCTGGCTCCGCTGGCAGCCTTCTCGAAGAGCTCGGATTTGCGGTCCTCGTCGAGATCGGCGGTTTCAGCGAGCGACACCTCGTGGCGGACTTGGCCTTCGGCGCCGAGCAGCCGGATGCTGGCCTTGAGCCGTTGGGAGAGGACCGCCACCAGCTGGGCTTCGGGGTCCGGGTGGGTCATGCAGCGCATCAAAGCGCGGTTGGCTTCGGCGCTGCCGCGCAATTGGGCGGCGTTATCCGCCTCGATCAGCTGCGCGAAGGCGATGCCGATGGCGGCGAAGGGGACGCTGGCCGGGATTTCCACCAGCGGCAACTGATGGGCGAGGCAGGCATCGATCACCGTCTGCGGGATGGCGGTGAAATAGGGTTCGAGGCCGAAGCCCAGCGCGCTGACCTTGGCCTGGGCGAGGCGGGCGATGAACTGCTGGACCTGATCGGGGTCCTGGTCATGGCCGAGCAACGGGAAACCGCTGGTGAGGATCATTTCCTCGTCGAGCAGGTAGTCGGTGGGATCGTCCATATCGCTGGCTTCCACCCAGCGCAGCGGCCGGTCGCCGGCATCGTGGACCAGGGTGATCTCCGGAGGAAGCTGGCGCAGGAATCGGCGCAGGGTGATGCCGGGAGCCACGGGCGGGGGCGAGGATTGTGGTGGTGCGGAATGTCCCATGAGAAACTATTTTAGTTCAAAACTTCCATTCTGAGAGCCGGGTCACAGATCTAGGCTTGAAGGCGGAAGAAAATCCACAGTGCAGCAAAATCCACAGTGCAGCGAGGACCCGAGATGAACAGCACCACGAGCGCCAGGCAGAAACCCGCCACTGGCCTTGGCCCGCAGCTGCGGCGGCGCAAGTCGATCCAGCAGATGATCGGCGACTCAGAATCCAGCTCATCGGGCGGTGCGCTGCGCCGCACCCTGGGCATGTGGCAGCTGACCATGATCAGCGTCGGCGCCACCATGGGCACCGGCATCCTGGTGATCCTCGGTGCGACCGTGCCGATCGCCGGCCCGGCCATCTGGATCTCCTTCGTGATCGCCGGCGTGACCGCGCTGCTCTCGGCCGTGTCCTACGCCGAAATGGCGGGCATGGTGCCGGTGGCAGGCTCCAGCTATTCCTATTCCTACGCGACCATGGGCGAAGGCATCGCCTGGATCTGCGGATGGTGCCTGGTGCTCGAATACGCGGTCTCCGTGGCCGCGGTGGCGGTGGGAGCAGGCGAATACGTCAATGAGACGCTGCGCGCCTTTAATATGGAGCTGCCCGCCTCGCTGGCCGGCGGACCGGCTGAAGGCGGAGTGGTGAACCTGCCGGCGCTGATCGTCGTCGTGCTGGCCACCTTGCTGCTGGTGCGCGGAGCGCGCGAATCGGCCATCGTGAACACCGTTGTGGTGGTGATCAAGGCCGGCATCCTGGTCTTCTTCTCGATCGTCGCCTTCAGCGCCTTCAACGCCGGGAACTTCGAGCCATTGCTGCCGATGGGAGCTGCCGGCGTGACCGCGGCGGCCTCCAGCGTCTTCTTCTCTTACATCGGTTTCGACGCGGCCTCCACAGCCGGCGAAGAAGCCAAGAACCCCAAGCGCGATCTGCCGCGCGCGATCATGCTCTCGATGCTGATAGTCACCCTGACCTACGTGCTGGTGGCGGTCTCCGCGATCGGCGCCCGCGAATGGACCTGGTTCGAGGGGACCGAAGCCGCGCTGGTGCAGATCGTCGGCGAAATCACCGGACAGCCATGGCTGGTGCTGGTCTTTGCGCTGGCCTCCGTGCTGGCCATCGCCTCGGTGGTGCTCACCGTGCTCTACGGGCAGACCCGCATTCTGCTGTCCATGTCCCGCGACGGGCTGGTGCCCGCCGCCTTCGGCAAGGTCTCAAAGCGCACCGGAACCCCGGTGATCGGCACCCTGATCACCGGCATCCTGGTGGCGATCACCGCCGGCTTCATCCCGCTGGGCGCGCTGGCCGACGCCACGAGCATCGGCACCCTGTTCGCCTTCGCTCTGGTGGGCGTCTCGGTGATGTACCTGCGCCGCAAGCAGCCGCTGGCACCACGCACCTTCAAGGTCCCGTTCTACCCGATCACCCCGATCCTGGGCGTGCTCGCCTGCCTGTTCCTGATGAGCCAGCTGGGCTGGCACACCTGGGTGGTCTTCGGCGGCTGGATGCTCGTGGGCATCATCTTGTACCTGGCCTATGGCCGCCGCCGCTCGGTGCTTGGGCAGCTTAGCAAGCAGGAATATATCGACAGCCACCTCGGCAATAAATAGGAGCCATTTTGAACCCCATCACCATGCTCAATCCGGACTTCCCGTTCAGCTACGACCACTACCTGGCCAACGACGCCGGCCTGGGTTCCGTGCCGGAATCGCTCTACGGCACCGAGGTGGCCGTGATCGGCGCCGGGCTTTCCGGCCTGGTCACCGCCTATGAACTGATGAAGCTGGGCCTGAAGCCGGTAGTCTACGAGGCCGATCAGATCGGCGGGCGCCTGCGCACCGCAAGCTTCGCCGCGGCCCCGCAGATCACCTGCGATCTGGGCGGCATGCGCTTCCCGGTCTCCAGCAAGGCGCTGTACCACTACATCGAGCTGCTGGGGCTGGACACCTACGACTTCCCGAACCCGCTGGCCGAGCCCACCGACTCCACCGTGATCGAGCTCAAGGGCCAGAAGATCTACGTAGAAGACCCCGCCGACCTGCCGGTCTTCTACCAGGAAGTAGCCGATGCCTGGAAGCAGGCGTTGCGCGAAGACGCCCATTTCGAGCAGATGCAGCAGGCCATCCGCGACCGCGATACGCACACCATCAAGGCGCTGTGGGACTCGATGCTCGAGGAGTTCGACGAGGAGAGCTTCTACGGCTTCATCGCCAACTCCAAGGCCTTCAAACAGGCCGGCTTCGAGCACCGCGAGGCCTTCGGCCAGGTGGGCTTCGGCTCGGGCGGCTGGGATACCGACTTCCCGAACTCGATCCTGGAAATCCTGCGCGTGGTCTACACCGACGCCGACGACTACCACCGCGGCATCACCGGCGGAGCGGCCAAGCTTCCCGAGGCGCTGTGGAACCATGCGCCCGAGCAGATGGCGCACTGGCCAGCGGGCACTTCCCTGTCCACGCTGCACGTCGGCGCTCCGCGCGGCGCGGTCGCCAAGGTCTACCGCACTTCCAACCCCGGGTTCAACGGCGCGAATACCATCGAGGTGACCGAGCGCTTCGGCCGCACCCAGGAATTCGGCGCCGTGGTCTCCACCGTGCAGTCCTGGCTGCTGTCCACCGGGATCGACACCGACGAGGACTTGTTCGCCCCGGAACTGTGGACCGCGATCGAACGCAGCCACTACATGCAGTCCTCCAAAACCTTCGTGATGGTCGACCGCCCGTTCTGGAAGGACCGCGACCCGGTCACCGGGCAGCACCTGATGTCCATGACGCTCACCGACCGGCTCAGCCGCGCCACCTACCTGCTGGATAACGGCGAGGGCCAGCCGGCGGTCATCCTGCTCTCCTATACCTGGAATGACGATGCGCTCAAGTGGCTCTCCCTGTCGGCCGAACGCCGCATGGAGCTGATGCTGCACTCGCTGGAGAAGATCTACCCGGGCGTGGATATCCGCAGCCACATCGTCGGCCAGCCGATCACCGTGTCCTGGGAGTCCGATCCGAACTTCATGGGCGCGTTCAAGGCCAACCTGCCCGGCCACTACCGCTACCAGCAGCGCCTGTACACCCACTTCGACCAGCAAAAGATGGCCGCCGAACACCGCGGCATTTTCCTGGCCGGCGACGACGTCTCCTGGACCGCCGGCTGGGCCGAAGGCGCTGTGACCACCGGGCTGAACGCCATCTGGGGTGTGCTGCAGCACCTGGGCGGAAGCGACGCGCCAGCCAACCCGGGCCCGGGTCAGTTCCTGGCCGAGTTTGGTCCCACGGCGCTGTAGCTAGACGCTGCCGAAGAAACCAAAATCCCGCACAGACGGGTTCTGGCGTTCGTCGCAACACCGGCGATCTAGGCCTCGATAATAGTTCATGCATACGCTCGACTGGAATCTTCCAGCCGAGCGTTTTGCATTGGAGCCCATTGAGCAACGGAGCCACTTCCTTCAAATCCTCTGGACCGTCAGAGTAGACTCGTTTGCTTCGGCGGTTTCGATTGCGGTTTTCCTGCGTCGGACGAATTCTCAATGGATGCCAACTTGTCTGACGGCTTGTCAACGACGCATACTTTGGGCACACGGGCACAGGAACTCTTAACGTTTTCTAGCTCGAGGTTGCGGGAAATTCGCACGGGCTCTGATCGCCCGCTGGCAGATTGTGTGGTTTGGGAAGCTTGGTTCGCGGACCGCTTGGCTAGCGTTTTGATGCTTGTCGAGGGCCATGCAGAACGTGTCTTTCTGGCCTTGGCGCATTGAGTTCTGTAGAGAATTTCGACGCCACGTGATTCTGATACTCAGCGAGTAGTACGCCCTGGGTTCGCTTGTGATCGATCGGTTTTGGAATAAATTAAGGTGCTGTCATTGTAACTTCTGATTGTCCAAGGTGCAGCAATAACAGTTAGGGTTCGCCTTAACCGTGGAGTGCAGAATTTTCCTGTGCAAAACCCATGACTGATTAAATTTTTCCATTGCGTTATGAAACTAATGACAAATTTGCATTTTCGGACAGTTGGGCTTTATGGGGTTAAAGCTTTTCTCTCAGCTTGTCGCGAGGGACCGTGCTGCTATTGTCCGTAGCACTTCATTACATCGTTTTTCGTTTCCTCTTCATTTGAGGATGCCATGCAGGTCGATCGCCGAAGCTCCAGTGGCGTACACGCCTAGCCCGCAGAACACCGCGATGCCGGCGAACAGGTGCGGCTTGGGAATTAGCAGCAGCTTGGCCCACAGCAGTGCAAAGGGCAGATTCAGCACCAGCAGCATCACCAGGCCGACAAAGAGGCTGGCCAGCAGTGCCCAGACCAGATCCGCATTGCGCTCGAAAAGCATCGGGCCTGGCTGCAGTCCATACTGCTGGAAAGCGGCCAGCCTGATGGCGGCCGTCGCCGAGGTGGGAAGGCTCAGGGCCAGCAGCGCGCCCACCGGGATCACGCCGAAGGGCACACCAAAAGCGGTGCCGCGCAGCCACGCGGGGATCGCCTCGCGCACCTCCAAGCGCGAGAGGTAGGGGCGGTCCGACACTGAAATGGCGGTCAGCTTCTGATCGCGGTGGATCCGCGAGGCCACATGCAGCACTTCGCCCAAGGCCAGCACGCCGACGGTGATCACGATGATGCTCACCCCGTCAAAGAGCTGCGGTACATTCGCGGTGAAGCGCGAGGCGCCGGAAATGCCATCGATGCCCACCACGGCCAAGGCCAAGCAGAACAGCAGCGAGGCCAGGCCCTTCAGGGCCGAGTCCGAAACCACCGAAGCGGCGGCGATGAAGGCGAAGACCGCGAGGGCGAAGTATTCGGCTGGTCCGAAAAGCACCGCGACTTCTGCCAGCTTGGGGGCGAAGAACACCACCAGGGTGGTGGCGATCAATCCGCCGATGAAGGCGCCGATCGCGCTGGTGGCCAGCGCCTGCGGAGCCCGGCCGTCCTTGGCCATGCGATGGCCCTCGAAGGTGGTGGCAATGGCGGTGGAGTCGCCGAAAAACCCGCCGAAGTAGACACCGGCGAACATGATGAACGCGCCGACCGGGTCCAGCGAGAAGGTCATCGGCAGCAGCAAAGCCACGGCCATGGAGGACCCCAGGCCGGGCAGCACGCCCACGGCGGTGCCCAGCAAGGCGCCGATGAAGACCCAGAGCAGGTTCATCGGGGTCAGTGCTTGGCCGAAGCCTTCAAGAAGCAGATTCAGTGATTCCATTAGCCGATCAGTCCTTCCAGGATGCCGCTAGGCAGGTTCAAGCCGAGTGCCGCGCCGAAGGACAGCTGGATGACCGAGGCGAAAACCAGTGCGATCCCCAGATCCCTGGCCCGGTTCTTGCTGCCCAGGGCAAAGGCCACGGTCCAGAACAGCAGGCTGGCGCTGATCAGCCATCCGGCGGGGACCAAAAGCAGGGCGAAGGCCAGGAATCCGGCGGCGACCAGGGCCACGGTTTTCCAGTCCGAATAGCTGCGGTAGCACTGCCGATCGGTGGGGACCGGCTCGGGGTTGCGGATCAGCTGCACTGTTAATAGCGCCGCGATCACGAAGATCGCGATGGTGATCAGGATCGGGAAGAATGTGGGCCCCGGTTGCTTGGTCCCGACGGGCACGTCCATGGTGATGATGCCGACGGCCAGGTAGATCCCCATCAGCACCAAGATGCCTGGCAGGATCAGACCGCTGCGGCCGGTGGTCTTAGCTTTCATCTTCATCGGCCTTCACGCTCAGCACCGGGATGCTGGACCCGAGGATCACCACTTGGGCGTCGGAGCCCATGAGCATTTTCCCTACCCGCGAGCGGGAGCGGGCGCCGATGACGATCAGTTCGTCGGCGGCGCGTGGCGAATTGGCGCCCGGCTGATCCAGCCAGTGCTCGAAAAAGAACTGGGAACCAACGTCGAGGTGGTCAACAAGCCAGGTGCCGGCGGTCAGATCGGCTACACCTCGCTGGCCAACGCCAAGCCCGATGGATACACCATTGGCGCCGTAGGCTCGCCCTCCATTGTGGTCATTCCCTTGGACAAGGCCCGAGGCGCAGCGTTCGCCCGGGAAGACCTGCAGCCACTGGCCCGCCAGGTGACCGATCCGATGGTGATCGCCGTCCAGCCGGATAGCAAGTACAAGAACGTCAAGGACCTGTTCGAGGACAGCAAGGCGAATCCAGGAGCTATTAATGCCACTACCACCGGCCAAATGGGTGGCGAGCACTTTGCCATCGCGCAGATCAACGAGGCCACCGGCGGCGAACTGAGTCCGGTCCACTTCTCCGAGGGCGCTTCGCAGGCTTCCACCGCATTCCTGGGCAAGCATGTTGATGTGCTGGTTGGAAATATCAGCGAAGTCATCGACCTGCAGAAGCAAGGAAAGGCCAAGGTGCTGGGCGTCATGGATTCAGAACGCATCGATGCCCTGCCTGAGGTGCCAACCCTCAGCGAGGAAGGCTATGACGTAGTGGCTGCGACCGCGCGTGGCTATGCGGCCCCGGCAGGCTTGCCTGAGGATGTGGCCAAGAAGCTGGAATCAGCATTGCAGAAGGCGATTGAAGATGAGTCAGTAGTGTCGAAGATGGACAATCTTGAGCTGACCACCAGTTACCAAGGTTCGGCGGACTACGGCGAATTCTGGACGAAGCAGGAAGCCGACTACAAGGCGGTACTGCCGCTCGTGCAGGCCAAATAGCCTGCAGAGAGGCCTTTTCAGCGGTGGCTGGGCACGCATGGTGCGGGCCCAGCCACCGCTGCTCTGGCGCAAAACGGTTCTCGTGCCCTATCATCAATGAGTCAGGAGTCACAGTCTTGTGGTTTCCGGCGCTCTCAAAAGGGGCGATACCCGTTGCCGTGAAGCAACTGGTAACGGCAGACATATATGGAATTTTCTTAAGTACCATTTCTTGAAAAGAGTCCATAATGTCTAGCGTTTCCGCAGCCATTGCCCATGCCCTTAAACCAATTGCCCCGCAGATCTTCGGGCTGATGGGAAATGGCAACGCCCACTTCCTTGATGCCGCCGTCCGCGCGGGATTCGACTACACCGCAGTGCGCCATGAGTCCGCAGCAGTTTCGGCCGCCGACGCGTACTTCCGGATCGCGAATAAGCTGGCCATCGCCACCACCACCTACGGCGCCGGCTACACCAATGCCGTGACCGCGCTGGCCGAAGCCGCAGCCGCCAGCACTGCGCTGCTCTTTGTCACCGGCGATGCGCCGAGCACGGGACTGCGCGGCTGGGACGTGGACCAGGCCGCGATCGACGGCAGCGTGCGCGCGCCTCGCTACGTCGTGGATCGCCATACCCCGGGCAGCATCGCGTTGCAGGCCGCCGCTCATGCGCTGCGCGAGCAGACCCCGGTAGTCCTGGCCATTCCTTATGACCTGGCGGCCGCCGAAAGCGCAGGCGAAGAACTTCCTGATTTCGCCTCGCTGGCCTGCACGCCGGCCAAGCAGCGGCTGGAGCCCGCCGCGCTGCAGCAGATCGTTGCGAAGCTGGATGCCTCGAAGCGCACCCATATTCTTTATGGGCGCGGCGCCATTGACGCCGCCGACCAGGTCAGGGAGCTGGCCCGGAAGCTGGATGCCACCACCTCGGGCACGCTGCTGGCCCGCGACCTGCTGGACTACGACTTCGACCTCGGAATCACCGGCGGATTCTCCACCGAGGCCAACGCCCGCATCATTGCCCAGGCCGACACGGTGCTGGTCTTGGGAGCTTCACTGAACCAATTCACCATGCGATTCGGCGAGCTGGTTAATGAGTCGGCGACGCTGATCCAGATCGATCTCGGCGCGGCAGCCACCAATGCCCGCGTGGACGTCTTCGCCACCGCCGATGCCCAGAGCGCCGCGGCAGATTTGCTCGACGCTGTACAGCGGGCGCAAGGCAACTGGTGCGCGGGACTGGACCTGGGTGATCTGCGCAGCCGCCCGGCCGGCGACGATAAGGCCGAGGACGGATTGCTGGATCCTCGCCGGGTAGCCAGCGAGCTGGAGAAGATCCTGCCAGCCAACCGGGTCCTGGTCCAGGATGGCGGGCACTTCATCGGCTGGGGGCCGATGTACTGGTCGACCAGCGGCGCGCGTTCGCTGGCCTGTGTGGGCACCGCGTACCAGTCCATCGGCCTGGGCATCGCTTCCATGGTGGGAGCTGGCGCCGCGGCGCAGGGCCGTACCGTGGTGCTGGCCGCCGGCGACGGAGGATTCCTGATGGGCCTGGCCGACCTCGAATCCATCATCCGCACCGTCGACAGCGGAGTGATCGTTATCTACAACGACTCCGCCTACGGCGCAGAGGTCCATCAATACGGCTCCATCGGCCTGCACGAAGACCCGATGCTGATCCCGACCGTGGACTTCGCAGGCATCGCCCGCTCCATGGGAGCCACCGGGGTGCGAGTAGAGAATCTGGTGGATATGGCTGGACTCACACAGTGGGTGGCTGACGGTGCGCGGGGCGTGTGCCTCGTCGATGCCCGCGTCACCACGCGGGTTCGCGCCCCTTATATGGAAGAGGTGCTCGCCGCCAACAAGAAAGCGGCCGCGACACTGGCATTACAATCCGATTAAGACGCTGGCAAAACGGTTGGGATACGGCGTAGGGTTGACCCGTGCGCAAGATATTAGTTGGAACAGCCAGCCTGAGCCTGGGAGCGCTTTTAGTCCTCCCAGCGACCGCTGCCTTTGCTGTACCAACTGGACCCGGTGACCGGGCCGAAGCGCCGAACCAACTGTTTTCTGATTCTTCGCTGCGTGTAGCCACCATCCAGGCCAACCTCACCGCTGATGCCTCTGGCGGCCTGGAAGCGAAGTTGATGGGCGGAACCAACCCGCAGGCCGCCCAGATCGCCGATAGCATTTCCGAAGCCGATGCCGACGTAGTGGTTTTGACCAATATGGATGCCGAACAGGGTGCCGTTGATGCGTTCAAGGACCAGTACCTGAACAACGAGGCGGATGACCGCACCGATATCGACTACCAGTACTCTTATCTGGCCGTTGGCTCCAAGGGCCTGCAAAGCGGTGCTGATTTGAACGCTGATGGCGTGATCGGCAGCGCCGAGGATGCCTGGGGCCAGGGAGCTTTTGAAGAGCAGGGCTCGGTAGTGGTGCTTTCCAAGTACCCGGTGGACGAAGAGAAGATCACCGCAGTCTCCAAGCTCAAGTGGCAGGACGTGGAGAACGACCAGTTGCACCATACCGACCTGTCGGGTGTCCTGGCTGCCTCTATTCCAGTCATGAATACCGGCCTGTGGGATATTCCCCTTGAAGTTGGCGGCCAGCAAGTCCATGTTGTTGCCACTCAGACCGAGCCTGAAGATGCGAACCAGGGGTACTCCCAGGCCCGCCACGGTGATGAACTGAAAGTCATTTCGGACTACTTGGCTGGCAAGGACTACGTGCACACGGATCAGGGCCGCCAGGCCGAGGGCGTGGGCGATGAGAAGTTCGTCGTCGCTGGTGCCTTGGATCTGCGGGATGCCACCGAGAACCGGCTTGAACCATTCCTCAAGGGCTTCGCTCGCGAAGATGCCCTGAATGACGCCGGCAGCTACCTGATTCCGGATGCCTCGTGGCAGGTTACCGGACAGGGACGCATCGAGCAGAGCGATCCTCCACTGGAAGAAGCAGTGCCGAGCACCGTTGAAGCACCCGGATCACTGATCTGGACCGACATCGAGTTCTAAACTCTATCCATCCAGCCGCGGGCTGGAGAACAATCCGCTTGGCCCGTTCGCGAAGGGCGATCTACCCGGTCGCAGATAACAGCCAGGCGTACTCCATCAGCAGAAATTGCTGTAATCCACCCGCTGGTCTGCGGGTTTGTGTAGATTAGCTACTGCACCTAGATTTCGCACGATCCAATCATTGGCAGCAGACCCGAGGAATGCCCGGCAGTCTCAAGGCAACTCTCAGGGTCATGCAGATAAGCTGAGGGCATCATGAAAAACGATCCAATCTCGATGACTTTCATTGGCAAAGATGGCAAGCCTCGCTCCAGCGTGCAACAGGCCATCTTGAAGGGCATCGGCGTGCAGCGGCCGCTGGTACTCGCGTACATCAATCGTCTTCGCAAAAAGAACCCCCAGGCGGAAACCGCTGAACTAGCCGCCATCGTTGAACGGGACTACCTTCGCGTAGTGACCGGCTCCGGTGCTGCCGTTGGCGGCACGGCTGCAGTGCCCGCCGTTGGCACTGGCGTAGCGCTTGGCCTGTCGGTCGCAGCGACCTTGGGCTTCCTGGAAGCTTCGGCGCTCTATGCCCAAAGCCTGGCTGAGCTGCACGGCATCGCCATCGAGGACCCGGACCACTCGCGTGTTTTGGTCATGGGCATCCTGATGGGTGAAGAAGGCAGCTCAATGATTGCCGGACTTACCTCGCAGGCTGCTGGCCGTGGCGGCGGCCCGGTCAAGGGATGGGCCCAGGCCTTCGGAGCGAACAAGAGCAACAGCTTCTACTCGAGCGTGCAGCGGACCTTGCAGAAGAAGTTCCTGCATAAGATCATCGGCACCCAGGCCGCTAGTGTTGTCGGACGCTTGGTTCCCTTCGGCGTAGGCGCTGTGATCGGTGGCGCTGGCAACCGGTTCATGGCAAAGCGCGTGATCGAGAATGCGCAGGAAGCCTTTGCTGGCATCCCTACGGTGGCGCCAAGTGCCTTGCCGTTGGATGATCCACGAATTTTGGAATCGGAAATCGTCGAAGACTAGCCGCGAGGCAGAGCCGGGCAGCGAGAGAAGAGCCCGCGAAGCGCCCCGTAAAACAGTATTAACTGTTTTACGGGGCGTTTTTCTTGGTTTAAACCGCGTGAATCCGGGGATGGGAGCGCGTACATGGGATTAAGTGTCGACGCTCACCCGGAAAAAGCAGCCACCCGATTTGCACGACCCCCCAAACCTGTGTATAGTTTTTCCTTGTCGCCGAGAGCAAAACGGAAGAAATAACCGGATGCAAAACGACGGCAAAACCCCAGAAAATCAACGGTTTCACACAGGTCACTGTGGGAAAATAGTTGAAGAATGGGAACCAAGAATACTGTTTCAAATCACAAACAATTGATTTGACTTTCAGAAATTCGCGGTGATAAGATTTGAATATAACGCTGGATGAAATCATTGCCTGAATTGTTGGGTAATGGAGAGCCGGTAAGTGTTTGTTGTTTGAGAACTCAATAGTGTGCCAAGTTTGTTGATACCGAATTATTTTTATTTGGTGAATACATAACATTTGCTTGAGGCATTGCACCCCCGTGCAGTGTTCTTGAGTGTT
>Ga0308161_1003141_pt1 | contig 16368 bp, 23 predicted proteins | sample PhyFR2_FD_201034 | JGI IMG/M metagenome (GOLD analysis project Ga0308161, IMG submission 201034) | Phyllosphere microbial communities from UC Gill Tract Community Farm, Albany, California, United States - DLSLF.R2 | ecosystem: Host-associated > Plants > Phyllosphere > Unclassified | place: USA...
GGGGGGGGGTGTCCGCTGGGACACCCCCCCCGGTGTCCGCCAGGACAGGGGGTGTCCGCTGGGACACCCGGTGCTGTGCGGAACGGTCACAGTCGGCCGGGCACTTGACGAGGATCTCGTAACGGTTCGGGCGGCTGTAGTCGTTCATGTTCCGCGTGCCCCCGCCTTGGATCTCTCGGGATACCTCGCCGAGCGCGATCAGGCGCTGCAGCGACTTCTGGATCGCCCGAGGCTCGACGTTGCAGTACTTCGCCAGGGTGGACACCGCAGGCCACGCCCCGCCGTCGCCGTCGTGGTTCGCGATGCCGACGAGGACGAGCTTGTCGCCCGCCTGCGCCCGCGAGTGGTGCAGAACGATCGCCATACTCTCAACACTCACGCCTGCCCCCTTCTAGCGTCGATCCGGGCCTGCCATAAGGCCAGGGCCACCCACGCCCCCGCGAGGCGCTCAGCGGCGCTCACAGCTCCCCCCAGCTACCCTCGGCGCGGGTGCTGCCGTCGGGGTTTATTACTCGATACGTTGCCCCGCGTGATCCGGTGGCGACGGCGATCGCCTCGGCCTGCAGCTGCGCCTCGCGCTCGTCGCTGAGCCGTTTCGTTTCCGCCCGCTCTGCTGCCAGCACGTAAGCGTCGTGATCGGCCTTGCGAGCCTCGCGACGAGCGATCAGTTCACGGCCGGTCATGTAGGCGTTGTTATCCTCGCCGCCGTCGTTGTAGGCGCATTCCCAGCCCTCGTGCCACGCCTCGGCGAGCATCAGGCGCAGCATCTTCTCGCGGTCCTGTGCATAGGGCAGGGCCTCGATCAGTTCGAGCTGCTCGCGGGCGGTGAGCTTGTTGTCGTTTTCCATTACAGACCTTTCGTGAATAGCACGGCCTCGGCGAGCAGCTCGCCGGGGGTGCATTGAAAATGGTTTGCCAGTGTCGCGAGATCCGCGACATTGAACCGGGTCCGGCCGAGCAGCCGATCGGATACTTTCTGCTGAGGTATGCCCAGCAGTTCGGCGACTTGCGCCTGCGTCATGTTTCGTTCGCGCATCGCCTCGGCGACTCGCTCGGGTAACACTTTCTCGGTGTAGATCACGAGAACAATCTAACACTCTTTGGGTGTGGCTAGTGACCATTCCGGGCACCCTCTTAACTGTTTGTAGGATCTCTACAACCGGGCGCGGTGCCCGGCTGCAGAGATCCTTGATTTCTAGGGGTTTTTGTCGGCCGCGGGCCGGCATTTTCGTAGTAGGTTCCCTACATACCGGCGGCCACGCTGCCCCAAGGGATCTTGGTCGCGACGGTGAACACGACGCCGAACGCTGCCAGGATAAAGCCGCCGATCGCGAGATTCTTCGAGCCTGCGTTCTCCTGCTGCTTTTCGAGGTCCTCGATCCGGTCGTGATTGGACTGGATACGCTCGGTGTGGGTCGCGAGCAGTTTGCCCTTGTCCCCGAGGCGGCCGTGAACCGTCGTCATGTCGGCCTCTAGCTTGGTGATCCGCTGCCCCTGATCGCTGAGAGCTTGGTGCAGCATCCCTTTCATTTCCGCGACGGCTACCTGCAGCCCGACGATGCCCGGCGGCTGCATCTGCTGTTCATCGCTCATATCGGCCCCGCTTGCGCTTGAACAGGCGCAGCCAGCCGGTGCCCTCGGTCTTGATCCAGGCACCGGCCCCGGCGATCAGCAGCGTGATCGACGCCGACACGAGCGGGGGCAGGTTCCCTTGTGGATCGAGCAGGTACAGGACGAGGATCGCTGCAGCGCCCGCGTACCCGCCCGCTTGGACTTTTTCTGTCGGTGTGAGGTTACCCATTTGAGAGTCTTTCTAGGATGTCGAGCAGCAGCGAACCGGCGAGGAAACCCTGCGCCGCGAGCCATAAGCTCGCGGCTGCAGAGATCCAGGCCGTGACCGTGAGTAGGGAGCAGCACAGGCTTAGGGCAGGTTCAGGATCTGCCCGACGTGAATCACGTTCGGGTCCGGGATCTGCGGGTTCGCCGCGATCAGCGCGTTCACGTCCACGCCGAACTGCAGGGCGATCAGGCCCATCGTGTCGCCCTGCTCGACGATGCACCGCTGCCGTACGTCGATCCGGGCCGCTGCCCCGGTGTCGAGAATGTTCTCGGCCCGCAGGCGCAGCCAGCCGAGCAGCGGGCCGGTGCCGGGCTGGGACCAGCCGAGCCGGGCGCGGTGCATGGGCTTGGCTGAGTACCAGCCACCATCGACAAACTGCCGGGGTTCGGCGTAGCCGTCCTGCTGCAGCACGTCGGCCCCGGCCACGTCCACGGACAGGGCCGCGCAGACGTGGCCGTGCGGGTTGATCCCGTCCCCGCCATAGACGAGCCAGTCGCCCCGCTGCGGCAGGTGGTTCGGGTCGTTGGGGTTGTTGTCGTGCCGCTCCCAGAACCGATCGGGCACCCGATCGAGCAGCTCGCGGGCACCGTTCACGCCGCCCACTGATTCCGGCCAGGGAACGCCGGTCAGGACTTGGGCGAACTCGTCGATCGGATCGACGCATTGCAGCCCGAACCGGCCGTCGGGGTTCATCTTGATCCCCTCGGCGGTGCGCAGCCATTCTTCTTCCTCGGGATGGGTCATTTTTGTTCTCCTAGATTGATCGTGCGGGTTGTTGGGTTCAGGGCAGGTAGCTGAGTGAGTCGAAATGGCTGTTACTGACGGCCGCCCACACGTCATCGCCCTCGCCGGGGCCGTGGGTCAGGTGTACGCCGTCGGCCTGAATCAGCGCGGACCATTCGGCGCGGCGCCGGGTGAACTCCTCGAATACCGGGATATAGCCGAATTTCATCGCGTCCGCGTAGGCCCTGAGTTCGAGGTTGCGGGCCGCGTGCAGCGTCCGGCCGGTGACGGGCCGGGGCGATGCCTCGGGGTTCTGTGAGGACACGATGAGTCCCGCCTTGGGGAACGCCGTGCGTACCTTGTCGATGTACGCCTGAAAGATCGGCATAAAGTCGGCGACGGTGACGCCGTTGTAGTTGTGCCCCATCGCGACAATCATCAGATCCGGGGCGGTGGGGAACATCGAGGTAAACCAGGTGGTGTGATAGGCGAGGTTCGCGCCGGGCATCGTGCCGTTGAGGATGGTCAGGGTCTGCAGGGTCGCGGCCTCGGGGGCGCGGACCTGAAACAGGCGGATCTCATCGCCTACGGTGTCGGCGCTGATCGCCCCGAAACCGTGCCGGGTGTACGGGGCGAGGATCGCGTCGTCGGCGTCGGTGATCGCCGCCGTGAGCGTCACGCCGTTGATCGTGGCGGTGACGGCCGCGCCGGGGCCGGGCTTGTAGTGGATCTCGATCGCGTAGATCCCGTCGGCCGGTATCGCGGTGTTCCCGGTGGTGGCGATCTGCGCCCCGACGCCGTTGATCGTCTTGTTGATGGTCGCGGTCCAGGTCGAGGCCCCCCGGATCAGGCGCAGCTCGACGATGCTGTCACTGAAAAACAGGCCGGACTTGACATAGAACCGCATCTGCGCCGTTGTCGCGGGCACCGCTACGGCCTTATAGGTGTATTTGGTGTAGGTCTGCCCGCCCTGCCCGCTGCTGATAAGGACTTTGCCGTAGCCGCTGCCTGCCGTGGCTTTCGCGGCCGTGCCGGTCACGTCCCAGTTATCGGCCCCGGACTGGTATTCCCAGGCCGACAGGCCGAGGGTGGGGGCGGTGCCCTTGATGTCGGCGGCCGTCCGGTCGAACCTGTCGTCGATCATCGTCGAGAGTTCGGTGTTCGGCGTCCCGGCTTGCACCGTGGTATCGACGAGGGCCTTGGACGAGTCGCTCCATCGCCGGTACAGCACGCGCAGCGCGGGATGCTTGGCAGCGAAATGATCGGCGAGCTTGCGCACCCATGCGGTGTTGTCGTAGCCGGTTGAGTCGGTGGTGACCGCGAGAACCGCGTCGCCCTGCCCGTTGTCAAGTTTGGCCATGAGCCGCTGCCCCTGATCGACGGCGTCGAGCTTCGAGGCCGCCGCAGCGGTCGCGGCCGCCGTCGCCTCGGCGGGGGTCGCGAACTGCTCGCCGAGGGCCGCAGCGAACGGGTTCGGGCCGCTGGACTGGTTCACGAAATCGGCGAGGGCCTGCGCGTCCTCGGCCGCGCCGGTCGCGTTGTATCCGGTCGGGCCGCGCAGGTTCGCTTTGTAGGCCCAGCCCTGCCCGTCGAACTCGGACAGGTCCCCGGTGTCCGGGTCGATCCACCACGTACCGGCCGAGGCGAGGATCGGCGGCTGCGTCCCGGTCCACACGAGGCCGGGGTTAGCCGGTACCCGCAGCAGGTCCCCGAGCGCCCCGCCCTCGGGCGGTACCAGCAGCTTCCAGGGCAGCAGCTCGGAAACCATCATGCGGGTGTCCTGATCCCGGTAACGGATCTCGACGGTGTAGTGCGTCGTTTCGGGGGCGATCAGCGTCGTCGAGACGAGATCAACCTCGAAAAAACCGTTGGCGGCCGGGACCACCTCGACGGCTTTACGGGCCGAGAGAATGTTCAGCCCGGCGAGGCCGGTCGAGCTGGCACGAAAGAGCAGCGCGGGGCTTTCGTAGAGCAGCGGGTCGAGGCCGAAATCTGTGAGTGTTCCATTGACGAGCGGCATTAGCGTTTAGTCCTTTCGATGGTGGCGACTTTGAGGCGCAGCTCGTCGAGCTGCTGCTGCTTTTCCGGGGGCAGCACGGCGGGTTTGTCCGCGAGGTCCCGCAGGCCCTGTTCGAGGTCGTCGAGCCGGGCCGCGAGCCGGGCCGCGTTGCCCTCGGGTGAGGCCGCCGCTGCCAGCGCGTCGAGGATCTCGGCGAGCCGGATCTCGGCCGCGTCGAGCCGGGGGCCGAGGTCGGGGATCGCCCGCAGCGCAGCCTCGGCCGCGAGCCGGGCGACGGTTTCGAGGGTGGTCGGTTCGGGGGCGGCCGGTTCGGGCACCGGGGGCAGCTCGGCCTCGGGGGTGGGTTCGGTCATAGTGTCCTGCCTAGGGTGATGTCGGTTGACCATTTTTTGCCGGTCCAGGTGGCACGCCCCGCCATGACAAACGAGCGGATCAGGCCGGGGGCGAGGGTTGTCGCTGCGGGCACGCTCAGGGCGGCCGTGCCCCGCGTATCGACGGCGAGCAGGTTCAGCAGCGGGGCGGTGTCCAGGGCGCGGGAATCGGGCAGCTGCAGATCCGTCGGCCGCCACTTGTTCGCGGTGTCGAGCCAGTAGTTGACCACGGACCGCAACTGAGCGCCGAACGCCGCCTGATCCGCGCCGCCGAGCGATGTTTCGATCTCTACCTGCCGGAAACCGTAGGCATCCTGCAGGGCCGAGTTATCCACGAAAACGGGGGTCAGGTTCATGCGGACCTCGAACCGGGTCGAGTCCCGGTTCGCGTCCGTTTCGATCGCGTTGAACGAGGCGATCTGAACATCGGTAATCATGTCCTCGGGGGACTTCTCCCAGTCGATCCCGCGCCGCACGGCCGAGGTTGGCAGCACGGCCATACCCGAGGCACCGGCCGGGGCGGTGCCGGTCCACACGCCCCGGCTGCCGGGGCCGGGCACGCTGCCGGGGTACGTCTTGCCCCGCTCGGGACTGAACGTGAGCCGTTTTGACAGGCCCGCGCCGGGGGTGTAGTAGCTCGTGTCGTGATACCGGTAAAGGTAGGACCTGCAGAACCGCTCGGCGAGTTTGAGCCACTCGATCGACTTGTACTGCTGTTTGGTCTGCGCCACGCTGCCCCCGGTGCTGCCGGTGAGCTGCCAGCCTCGGGGCAGTTCCGAGGCCAGGGTGTTGAACCGGATCGAGGCTGCGGTGTTCGCGTCGTAGTTGACGTCGATCGCCTTGTGCTTCTGCAGCTCGGCCAGGGGCGAGGCGGCCGTGAACGAGACACGCATCGCCCCGCGTACCGAGTCGTCGGGGGTGGCTTTGAGCGGGGCGAGGTTGCCCGCGAACAGGCACCGGGACGATACCGGATCGACGAGGCCCACAGGTGCCCCGACTTCCAGCCACGCGGGCATCGCGCCCCGGATCAGGAACTGCCCCGAGAGTTTGCTCGGCGGGTCCATTTCGAGGCGTGAGTCGTTGCCCCAGCCGATCGACAGCCCGGCCAGGGCAGGCCGGGGATCGGCTGCTGCGGTTTGCATCAGTTGCCCGGCGATGTAGAGATCCGGTTTCCCGAGGCTCATATCGTCGCCAGCTTCGGGCTGCCCTGAGACACGAGCGCCTTGTTGATCGTGCGGACGAGCTGCTTGCCCAGCTCCACGCCGTCCGTTGTCGCGTCGGCCTTGACCGTGATGTTCACTACCGTCCCGGCCGTGCGCAGGCTGCTACCGGACAGGCTGCCCAGGCTCGCCGACGTGCTCGCAAGTGAGGCTGTGCCGGTGAGTGACTGCGTACCGGCGAGGGGCTGCGCCGTGAATGACTGGACACCCATCAGGGGGGCCGCCATGAGCGGGGCGAGGGAACCGCCGTCAGCGTTGCCCACGACGCCGCTGCCGCCGCCGCCCTTGCCCTGCACCGCTTGGAACGCTTTCAGGACGGCGATCGCGGTATTGATCCAGCCGATTGTTTCCTTGATCTGCGCGGTGATCCCGATCATCGCGTTCACGCCCACGTTTTGCAGGATCTTGAACGCGCCCTCGACGCCGCCGATCGGGGCGAGCATCTTATCGAGCCAGGCGATCACGTCGTCGATCTTGTCTTGAATGATCTTGAACGCTACCTGCGCCGTGGCTGCGGTGTTGTCCACTGCCTCACGGAACCAGCCGACATTCTCGTACGCCCAGATCAGGCCCGCAGCGATCAGCCCGAGGGCGATAATCACGATGCCGATCGGGTTCGCTGCCATGGCAATATTCCAGAGCCACTGAGCGACGGTCACAGCCGCGATCAGCCCGGCCATAGGCCCGAGATAGTCCGAGTACTGGATCGCCCAGTCGAGGACGGGCTGCAGGTAGGGGATCGCCTGCGCCGCGAACGTCTGCAGTTGCCCCTGCGCCTCGCGGCTGAACTTCTCGATCGCCACGCCCGGCCCCTCGCCGACGGTCCTGCCGAGTTCGTCGGCCTTGCCTGCCAGGGAATCGAACGAGTCGCCCATCGGGTCGATAGCGTTCAGGAAGTCGGGGATCTTGGCGGTGCCGAGATCTTCCAGGGGTGTCCCGAACAGGGCGAGGGCGGCCGTTGCGCGGGCCTGCGGGTCCTCGATGTTTGACAGGCCGGTGACGATTTTCCCGAACGCTACCTCGGCGTCGTCGCCGCCCGCGAGGATCTTCTGCGCCATTTCGTCGGAATTGACGCCGATCGCCTTGTAGGCATCGACGGTGGTTTTGCTGCCGTCGGTCGCCCGGATCGTGAACTCTTTGAGCGCATCGCCCATCTTGTCCATGCCGATCGCGCCGTCTTTGGAGGCGTTGACGATGATCCCGAAAGCGGTTGAACCGTCGATGCCGAGATCCGCGAAATGCTTGCTGTACTCGTCCATGACGGGCAGCAGCTCGGCCTGCATCGCCTTGGGCATCTTCTGCATGGAACCGACGAGCAGATCGAACGCCTCGTCGCCGTCCTTGGCGAGGCCGGTTTTCATCAGGATCCCGGCCGTGTTCACCGCTGCGGGCACGTCGAGTTCAAACGTGCTGGCCAGATCCATCGCCTTCCGGGTGAGCCGTTCCACGTCGGCCCCGCCGTTATCGGACATCTTCGCCAGGGACGAGGCGACGGCCGACACCGCGCCCTCAACCTCGGCCAGTGACTCGCCGTAGGCATCCCGGTAGAGCTTGCCCGATACCTCGCCCGCTTTCTTGGCGTCCTCCCCTGTCAGGCCGAGCTGCCCTGCGAGTTTGCGGCTGCCCTTGTCCGCCTCGATCGCGTCGACGAAACCCTTGGTCAGGGCAGCGCCTGCGCCCACCCCGGCGAGCTTGCCCGCGAGTTCCATGCCGGAATTGATCTTGGACATTTTCGAGCCGTATTTCTCGGCCGCGCCCTCGGCGTCTTTGTAGGCTTTCTCTGCTCCCTTGGCATCGCCGATAATGCGCACTGACAGGATCGCGGATTTACCGGCCATGCTTGCCCCTGCTCTCTGCTTGTTCTTCGAGGATTGAAATTGCCGTGAGTATGTTCTCGGGCGACTCGTCCGCCCAGGCCGAGGGCATCGTGTTTGTTGCCAGGGCCAGGGCGACGAGCAGGGAACTTACAGAGTCGGCGGGGTGTCTAAACCCAGGCCGAGTACCTCATCCTCGTGCTGCTCGTCCTCGTCGGCGGGGATGACCATCAGCGCCCCGGTGTTCGGGTCGGTGAACTCTTCCCAGGTCTGATCGATCAGGCCCGCCCGCTTGGCAGCGGACCAGCCGCGAAAGCTCTGCAGCTTCATCGTGTTTTCGGAGATCGTGCCGAGCCTCGGGTTGGCTTTGAGCATCTTCTCGAAAGCGAACGTATCGAACAGGTTCGGGGTGACGGTGATCTCGGAACCGTCGGCCTGCGTAATGGTGAGCTTGGGAATTGCCATGGTCTTAGATGCCTTTGACTAGTTGGATTGAATCATCGAGAGCCCGCTCGTAGACGGGCAGCCAGCGCCCCTCACTGGACCGGGCACCCTCGGAAATAAACAGGGCACCCCGGACCACTGAGCGGGTACGGCGGGGGTGGGTTTTGTTCGGCCAGTACCGCCTGCCCCAATGGATCGCGGCCGCGTACGGGGCGGCCTTGTTCCCGGCCCGGACGATGCCAGCGGTTTTCGTGCCAGCGCCCCGGATCGTTCGGGACAGGCGGCCGGTGACGCGGGGGGCGAGGTCGGCCGAGGCGCGGGCCGCGATGTTCGCGGCCGCCTTGTGCGAGTCTTTGAGATCCGCCAGGGAATGCCCGGCCGCCGTCAGCGTCTTGCGGAGCTGCTTGACGCCCTCAACCTTGATCCCCGCGTCTTGTGCCACGGTCTAGGCGATCAGGCCGAGGTTGTAATCCCCGACGATCGGGAACGTGAACTCGGACTCGTTGCGGGTCTTGACATCGCCGCCGATCCGCAGCCTGCGGACCTTGACAATGCCGGTGACCTGCAGCGCCCCGTCGTTGTTCGGAATGAATGTAAACGGCAGTTCCTCGCCCCGGTGTTCGTGGCTCCACAGGATCAGGGACTGCGCATCGTAGGACTGCAGGACGGTCCCGGTCAGCTCGGCCGTGTCGGTGTCGTCCCCGCCGATCTCCTCGCCGGACAGGACCGGGATCGAGTCCTCGGTATCGGTGGATGGTTCCACGCTGCAGGCCCTGAGCTGTGAGGCCCACTGCTCGGCGCTGCCGGTCGCGCCGATCGAGAGTGTGCCGGGGCCGAGCTTGTCTGATTTGACGGGCATTAGGTCGCCTCTACTTTCACGCTAAGGGGGATCTTGAACGCGGGCAGGATGCCCGAGCTTGTCTGTACGCCCTCGTCGAGCTGGATCTCGCCGTCGGGGGTTACTGCTTTGAGGGCCTGCTGCAGCAGGCCCTGCAGGGTTTCGATCGCCGCCATGTAGCCCAGATCCGGGGATATGAGATAGATGCTCAGATCCAGGCGGCCGCCGCCGTCGAGCGTTTCCTGCTCGATCGTGTCGGCCGCGATCCAGGCGCAGGGCGGGATCAGTTTGTCGGTGTCGGTGTCTGCGGTGAGGCCCGCGCCCTGCAGAGCGTCGGTGACGCTCTGCAGGGCCTCGGTGATCCTCACCCGATCTCGGGCGGTGAGAACCGCCCGATCCGCAGGAGCTGCTCGATCAGGACATCGGTAACACGCCGGAACGCCGAGTCGGGGATCTGCCCGCCCAGGCCGTTATCGGTGATGCCCGGTTTGTTCTGATCCCGGTACAGCCCGGCCGCGAGCCGGGCCGCGCCGAGGCGCTTGTCGTCCGGCCACTCGACGGGCAGCCCGGCCCCGTCTACCGGGTCCGTGTGGTACCGGCGTATGTAGGCGTTGGTCGCCTTGACGAGTGACTGCAGCCGCACGTCGTTCTCGGGGATGTTCGGCATCCCGAGTTCGAGCTTGACCGCTGCGGCCGTGGTGGGATCGGCCATGGTTAGACGGCCGGGGTAACGGTGCGCTTGACGATCGCTCGGGGGTCGTTCACGACGAGGCCGCCGTAACTGAAGAAACCGAGATCCACGCCGCCGCGTGCGATGTCCTGCGCCTGCAGCTTGATCGGGGTTTTCTCGTGAACGTCGGCCGCCCGCTTGTCGAAACCGACAACCTGCCCGAGGTCGAGCTGCCCGTCGGCCTCGATCCGCAGATCCGCGACGGTGGCCTCGGCGTTGGCCAGTGAGATCCCGGTCGCGTTGGCGAGCCAGAACGGAACCTCGGACTGCTTGAGGTTGCCGTAATCCTCGAACACGTCCTCGGCCAGGAAGATCTGCGAAACGGTCGCGCCTACCTGCCGCAGGTCGGTCGCGATCGAGGCGATCGCTGCCAGGGCCGTGGGGCTTGCGCCCTTGTCCGTGGCTGCTGTCAGGAGCTGCGTGGCGATGTCCTCGTTCGAGGCGATGTCATACTCGGCCGCCGCTGCGGTCCAGAACGAGATCAGGAAATCGGCGTTCCCCAGGTCGATGAAAATACGGTCGATGTCCCAGCCACCGGCCCAGCGCCCGGCCGTGCCAGTGATCGGCTTGGTTTTGGGCTTATTGCTCGGCACGTCGGTTTTGTTGCCCGAGTACTTGGCTACCTTCGGGCGCACGTCCCAGGCCCAGCCGCGCAGCTCCATCGAGGTCAGCGGCTTGACCGGGCCGAGGGCCTCGATCCAGGGGCGGCCGGTGTTCGCGGCCTGCCATACCTCGCCCATCCATCCCTCGCGCAGGCCCCAGCCCTCGCCGAGGTCGTCGGCGGGCAGCACGTCCTGCAGGGCGAGCCGGATCTGCGTCGGGTCCTGCGTCGCGACGGCGGCCGAGACTTTGCGGGCCACGCTCAGCAGCGACTGCGGGCGGGGCTTGGTGGTCACGCTGCCTGCCTGCGGGAAACCATCGGCCTGCAGGCGCTGCTCGGGGGCCGGTGCCTGCTGCCCCTCGGGGGCGGCCGGGGCGAGCGGTGCCTGCTGCTGCCCGCCGAGGGCCTGCTGCCCGAGCGGGGACTCGGGGGCGGCCTGCCCGCTGGCACCGGGGGCGGTGCCGAGGGTGGCGATCTGCGCGTCGGTGAGGCCCGCTGCCTTGAGTGCTGCGATCTGTTCGGGGGTCATTGTGGCTGCTTTCTTTCGGGCCGCAGACAGTGCTACGGACTCAACTTGTGCATCTTGGAAATCGGGAACGGCGACGAGCGATGTCTCGAACCATTCGGCCGCGTGAACGATGAGATTGAACTCGTCGTCGAACTCGTATTTGTTGGCGATAAAACCGACGCTGAAACCATCGCGCAGGCCCTGCTCGGCATCGTCGAGGGCCTTGTCGCCGTCCGCGCCGTCCGCGACTTTGTACGTCGCCTTGATCGACTCGGGGCCGGGGGTGTACTCGGTCATGTAGCCGACGGGCTGCCCGAGGTCGTGATCGCGGAGCAGCTTCACACGCTTGATCGGTTGGCGGGGGGTGAGGCTGCCGGGCATGAGCTTGACGCCCTGAGAGCTGCTGTGCTTGTTGAAAACAGTTACGGTCCCGGTGATCGTCCGGCCCGCGCGATCTACCGCGCACGCGCCCGAGATCGAGAGCTTGATCGGGTCCATTATTTTTTGCCCTCGGCTTTCTTGATGTCCTCGGTGGTCATGAGTTCCAGCTCTTTGGCGAGCTTGTAGTTTCCGTACCGGGTGGCGGTGTCCTCTCGGGTCAGTACGTCGGTGTCAAACCGGCGATAGCGGCCGTGAGCGCAGAGATCATCCATGCTCAGGCGGTCCTCAAACGCGGTCATGTAGGGGGCCAGGAAGTTATCGATCAGCGCCGCCTCGCGGCTTGCCTTGTTCGAGTAGCTCAGGGACGTGCCCTCGGCTGCGGCCGCCGCGATCTCGGGGTTCGAGGCTGCGCCCATATGCCGCAGCAGTTCCAGGGTGATCGCCTTGCGGCCGTCGATCATGAGCTGCTCGGCGGCCTGCCCGAGGCTCGTTACCTTGACCTGCTTCGAGCTGTACCCGACGCCGTGAACCTCGCGGGCCTTGATCCAGCGGTTGAGCAGAGCGTCGATCTCGTCCTTGTTCAGATCCTCGCCCTCGTTGTGGATATCCAGCGAGGGAACCGGGTTGTTCTCAGCTTTCGCGGCTGCCCGGTTGAGCCGGATCGCCCGCCTGATCGTGTCGGCCCCGCGCAGCAGCAGGCCCTCGTGAGGCCCGTCGATCCTGATCGAGTCTTTCGCGGGCACGTCCTCGCCGAACGCCTTGACCATCTGCCCGGCGTCGTTGGTTTCGGCCTGATCCTCGGGCACGAGCCGGAACCGTGAGGGCCTGCCCTCGTTGTCGCGGTCCATTACCTGCCAGAACGCCCGGCCGTGAAAGAACATGTTGTCGATCGTCCACAGGACAGTCTGTGAGCGGGTCCGCCCTGCCTCGGGCTGCACAAGGGAACGGGGCTGAGTCGGGACGGGCAGCCCGTTCGTGCCGTACTCGACGAGGGGGCAGCGGGAGATCCGGCCCACGAGGACATCGCGCCCGGCCGCTACCGTGGCGATCCCGATCGCCGCGTTCCGGCCGACAGCACCGGACACCCCGACGCCGTAGAGCATGTCGAACGTCACGGTTTCCAGGTGCGAGCCGTCGGACCAGGGCGAGAGCAGGACATTCTGCGCAGCGGACAGGCCCCGAGGCATGAAAGCTTGGGAAATACGTTCGAGTAGTTTCACGGTTGTAACTCTGCGGGCACCGTATAACGCACGAAAGCCAGAGACGCGAAAAGGCCCCGCCTGATCTTCCGGGGGGGGAAAGATCAGGCGGGGCCTTCGCTAGCTGCTCGGCTATGTACTCACGTACGGAGAGAGTTTAGCAGCTTCTTTCTTGAGGTTGTCCTGCAGCTCGCGCATCCTTGCCATGCCGTAGGCGAGTGTCGCCTGCTTTTCCCCGTCGTGCGCCGCCCGCTCGTGATCGGCTGCGGCCGCCCAGGCGGGCACCCTGCCCACCCTCACGGCCCGATATGACGGGCACTTGTCGCAAACGATCACCACTGATTCAGACGTGAAATCCAGTTTTATTGCCATGTTGAGCAGCTCCCCAGCTTTGTTGCTTTTTAGTGATAAGGCTCACCAATCGATCATTGGCTTGCCCAGTGATTCCTCTCGATGGTCATACGCCCACAGCCCGACGGCCGAGGCGATGATCGAGGGGATCGGCGCGGTGCTGTGTTCCCGAGAGAACGTCACACCGCCCGACATCTTGCGCAGCACCGCGTTAGCGACGGCGGCCGCGAGGCTGCGGCTGCCGTCCCAGCGGAGCGTCTTGTCGTCGCGTGCCCAGGTCAGCCACGCATCGCAAGCAGTGCCGTGATCCCGAGCGCCGACGGTGAAAACCTCGACGGGCTTGTGATCCTTGCTCGTGGGGTTCCGCAGCTCGTCGGTGACGCGCCGGGTCGCCCCGCCGTCGTCGGCCCCGATTACAGCCGGTTTCCACTCGCGGTCAATCATGCGGATAAACGGGACCACCCACGCCGTTCCCGGTGCCGCGTGAACAACGGCCGTGCAGGGCATCCCGGTATCGTCGCGCCAATTCGCCATGACAGCGGCGCAGGTGTTGTTCCAGCCGATCTCGTAACTGATCGCCACTTTCGAGCGCAGCGGCGCGTCCTCGGGGCCGATCGTGGCGAGCTGCCGGAAATCATCGGTACCGATCAGCGGGTCGGCCGCCTCGGTCAGCCGGTTCATGTAGGCACGCATCCACTCGCCGGGATTATCGAGGTAGTTGTGTGCCTCGATCGCCATTGATTCCTGCGTGATCGTGATCCCGTAGGCCGGGTGGAACGAGGCCCAGGTGTCCGGGTCGTACGGGTCCGCGCCCTCGGGCATTGACCACTCGAAATAGGCGATGCCCGGCTCCCCGGCCCGGCCCCGCTTGACAAGCTTGTTCATGAATACCGATTGCGCCGTGCCCATTGTGGACACGAGCCAGATCTGCCGGTTGTGGATCGTGATCTGCGCCGGGCCGATCGCGCCCATCAGCTCATTGCCGCGCAGCTCGTCATGCTTCCAGATCTCGTCGAGGGTGACGATCAGCGGGGTTTCGCCGTGCAGCGCCGAGGGGCCGGGCGCGAAAATGTTCAAGCTCGAACGGTTCGGCAGGGACATCGACTCGGAACCGGCCGCGTACCGCAGGGCGAACAGTTCCTCGATCGGTGACTCTTGAACGAGGGCCACGAGATCCGCGAACCGGGCGCGGGCATCCTTGCCCGTTTGGGCGGTGTAGAACCCTTTGCAGCCGTGGTTCATCATCAGCCGGGTCAGGTTCACCGGGCCGACGAGAGTCGTCTTTCCGGACTGCCGGGGCACGGTCACGAGAACGATCGGGTACTTGTAGCGGCCGTCGGGGTAGTACTCGGTGGCGATGTCGGCGACGTGCCGCTGCCAGGGCATCAGCGGTTTGCCGAGGGCCGCCGCAACATGAGCGATGTCTGCGCCCTCGGACGGCAGGGACAGATCCCGCTCGGGGCTGTAGGCGGGCCTCGGCATCGCCGGGGCGATCACGCTCACTAGTAGCCCTTAGTTGCCCGCAGCATCGCCCGGCCCCAGCTTGCCCAGCTCGTGACGAAACCCTCGGCCGAGACGGTGAGCCAGTGCGCCTCGGCAGGGTTGCAGTCGGTGTCCTCGCCGTCGCAGCGGAACACGAGGGCCTTTGAGGGCCGGGCTGCCTGCCCGCCCTCGGTCGTGAGTTGAAAACCGTTGTTCATGATGTCTCCTGTCGGCTCGGGAACGTTTCGAGGAACGCCTCGAACTTGCCCCGGTTGGCTACTTCCGGTTGCGGCAGGGCCGCCATTGTGTCGCGGTACGAGTCCATCAGGCCGGTAATCGCGGTGATCCGTACCCTCGGATCTCCCAGGGCTTTCTGCAGCATCCGGGCCTGATCGAGGGCGAGCTGGCAGATCGCCAGATGCCGCGCCTCGATCAGTTGCTGCTTGTTCAGATCCTCGATCGAGAGCTGAGTCGCCCTAACGATATCGGTATCCTGCCCGGTGCCGAGGGGTTGCACTTCGAGGCCGGGCAGTTCGGTTTGGATCTCTAACAACTCGGCCGCCTTTCGGTGCGATCCCGGCAAAACCGGTTTTTTTTCTGAGCGATTCGGGGGAAATGGAAGGGTAGGCGCGGGGTGTCCAGAGCTACCCGATTCTAAAAAACTGCTGTTGATCCTCGACGATCGCGGCCGGGCCTTCGAGTATCCGCGTGCCCTTGCTGCTGTTGCACGGACCGTGAGCGGGCCGCAGGTTGTCGAGGTCGAACATCAGCTCGGGATACTGGGACTTGGGCAGGACGTGATCGGCGGTGGTCGCGCCGGGCAGGTGACAGATCCAGCATTTGTCGCCATATGCTTCGAGTGTAAGCCTTGTGAACTCTTGGGCTTTACGCCCTCCCCAGCTCGGGGCACTCATGCCGCGATGGGTTTGCTGCAGAGTGCGCAGTCGCCGATCGTGAGCCGGATCGGTTCGGGGCAGCAGCAGTGAGTGATCCCGAGGCGTACGCCCTGCAGCGTGAGATCCCCGCTGATCGGCATCGGCCAGCCCATCCGCTCATAGGCGACTGCCTCGCGTACCCGTTCGTCGGTAGCGGGTACGGCGTGCCGTTCCCAGTCCTCGTACGTCATGCCCCAGTTAGAGTGAGCCACGGTATTCCCCCCATTGTTTGTTGACTGCCTGCTGCCAGGCGTGGTGTTGGTGTTTCGGGCAGGGTGCCATGTTGTTGCACCCCTCGGCCGAGCAAGCCTGAAACTCAAACCCTTGGATCTTAACAGGCTTGTTCGGTGCATCCTCCAGCGGTGCATCGAACGTTTCGGCGGGTCGGCGGTTGAACTTGCGTATTGTCTCCTGCTGTGCTGCATAGGCCCCTGCGGTGCTGCGGGAGCCTGCAGCCTCGGCCTCGGCGATCGTGATCTCGTTCTCGTCGAACAGGGCCTGCAGGTGTTCCGGCTCGATCATCGATGCTCCCTGCACTTGATGTAGTCCTGCCCAGGGTAGGACCGCCTGCCGACAACGCTGCAGCCCTCGGCGTGCTTCCAGCAGTTGAGCATCGGATTATCGTTGCCCGAGGATCTGCAGGGGATGCAATACCGGCCGCGCAGCTCGCGGACTTTTCCACAGGCGAAACACTTGCCCTCGTTCTCTGGTGAGGTACTTGTGAAACTGGATTCATCAGAGTTACTAGGGTGGTTTATGGATGGTTTGGGTGTCCGCTGGGACAGGGGGGGGGTGTCCGCTGGGACACCCCCCCCGGTGTCCGCCAGGACAGGGGGTGTCCGCTGGGACACCCGGTGCTGTGCGGAACGGTCACAGTCGGCCGGGCACTTGACGAGGATCTCGTAACGGTT
>Ga0308161_1003142_pt1 | contig 16362 bp, 14 predicted proteins | sample PhyFR2_FD_201034 | JGI IMG/M metagenome (GOLD analysis project Ga0308161, IMG submission 201034) | Phyllosphere microbial communities from UC Gill Tract Community Farm, Albany, California, United States - DLSLF.R2 | ecosystem: Host-associated > Plants > Phyllosphere > Unclassified | place: USA...
AGCGACACTGGGTGTTTACCTCAACGCACTGTCCGGCAAGGGCGTGCACGTTGTGACGGTGAACGACTACCTGGCTCGCCGGGACGCCAACTGGATGCGCCCACTGTATGAATACCTCGGCCTGACCGTCGGTGTAGTCACGCCGTTCCAGCCGCCGGAAGAGAAGCGCGCTGCCTACGCGTGTGACATTACCTACGGCACCAACAACGAATTCGGTTTCGACTACCTGCGCGACAACATGGCGTTCAGCATGGATGAAAAATTCCAGCGCGAACTCAACTTTGCCGTGATCGACGAAGTCGACCACTTCACCATCGACGAGAAGACCCGTCAGGTCGAACTCAACGAGGCGGGTCACCAGTTCGTCGAAGACATGCTGACCCAGATCGGCCTGCTGGCAGAGGGCGAAAGCCTGTACTCGGCGCATAACCTGGGCCTGCTGACCCACGTGTACGCCGGCCTGCGCGCCCACAAGCTGTTCCATCGCAACGTTGAATACATCGTGCAGGATGGCCAGGTGGTACTGGTCGACGAACACACCGGTCGTACCATGCCGGGTCGTCGTCTGTCCGAAGGCCTGCACCAGGCTATTGAAGCCAAGGAAGTGCTCAACATCCAGGCTGAAAGCCAGACGTTGGCCTCTACCACCTTCCAGAACTACTTCCGTCTGTACAACAAACTGTCCGGCATGACCGGTACAGCGGACACCGAAGCGTTCGAGTTCCACCAGATCTACAGCCTGGCCGTGATGGTGATTCCACCGAACAAGCCGCTGGCGCGTAAAGACTTCAACGACCTGGTGTTCCTGACCGCCGAAGAGAAGTACGCGGCCATCATCAACGACATCAAGGACGGCCTGGCCCAGGGCCGCCCGATCCTGGTGGGTACCGCAACCATCGAGACTTCCGAGCACGTGTCCAACCTGCTCAACAAGGAAGGCATCGAGCACAAGGTCCTCAACGCCAAGTTCCACGAAAAAGAAGCAGAGATCATTGCCCAGGCCGGTCGCCCAGGCGCACTGACCATCGCCACCAACATGGCCGGTCGTGGTACCGACATCCTGTTGGGCGGTAACTGGGAAGTGGAAGTGGCGTCCCTGGACAACCCGACCCCTGAGCAGATCGCCCAGATCAAGGCTGACTGGCAGAAGCGCCACCAGGCCGTGCTGGAATCCGGTGGCCTGCAGGTGATTGCGTCCGAGCGTCACGAATCGCGTCGTATCGACAACCAGCTGCGTGGTCGTGCCGGCCGTCAGGGTGACGCCGGTTCCAGCCGCTTCTACCTGTCCCTGGAAGACAGCCTGATGCGCATCTTCGCCTCGGATCGGGTGAAGAACTTCATGAAAGCCCTGGGCATGCAGTCCGGTGAAGCGATCGAGCACCGCATGGTGACCAACGCCATCGAAAAGGCCCAGCGCAAGGTTGAAGGCCGTAACTTCGACATTCGTAAGCAACTGCTTGAGTTCGATGACGTCAACAACGAACAGCGTAAAGTGATCTATCACATGCGTAACACGTTGCTGGCCGCCGACAACATTGGCGAGACCATCGCCGATTTCCGCCAAGACGTGCTCAACGCCACTGTCAGCGCACACATTCCGCCACAATCCCTGCCAGAGCAGTGGGACGTTGCCGGTCTGGAAGCCGCGTTGAAGAGCGACTTCGGTGTCGACCTGCCGGTCCAGCAATGGCTCGACGAAGACGATCACCTGTACGAAGAGACGCTGCGCGAGAAGCTGATGACCGAGCTGCTGGCCGCGTACAACGAGAAAGAAGAGCAAGCGAGTGCCGAAGCGCTGCGCACCTTCGAGAAACAAATCGTGCTGCGCGTGCTGGACGACCTGTGGAAAGACCACTTGTCGACCATGGACCACCTGCGTCACGGCATCCACCTGCGTGGCTACGCCCAGAAGAACCCGAAGCAGGAGATCAAGCGCGATTCGATTCGCGTGCTGTCCCACGTTCAGGTGCGTCGCGAAGACCCGATCGAGGAAGAAGCCCGCCTGCGTCAGGAAGCCGAAGCACTGGCGGCGCGCATGCAGTTCCAGCATGACGAAGCGCCGGGTCTGGAAGCACCTGAAGTGTTGGGCGAAGAGGTCGATGTGGCCTTGGCTCAGGCACCGGTTCGCAATGATCAGAAGCTGGGCCGCAACGAACTGTGCTACTGCGGTTCGGGCAAGAAATTCAAACACTGCCACGGCCAGATCGAATAAGATTTTCGCCTGACGCTGCAATACCCCGCGCCGCGACCGGCCTCTGCCGTCGCGGCGTTTTGCCATTAATTTCACCGTCGATTACGACGGCACAAACATCATCTATTTTTTAAGGAGCGCGTTCATGGCTGTTGGTCTTGGTCCTTTGCCCACATTGCACCCGGTTGCCGGTTTCGAGCTCGGTATCGCGTCGGCCGGCATCAAGCGCCCGGGGCGCAAGGATGTGGTGGTGATGCGCTGTGCCGAAGGTTCGACCGTCGCCGGTGTGTTCACCCTCAACGCCTTCTGCGCCGCTCCGGTGATCCTGGCCAAGCAGCGTGTTGCCGGCACCATCCGTTACCTGCTGACCAACACCGGCAATGCCAACGCAGGCACCGGTGAGCCTGGTTTGGTTGCAGCAGCGCGCACCTGCGCCAAGCTGGCCGAGTTGACCGGCGTGGATGCCAGCCAAGTGCTGCCGTACTCCACCGGCGTCATCGGCGAGCCGCTGCCGGTCGAGAAAATCGAAGGCGCCTTGCAAGCCGCGCTGGACGACCTGTCTGTGGATAACTGGGCGGCGGCCGCCACTGGCATCATGACCACCGATACCCTGCCAAAAGGCGCTAGCCGTCAGTTCGTGCACGACGGCGTGACTGTTACCGTCACGGGTATCAGCAAGGGCGCGGGCATGATCCGCCCGAACATGGCCACCATGCTCGGGTATATCGCCACCGACGCCAAAGTCTCTCGCGACGTGCTGCACAGCCTGATCCTGGACGGCGCCAACAAGTCGTTCAACCGCATCACCATCGATGGCGATACCTCGACCAACGACTGCTGCATGCTGATCGCCACCGGCCAGGCCAACCTGCCGCAAATCACCGAGGCCAGCGGCCCGTTGTTCGCAGCGTTGAAGCAGGCGGTGTTTGAAGTCTGCATGGACGTGGCCCAGGCCATCGTGCGTGACGGCGAAGGCGCCACCAAGTTCGTGACGGTTGAAGTCAACGGCGGCGGCAATCACCAGGAATGCCTGGATGTCGGCTACACCGTGGCCCACTCGCCGCTGATCAAGACTGCACTGTTCGCCTCCGATCCTAACTGGGGTCGCATCCTCGCCGCCGTCGGCCGTGCCGGTGTGCCGGACCTGGACGTGAGCAAGATCGACGTGTTCCTCGGCGACGTGTGCATCGCCAGCCGTGGCGCCCGTGCCGAGAGCTACACCGAGGCCCAGGGTTCGGCGGTGATGCAGCAGGAAGAAATCACCATCCGCATTGAGTTGGGTCGCGGCGACTGCAGCGAAACCATCTGGACCACCGACCTGTCCCACGAGTACGTGAAGATCAACGCGGAATACCGTACCTGAGCCTGGAGGATAAGCGCGGTGAAACGAGTGCATGTAGCAGCAGCGGTGATCCGCGGTGTCGATGGCAGGATCCTGCTGGCGCGCCGCGCCGATACCCAGCATCAGGGTGGCCTCTGGGAGTTTCCCGGCGGCAAGGTTGAGGCCGAGGAGTCAGTCGCCGCGGCCTTGTCCCGTGAGTTGCAGGAGGAACTGGGCATCCAGGTCACCACGGCACGGCCGTTGATCAAGGTGCAGCATGACTACCCGGACAAACAGGTGTTGCTGGATGTCTGGGAAGTCTCGGCCTTTACCGGCGAGCCCCACGGTGCCGAAGGGCAGCCTTTGGAATGGGTGGCGCCTCGGGATCTGATCAACTACGAGTTCCCGGCCGCTAACGCTCCAATCGTTGCCGCCGCGCGCTTGCCCGCCGATTACCTGATTACCCCCGGCGAGCTGGAAACCCCGACGTTGTTGCGCGGGATTCAGAAGGCTATCGCGGGTGGCATCAAGCTGGTCCAACTGCGTGCGCCCAACGGTTACGACCCTAAATACCGCGACTTGGCGGTGGATGCGGTGGGGCTGTGTGCGGGCAAGGCACAGTTGATGCTCAAGGGGCCGTTTGAATGGCTGGGGGATTTTCCTGCCGCCGGTTGGCACATGACCTCGGCCCAATTGCGCAAATACGCGAGCAAGGGCCGGCCGTTGCCGAAATACCGTTGGTTGGCGGCGTCCTGCCACAACGCTGAAGAACTGGCGTTGGCAGAAATGATGGACGTGGATTTTGTCACGCTGTCACCGGTGCAGCCGACCCAGAGCCATCCAGATGCGCAGCCCTTGGGTTGGGAGCAGGCGGCGCAGTTGATCCGTGGGTTCAGCAAGCCGGTGTTTCTGTTGGGCGGGGTGGGACCTGCTGAGCGGGAACAGGCTTGGGAGGCCGGGGCTCAAGGTGTTGCGGGAATTCGGGCGTTCTGGCCTGAGGGTTGATGTTGTCCTGACTGGCCTCATCGGGGGCAAGCCCCCTCCCACCTTTGATGTGTGAATGCATTCAGTGTGGGAGGGGGCTTGCCCCCGATAGGGCCCTGAAGGTCACCCAAAAAACATCAGTGTGGCTTGGCGGCAGCTTGCCACAGCACTTCAGCCACGCCTTGGCGCCGGGCAATCACCCGCGCCGCCACAAACAGCAAGTCCGACAGCCGATTGATATACGCCAGCCCGACCCCCTCCAACGGCTCCACTGCATTGAGGTGCTGACAGCGCCGTTCTGCACTGCGCGCCAGGCTGCGACATACATGCGCCTGGGCAATCAGCGCCGAGCCACCGGGCAGGATGAAGTTCTCCAGCGGCCCGACCTCTTCATTCCAGCGATCAATCGCGGCCTCCAGCCGATCCACTTCCGCTGCGTTCAACGCCTTGTACACCGGCATCGCCAGCTCACCGCCAAGGTCGAACAGCCGATGCTGGCAGGGCGTCAGGACCTCGATCACATCTTTCAGTTCTGGATGCTTGCCGCTCTGTTCTTCCAGCCCGGCCAGCAGCAATCCCAGTTGGCTGTTCAACGTATCGACTTCGCCGATGGCCTCCACTCGCGGGTGGTCCTTGGGCACCCGGCGACCGTCGCCGAGGCCGGTTTCGCCCTTGTCTCCGGTGCGGGTGTAAATCTTCGACAGGCGAAAGCCCATGGTCAGTGCTCCAGTTGGGTCAGTTCGTAGGGCGGCAGTTGGCTGCCGGCCAAGGGTAAGCGCAGGGTAAAGCAGGTGCCTTGGCCGAGGGTGGAGTGCACCTCCATCTGGCCTTTGTGGTTGTTGGTGATGATGAAGTACGACACTGACAGCCCAAGCCCGGTGCCCTGGCCGATTTCCTTGGTGGTGAAGAACGGTTCGAAGGTGCGTTTGCGCACGTTTTCACTCATGCCGATGCCGTTGTCTTCCACCTGGATCTCTGCCCATGGCGGGTTGAGACGTGTGCGCAGGATGATGCGCCCCGGTTCACGATCGTCTTCACGCAAGTGAATGGCCTGGGCGGCGTTTTTCAGCAGGTTGAGCAGCACTTGTTCCAGTTCGTTGGCGGTGCCCGGTACCGGGCCCAGCTGCGGGTCGAACTGGCGGGTGATCGCCTGACCCTTGAAGTCGAAGCCGATGGCCAGGTCGAAGTCGTTACCGGCAATTTCCACGGCCTGGTCGATCAGCGCTGGCAGGTCGCAAGGCGCCATCTGCCGGTTGCTGCGGCGGCTGAAGCTGAGCATATGGGTGACGATCTTGGCCGCCCGCGCTCCAGCCTGCTGGATGCCGTCGAGCAGTTGTGGCACCTCACGGCCTTCAAGGTAGCGGTTGACGATTTCCAGCTCGATACCCGCCTGCTCGGCGTATTCCAGGTTCTTGGGCAGGTCGGACGACAACCGGCGTCGGATGTTCTGCACGTTGTGCAGGATCGCCCCCAGCGGGTTGTTGATCTCGTGGGCCATGCCGGCGGCAAGCCCGCCGACCGAGAGCATTTTTTCCGACTGCACCATCATTTCTTCCAGGGACAGGCGCTGGGTGATGTCGTCGATGCGGATCACCACGCCGCGCCCGGCGCCACCCATCAGTGGGTAGAAGGTCAGGGCGTAATGCTTGGGTTCGTCGTCCTTGATCCAAGTGACGCGCTCAATGCGCTCGACCGTGTGTTGCTCGACCGTGGCCTTGATCTGAGGCAGGTAGGGTTTGAGCGGTTGGAACGCGAGGTAGATCGGCTGATTCAAGGCCTCGTCCAGACGTGTACCGGAAAGCGCGCTGGCTTCCTGGTTCCACTGGGTGACGTAGAGCTGCTCGTCCAGGGCGATCAGTGCCGAGGGCATCGAGTCGATGATGCTGTTCAGGTAATTCTGAAAGCCGGTGAGTTTTTTCTCGATCTTGCTGCGAACCTGGACTTCCAGCTCCAGTTTCCGGTTGGTGTGGCGTGTCTCTTCGGCCAGGCCTTGGGCTTGGTCGTAAGCCGCCTGAGAGTCGTCCCGTGCGCGCTTGAGTTGTTGTTCGCGGGCTTCGATGCGCGACAACATGGTGTTGAAGGCTTCGGCCAGGCTGCCGATTTCATCGTGGTTGCCACGGCCGGCGCGCAGGGCGTAGTTCTCTTCGCGGGTGACCTGGCGGGACAGTTCTTCCAGTTCGTGGATCGGTCGGGTGATCAGGCGTTTAATCTGCCGGGCGATGATCAGCCACAGCAACACACTGAAAATCAGGATCCCCAGGCTCGCCGTCAGCGTTCCGGTGTAGAAGGCCACCGGCAGCTCACTGCTGGCCACCAGCAGCAAGTGCCCGGAAGGCTGGCCAGCGCGGGGCAGGGTGATGACCTGGTTGCTGCGAAACTCAGTCACGCGCCACGCCTCGATATGCCGATAGTTGTCCGGCAGGTGCAGGCGGTCACCGTGTTGCATCTGTGCCAGGCGGTTGCCTTCGCCGTCATACAGCGCGGCGGCGCGCAATGGCGAATAGCTGGTCAGCTCACTGAGCAAAGCATCGGCGTTGGCAGGGGATTCGAGGGCTTCGGCGGCAAGGGCGGGGTTGGAGACCAGGCGACCGATGGCCTGCAGAGCCTGGGGCGCCATGCTTTCCTGGGAGATCCAGTAGGCGGCGCTGATAAAGGTCAGATTGGCCACCAGCAATACGGTGGTCAACAACACCAGCAGGGCGGCCAGCAGTTTCTGCCCTACCGGTAGATTTTCGAGGCGCTGGCGCAGCGGCATCAGGGTTGTCCCAGGTGATAGACAGGCGGGCAGGGTAGCGCGTGGCTCAGTCGCGGGGCAATCCGCGTGCAACTAACTGATCGATCAAGCGCACCTGCAACTGCTGCAAATGCGGCAGGTTCAATTGGTGGCGCTTGGCTACCTGGCAAGCATAGCCCAACAGGTAGCTGATTTCGGTGCGGCGGCCGTTGGCGACGTCCTGGTACATGGAGGAATAGTTGGCGGCGGTGGCGTGGATCACTCGTTCCACTTCGTGTTGCAGGTCCAGCGCGGCGGCCGGTTGGCCGCAACATTCCAGCAGCTCGCTGAGTTCAGCGCACAGGGTTGCCACTTCGCAGTGGTGGGTTTGCAGTTCGCCGTTGCGGCAGTGGTACAGCACGGTCAACGGATTGATCGCGCAGTTGAGCGCCAGTTTGCGCCATAGCCGCGTAAGAATGTCGGCGCTCCACTCGTGGGGGATGCCGGCGGCGTGCAGGTCGTCCAGCCACAGCGGTGGGGTAGGGTGACCCGCATCTCCCAGCCAGGTGTAGCCGTGGCCGGCAAATACCACGCGCCAATCGCCATCACGAAATGCGCCTTCGGTACTGGAGGCGAAGAGGCAGCGGGCCTGGGGCACCTGCGCGGCCACTGCGTCCTGGCTGCCGAGGCCGTTTTGCAACAGGATCAGTTCCGCGTCTGGCGCCAGCCGGTGTTGCAGCTGTGCGACGGCGCTCTGGGCGTCGTAGGCTTTACACGCCACCAGCAGGCGATGAATCGGCTCCGGGCTGTTGGGTGTTTCGCCCGTCACCGGGTAGGTCTGTTCCACACCATGCTCGACCAAGGTCAGCCCTGTGCTCGACTGATAGCTGGTCAGGCGCGCCTCATCACGCAGGATCAACCTCACAGGTACGCCGGCGCGAGCCAGGCGCGTGGCCCAGAGTGTGCCCAGGCTGCCGGCGCCGAGAATATGCCAGGTGGTCGACATCAGTTTGTGCTCCGTAGGGTCGCCTGCGGTGAACGGGGCGAAAGAACCGCTATAATGCCCCGGCATTTTAGCTCGGGCGCGCTCCATCTCTACTGAACCCGCCCCTTATATTGGAGAAATCACATGCCTTCGTTCGACGTGGTATCTGAGCTGGTCAAGCGCAAGATCGACGCGCAGTGCCTTGAAATCAAGGACGCCTACGCCTCCGGCAAACTGATGAAGCAGGAAGCCGTGCTCAAGGAAGGCATCGACAAGGAGCTGGCGAAGAAGATCGTCGCTCATGTCAAGGACGCCAAGCTCAAAGTCCAGGCCGCCATCCAGGGCGAGCAGGTTCGTATCACCGGCAAGAAACGTGACGACCTGCAAGAGGCCATCGCGGCCCTGCGCGCCAAGACCTTCGACATGCCGCTGCAGTTCAATAACTTCCGCGACTGATGGCACCTTGGGGAACCCGTGGGCGATTTTGACGTCCCACGCCCCATAACCAGTGCCTACACTTGAGCCCTACGGGGCTCATTTGCGTTTTCAGGCAGTCAATAAAGCCGCACATCCGCCAAACAGGAGAAGCTACATGGATTTAAACGCTGAAATGGATCACTTGATCAAGACCTCACAGTCATGGATCCCGATGATCATGGAATACGGCAGCCGGGTATTGCTGGCAGTGATCACCCTGGCCATAGGCTGGTGGCTGATCAACGTATTGACCCACCGTGTGGGGCGTTTGCTGGCCCTGCGTAATGCCGACCTGGCACTGCAACACTTCATCACCAGCCTGGCGAACATTGCGCTGAAGGTCATGTTGATTGTCAGTGTGGCCTCGATGATCGGCGTGGCGACCACCTCGTTCGTGGCGGCCATTGGTGCCGCAACCCTGGCTATCGGCCTGGCCTTGCAAGGCAGCCTGGCGAACTTTGCCGGTGGCGTGCTGATCCTGTTGTTTCGCCCGTTTCGCATTGGTGACTGGATCGAAGCCCAAGGCACATCGGGCACCGTCGACAGCATCCAGATTTTCCATACGGTGCTGCGCACCGGCGACAACAAGACCGTGATCGTGCCTAACGGCATCCTGTCCAACGGCATCATCACCAACACCAACCGTCAGCCGACCCGCAAGGTGGTGTTTGACGTGGGTGTGGATTACGAGGCTGATTTGCAGAAAGCCCGCGAAGTGCTGCTGGAGCTGGCAAAAGATCCACGCGTGCTGACCGATCCGGCTGCAGTGGCGGTGGTTTCGACCTTGGGCGATAGCTCAATCACGGTTTCCCTGCGCTGCTGGACTAATACGCCGGATTATTGGGATGTAGTGTTCATGTTCAATGAACTGGCACGTGATCGCTTGAAGGCCGCCGGGATTGATATTCCGTTTCCGCAACGGGTGATTCGCGTGGTTCAGGAAGCCGCTGTGTAATCAGTCGCATTGTTAACTTGGCCACTCGGTCAGTTATAGCGGTTAAAAACAAGGGGCTTGAGGCCCCTTGTTTGTTGTCAGTTTCTATTGGGTAACTATCAAGTCCTAATTGTGTTGAGTGGCATAATTAGCGAAAGCGACTTGCTTAGTTAGCTTGCTATGTAAGTGCTCGATCCTATCAATACACTTTTTATTGGGCATAAAAAAACCGGCGACCTGATCAGGGCGCCGGTTTTTTATTAGCGTTACGCGTTAGCGCAATCAACTGACCACTGAAATTACAAAATGCTCAGTGGGTATTCCACGATCACACGAGTGTCGATCAGGTTGTCGTAGTTGGTCGCACGGTAGTCGCTGTTGGTGCCGCTGTAGATCGCGTTACGTACGCGGAAGGACAGGCCTTTGGCCGGGCCTTCTTGCAGCACGTACTTGGCTTCCACGTCCCACTCGTGCTCTTTGCCATCGCTGGAATCAGCAACGGTAACGTTGCTACCGCGAGTGTAGCGGGTCATGAAGCTCAGGCCTGGCACGCCGAAGGAGGCCATGTTCAGGTCGTAGCGAGCTTGCCAGGACTTCTCGTCTTCGCCAACGAAGTCGGAGATCTGCACGGAGTTGGCCAGGTAAATGGTACCGCCACCGTCGACGCCGTAGTTGTAGCCGGTTTTACCCGAGGACTGCTGGTAAGCCAGGGTGAACTTGTGGGCGTCGATGCTATAGGCAGCTGCCAGGCTCCAGACGCGGTTGTCCAGTTCGCCGGCCAGTTTCTTGCCGTCGTCATTGCTGCGGTAGCCGTTGAAGTCGAAACTCAACGATTGCTTGTCGCTCAGCGGCAGGGTGTAGAAGACGTTGACGTACTGCTTCTTCCAGTAGTCTTCAACATCGGACGCGTGGAACGCGAAAATGAAGTTCTCAAGACCCGAGTAGGTGAAGCCCGCGATGTTTGCTGCGGTCAGACCTGGGTTTTGCTTGCCGGTAACACGGCTGCGACCGTTGATGGTGTCGCGGCCCATGCCGGTTTGCGCGCTCAATGCGCTGAAGCGGCCGGCGGTCAATTCCAGACCTTTGATCTCGTTGCTGGTGATCAAGGTGCCGGTGGCGACTTCAGGCAGCAGACGGCCGTCATCGGTGGTGAAAACCGGGCTGGAAACGAATTGGTTGCCATATTTCAGTACGGTGTCGGAGATGCGCAGTTTCGCCGCACCAGCCACTTTGGACTGGGTGGTTTCTGGCTCGCCGGCGCCATTGGTTGCGAACAGGCCGTTACCGGCGCGGTCCGAAGTACCGTCGAGTCTGAAGCTGCCCATTGCCATGGCATCGATGCCGAAGCCTACGGTGCCTTGGGTGAAGCCGGATTGGTAAGTGACCAGCTCGCTGATGCCGGTGTCCTGGCGGTAGCCGCTGACTTTGTCGTCGGTACCGGTGGTGTAGGTACCGTTACCACGACGTACGTTGCCCACGCCGTCCTTGTAGTCACGGTTCATGTACATTGCACGGGTTTTCGCGGTCAGGGTGCTATCTTCGATAAAACCCTTTGCGTCGTCCTGGGAGGACGCGATTGCGAACTGCGAGGTGCCTGCAGAAACAGCCAGGGCGATCATGCTCCACTTCATCACGCGCATCGTGATTTGCTCCTTTGGTTTTCGGAAGAGTACTGCCGTCCCACCTGTATTTTTATCTGGGCGGCTCTTTCTTTTTTGTGTCGGCGCAAAGTTATATCACGCAGACTCTATTGACGATACTTACCAAACTTTCCTTTCAGCTTCTTTACGAGGCTGTCGTAAATTGCTAGCTCCATGTCGCAAATTCACAGTCCTCAGTGCAACGGGACTGACAACTTCAATGCTGTTTTCAGACGTCTAGCGAAGTTTGAAATCTTCCTTGGATGCATTGAAACGCTGCGGTGCTTCTATCGCGAAACACCTGCTTCCAAACCGGTGTCGTTGCCGACGATGTGAGTGTGAATGCAACAAGCGCGCCCAAACCGGTAACTGAATGTCATTTTTTCGTGAAAACCGTAACTGGCGCGTAAAAACCTCATAAGCACGGGCTTTTTACGCCGTTTTGTTTGGGCTTGACGTGCATGTGTTACGTCCCTTCAGTGGTACTGAAAAGCTGTGCGAGGAAAAAACGTTACCGGTCCACCCTACAAGTGGGTAGTCCGCGGATCCCTTTGATGCACAAGTGGGTCATTTTGGTGCGCCCTTGTGAGGCCCGGATTAGCCTAGCTCAAATATTCGCCTGCCTCTAAAGGGTGCAGGTTTTTATCGGTTTGCGTTACGTTGCCGCCATTCGCCGTGAAGCCGGGTGCGTTCAACGGTATGCTGGTGCCCTGAACCTGACCTGCCGAACGGAGTGCCCGTGGTGTTCGCCTTAGATCAACGCCTGCAACAAGACACACTGGTCATCGGGGACTTCCCGCTGTGCCGCCTGCTGCTGTCCAATGACGCTAACTACCCCTGGTTCATCCTGGTGCCGCGTATCAACGGTATCAGCGAAGTGTTTCAACTGGATGTCGCCAATCAACACACGCTGTGGCAAGAGACCACGGCCCTGGCGCAGTGGCTGAATGAGGGGTTTAGCGCTGACAAGATGAACATTGGTGCACTGGGCAACGTGGTCAGCCAGTTACACGTGCATGTGATCGTCCGCACACGTGACGATGCCGCCTGGCCCGCCCCCGTGTGGGGCAAACATCCGGCCCGACCGTACACGCAAGAACAAGTGGCGGCCGTTCGTGCACGTCTGCGTGAATGGCTGCCTGCCGACTTTATCTTTACCCAGGGCTGAACCATGGATCTGCAAGACCGCGTCACCGACCTGGAAAGCCGCCTGGCCTTTCAGGACGACACCATCGAGACCCTCAATGACATTCTGGTCACCCAGCAGCGGGCCGTCGAACGCCTGCAGTTGCAGATGACGGCGCTGCTCAAGCGCCAGGAAGAAATGGGCGGGCAATTCGAGTCTTCCGAAGAAGAGGCGCCGCCGCCTCACTATTGATCCGCAGGCCAAAAAAAACCGCGACCCAGCCAGGCTGGATCGCGGTTTTTTGTTGCTGCAACCGCTGGAATCAGCGACGCGGCAATGCTGCAATCACGTCTTCGGCTTGCAGGCCTTTGTCGCGATTCATCACGGAGAACTCCACGCGCTGGCCTTCAACCAGAACACGATGGCCTTCGCCGCGAATGGCCCGGAAGTGGACGAAGATATCGTCGCCCGAATCACGGGAAATAAAGCCGAAGCCTTTGGACGTGTTGAACCACTTGACGGTACCGGTATCCCGATTGGTCATGTCGTAGTTTTGCGACGCGGCCGCTGGGGACGAACGGTAGAAGCTGATGGCCAGGTGAAGAGCGATGGCGACCACAGCAATCACCAGGCTGAGCAGGATGGCCGGATGGCCGCCGACTTCAGGCATAGGTGCCAGGAGGGTGAGGGTTTGTACGACAACGGTCAGTACCAGCAACGCGCTGACCAGATTTTGCAGTTGATGACGCGTGCCTTTGTTCCAGTAAGGGATTACTGGGGCGAGCGTGAGGTTAAGAAGGCCGAACAAGGCCAGGTACAAAGCATCATGTTGTTGCAGGTAGGGCAGGCTTTCAGGCTGCAGGCTCGGGATAAAGGACAGCAGCAACGCTGCAACGCCCGTTAGCAGGTGGACGATTTTCAACATTTTGATTAACTCACGTTAAGACGGATCGCAAGGAAGAGCTGACTGGCACGGTTCGCTTCTGAACTATGGGAGGCGTTGGGCACGTGCACGGGTATCAGCCTATGCCGCTTGCCGTGGGAAAAAACGGCGGCGACACGCTGCCTATTTAACAGCAAAGGCTGTGCCTACTCAAATCCAGCATTTGCAGGGTGTTTAGGGAGCAGGGCATTTCTGCGCCAAACGTTGGTCCTAGACGGGTGCGCGTATTTTTAAAGGGGCGGCGGTGAACATTCCGGCCTTGCTCAAAGACGTGCCCGCCGCGCGGGAGGGCGTGAAGCGCAGGACCATTTGCCGCACCTTGTCCTCGGCGGGCTGCGCGTCAGCAGCACTCTTGCTACAGTGGTCCTGCACCTGATCAATGAATGCTAGTCAATTGAAGGGGATAAACATGGCAATCGATATCGGTATCAGCGAAGAAGATCGTAAATCCATCGTCGATGGGCTTTCACGCCTGCTTTCCGATACCTATGTACTGTACCTGAAGACCCACAACTTCCATTGGAACGTCACGGGCCCCATGTTTCGGACGCTGCACTTGATGTTCGAAGAGCAGTACAACGAACTGGCGCTGGCGGTGGACTCCATTGCCGAGCGTATCCGTGCCCTGGGTTTTCCGGCGCCGGGTGCCTATTCGATCTATGCCCGTCTGTCTTCCATCAAGGAAGAGGAGGGCGTTCCCAGCGCAGAAGAGATGATCAAGCAGTTGGTGGCGGGCCAGGAAGCGGTCACCCGCACCGCACGCGGTATTTTCCCGTTGCTCGACAAAGTCAGCGACGAGCCGACGGCGGACCTGTTGACCCAGCGCATGCAGGTTCACGAAAAAACTGCCTGGATGCTGCGCTCGCTGCTCGAAAACCAGTAAACCTCGAACCGGAGTGGCGCCGATCGGGCGCCACTTGCTGGTTTCCACGCATTTCCTGGCGTTGTCCTACGCTTATCAACGTCCCGTCTTCTGGCTGCCTGTCTCGTCCTGCTGTTTTATAGGGCCACTGCCCCATGGGAGACCCCGTGGGCTGCTGTTTGGCAATGGAGTGTCAGGTGTATGTCACGTGGAGTGGATACTGGAGTGATGGAAACCGGTGGTTTTCATAAGATAAACGTCGACCCTTTCGCCAAGGGGTTCGATATGGGGCTGGCCAAGCCATTGTCCCGATCGGTGCGTCTCAATGGGTTTTCCACTTGTCTGCGGCTTGAGCAGATCTATTGGAATATCCTCACGGAAATAGCCAGGATCAACGCCTGCTCTGTCAGTGCATTGCTGTCTTATGTCGATCGGGAAGTGCACTTGCGCTATGGAGGCGTGAAGAACTTCAGTGGCTTGGTCAGGGTGGTGTGCGTGGTTCATCTGTTAAAAGGTCGTGCCACGTCGCCAAACCCGGAGTGATCGGTAGGCTTTGGGGCCGGTCCGCCGTCGAGGTGGACCAGGCTCCGGGCAGAAAGCCGGCTGCGCTGCCTCGATTTACCAGATATAATCCCGCGCTTTGCTGCGCGTGCCAAGGCTTTGTCTTTTGGGCAGGCGTGGCGCAGTAACGATTTGATCGCCGAGACATCGCCATGCCCATGTACGACTATCAATGTGCTTCCTGTGGACATCAGTTGGAAGCCATCCAGAAGATCAGCGCCGCGCCGCTGGTCGATTGCCCGGCCTGCCAGGCACCCGAGCTCAAGAAGATGTTGTCCATGCCAGGCTTTCGCCTGAGCGGCAGCGGCTGGTACGAGACCGATTTCAAGACCGGCTCGAAAAAGAATCTGGCCGGCGGCGACAAGGCAGACTGAGTTGAACTCCATGCGCAGGCTCCTGCATTATCCGTCCCCTGCTTAACTGTGCGGTGACGAGGCAAGCCTCCACCGAATTTCGAATTACGAGAAGTGAAACCACGACCATGATGCGCAGCCACTATTGCGGCCAACTGAACGAGACCCTGGATGGTCAGGAAATTACCCTTTGCGGATGGGTTCACCGTCGCCGCGACCACGGCGGGGTGATTTTCCTCGATATCCGTGATCGCGATGGTCTGGCCCAAGTGGTGTTCGACCCGGACCGCGCCGAGAGCTTCGCCGCAGCTGACCGCGTGCGCAGCGAGTACGTCGTGAAGATCACCGGCAAGGTTCGCCTGCGTCCGGCCGGTGCCGTGAACGCGAACATGGCGTCCGGTGCGATCGAAGTGCTGGGTTATGAGCTGGAAGTGCTGAACGAGTCGGAAACCCCGCCGTTCCCACTCAACGAATACTCCGACGTCGGCGAAGAAACCCGCCTGCGCTATCGCTTCCTGGACCTGCGTCGTCCGGAAATGGCCGAGAAGCTGCGCCTGCGTTCGCGCATGACCACCAGCATCCGCCGCTTCCTCGACGAAAACGGCTTCCTCGACGTCGAAACGCCGATCCTGACCCGGGCCACCCCGGAAGGCGCACGCGACTACCTGGTACCTAGCCGTACCCACCCAGGTTCGTTCTTCGCCCTGCCGCAATCGCCGCAGCTGTTCAAGCAGCTGCTGATGGTGGCCGGCTTCGACCGTTACTACCAGATCGCCAAGTGCTTCCGTGACGAAGACCTGCGCGCCGACCGCCAGCCGGAATTCACCCAGATCGACATCGAGACCAGCTTCCTCGATGAAAAAGACATCATGGACATCACCGAGACCATGGTGCGCAACCTGTTCAAGGAAGTGCTGGACGTCGAATTCGGTACGCTTCCGCACATGACCCTGGCCGAAGCCATGCGTCGCTTCGGTTCGGACAAGCCGGACCTGCGCATTCCGCTGGAACTGGTGGACGTGGAAGACCAGCTCAAGGCCGTCGACTTCAAGGTCTTCGCCGGCCCGGCCAACGATCCCAAGTGCCGCGTCACTGCCCTGCGCGTACCGGGCGGGGCGAGCATGCCGCGCAAGCAGATCGACGACTACACCAAGTTCGTCGGCATTTACGGCGCCAAGGGCCTGGCCTACATCAAGGTCAACGAGCGCGCCGCTGGCGTCGAAGGCCTGCAGTCGCCCATCGTCAAGAACATCCCGCTGGACAACATCAATG
>Ga0308161_1003143_pt1 | contig 16361 bp, 18 predicted proteins | sample PhyFR2_FD_201034 | JGI IMG/M metagenome (GOLD analysis project Ga0308161, IMG submission 201034) | Phyllosphere microbial communities from UC Gill Tract Community Farm, Albany, California, United States - DLSLF.R2 | ecosystem: Host-associated > Plants > Phyllosphere > Unclassified | place: USA...
CGGTCGAGGACGGCTGCGACGACCTCGTGCTCGGTCACCAGGCGGTGGCGCACGTACGGCGACAGCCCCGAGACGTTGTCCCGCGATGCGCCGAGGTCCGCGTTCCGGTCGCGGGCGTAGTCACGGCCGGCGCGGGGGACGAACTCGTCGAGGGCGTCGAGGCCGGCAGCTCTGGTGGGGATGAACACCCCCTGATCATGCTGGCGACCCCCGAAGGTGCGGCGGGGCGCTGCGCATCCTGCGCCACATGACGGACAGGAGGCTCGGTGTCGGCTGGCGCCGCGCCTCCCCTCCGGCAGTCCCCCGCTACGAGAGCCACGTCCCAGACGCTGGGTCCCACCTGCCGGAAGCGACGGAACCGTCGAGGACCGGCCCGACCATCCGATTCGTCAACGCCTCGGCCTGCTGCCAGCTGAGGTCGAGGTCCGGGGCCTTCTTCGCGACCGTCGCGAAGGTGCGTTGGATCGACTCGGACGCATCGATCAGGACGAAGGGCTCCAGCCGGCGAGTGGCGATCTGGACGTCGAGCGCCGCGCGCAGCAGAGCGGCGTCGCAGGGCAGGTCCTGCGCGATGAGCGCGAGGTCGACGAGGTCCTTCGCGCGTGATGAGCGCCCGTCACCGCCGTGATCGTGCTCCATCATCGCGGCGACCTTGTCGGCGATCTGCTGCTCGACAGCGATCATCACGTAGTCGGGCGCCGGGACTGCGCGGCCCAGGGGGACACGGAAACCAGGAGTGGCCCGGACGGTTGCGGCACCCGCACGGTCGTGGATGGCGAGGTCGAGCTTCACCCGCTGGCGCGTACCGACAGCCTCGTAGGCGAGCTTCACCATCGTCACATTCGGCTGGTCAGCGCTCCTGGCGCCTGTGGAGCGACCGACCCGGACGAAGCGGAGCCGGTCCCCGATGTCACGATCCAACAGCTCGTCGAGATCATCGACCGCATCGTCGATGCTCGTCGCAGCGGTCTCCAGATCGATGTCCAGGGTCGCACGGGCGCGGGGGATGAACGCGAGCATGCGCGTCCCACCCTTGAGCACGAAGCGTGCATCACCGTCGAAGACGCGGGCGAGCAGCCGGTCGAACAGCAGCAGCTGCTGCAGCGTCGCCCGCTGCACACCGACCACCGCGGCACCGTTCTGTGCTGCGGACCGGATTGCAGCCCAGGTGGCCTCCGGGGTTGCGTACGACTCGGACTCCGTCACTCGTTCTCCTCGTTGTTCGTGTCTTCGTCGACCCGTCCGCTCCGCTTCTGGCGGGCGGGTCGGTCTCCTGTCTGCGGCGGGAGACCCCCGCCCCACTCTGCGAGGTCCCGGAGCATGGCTTCCGTGGCCGGCGGCAGGACGATCTTCGGCAGCGCTGACTGGGGGAGCATCACGCGTGGCAGGTTCCGCGTCAGGTCCCCTGCACGAGCCTTCGTGACGGGGGCGATCATCCACTCGACCTGCTCCGCCAGCTGCTTCTGGACCGGCGCGAGGATGTCCGAGACCATCGCGGCCGTCCTGGCGTTCATGTCGTCGATGATCGGCGCGAGGACTCGCTGCATCTGCTCGCCGATCTCGGCAGTCAGACGTTCTGTGAGGTCAGTGCTGACCACGAGGTCCTGCAGACGCTCTGCATCGACCCCGGCACGAGTGCGCAGCTCCGCGTACAGCTCGGTGCCGCTTGCGTGGCCGAGCCGCCTTGCGTGTGTGTCGAGGTGGCCGACCAGAGAGGGGACATCGAGGTCGTTGTCCGAGCGTTCGGCGTCGCGGAGAGCATCTGCCACGAGAGACAGATCGCCCTCGTCCAGAAGATCCGCGATCGTGCGCTCGGGAGTGGTCACGGGAAGGCCGTCGAGGATCATCACGTCCGACGCAGAGAGGCTTCGGCGGCTGTAGCGGACATCATCGTGCCCGGTCTGGCGACGCTTCGCCGTGTACAGCAGGTACGGCGTCGGGTAGAGGTCACCGATCCCGTGGACCCACGCCGCAGCCGCGCCACCGATGACGACGTCCGGGCTGGCGAGCCGGTCGTGCGCGATGGTCGCCGGATCGCTGGCGAGCCAGGCAGCACGGATGTCCTCGAGACGATCTGTCGGCGTCCCCGGCAGCCGGTACACGCCCGGCCGCATCCGCTCGAGCGTGCCGGTCTTCTCACGGCGGGCCAGGGTGCTCCGAGCGATGCCCGCAGCGCTAGCCTGCGCCGCCGTGAGCATGCCCCACTGGCCCGCGGCAAGGCGAGCAAGCCGACCCTCAGCAGTGACAGACATACTTAGATCATACGCGCTAGCGCAACAGAATCAGTATCCCACCGGTCCGCATGCCCTCGGTCGTCGGTATCTCCGCGACCGATGTCGCCGTGTTCGACCTCGTGCTGGGCGGGAGCGCTTCCGTCTGCTGAGCTCACCCGCACCCTGCACGGCTGACCCGCCCGCTACCGTCGAGCCATGGCCTACCCGAGGACCGGACCCACCGCCTCCGGGATGCTCGACGTCGGCGACGGCACGTCCCTGTACTGGGAGGAGTCCGGCGCCCCCGACGGCGTCCCCGCCCTCTGGCTGCACGGCGGACCCGGTGGCTCGCTCGGCAGCGGCTGGTACCGGACGCACTTCGACCCCACCCAGTACCGCCTGATCGGCGTCGACCAGCGCGGCAGCGGCCGGAGCGGCCCCCTCGTCACCGAGTCCCGCGACCGGCTCGCCGACCACACCACGCAGCGGCTGATCGCCGACATCGAGGCGGTCCGGCAGCACCTCGGCGTCGAGGACTGGGTCGTCGCCGGGATCTCGTGGGGCACCACCCTCGCCCTCGCGTACGCGCAGCAGCACCCCGCACGTGTCCGAGCGCTGGCCCTCATGGCCGTCACGACGACGAGCCGCGACGAGGCCGACTGGATCACCGAAGGTGTGGGACGCGTGTTCCCGGCGGAGTGGGAGGCGTTCGAGCAGGCCAGCCAGCGCCTCCCGGGTGAGCGCGTGGTCGACGCGTACGCGCGTCGCCTGGCGGGCGCCGACCGGGAGGCCCGTGCGGACGCCGCGCAGGCCTGGGACCGCTGGGAGAACGTCCACGTCTCCCTCGACGACCCTGCGCTCCGCGAGCGCGGCCACCTGGGTCCGGAGCTGCGCGAGGGCTTCGCCACCCTCGTCACGCACTACTGGGCGAACGACGGGTTCCTGCCGGGTGACCAGGCCGTGCTCGCACGTCTGGACCGGATCGCGCACGTCCCGACGGCCCTCGTGCACGGGCGGCGGGACATCAGCGGACCCGCCGTCACGGCCTGGCGTGTGCACCGGGGGTTGCCGGCGAGCACGCTCACCATCGTCGAGGACGAGGGGCACGGCGGGCCCGGCGGGAGTGCCGCGCTGACGGCGGCGCTCGACGGGTTCGCGGGGGGCGGCTCGTGACGCCGGAGCAGGTCCGACACCTGGCGGAGTTCCTGCCCGACGACTGGGGACACGTCGGACCCTCGACCGTGCGTCCGTCCGGGACCCTGGCGACGCCCGCGGGAGGGGTGCGAGCGTTCAACCCGATCGGGGGTCCACCACCGCTCGTCGAGACACCGTTGCGGGTCCTCGGCACCACGTCGGTCGACACCGATCTGGTGGTCCGACTGGCCTTCGCGCACTCGGACGGGGAGGAGCCCGTGGTCTGGGTGGTGAGCCTCGTCGACGTCGCGGACGACATCCCTCTGCGGGAGGTGTCCAACGGCCTGTGGGGCATGCTCGCCCGTCGCCTGTCGGCCGACCTGCTGTCCCAGACGGTCACGACCAGCACCGGCGTCCGCCTGCTGGTCGACTGAGACGAGAGGGCGGACCAGGACACGGAAGGGAAGGATCGTCCATGGAGAAGGCACCCGTGACGGGTGGTCCCAGTTGATCCGGAAGCGAGCCAAGACTCCCCGGCTGATCGCGCTGGTGCTCGCCGCTGCCGTGGTCGGCGTGGGGTTCCAGGTACTCAAGGGGGACGGCACGGACGCGCTGCGGTACGTGCTCGGCAACCTCGCGGCGCCGTGGCTCGTGATCCCGTTCGTCGGCGGTCGCGCGGTCCGGTCGCCCGCACGTGGCGCCCTGGTGGGTGCGGTGCTCGCCATCGTCAGCCTGATGGCCTTCTACGCGGCACTCGAGGCCCGCACGCACTCCCTGTCGGTCCATGTCACCTCGAACTACCTGCTGTTCTGCACCGCGGGAGCCGTGGCAGGAGCGGTGGTCGGCTGCATCGCCTCACTCAGTCGCCGGCCGGAGCTCTGGTGGCTCACGCTCTGCCTGCCCGCGCTGTTCGTCCTCGAACCGGTCGCGGCGTTCGGGGTCGCGTTCAGTGGTGGTCGGACCCCGACGAACGACGTCGTGTGGGCTGTGGAACTCGCGCTCGGGATCATCGGTGTGGCGTTCATCTGCAGGCGTCGTTCCCGGAGCGCTCGATCGCCGTCATCAGCATTGCCGCTGTCCTGACCTCGTCTCGCACTAGGGTGCGAGCGTGCCGGCATTCTCCACTGACGATGTCCTCGGCAACAGGCTGGACTTCGAGATCGCTCGCGACGGCTTCGTCCGCGAGCTTCGAGACGCTGCCGTGTTGCGCAACGCCGAGACGTGGCTTCGACGCGAGGGCTACCGGGTCGTCGAGATGGACGCCGGGGCGTGGAGTGACGACGAGCAGATGCACCTGGACTTCGCGAAGGGCCTCCAGTTCCCGCGCCACTTCGGGCAGAACCTGGACGCGCTCGACGACTGCATGTCGGACGTGGCCGAGGCGGAGTACGGGTGGGACGCATCCGAGACCGGCCTCGTGCTGGTCCTCTCCGGTTTCGACCGTTTCGCTCAACGGCTCCCTCGGACCGCCGACCACGTGCAGCACATCCTGCGGCGGCAGGGACGGTACGCAGCACTCTTCGGGAACCGGCTCCTCACGATCCTTGCCTGACGAGACTCGGCTTCCAGGACGCCGAGAAAGGCGGTGGCGGGCCGAGACGGATCGTCCACCGTGACGACGACATGTGCGCGGACCGGTTTCCACCACCCGGCATCCGCGTTCCGGTTGACTGGCGCGATGACACTCGAGGTTCGCGACGCGGTACCAGGTGACGCCCTGCAGATCGCGCGGGTGCACAAACGATCCCGTGAGGCGTACTACGCAGATGCTCTCGATCCGGTCGACGCAGCTCACGATCGGTCCCCGATGTGGGTCGACACGTTGAGCCGGACCGACACCTGGTGCGTGGTCGCTGTGCAGAACCGACAACTGACCGGCTTCGTCGCCGCCCAGTTCGCGGATCATGACGACTCGCCTGTCAAGCTGTCGAGCCTCTACGTCGACCCTGACTGGTTCGGTTCCGGTATCGGCAGTGCGCTCTACGACCGGTTCATCGAAGTCGCTCCCGCGGGTACCGCCGAGCTCGAGGTGTGGGACGGGAACGACCGGGCCAAGAGCTTCTACTCGCACCGACGCTGGCGACCGACCACGCGGATCAGGCCCGGCGTCGCCGGAAGGCCCTTCGTCACCTGGACCCTCGACCTCGGCAGCCCGGCGTTCGAGCTCGACACCGCAACTGACCTCTGAACTCGGCGTTCCGCGCCGAAGCAGGATCGGTGACCCCAGCGGACCTCCTGTCGACGAACGAGACCCTGATCCCACTCCTCGAGCGCAAGGACCACGGGTCGCGCGCAACAGGAAGACACAGATGTGGTGGTCACGTTGCGCGATCGCTGCCCGAACGCGGATCAGCCCCTGGTGAGCGGACTCAGTGGAGCCGTACGCTCGCTTCATGGTCGATTTCGTGCGGTACCAGAGCGCGGTACCCAATCGGAACGGTCACTTCCCTGGCGTGTTCGCACTCGCCAACGGCCTGCGCCACAACGGGTTGCTGACGCCTGAGGACGTCCGATGGCACCGGGAGGCGAACCAGCGTATGACCGCGGCGTACGTCGATCCGACGACCGTCGATCCTCACTGTTACGACCAGACCCGCAACCCAGGAGCACGAGCGTGGTTCGCGGCCGACGCCGTCGAACTCCTCGCCCTGACCGTCCCGTACCTCGATCTCCTCGATCGCTACGACGTCCCTTGGGTACAGCTCACCACCCGCGTGCCGGGACGGATCGTCTACCGTGACGGCGATCAAGTCGTCGCCGTTCCGCACTCGTACCCCGACGACTGGCACTTCCCGGCGGCTCGATAGCCTCCCGCCCTTCGATCGCCGCTGTTGATGACCCCAGACTTCGCCCGCAGCGAAGTGAGGCCCAAGAGCCGGTGGGGCAAGATCGGCAGGGGCGTCGGGCTCGGCGCTCGACGGTTGATGCAGGGGGATCGATGACGATCGAGATGTTGTGGGAGCAGGACGACCCGGACGAGGTGCTGCGCAACCGTTTCGGCTTCGCGGACACCACGGCGCTGGGCGACTGGGTGACCGCAGCGGTCGAACGCCACTGGGGTGTTCGTGTCGGTCCGCCGGAGCGGGTGGTGATCAGCGACGGCAACGCCCTTGCATGGATTCGCAGCGCTGACCAACGTCTCCTGCTCAAGTGGTCGGTCGTCCCCGACCGGTTCCCACGGCTCGCGCTCGCAGCCGACCTCACTGCTCAGCTCGGAGCACAGGGATTGCCGGTGTCTGCTCCGGTGACGACGCTCGCGGGCGGGGTGCAGGTGGCGGACGGCGGCCTCTCGATGGGTCTGCAACGCGTCATCGAAGGAGCACACCTCGATGTCGAGGACGCCGATCAGGTCCGTGCAGCGGGGGCGACGCTCGCTCGACTGCACGACGCGTTGCGCTCGAGCCCAGTGAGCGACCTGCAACACGAGGTCCTGTCCCCGCCTGCACCGCTCACCGCACAGATCTCGGGGTGGCTCGCCTCCGAGCCGTCCACGCTTTCCCCACAGGCCCGCGACGTCTTCAGGCAGCTACTCGATCGGACGCCACCGGATCTCCTGCCCGTGCAGATCGTGCACGGCGACTACCGCGCCGCGAACATCCTGTGCGCCGGTACTGCGATCGTCGGCGTCCTCGACTTCGAGGAACTCCGACGTGACCATCGCATCGTGGAACTCGCTCGATCAGCGGTCATGCTCGGCACGCTCTTCCGGGACTGGGGACCGGTCGGTGTGTCCGTGCGGGAGCAGTTCCTCGACGGGTACCGAGCGGTCCACGCCATGACGAACGAGGAACTCCGTTGGTGGCCGGTCCTGGTGTGCTGGTTCTCCCTGGCCCTCGTGCCCCCGGGCGATGACCCCAACGGGTGGGGTCCAGCAGCGACCGAGCAGCTCGAGCACGCAGCGGCACAGCTGCGCGGCTGAGCCGTCACCGTGACCACTCCGCGGAAGATGACGGGGCCCCCGACACGACGGTCCTTGTCAGGCGTCGCTCCCCGGCCCCTCGACCGCGTACTTGAAGCCGACGTGGCTGCCGACGAAGCCGAGTCGCTCGTAGAACCGGTGGGCGTCGACCCGAGCGGCATCCGAGGTCAGCTGCACGAGCGACACGGCGAGCGCCGGCGCCGCCTGGTCGGTGACCCAGCGCATCAGTGCCGTGCCGACCCCGGCCGAACGCTGCTCGCTCGCGACCCGGACGGACTCGACGAGCAGGCGCGCGCTCCCCCGACGCGACAGTCCGGGGATCAGCGTGAGCTGCAGGGTGCCGACGACGACGCCGTCAGCGTCCTCCGCGACGACGAGGTCGTTGCCGGGGTCGGCCGCGATCTGCCGGAACGCTTCCGAGTGCGCGAGGAGCGCCTCCTGGCCGGACGCACCGGACGCACCGGACGCACCGGACGCACCGTCGCGCGCGGCGCTGATCGGGTCGTCGGTCAGGAGGCGCAGGACCGTCCCGAGGTCGTCGAGCTTCGCGCGACGGATCACCACCACCGCGCTCCGCGTGGGGACGTTGACGGGGAGGTCGAGGCGCGAGATCACAGCGCATCATCTCGCGCCTCGAGCGTCACCGGACGCCGTACACGACGCGGTCGTCGAGGTACTGCCAGACCGTGCCGACCTCTGCGAACCCAGCACTGCGGAGCGACTCGACGTGGAACCCGAGCGTCACCTTCGGCGGTGCCTCGTGCAGTTCCGCGCCCCACACGGTGTCGCGTCGAGCGAGGGCCTCGGCGTAGCGGGGCGTCTCCGCCACCGCGGCCCACCAGGCGTCCCACGTGTCCGCGCCGCTCGCGAAGCCCTCGCGCTGGGTCGCCGCGTCGTCGTCCGCGGCGATGGCAGCCATGGTGCTCTCGTCCCGCTGGTACGACAGGTGGTCGCCGTTGAGCAGGACGCCGCCGGGGTGCAGGAGGTCCGCGGTGCGTCGGAGGACGTCGACGAGGGTCCCCGGCTGGAGCCAGTGCAGAGCGGTGGAGCTGACGACGGCGTCGAACGGCGCACTGGCGATGGCCGGGTGCTCGGCCCAGTGCGGGTCGGCGAGGTCGACCTCGGCGATCACGAGCCGAGGGTCGGCGGCGGCGAGGTCCGCGGCGATGGCGAGGAGCGCCGGGTCCTTGTCGGCGACGACGGCTGTGGCGCCGGGAACGGCGGCGAGCACTGCTTCCGCGAGCGAGCCGGTGCCTCCGGCCAGGTCGAGGACCCGCGGGGCGGACGTGTCCGCGCAGACGGCTGCGACCACGCGGGCGATCGTGGCGAAGCGTTCCGCCCGGTGCCGGATGTAGGCGGTCTGCTGGGCGTCCCACCGGGTCGCCAGGTCGCGTGCCCGCGCCGTGTCGTCCGGGGTGGTGGACGTGGTGTCGGTGGTCGTGGTGTCGGTCATCTGGTGGGTCCTTCCTGAGGGGCCGAGGAGGTGGCCGGTGGCGTGGGCAGGCGGAACGTGAGGTGGAGGTCGCCGTCGGGGTCGTCCCGGCGGGTGGTGTGGACGTCGTACACGGCGTCCAGGAGCGCGGGGCGGAGGACGTCGGCGGGCGGCCCGGCACCGACGACGCGGCCCGCAGCGAGGACGACCAGGTGGTCGCAGACGCGTGCGGCGACCTCGAGGTCGTGCAGGACGACGACGACCGTCGGTGCGATGCGCGGCAGGAGTTCGAGGACCTCGAGCCGGTGCCGCAGGTCGAGGTGGTTGGTCGGTTCGTCGAGGAGGACGTGCTCGGCTCCGTGGGCGATCGCGCGTGCGAGACCGACCCGCTGCAGTTCGCCGCCCGACAGCGCGGCCAACGGATCACCGGCTCGGTGTGCCAGCGCGACCGCGTCCAGGGCTGCGGCGACCCGCTCGTCGGATCCCGCGCCTCCACGGTCCAGCAATCCGGCTCGGGCGAGGCCGCCGAGCGCGACCTCGTCGGCCACGGTGAGCGCCGGGTCCGGGTCGAGCCGCTGCGCCACGCTCGCGACGCGTTGGGCGATCCACCGGCGTGAGCGGTGTCGGACGTCCTGCCCGTCGATCTCCACACGGCCGTCGTCGACCGGCACGGCCCGGAGGAGTGCGCGGAGCAGCGTCGTCTTGCCGCTGCCGTTGGGCCCCACGATCCCCGTCACGGAGCCGGTCGGCGCCCTGAGGTCGACACCGTCGAGCAGCACCCGGCGCCCGGCACGGACGGTGACGGCGCACGCCTCGATCACCCGAGCGCGTCGAGCTGCCGGGCGAGCTCGGCCGGCCCGGCCACCGACAGGGTCGAGGGCGGGTCGGTGAACGGGAAGCGGAGCGCGACGACCCGGTGGTGTCGGACCGCGGAGAGTCCGGAGACGCCCGGTGCCGTGCGGAAGCTGTCGATGGTGTCCTGCGCCGTCCCGCTCGAGTAGAGCAACACGATCGTCGACGGGTCGCGGGAGATGATGTCCTCCACGTTGGCGTCGAAGACCCGCTGCTTCGCGTCCGCGTACACGTTGTGGAGCCCGACCGCGTGGAACACCGGCGTGACCATGCTCGGGCCGCCGTAGGGCGAGAGGACGCCACCGCCGGACGACACGTACAGGGCAGCAGCGGTCCCGCGGTCGGTACTGGCGGACTGCTCCGCCAGGGTGCTGCGTCCGGCCTGGACGGCGTCCTCGGCCAGGGCCTGCTGCCCGAGGACCGTGCCGAGCGTCCGCAGTTCGCTCCACACCCGCCCGAACGTCGCCGTGCGGCTCAACTCAGGACCGGGGTCCGTGCAGTACGCCGAGGGAGTGTAGAGCGGGATGCCGGCGGCCTGCAGTGCGTCCCGGTCGACGGCGTTCGCGGGGGCGATCACCAGGTCGGGCTTCGCTCCGAGGAGGCTCTCCTGCGACACGACGGACCCACCGGTCGAGGTCTGCTTCGTGGACAGCACGTGCAGGCGGGCGAGGTCGCGGTAGGTCTGCTTCGCGTACAGGTCCGGGGCGAGCGGTGCGGTGATGCCGACGATCCGGTCGACGGCACGGAGCGCCTCGAGGTTCGGGAGTTCGTCGTTGTTGACGAGCACGATGCGGCGCGGGGCGGCGGTGATCGTCACCGGGGTGCCGCAGTTCTCGATCGTGACCGGGAAGTGCGCGACGCCGTTCGGGCTCGTGGTCGGTTCGGTGGCGCTGGACGATGCCGCGCAGCCGCTCAGGCCGACCACGGCGGCGGTCGCGAGCAGACCGATCGCCGTCAGGACCCGGGTGGAGCGGGGCCGGGGCCGGGTGGAGGGCCGGGTTCGGGTTCGGGTTCGGGTTCGGGTTCGCAAGGGGTCTCTCCAGTGGGGGGGGTCGACCGTGGGTTGGCGGTCAGGGGTTGGACGTGGGGGCGGTGCGGCGGAGGAGGACCAGGAGGAACGGCGCACCGAGCACACCGGTCACGACCCCGACGGGGATCTCCTGGGGCGCGAAGACGGTGCGCGCGACCGTGTCCGCGACGACGAGCAGGACCGCGCCGAGCAACGCCGACACCGGCACGACCGCCCGGTGTCGGCCGCCGACGAGCCGACGTGCCAGGTGCGGCACGACGAGCCCGATGAACCCGACACCGCCGACCGCGGCGACGATGACGCCGACCATGGCGGAGACACCGACCATCAGGGCCAGCCGCGCGCGTTCGGGGTCGATGCCCGCGGACCGCGCGGAGTCGTCACCGGACGCGAGCGCGTCGATGAACGGTGCGATGACGACGAGCGCGACGAGTCCGAGGCCGGCTGACACTGCTGCGGCGGCGAGTGCGACCGGCTGCACCGACCCCAGCGAGCCCAGCAGCCAGAACAGGACGGAGCGGGCGGCCTCCGGGGAGTCGCTCCAGAAGACCAGGAAGCTCGTCGCCGCGTTGAGGGCGTAGCCGACGGCCAGCCCGGCGAGCACGAGCCGGATCGGACCGCGACGGCTGGCGGTCCCGGCCAGGGCCACGACCAGCAGCACGGCGCCGATCGCCCCGGCCAGCGCCGCGCCGGAGAAGAGGAGCGCGCTGCCTCCGCCGATGACCAGGACCACGAGTGCGACGCCGGTGCTGGCGCCGGAGTTGATGCCGAGCAGGTACGGGTCGGCCAGGCCGTTCCGGACGAGGGCCTGCAGGACCGCTCCCCCGGCCGCCAGCACGGCGCCGGCGATGATCCCCATCGCGACCCGAGGTGCCCGCGTGCCCCAGACGATCTGGTCGGCGGACGCGGACCAGTCACCGGATCGGACGCCGCTGACGTGGTCGACCACGATGCCGATGACCTGGGTCGGAGCGATCGACACCGGACCGATCATCATCGCGGCGACGGCGACGACGGCGAGGACCGCCACGAGCAGGGTGATCCGGGCCGCTGCGCGACGACGTGAGCGGCGCACCAGGGCCACGACGGCGTCGGCCGGACGCGTCGCCGAGGACGTCGGGCGGACCGCCGGCAGCGACTCGGACATGGGTCTCCTTGATGAGAACGGATCTCATTAGTACCAGATACGGGCGCAGGAGACACAACCGAGCGACGGGATCACATCAGCGCGACCCAGGAGCGGAGGGCGTCGATCCACTGGTCGAACGCGTCGAGGTGCGCGTCGTGCGAGGCGTCATGGAGCCGCCCCACCGTCACCGAACGACCACGACGGACGAACTCCTGCTGTTGCTCGGGCGTGAACATGCCGCCGTCGGCGTACAGGACCAGGGTCGGGGCCGTGACCGACTCCCACTCCGCCCAGCGGGGCGTACCGACCGCCTCGATCGTGGACTGCATGACGTCGGCGTCGAAGCGCGGGTGGAGTCCGTCCGGGCGCTCCTCCAGGTCGGCGACCCAGGCCTCCGCGAGTGCCCCGTCACCGAGCTCGGTCCGGGCAGCCGCGCGATCGGCGAACGGCGTCGGCCACGAGCGGAAGAACGCACCGAGGGCGGCGTGGTCCTCCGGCGTGCCGCTGCCCTGGTCCACCTCGAGCAGGACGAGCCCCCGCACCAGGTCCGGTCGGGCGGCCGCGACGAGCATGGCCGTGTGCGCGCCCATCGACTGGCCGACCAGCACCACCGGAGGGACGGTGAGCGCGTCGATGACCGCGACCACGTCGGCGACGAACGCCGCGCGCGAGGTGTCTGCAGGACGCCTGGTGCTCCGGCCGTGCCCGCGCTGGTCGACCAGGACGACGGAGTGGCCGGCGAGCGCCTCCGCCGTCGGGACGAACTCACGGCTGCTCCCGGCCAGGCCGTGCAGGACGACGACGGTCGGACCGTCGCCCGGCCGCACCAGCGCCGCGATCTCGGTTCCGTCGGCGGTGGTGACCGTGCGCGTCGTCGCTTCCACGGACACGAGCCTAGGGAATGCTCTGAGAGGCACCGATCCCGTGCCACTCCCCCCGATGGACGACTCCGACTCCCGGACGATTCCGCCCCCGACCCCGCCCGAGAGGCGACCACGGGTCCTACCGTGAACAGCATGCCGAAACTGCTGCGGGCCTCCATCGTGCCGGCCGTCGCCACCGCCCTCCTCGCCGCCTGGGTCGCGACGCAACACGGCCAGTTCACCGTGGACGTCCCCCTGCGGGAGGACACCTTCGCCACGAACCCGTACGCGGTCCTGGTGATGGTCGGGTACGCCGCGGCACTCGGCATGGCGCGCCTGCGGCCGACCTGGGCCGTCGTCGGCACGGTGCTGCTGGTGACCCTGCAACTGCTCTTCTGGCCGGCCCGGTTCAGCCAGGCGAGCTGGGTCGGCTACCTGGTCCTCCTGCCGCTTCCCGCGCTCGTCGCGCGGTCCGCCGACCCCGCTCACCGGCGTCGGCTGCTCGCCGGCGTCCTGGCCGCTGCGGTCGGCGTCGGCGCGCTGCTGACCGTTCCGACGGTCTCGCTGTCCGGCCGGTGGGGCACGGTCAACGGCCTCCCGTGGGGTGGCCGGATCGCCAGTGACATCGCGGTGTGGGTCGTCGTGTCGGTCGCGGCCGCAGCGCTGTCCTGGAGGATCGGCGCACGTCGACCGGACACCGCACCGGTCCCGATCAGCCCGGTGACGCACCATGCGGCGGTCGCGACACTGTCGACGCGTGAGCGCGAGATCTTCCGGCTCCTCGCCGACGGCTGTTCCAACGCCGACATCGCGCGGCAGGCGTACATCAGCGAGGCGACCGTGAAGACCCACGTCGGCAACATCCTGAGCAAGCTCGACCTCGGGTCACGCAACGAGGTGATCGCGTTCGCGTACCGGAACGGTCTGATGGCGCCGGAAGGCGCGCAGTAGCGGACGGGAGGCACGGTGCGGGCCCGCACCGTGCCTCCCGTCCGCGACGGCTCAGCTCACTTGCCGGCAGCCTCGTTGTAGTCCGCGATCTGCGCGGACGCCTGCTTCTCGGCGGTCCGCATGGTGGTGCGCACGTCGGCCCCCTCGACCACCCGGTTGAACGCGCCGATGACGGTCGCGCGGACGGTCGGGAACGCGCCGGTCACGCAGCCGGCCGCCGCGGTGCTCGACGGGTCGGCCGCCAGCTGCCGGTACATGGCCGCGACGTTCGGGTCGGCGAGGGACTGCTTGCCGACGCTGGTCGACGCGGCTCCGGTGTCCATCGCCAGGTAGCCGGTCGCCTTCGCCCACTTCGCCTGCACCTCGGGCGTCTGCAGCCACTTCGCGAAGTCGTACGAGGCGCGCTGCTCGGCCGACGAGTGTCCCTTGCCGGAGATCCAGAGCGCGTTGCCGCCGATGACCTGGCCCGCGTCCTTCGACGAGGCGGTGGTGGGGAACGTCGTGACGACGGACTTCGAGCCGTCCGGGTCGACGGTCGTGTACGCGCCGGACGAGGTCATCAGCATGCCGACCTTGCCGCTGGCGAAGGCGGAGTTCATGGCGGCGGAGTCGGTGCCCGGGTTCAGCGCGACGCCGTCCTGGTACAGCGACTGCAGCCGCGTCATGAAACCGACCTGGGTGGCGGAGGTCAGGCTGACCCCGTCGACCTTCGTGGACCCGCGGCCGTTGTCCGGCGAGCAGAAGGGCTTGCCGCCGGAGGCCGAGAGCTCCTCGAGCATCCACGAGTCGCTCATGTTCATGCTGAAGCCGTAGGCGCCGGTCGCCTTGTGGATCGCCTCGGCCCAGGTCGCGACCTGGTCGAGGGTCGTCGGCGGGGACTTCGGGTCGAGTCCGGCCCGCTCGACGAGCGCCTTGTCGAGGTACAGGACGGGGACGGACACCGAGAACGGCATCGCTGCCAGTCCGTCCTTCCCGCTGTAGTAGCGCTTGGCGGCGGGGGCCATCGACGAGGTGTCGACCTTGCCGAGGGTGGTGGGGGCGACGGTCTGGCCGGAGTCCATCATGAAGCCGGTCGACACGTCGTTCATCATGAGCAGGTCCGGGGTCGACGAGGACTGCACGGCGGCGGTGTACTTCGTCTGCACCGCGGCGTAGTCACCCTGGTACGAGGCCTTGACGGTGGCGTGGTCGGCGTTGTGGGCGTTGTACTCGGACACCAGGGAGCCGAGTTCGGTGGCGGCGGGGCCGGCCATGGCGTGCCAGAAGTCGACGGTGACGGGACCGGACGAGGCGGCGGTGCCGGAGGCGGAGCACCCGGCGAGCGCCAGCACGGTGGCGGCGCCGAGGACGAGTGCGGCGGTGGAGCGTCGAGACGACATGGTGCTGCTTCCTGTTCGGGGTGAGGGTGGGAGCTGGGGCGGGGTGGGAGACGGGAGGGACGGACGGTCACGTGAGCGCGTCGGCGGTCACCGCTGCGCGGTGGCCGTGCAGTGCGCCGGTCACTGCAGTGCGCCGGTCACTTCAGGGCGCCGGCGGTCAGGCCACCGGCCAGGAACCGCTGGGCGACGAGGACCAGGACGAGCACCGGCAGGGTGACCATCGCGGCGCCGGCCAGGACGACACCGACGTCGGACGCCTGGGCATCGGCGAGCTGGGCGATGCCGACCTGCACGGTCCGGTTCTCCGGCGAGTTCGTGACGAGCAGCGGCCAGAAGAACCCGTTCCACGCGGCCGTGGCGCTGACGAGGGTGACGGACACCAGGGTCGGCCGGGTGATCGGCAGCAGCATCGACCGGATGAACCGGAAGTGGCCGGCGCCGTCGAGCACCGCGGCTTCGCGCAGTTCGTCCGGGAAGCTCAGGAACGCCTGCCGGAACAGGAAGATCGTCAGCGCCGAGGCGACGAACGGCAGGAACACCACGAGCAGGGTGTCGATGATGTGCCACGACGAGACGGTCAGGTAGTTCGCGATCAGGGTCGTCTCGCCGGGGATCATCATGCTGGCGAGCAGGACGAGGAACAGCGCCCGGGTACCGCGGAGTCGGCAGAACACCAGCGCGTAGGCGGTCATGATGCCGATCACGACCTGCAGCACCGTCTGGCAGAACGTCACCAGCACGCTGTTGAGGAACTGCCGTCCGAGCGGCACGACCTGGGTCGCACGGACCAGGTTGTCGAATGTCAGGTGGACGGGCAGCAGGCCGGGCAGCCCCTGGTCGAGGTACTCGTTCGGGGTGAGGGCACCCTCGAACACGTAGTACAGCGGGAAGCACACGACCACGACGGCGGCGATCAGCCAGGCGTAGACGAGGGCGCTGCGGAAGCGCCGGGCGGTGACGGGTCGCATCAGTAGTTCACCCGCTTCTCGAGCACGCCGAACTGCACGAGGGACAGCCCGAGGACGAGCAGGAACAGCACGACGCCGAGCGCTGCCGCCAGCCCGAAGTTCGCGCTCGCCGAGCCGAACGCCTGCTGGTAGATCGCGTAGACGAGCGTGCGGGAGGAGTCGGCCGGGCCTCCCGAGGTGAGGATCTGGATCTGACCGAACGTGGTGAGCGCCTCGACGGTGCCGGTGACCACGACGAAGAACAGGGTCGGCGTGACCAGCGGCAGCGACACCGACCAGAAGGTGCGGACCGGGCCGGCGCCGTCGAGCTGTGCGGCCTCGACGACCTGCGGGTCGATCGCCCCGAAGGCCCCGACGAGCAGCAGCACGGTGAACCCGAGCGAGCCCCAGACGGTGACGAGCACGACGCTCGTCAGCGCCCAGTGCGTGTCGGTCAGCCACGGGATGCCCTGACCGCCGAACTGCCGGATCACGGTGTTCACCAGGCCGGT
>Ga0308161_1003148_pt1 | contig 16317 bp, 13 predicted proteins | sample PhyFR2_FD_201034 | JGI IMG/M metagenome (GOLD analysis project Ga0308161, IMG submission 201034) | Phyllosphere microbial communities from UC Gill Tract Community Farm, Albany, California, United States - DLSLF.R2 | ecosystem: Host-associated > Plants > Phyllosphere > Unclassified | place: USA...
AGCGCCGAGCCCAGGTTGGGCATGATGATGTAGCGGAAGGTCTGCCAACCGTCGGCGCCCAGGTCCATCGAGGCTTCGATCAGGCTGTGGGAGGTGCGGCGCAAACGGGCGATGACGTTGTTGTAGACGATCACTACGCAGAACGTCGCGTGGCCTACGATGATGGTGAACATCCCAGGCTCGATGCCCAGTGTCTTGAAGGTCGCCAGCAGCGCGATACCGGTGATGATCCCCGGCAGCGCAATCGGCAGGATCAGCATCAGCGACACGCCTTGCTTGCCAAAGAACTCACGGCGATACAGCGCCGCCGACGCGAGGGTGCCGAGCACCATGGCGATCAGGGTGGCGATGGCGGCGATCTGCAGCGACAGTTTGATCGACTCCAGCACGTCCGGTCGGGCAAACGCCACGCTGAACCACTTCAGCGTGAAGCCCTGAGGCGGAAAGCTGAACGCGGCTTCTTCGGTGTTGAAGGCATAGAGGAAGATGATCAGGATCGGGAAGTGCAGAAACACCAACCCGCCCCAGGCAGCGATCTTCAAGCCTAATGATGACTGCATTTGAGGTGAAGAGTCAGAGTGCATCGAAGGCCCCCAGGCGTTTGACGATGGACAGGTACACCGCAATCAGCACGATGGGCACCAGGGTGAACGCTGCGGCCATGGGCATATTGCCGATGGCGCCTTGTTGCGCGTAGACCATGCCGCCGACGAAGTAACCCGGCGGGCCCACCAGTTGCGGCACGATGAAATCGCCCAGGGTCAGCGAAAAGGTGAAGATCGACCCGGCCGCAATCCCCGGAATCGACAGCGGCAGAATCACCTGCATAAACGTCTGGCGCGGCTTGGCGCCCAGATCCGCCGAGGCTTGCAGCAACGACGGCGGCAAACGCTCCAGGGATGCCTGGATCGGCAAAATCATGAACGGCAGCCAGATATAGACGAACACCATGAACCGCCCTAAATGCGAGGTGCTCAAGGTGCTGCCGCCCACGCCGGGAATGCCCAGCACGAACTGCAACACCGGCTCCAGGCCCAGGTGCTGCACAAACCATTGCGCCACGCCGCCCTTGGCCAGCAGCAAGGTCCAGGCGTAGGCCTTGACGATATAGCTGGCCCACATCGGCATCATCACCGCGATGTAGAAGAACGCCTTGGTCTTGCCCGTGGTGTAGCGCGCCATGTAGTAGGCAATCGGGAAGGCCACGATGGCGCTGGCGATTGACACAACAATCGCCATGCTCAGGGTGCGCAGGATGATGTCGAAGTTAGACGGCTGGAACAGCGCGGCGAAGTTGGCCAGGGTCAGGTCCGGCGTGACCGCCATGGTGAAGTCGTCGAAGGTGTAGAAACCTTGCCACAGCAGGGACAGCAACGAGCCGAGGTAGATCGCGCCGAACCAGATCAGCGGCGGTATCAGCAGCATGGCCAGGTAGAGGTTGGGCTTGCGGTACAGCAGGTTGGAGAACCTGCGCATCGGCGGATGGGAAAGGGCCAGGCTCATGTCACACCTCGCCTGCAGTGTCAGTCAGCGGCGTCATGGCTTCCCGCGCCCAGCGCGCGGTGATCGGCTGGCCGACCTGATGGCCGCTGCTGATGTCCAGCCACTGGTTGTTGGCCTGGCTGATGTTCAGCGCCTGGCCGTTTTCCAGTTTCAGCTCATAACGGGTGGCGCTGCCTTGGTACTGGATGTCATGCAGCAGTCCGCTGACTTCCACTTCGCCTGCACCCAGCGGGCCTTCGGCAAACCGCACGTGTTCCGGGCGGATCGAAAACGGTTGCGCGCTGCCGCTGAGACGCTGGGCCAGCTCGCCGCGAATCACGTTGGAGGTGCCGACGAATTCGGCGACGAACGCGGTGGCCGGTTTCATGTACAGGTTGCGCGGGGTGTCGACCTGCTCGATGCGGCCTTTGTTGAACACCGCCACACGGTCGGACATCGACAGGGCTTCAGTCTGGTCATGGGTGACGAAGATGAAGGTGATGCCCAACTGGCGTTGCAGCTTTTTCAGCTCGCTTTGCATCTGCTCGCGCAGCTTGAGGTCGAGGGCGCCCAGCGGTTCGTCGAGCAGCAACACGCGGGGGCGATTGACCAGGGCACGGGCCAGGGCCACACGCTGGCGTTGACCGCCCGAAAGTTGCACCGGCTTGCGCTCGCCATAACCGCCGAGGGCGACCATGCCCAAGGCTTCTTCGGCGCGGTTCAGTCGCTCGGTCTTGCCCACGCCTTTGACCTTGAGGCCGTAGGCCACGTTGTCGCGCACGTTCATATGGGGGAACAGCGCGTAATCCTGGAACACGGTGTTTACATCACGCTGATACGGCGGCAGGCCGGCGGCCTCCTCGCCATGAATCCGGATCGAGCCTGCGCTCGGCTGCTCGAACCCGGCGATCAGGCGCAGGCAGGTGGTCTTGCCCGAGCCTGAAGGGCCGAGCATGGAAAAGAACTCGCCGTCCTGGATATCGATGGAAACCCGGTCAACGGCTTTCACTTCGCCGAACTGACGGGAAACGTGGGTGAATTGGACTGCAAGCGTCATGGTGCGGTGCTCCAAAAAAGCATGGGCCGTCGCAGCGGCCCGGTCTGGACTTCTGAAAAAAAACAGATGTGTTCGGTCGGTGTGGGAGGGGGCTTGCCCCCTCCCACAGGGGACCGAGGTTGTCAGGAAGACCTATCTGCCGCCCATGATCGCGATGTAATCCTGGGTCCAGCGGCTGTACGGCACGAACTTGCCGCCTTCCGCCTGCGGGGTTTTCCAGAAGGCGATCTTGTCGAACTGGTCGAACCCGTTGGTCTTGCACCCTTCGGCACCCAGCAGTTCGCTTTCCTTACAGGCCGCAGGCACCGCCGGCAGCGAGCCGAACCACGCCGCAACGTCGCCCTGGACCTTGGGCTGCAGCGACCAGTCCATCCACTTGTAGGCGCAGTTCGGATGCTTGGCTTCACTGTGCAACATGGTGGTGTCGGCCCAGCCGGTGGCGCCTTCCTTGGGGATGGTCGAGGCAATCGGCTGTTTCTCGTTGACCAACCCGTTGACCTGATACGGCCAGGCGCTGGAGGCCACCACGCCTTCGTTCTTGAAGTCACTCATTTGCACGGTGGTGTCGTGCCAGTAGCGGTGGATCAATGGTTGCTGGGCGCGCAACAGGTCGAGCACGGCTTTGTACTGGGTTTCGGTCAATTCGTACGGGCTCTGGATGCCCAATTCCGGCTTGGTCGATTTGAGGTACAGCGCCGCATCGGCGATGTAGATCGGGCCGTCATACGCCTGCACGCGGCCTTTGTTCGGTTTGCCGTCCGGCAGGTTCTGGGCGTTGAACAGCACGTCCCAACTGGTGGGCGCGGTCTTGAACACGTTGGTGTTGTACATCAGCACGTTCGGGCCCCACTGGTATGGGGTGCCGTAGGTCTGCTGGCCGACCACGTACCACGGCGCATCTTTAAGACGTGGGTCGATGTGCTTCCAGTTGGGGATCAGCGCGGTGTTGATCGGCTGCACACGCTTACCGACGATCAGCCGCAGCGACGCATCGCCCGACGCAGTGACCAGGTCATACCCGCCCTTGGCCATCAGGCTGACCATTTCGTCAGAGGTGGCGGCGGTTTTCACATTGACCTTGCAGCCGGTTTCCTTCTCAAAACCAGTGACCCAGTCGTAGGCCTTGTCGCTTTCGCCACGTTCGATATAGCCAGGCCAGGCGACGATATCCAGCTGGCCTTCACCGGCGCCTACCGCCTTGAGCGGTTCGGCGGCCTGAATGCTGACGCTGGCCAGCAGCGCGGTGGTCAAGGCACTGAGCAGTGCGGTCTTGTGCGCGGACATGGGGGTTCCCTCTTCTTTAATTATGGTCGGGGCAGTTGTGTGCAACCGGTGACGCAGAAGCTTAGTTGTTGTTTTAAAGATGTTGGCCGTGGCGGGCCATGATGTGGCGCACCACGCTGTAGTCCTGTAGCGAATCGCTGGACAGATCTTTCCCATACCCCGAGCGCTTCAAGCCGCCGTGGGGCATTTCGCTGACCAGCATGAAATGGCTGTTGATCCAGGTGCAGCCGTATTGCAGGCGCGCTGCCACCTGCATGGCTTTGTCCAGGTTTTGGGTCCATACGGAGGAGGCCAGGCCATACTCGGAGTCGTTGGCCCAGTCCACGGCCTGTTCCAGTTCGTCGAAGCGGGTCACCGTGACCACGGGACCAAACACTTCGCGCTGCACAATCTCATCATTCTGTTTACAGCCGGCGAGCAACGTTGGCTGGTAATAGAAGCCCGCGCCGGAATGCACGGCGGCGCCGGTGACGCGTTCGATATGGGGCTGGCCGAGGGCGCGCTCGACAAAACTGGCCACGCGGTCGCGCTGGCGCGTGCTGATCAGCGGGCCCAGTTCGTTGTCCGCATCGCGCTTGCCGGCAAAGCGCAGGCTGCTGACCGCTGCGCCAAGGTCGGCGACCAGCTTGTCGTGAATCCCCGCCTGGGCGTAGATGCGGCAGGCGGCGGTGCAATCCTGGCCGGCGTTGTAATAACCGTAGGCGCGCACGCCTTCGACCACGGCTTGCAGGTCGGCGTCGTTGCACACGATCACCGGCGCCTTGCCGCCCAGTTCCAGGTGTGTGCGCTTCAGGGTTTTCGACGCGGCCTGCAGGATTTTTTGCCCGGTGACGATATCGCCGGTCAGGGACACCATGCGCACTTTCGCGTGGCTGACCAGATGGCTGCCCACGCCTTCGCCGCCGCCACACAGGATGTTAATGACACCGCGTGGTAACAAGTCCTTCAGCACAGGCGCCAATGCGAGGATCGACAGCGGCGTGTGTTCCGACGGCTTGAACACCAGGGTATTCCCGGCAGCCAGGGCGGGCGCGATCTTCCACGCGGCCATCATCAATGGGTAGTTCCACGGCGCAATGGAGGCGACGACGCCAATCGGATCGCGTCGCACCATGCTGGTATAGCCCGGCAGGTATTCGCCGCTCAGCTGCCCGGTCTGGCAGCGCACGGCCCCGGCGAAGAAGCGGAACACGTCGACGGTGGCGCTCAAGTCATCCTGACGCGCCAGATGCAACGGCTTGCCGCAGTTCAGGGATTCCAGGCGGGCCAGGTAGTCGGCTTGTTTTTCGATGGCATCGGCGATGCCCAGCAGAATGTTCGAGCGTTGCTGCGGCGTGGTCCGCGACCAGCCGGCAAATGCACGGTGGGCGGCCAGGATCGCACTTTCGACCTGCTCGGTGCTGGCTTCGGCAATCTGGGTGAGCACTTCACCGGTGGCCGGGTTGAGGATCGGCTCGGCAAAACCCTGGCCGTGGACCAGTTCGCCGTCAATCAGCAACGCAGTAAGCAACGGGGTGGGCGCGCCGGACATTTTTCGCGATCTCTTTTCTTGTGTGGTCATGGGCGTTCTCTTACGAGGGCCTGACCTTTCTCTTATGGATGTACAGAGACTAGAGGTCAGGCGCGAGGTCAACAAATACTAAATACTGAATGCAGCATTCGATTAAATAGATGGCTTGCGTGGATGGGGCTGTTCCCGGGCGACGGTGAGGAACGGGTCCACCAGTGCCGGTCGCGCCGTGCCACGGCGCCACGCCAGGCCCACGTCGAGGGTCTGGCTGAGATCCGCAATCGGCCGCGCCTCAATAATGTCGCCCTCCAGGGACCATGGGCGGTAGGTCATGTCCGGCTGGATCGACACGCCCAGGCCCGCCGCCACCAGGCTTCGGACGGCTTCCGTCGATGCCGTGCGTAATGTGACGCGTGGTTGTAGTCCGGCGCTGGCCCACATGCGCTGGGCGTTGTGGCCCATTTCATCGACATTCAGCTGGATCAGCGGCTCGCGTGCGACATCGGCAAGATTGATGCTGTCGTGTTCCAGCAGCGGATGCTGCGCCGGCAGCCACAGGCGGTGGGGCGAGTGAGTAAGCACTTCGGTCTGCAGGGCATGGCGGTCTTCCAGGTTGGAAAGGATCAGCACGCCGACATCGATCTCGCCGCTGACCAGCAGGTGTTCGATATACGGGCGCTCGTCCTCCATTACCCGGATTTCCACGTTGGGGTAGGCGCGCTGGAAGCGGGTGAGCAAATCCGCCAGGTAATAGCCGGCAACCAGGCTGGTCACGCCGATGATCAATTGGCCGGCGACCTGGTCGGTGCTTTGTTGCAGGCTGCGCTTGGCGTTGTCCACGGTGGCGAGGATCAGGTGCGCCTGGCGCAGGAACTGGTGGCCCTGGTGGGTCAGGGTCATGCCCTTGGCGTGGCGGTTGAACAGGTTGACGCCGATTTCCTGTTCCAATTGCTGGATCGCCAGGGTCAGGGTCGACTGGGAAATAAACGCGGTCTGCGCGGCGGCGGAGATTGAGCCGGTCTCGGCCACGGCGATAAAGTGCCGGATTTGACGCAAGGTCATCATGCTGGAATTACCAGTGGGGTGTTTTTATAGATTTATCCGAGTGTATATCGATTTAAGCGAAGGGCAGTTGCAAGCTTCAAGCTGCAAGCGTGGTGTTACATCTGGAAGCACTCTAGGTCGGGGCTTTTTGGCACTTAGTTTTACGCTGGGGGCCTATTGGTCCTATGAACCCAGTGTCTGGAGGCTACGAATGAATACCCGTGGATTGCTCGATCAGTTGCTCAAGTCCGGCCAGGACATGTTGCAAAACAAGGCTGGCGGCCAACGCAAGCAGGACGATAAAGGCGCCTTGGGCGGACTGCTGGGCGGTGGTGGGTTGGGCAGCCTGCTTGGCGGCGCCGGTGGGGGCGCCTTGGCGGCGGGGGCCATGGGCCTGTTGCTGGGCAACAAGAAGGCGCGCAAATTCGGCGGTAAAGCCCTGACCTACGGCGGGCTGGCCGCATTGGGCGTGATTGCCTACAAGGCTTATGGCAACTGGCAGGCCAATCAAGCCAATGCGCCCAAGGGCGAGCCGCAGACCATCGACCGCCTGCCACCGGCCCAGGTCGAGCAGCACAGCCAAGGCATTCTCAAGGCGCTGGTTGCGGCAGCCAAGGCCGACGGCCATGTGGACGAGCGCGAGCGTGAGCTGATCGAGGGCGAGTTCACCAAGCTGGATAATGACCGTGAACTGCACAACTGGCTGCACGCCGAGCTGAACAAACCGCTGGACCCGGCCGATGTCGCCCGTGCGGCAAGCACCCCGGAAATGGCTGCCGAAATGTACATCGCCAGCGTGATGCTGGTAGACGAAGAAAATTTCATGGAAAAGGCATATCTGGACGAATTGGCCCGCCAACTGAAACTGGAGCCTGGCTTGAAGCTGGAGCTGGAAAAACAGGTCCGCCAAGCGACCCTCTGATCCTGCCTGTATAGATAAAACACCCTGGCTGGCGCCATGCCCCAGGGTGTTTTTGCATTCTGTGGGTGCTACATCAAAACCCGTTGATTAATGCGGCCTTCTGCTCAGCTATACTCCCCTCCATTTGAATGGCCCTTCGAGGAAATACTGTGAAGAACTGGACCTTGCGCCAACGCATCCTGGCAAGTTTTGCGGTCATTATCGCCATCATGCTGTTAATGGTCGTGGTCTCCTATTCACGGTTGCTGAAGATTGAAGTCAGCCAGGAAGCCGTCCGAGACGATGCGGTGCCAGGGGTTTACCTCAGTTCCATGATCCGCAGTGCGTGGGTCGACAGTTATCTGCAGACCATCGATATCATTGGTCTGCGCGAGGATAAAACCTTCACCAACACCGACAAGAACGACTACAAGGCCTTCGAAGCGCGCATCGAGCAGCAGATGGCCAATTACGAAAAAACCGTGCACAGCCAGGCTGACCGCATGGAATTCGATAACTTCAAAGCCGCCCACATCAATTACAACAAGGTCCTTGAGCAAGTGCTGGACCGCGTCCAGAACAATGACCTGCCCGCTGCGCGTGAAATGCTTGAAGAGCAACTGACGCCGATCTGGACCGAAGGTCGCATGAAGCTCAATGACATTATTACCGAGAACAAAAACGTCTCTGACCGTGCCACCGCGGCCATTGACGACGCCGTGCTGTCGGCCAAGATCAGCATGGGCGTGTCGCTGATCATCGCCATCCTGGCCGCGGGCCTGTGCGGCTTGTTGCTGATGCGCGCAATCATGGCGCCGATGCAGCGTATCGTCGAAATCCTCGACACCATGCGCACGGGCGATCTGAGCAAACGCCTGAACCTTGAGCGCAAGGACGAATTCGGTGCGGTGGAAACCGGCTTCAACGACATGATGACCGAACTCACTGCCCTGGTTTCCCAGGCGCAACGTTCTTCGGTACAGGTCACCACCTCGGTGACCGAGATTGCCGCCACCTCCAAGCAGCAACAGGCCACCGCCACTGAAACAGCGGCAACGACCACCGAGATCGGCGCCACTTCGCGGGAGATCGCCGCCACGTCCAAGGATCTGGTGCGCACCATGACCGAAGTCTCCACCGCTGCCGACCAGGCTTCGGTGGCCGCCGGTTCCGGCCAGCAAGGCCTGGCGCGCATGGAAGAAACCATGCACTCGGTGATGGGCGCTGCCGACCTGGTGAACGCCAAGCTGGCGATCCTCAATGAGAAGGCCGGCAACATCAACCAAGTGGTGGTGACCATCGTCAAGGTCGCCGACCAGACCAACCTGCTGTCCCTGAACGCCGCCATCGAAGCTGAAAAGGCCGGTGAATACGGGCGCGGGTTTGCCGTGGTCGCCACCGAGGTGCGTCGCCTGGCCGACCAGACCGCCGTAGCCACCTACGACATCGAGCAGATGGTGCGCGAGATTCAGTCGGCGGTGTCCGCTGGCGTGATGGGCATGGACAAGTTCTCCGAAGAAGTGCGCCGCGGCATGTTCGAAGTGCAGCAAGTGGGCGAACAACTGTCGCAGATCATCCATCAGGTACAGGCCCTGGCGCCGCGGGTGTTGATGGTCAACGAAGGCATGCAGGCCCAGGCCACCGGCGCCGAGCAGATCAACCATGCGCTGGTGCAACTGGGGGATGCCAGCAGCCAGACCGTGGAATCCCTGCGCCAGGCCAGCTTTGCGATTGATGAACTGAGCCAGGTTGCGGTGGGTCTGCGCAGCGGCGTGTCGCGTTTCAAAGTCTGATGAGCGACCTCGCGGCTAAACGCGGCGCCGTCCCGGCAGCGAAAAAGGCGTTGTTCCTGGTGTTTCACATCGGTAGCGAACGTTATGTCCTCAAGGCCACCGAAGTGGCCGAGGTGCTGCCGCGCCTGCCGCTCAAGCCCATCGCCCATGCGCCCGCGTGGGTGGCTGGCATCTTTGCCCATCGCGCAGCGTTAGTGCCGGTGATCGACCTGAGTGCGCTGACCTTCGGTACGCCGGCGCAGGCTCGCACCAGCACGCGGTTGGTGCTGGTCAATTACCAGCCGCAACCTTGGGTCGAATCTCGCCGGCTGGGGCTGATCCTCGAACAGGCCACCGATACCCTGCGTTGCGACCCCGCCGAATTCCAGCCCTATGGCCTGGATAACCCCCAGGCGCGCTACCTGGGGCCTGTGCGGGAGGATGCCTTGGGCTTGATGCAATGGATTGGCGTGAATGACGTGCTCACCGATGAAGTGCGCGCCCTGTTGTTTTCTGCCGAGCTGAGCGTATGAGCAACGACCCGCGCTTCTTCGCCTTCCTCAAAGAACGTATCGGCCTGGACGTCGCGTCGGTCGGCGAGGCCATCATCGAGCGCGCCGTGCGCCAGCGCAGCCAGGCTGTGCAGGCGCAAACGCCAGGCGAATACTGGCAGCACCTGCAAAGCTCCCACGACGAGCAGCAAGCGCTGATCGAAGCGGTGATCGTCCCCGAGACCTGGTTTTTCCGTTACCCCGAATCCTTTGCGACCCTGGCCCGATTGGCGATTGCCCGTCTGGCCGAGATCAAGCAGATGCGTGCACTGCGTATCCTCAGCCTGCCGTGTTCCACTGGCGAAGAGCCCTATTCGATTGCCATGGCCTTGCTCGATGCGGGTCTGGCGCCGCACCAGTTCAAGGTGCTGGGCCTGGACGTCAGCCCGCTGTCGGTTGAGCGTGCGCGGCGCGGCGTGTATGGCAAGAACTCGTTTCGCGGCAGCGATATCGCCTTTCGCGACCGCCACTTCATTGAACGCGGCGACGGGTTCCACATCGCCGACCGCGTGCGCGAGCAGGTGCGCCTGCAAGTCGGTAACCTGCTCGACCCGACGCTGCTGGCGAATGAAGCGAGCTATGACTTCGTGTTTTGCCGCAACCTTTTGATCTATTTCGACCAGCCCACCCAAAAACAAGTGTTCGATGTGCTCAAGGGCCTGACCCACGTGGACGGCGTCCTGTTTATCGGCCCGGCCGAGGGCAGCCTGTTGGGGCGCCACGGCATGCGTTCGATTGGAGTGCCGCAGTCCTTTGCCTTCAGCCGGCACGCCGAACCGATCCAGCCTGAACCTGTATTCGTGCCGCTGCCGCTGCCCCAGCGCATCGCGGCACCGATGCCCGTCAAGCCGCGTCCATTCAGCACCGTCAGCGCCCAGGTGGTGCCGATCAAGGCCCCGCCGCCTTCCGACGCGAGCACCTTGCTCAGTCGTATCGCCACCCTGGCCAACGAAGGCAAGAGTGCCGAGGCCCGTGCCGCCTGCGAGCAGTATTTGAACAGCCACCCGCCAGCCGCCCAAGTGTTCTACTGGCTCGGGCTGCTCAGCGATGTGGCCGGCAGCGCCCTGGAAGCCCAGGGTTTTTATCGAAAAGCCTTGTACCTGGAACCCCAGCATCCGCAGGCCTTGATGCACCTGGCCGCGTTGCTCGAATCCCAGGGCGACAGTGCGGGGGCGCGCCGTTTGCAGGCGCGGGCCGCCCGCAGCGAGCGAGCAGACAGTGAGTCCAAACGATGAGTAGCCCTGACGCGCTCGACACCGCCGGCCTGGACCTGACCCTGGCCGACACCCAGGCCATCGACGACTGCTGGAACCGCATCGGTATCCACGGCGACAAGTCCTGCCCGCTGCTGGTGGAACATATTCATTGCCGCAACTGCGCGGTGTATTCGGCGGCCGCCACGCGCTTGCTGGATCGCTACGCCTTGCAGCAGGACGACCGTCGTCCGGCCGCTGCGGCTGAAGTCGACGAAGAGATCATCACCCGCTCGTTGCTGATGTTCCGTCTCGGCGAAGAATGGTTGGGCATCGCTACCCGTTGCCTGGTGGAGGTGGCCCCGTTGCAACCGATTCACTCGCTGCCGCACCAGCGGTCACGCGCCTTGCTCGGCGTGGCCAATGTGCGGGGGGCGCTGGTGGCGTGCCTGTCATTGGTGGAACTGCTCGGCCTGGACAACACCGGCAACGGCGCCAGCGGTGGGCGGATCATGCCGCGCATGTTGATCATCGCCGCGCAGGATGGCCCGGTGGTGGTGCCGGTGGACGAAGTGGACGGCATCCATGCTATCGACGAGCGTACCTTACAGGCGGCGTCGGCGTCCGGCACCCAGGCCAGCGCACGGTTCACCCAGGGTGTGTTGCAATGGAAGGGCCGCAGCCTGCGTTGGCTGGACGAGGCGCAATTGTTGTCCGCCGTGACCCGGAGCCTCACATGACCCCCGACCAGATGCGCGATGCCTCGCTGCTGGAACTGTTCAGCCTGGAAGCCGATGCACAGACCCAGGTGCTGAGCGCGGGCCTGCTGGCGCTGGAGCGCAACCCGACCCAGGCCGACCAACTGGAAGCCTGCATGCGTGCGGCCCACTCGCTCAAGGGCGCGGCGCGCATCGTGGGGGTGGACGCCGGGGTCAGCGTGTCCCATGTCATGGAGGACTGTCTGGTCAGCGCCCAGGAAAGTCGTCTGTACCTGCAGCCAGAACATATCGACGCCTTGCTGCAAGGCACCGACCTGCTGATGCGCATCGCCACCCCAGGCAACACCGTGGGGCCAGCGGACATCGAAGCTTATGTGGCGTTGATGGAGCGTCTGCTGGACCCGTCTCAGCCGACCGCCAAGGTCGCGCCGCCACCTGCTGTACCGCTACCCGCTGTGCCGGCGCCATTGGTTGAAGAGCTACCGCCGGAACCCGAACCCGCGCCGCCCGTGGCCAGCGATCCGCCGCGCCAGGGCAAACGCATGACCGAAGGCGGCGAGCGTGTACTGCGCGTGACCGCCGAGCGGCTTAACAGCCTGCTGGACCTGTCGAGCAAGTCCCTGGTGGAAACCCAGCGGCTCAAGCCGTACCTGGCGAGCATGCAGCGCCTCAAACGCATTCAAAGCCAGAGCGTGCGCGCCCTGGATACCCTGGACGGCCAGCTCAAGACTCTGGATCTGAACCTCGAAGCCCAGGAAGCCCTGGCCGATACCCGCCGCCTGCTGAGCGAAGCCCAGGCGCTGCTGGCGGAAAAAACCGCCGAGCTGGATGAGTTCGGCTGGCAGGCCGGGCAGCGCGCCCAGGTGCTCTACGACACCGCGCTGGCCTGTCGCATGCGTCCGTTTGCCGATGTGCTGGCCGGGCAGGTGCGCATGGTGCGTGACCTCGGCCGCAGCCTGGGCAAGCAAGTGCGCCTGGAGATCGAGGGCGAAAAGACCCAGGTCGACCGCGACGTATTGGAAAAACTTGAAGCGCCACTCACCCATTTATTGCGCAATGCCGTCGACCACGGCATCGAAATGCCTGACCAGCGCCTGCTGGCCGGTAAACCCGCCGAAGGTTTGATCCGCCTGCGCGCCTCCCATCAGGCCGGTTTACTGGTGCTGGAACTGAGCGATGACGGCAACGGCGTCGACCTGGAGCGCCTGCGCGGCACCATCGTCGACCGGCATCTGTCCACTCTGGAAACGGTGCTGACCCTCAGTGAAGAGGAGTTGCTCACGTTTCTGTTCCTGCCGGGGTTCAGCCTGCGTGACAAGGTCACCGAAGTGTCCGGGCGTGGGGTCGGGCTGGATGCGGTGCAGCATATGGTCCGCCAACTGCGCGGCGCGGTGGTGCTGGAGCAGACGGCGGGGCAGGGCAGCCGTTTCCATCTGGAGGTGCCGCTGACCTTGTCGGTGGTGCGCAGCCTGGTGGTGGAAGTCGGCGAAGAAGCCTACGCATTCCCCCTGGCGCATATCGAACGCATGTGCGACCTGGCCCCCAACGACATAGTGCAACTGGAAGGCCGCCAGCATTTCTGGCACGAGGGCCGGCATGTCGGCCTGGTCGCCGCCAGCCAGTTGTTGCAGCGCCCGCCAGGGCAGAATAATGACGAGACCTTGAAAGTGGTGGTGATCCGCGAGCGCGATGCGGTGTACGGTATCGCCGTGGAGCGCTTCATCGGCGAGCGGACCCTGGTGGTGTTGCCGCTGGATGACCGCCTGGGCAAGGTCCAGGATATTTCCGCCGGTGCCTTGCTGGATGACGGCTCGGTGGTGTTGATTGTCGACGTGGAAGACATGCTGCGTTCGGTGGACAAGCTGCTCAACACCGGACGCCTCGAACGCATCGCCCGGCGCAGCCAGCAGGTCACCGAGGCGCCGCGCAAACGCGTGCTGGTGGTGGATGACTCGCTCACCGTGCGTGAGTTGCAACGTAAATTGCTGCTTAATCGCGGGTACGAAGTGGCCGTTGCAGTCGACGGCATGGACGGCTGGAACGCCTTGCGCTCCGAAGACTTCGACCTGCTGATCACTGACATTGATATGCCTCGCATGGACGGTATTGAATTGGTCACACTCTTGCGCCGTGATACTCGCCTGCAATCGTTGCCGGTGATGGTGGTGTCGTACAAAGACCGTGAAGAGGACCGTCGCCGTGGGCTGGACGCCGGTGCCGATTACTACTTGGCCAAAGCCAGCTTCCACGACTACGCATTGTTGGACGCCGTGGTGGAGCTGATCGGAGGCGCGCGGGCATGAAGATCGCCATCGTCAATGACATGCCCCTGGCGGTCGAAGCGCTGCGCCGTGCCTTGAGCTTCGAGCCCGCGCACGAGGTGGTGTGGGTGGCCGGCAATGGCCTGGACGCGGTGCATCGTTGCGCTGAGCTGACGCCGGACCTGATCCTGATGGACCTGATCATGCCGGTGATGGACGGCGTGGAAGCCACGCGGCAGATCATGGCCGAGACGCCGTGCGCGATCCTGTTGGTGACCGTCGACCGCCAGGCCAATATGAGCCGGGTGTTCGAAGCCATGGGGCACGGCGCCCTGGATGTGGTGGACACGCCAGCCCTCGGCGTGGGCAACCCCAAGGATGCGGCGGCGCCGCTGTTGCGCAAAATCCTCAACATCGGCTGGCTGATCGGCCAGCGTGGCAGCCGTGTGCGCACCGAAACCACATCATTGCGCACCACCGGCAAACGCCAGAGCCTGGTGGCTATCGGCTCGTCGGCGGGTGGCCCGGCTGCCCTGGAAATCCTGCTCAAGGGTTTGCCCCGGGACTTTCCCGCCGCCATTGTGCTGGTGCAGCATGTGGACCAGGTGTTCGCCGCCGGCATGGCCGAATGGCTCAGCAGCGCTTCCGGGCTGCCGGTGCGCCTGGCCCGCGAAGGCGAGCCGCCGCAAAGCGGCGTGGTCCTGCTGGCCGGCACCAATCACCACATTCGTCTATTGAAGAATGGCACGCTAGCCTATACCGCAGAGCCGGTGAACGAGATTTACCGGCCTTCGATCGACGTGTTCTTTGAAAGCGTGGCCAGCCACTGGAATGGCGACGCCGTCGGCGTACTGCTGACCGGCATGGGGCGCGACGGGGCCCAGGGCCTCAAGTTATTGCGTGAACAAGGTTATTTGACCATCGCCCAGGATCAGCAGAGCTCGGCGGTGTATGGCATGCCCAAAGCGGCGGCGGCGATTGATGCTGCTGTTGAAATTCGCCCACTGGACAGAATTGCGCCCCGATTGCTGGAGGTCTTTGCACAATGAACATGACCTTGCGTGATGCTGGCTTGCAGGTAGTAATTCAGGTGACTGCAGATGAATGATTTACAGATCGACGACATCAAGACCGACGAAAATGCCGCCATGGTGTTGCTGGTCGACGACCAGGCCATGATCGGCGAAGCGGTGCGACGCGGCCTGGCCCATGAAGAAAACATCGACTTCCACTTCTGCGCCGATCCGCACCAGGCGATTGCCCAGGCTATCCGTATCAAACCGACGGTGATCCTCCAGGATCTGGTGATGCCCGGCCTCGATGGCCTCACCTTGGTGCGCGAATACCGCAATCATCCGGCCACGGCGAATATCCCGATCATTGTGCTTTCGACCAAGGAAGACCCGCTGATCAAGAGCGCGGCGTTTTCGGCGGGGGCCAATGATTACTTGGTCAAGCTGCCGGATAACATCGAGTTGGTTGCGCGTATTCGCTATCACTCACGGTCGTACATGACGCTGTTGCAGCGGGATGCGGCCTACCGTGCGTTGCGGGTCAGCCAGCAGCAACTGTTGGACACTAATCTTGTGTTGCAGCGGTTGATGAACTCCGATGGGTTGACCGGGTTGTCCAATCGTCGCCACTTCGACGAATACCTGGAGCTGGAATGGCGGCGGGCCATGCGTGATCAGACGCAGTTGTCGTTGTTGATGATCGATGTGGACTTCTTCAAGACCTATAACGACAGCTTCGGCCATGTCGAGGGTGACGAAGCCCTGCGCAAAGTAGCCACCACCATTCGTGAAGCCAGCAGTCGGCCTTCGGATTTGCCGGCGCGTTACGGCGGTGAAGAGTTTGCCCTGGTGCTGCCAAACACCTCGCCTGGCGGGGCGCGACTGGTGGCTGAGAAGCTGCGCATGGCCGTCGCCGCGCTGAAAATCCCGCATATTGCCCCGGCGGAAGGCTCCAGCCTGACCATCAGCATCGGCCTGTCGACCATGACGCCGGTGCAGGGTACGGATTGTCGCCAGTTGATCATGGCGGCGGACAAGGGCTTGTATACGGCCAAGCATAATGGGCGCAATCAGGTTGGGATTGAGTGATCTGAGGATTTCCGACATGTTGGTTGACGGGGCGATTCGCGATCAAAAGCAAGAGCGCGGGGGCCTAAGAGCCGACCGGGTTCTTAAGCCGAACTCCGTCTAAATGTGGGAGGGAGCTTGCTCCCGATAGCAATGGGTCAGTCAGCCCATGCATGGCTGACACACCGCCATCGGGGGCAAGTCGAATCGTCGCACCGCCCCTCCCACATTTTGATCTCCATATATCAGATAGATCTCAGCCTGCTGTAGATCTGCTTTTGATCTGGCTCTTACATCCTTTTCGCTGACGAAGTCAGCGGTCTTTTGATCTGCGCTTTTGATTTTGATCTTGATCTTAGGCGCCCCGTTAAACACGCTGGCCGAACGCAGGCTTGAATCCGTGGGTAACCCGGCAGGACGCCGGGTTAGCCGCGCTGGGCCAAGGATGGCCCATCGCGGCGG
>Ga0308161_1003153_pt1 | contig 16303 bp, 16 predicted proteins | sample PhyFR2_FD_201034 | JGI IMG/M metagenome (GOLD analysis project Ga0308161, IMG submission 201034) | Phyllosphere microbial communities from UC Gill Tract Community Farm, Albany, California, United States - DLSLF.R2 | ecosystem: Host-associated > Plants > Phyllosphere > Unclassified | place: USA...
GTTCCGCGGTGAGGCCATAGCCCAGGTGGACGTGGTCGCCCTTGTGCAGGAAGTTCGGGTCGGTGAGGATGGTGAAGCCCTGGTAGCGGATCAGGACGGTGGCGGTGCCGATGAACTGAACGGTGCCGTTTGCTTCCGTGGCCGCGACCGCGGCGCTGCCCGCTGGCAGCTTGAGCGCGAACACCTCGCCGGCGGACGCGGATGCGGCCGGCTGCTGGGCGTGCGCGGGCACGGCGAGCGACAGGTTCAGCGCCATCAATGCCGCAGCGGCAGGTCCCCCGACGGACCGAATCAAACGGCAAAACAGCATGTGTCCTCCTCCATATCCGACGATGTTGTCTGAATGGACACTAACATGAACGCGGCAGCGACGGCGTTCGCTAGCGGGGAGGAAATGTGTGGCCTGCCCAGCTGGGTTCGAACCAGCGACCCTCAGCTTAGAAGTCAGACACTCGCTCTGCAGTTTGAGCTTTTTATTCAACAGCTTATGCCGAGCGAACTGCGCTATTCATTACCGCAAGTCTCATCTATAACCTGTTGATTTCATTGGGTCGGCATCTTTTGAATAGCGCAGATTTTTGGGGCCATATTATGCATCCACCATGCTCGCTCGAGCGATTGCTGGAGCCACCTCGGGCTGCAACGGAGTGGTCTCGCGAGCAGGCAGCGGCCGCGACGTCGTGATCGACATTGGCAGGAACAGCGGCTCATCCCGTTGCGGGCAGCGGCGCTTCACGAACTCGATTTCGATGCCGCCCGCTTTCGGCCTCAGACCCAGACGGAGCGGCGCCGGTGAAGCGCCCTGCGCTGCAGCCATCGGCCGCATCATGAAGAACAGCGTTTCGCCGGACTGTGCCGCCAGGTGCAAGCGCCTCAAGCTGTCGCTGCGGACCTGCGCCTGCCAAAATAGGAGCGCGCCACAGCTGCCACTTCGTAGAACCTGCTCAGCCGCCCAGAGCATGTCCGCCGTGCGCTCGGCGCGCAGCCAGATTGCGTTCGACGGCTGGATGCCCATCGCGGCGAGCGCCAGGGCCTGTGGCGCGTGCGGCGGCTGTAGCAGCACGACCTTTCGCTCCGCCACGGCCGACAGTGCCGGCGCCAGCAGTCGCATCTCCCCTATTCCTGGCTGCTGAGTCATCAGGTCGACCAACGCGCCAGTAGGCCAGCCCTTGCCCGGCAGCAGATTCGACAGCGCCGGGTGTCCGGTGTCGATGCATCGCGTATGGTTGCGCGCCAGTTGGGACGCGCGCCAAAGTGATGGGTGTACGGCTTCCGGATCCAGGGCGGCTGTCATGGCGAACTCTCAATACTGTGTTTTTATACAGTATAGCAAGAACCGCATTGACTATTGAGCAAGCCCAGCGCGCTACCGAAACTATGCGCGACCATGGCGCCATGACAGAACGAACGGACCTGATCACTGCAAGCCGCGTCGATCTGACGCTGATCCTGTTACCGCTCATCGGGCGATGGGAAGCGGCCTGGACGCTGGCTGCGAACGATGTCCCACTTGAGGTGGCAGCGCGTGTACTCGCTCTGCCAGGCGCGCGCCGGGATATGCGGTCAGTGGAACTTATAGCGGCGCGATCGGCCCTTTAGAAGAGCCGCCCGAGCGACGCGGCAAAGTCATACGGGTCGCGAGCGCTCTTCCTCAGATTGCACTTGCGGCAGGCTATGACTAAGTTCTGGACAGCGTGCTTCCCGCCCTTTGAGAGTGGGATGTAATGATCAACGTGGTACAGCTTCGGGCACTTGACGCCGCACCAATGGCAGACTTTTGGCGCTTCCCGCTCCCATGCGTGGATCGTCGGGGTTGAGTCGCCGCCTTGCTCTTGCTGCCGGCGGCGGGCCTTATAGGCTGTCTTGATTGTGCGGACCCGATCCTTGTTCCTCGCCACCCAGTCTCGGCCGACCAGCCGTCGGCGCTCAGCAGTTCGCTCGTGGTACTGTTTGTGCCTCAAAGATATCCGCGCGAAGTTCTTCTTGAGGTAAGCAGCATCATATGCCTTCTTCTCAGGCGAGGCCGCCCTAATTGCTGCGCATTCAACGCATACGCCACCTGACGTGTAACGAGTGCCATCGTGCCCTTTAGGGCAAGGACGCCCTGTGTAAGTTTTTGCACCGCTGACGAAGGCCGCTTGACGAGAGGCCTTTAGCTCATGCCACCACCGCACGGACTCAGCGTGAGCTGCTTTTCGTTGTGCTGCCGCTTCACGAATCTCCGAAAGTGGCCGGCGAAATCTTGGCAGACTACCTGGCACTCGAGGGCTATTATGATGTCGAGCCAAGCAAGCCATACGGTTGCACTCTACGCATCCACCGTCATTTGTAAACCGATTGGACATATGCCCATTACGACATGGCCGGCCAGTGAAGAATTGACTCTCGCCTTTTGCTCGGGCCTGGCGTCTAGCTTCATGAGCTATTCGCCATGAAAGCGACCTATTCGCATAATCCGGATCGCGGCGCACTCTCCGCGCCCACTTCTTAACTGCATTATTCGGATCGGAGTCACGCCGGATCTTCTGCTTGCGGCGCTCCTCCTCGATATTCTCGTGATAGTTCTTCAGGCGCTTTAATCGTACGCACTCGCAGCAGGAGCCGTTGATTTCAAGCCTCTCAGCAATGTGACCGTGCTTACATGGCGCACCAGTAAAGTATCGCTTTATTCCAGCTTCACGCGCCGCTTTTCGAGTGATCGTAACGGTATAATCCGACTCAGCCATTTAGCCTCCGCAATAGGTTGATTGGTTAGAGGCCGGCTTGCGTTGACGCGCATTGCCGGCCTCGTCATTATACTGGCTATACGTACAGTATTACGCTGCTTTCAGCATCGACATATCAAATCTAGTGCGCTGGATCTCGCCGAAATCGTGGTGGTAGACGATCGCATTCATGTCCTTCTTGCTTCGATAGCCCTGGCCTGCATGCCAAGCGTCGGTGCCCGCCAGAGTGCGGTGGGTTTCAACGGTGCAGCCGACGAAGTCCTTGCGCGTCAAGTGGTGAATATGGCCGCAATGCCAGACGCGGTGATCTGTTGCGCCCCAGTCCTCCTTGCGGTCCTCGGCCATGATTAGCGGCAGGTCGTTGGCCTTGGCGCCGTGGCCGTGGTGCGATCCGATCAGAACCCGACCGAAGCGATGGTATTTGTAGAGCGAAGCGCCGATGTCCACGATGACGCGAGGCTCGTCATGGAAGTAGAAGCTCATCGCCATAGCAAGCGCCAGGGCCGCGTCGCGATCGTGATTCCCGCGAATATTCCAGACGTGGACGGTCTTATGCTTTGCCAGTAGCTTCAGCACGCAGCGAACCAGCGCCATTGCGCCCGAATGCAAGACCTTGCCGAACCGGGTATCGACATCCAGGCGGTTGCCGTGCTCGGTCTCATTGGTGCTGTCATTCCCGTGCAGAAAGTCACCGAGGTTGATCATGAGCGCATGCTCGGAGGGTGGCGCCAACGCTATCAGGTGATCGAAGGCGCTTTCCAAGCGATGCACTGAGATCTTCGCGTCATACGCATCGCCGGTCTCGGTTGGATCTGCATACATGCCGTGATGGTGGTCGCCGATCGGGTAGACCGTCAGCAGATCGGCATTGACGAAGGACGGCGGCGGCACGATGGGTGCCAGTCCTTTGACGCCTGAGCAAAGTTCAGCGACGAACTCACGGATCATTTGCTCGCGGCGCTCGTCGTCAGCGCTGCTCTTTACCCATTGAGCAGCTAGCTTGCCTTCTTTATCGTACAGCGTCGAAACGCCCCGCACCTTGAAGCCATCTGGAACGGTACACACCATGTCGTGCGCGGGCGAGTAGCCCTTGAGTGCCGCGCGCGCCTTGAGGCGGGCCATGGATTCCTGAACGGCGTTCTTCGCTACGCCAAGCGCCTTTGCGGCCTTGCGCATGCTGCCGTGCTCTTCGATGGCCCGGATGTATTCGATCTGCCGCACGGTCGCGAACTCGATCAGCTTCGGGTCGATGATTGATTGCTTGGTCATGCTCTTCCTTTACTTGGGCCAGGCCTGTACGGTCTTGGCGTGGCGCGCGGCACAGTCGGCGTATTGGCGCAGCAGGCCGATTGCCCACGCCTGCCACACGTCGTAGTCGGGCGACTCCGGCTTCGGGACTTCCGGGCACGGCGCCGCGAGGGCGCTATCGAGGGATGCTCGCGTTTGCGGCGTCGATGGCGGAATCGAGGTTGCGCACCCGGACAGCGTCAGGGCGGCAATCCACAGGCAGAGGCTTCGCATTGCGCAGCTCCTTGGTGAGCGCCGCAATCTTGGGCGCGAGGGTGGTTTCGATGCTGGCGTATTCGGTAGCGGCCTTGTGGATGGCCGCGGCGTCGGCCTGCAGGGTCGAGAGCGCGCCGGCTGCCTGATTCGCTTTCTCGACCGCTTGCGCCGTCTTCAGCTTCGACAGCGCCGTTTCGAGCCGCCAGCCGTTGATGGTCCACCCGGCGCCAAACGCAAGGATGCCGGCGGCGAGACCGGCGCCGACCATGAACGGGCGCTTGTAAGGCGCCAGGCCAGCAAGCAGGGCGGCGATCATGGCAGCCCCTTCAGGCACAGCTCACGCTCACGCTGGCGGCGCCGGGTCAGGCCCAGTACCTCCTTGCCGCCGGCCCGATTCCACATCAGCAGCGCATCGCAGGCGCCCGGGACGTCGCCGGCATTGATCCGGCGCGCCATGCTCGAGCCGCAGAATGCGGGAACGCCAATGTTGAAGGCCGCGTCGACGAAGGCCACCTTCTGGCCGGCCGTCAGCCGCTCGAGCGGGATGCACTTGGCGATGCCGGCGGCGTGCCGCTCCAGGTCGCGATCCAGCTGCGCGTCGCACTCGGCCGGCGTGTAGATCTTGCCGGCCTGCGCGCTCTCGGTCGCGCCGTCGCAGTAGGTCAGGACGCCGCCGATGTCGCGGTACGTCTTGAATACCCTGCCCTCTTGCGCCGGGGTGAACACGTACAGCGAAGCAGCAGCGAGGGCGCCGACGATGGCGAGCAACCCGCCGCGCGCTGGCTTCTTGGTCTGATCGGTCGCCATATCAGTCCACACTCCCACGCTGATTCATCATGGCGCCGAACTCCTTCCAGCCGCGCCATACCTGCAGGGCGAACTTCGCCGCCACGATCAGCAGGCCCAGGTAGCGGAAGGCGTTCGCGCCGAGCACTGGCTGCAGCACCGGCATTTGGGAGTCGAGCCACGCGAGGATCGAATCGGCGAACGGGTACAGGGCCAGCAGGACCGCCCACACGTTTTTGCGTGCAACCTGCAGCCAGGCTTCGAGCTTTTCTTTCAGGTTTTTCATGTCATCCCTTCGGGAGGTGTTGGATCACCCAGGACAGGCCAGCACCCAGCGTCGAGGCAGCGCCGCCGACCATCATCAAAGTCTTCCAGCCGCCGCGGGCTTCCGAAAGAGTAAGCAGCACCTGATCCAGTTTCAGGGTCAGTTGCTGATTGCTCTCTTGGAGTCCTTCGACGCTGGTTGAGAGGTGCGCGACCTGAACTTCAAGTCTCGCGATGTCGATGCGCGCAGTAGCTAGCGCCTCGGTGAGGTCACCGGTTGTTGGCATTGGGCTGGCCCATTAAAAAACCCGCCGAAGCGGGTTTGGTTGGTGGTTGATCGGGCGGCTGCGACCATCGCAGGATTGGCCCTTTGGGGAAGATCGACATGTGCAAGTCGATCGGACGAACACGCTTCATGAAAGCGGGGTCGAACAGCTTCGTGCCGCCAGCAAGGACGATCGCGAAGGCTAGATCCGAGCACCACCACTTGCTGTCGTCGGACCAGTCTTCCGAGTAGGTCAACGGGATGCCGATGGCGCCGGGCCAGTCGTAGCCCTTGCCCGCCTGGGCTTCGGCGAAGGCGACCGACGCATCCAGGTCCGGCACCCATACCGGCATATCGCGGTAGATGGCGATGCCGCCCATCACCTCGGCCATGCTGCAGGTTCGGCAGCCGTGCGTCATCGACGCCTCGTAGGCCCGGTCGCCGATGATGGCGATGGCGTGGCTGAACTGGCGAGATCCAGACAGCACGCCAACGGCGAGCGAGAGCGGGTTGTACGGCCAGCGGCTGGTGAGGCGGACCGTGACGAAGCCGCCGCGCATCACAGCCCCGCCGCGGTGATGAACAGCTGATCGAGGCCCGCATCGTCCAGGCCAAGTGCCTCGCCCAGCATGACAACCAGTGGCCGGCTGCGCACGACGCTGCTCGAGTAGTCCCACTCGATGCGCGCGGTTTCGCGCTCAGGGCTGTCCAGCGATTCGATTGCAGGGTCGACCCGAGCAAGCAAGCCGGCTTGGAGCAGTGCGAGCCGGGCCTGGCGCATGGTGACTTGCTGCGGCACGACCGGCGTCGCATTACCTTCGGCCGGCACCGGCGCTAGCTCGATCCCGTCGCGCGCTTCATTGGCGCGATAGTTGACCCAGGCCGGCGCCAGTTCCTCGTCGATAACGATCATGCGCTCGATGTGCTCCTCGGGCGGCACCTGCAGGTAGCAGCCGTCGAGCGTGCCGTCGGCGGTGAAGGTGACGTAGCGCACCGGTTGCGGTGCCGCCGGTGCTTCGGGTTTCGGCGTGACCGGCAGTTCGTTTTGCGTATCGTCCATCATGCGAGCTTCCAAAATGTTAGTTCAGCGTAAATTTCGTTCCCGACCAAATTGCTGTAGGTGCCCCAAGACGTCGCCGAAGACGAGTTGCTGACGTAATGGCGAAGCTCGAAGGTTTTCTGTGCCGGGATGACGAGACGGCCGCGTATTGAAGCGTAGTCATTCACTACAGTTCCGCCGCCAGGACTAAACTCATAGCCAGCTCGGCCGATCTCAGTGAAGGCGCCGTCAGTCACGTTGTAAAGCGCGAGGCGGTGGTTCGTTCCAGTTGCAGTAGGCGCTGCGCCCTCAAAATCGTACGTGCCTGCCGGCAGCGCTATCTGATTGGCGCTCAGCGACGCTCCCGTGATACTGTTTGCGCGTACGGTATTGAACCGCCGCGCTTGAGGGCTCGTCGTCCCATAGCCGGTCGGGTTACTGCCTTGTGCAAACTCCTCGCGAACATAGAGAATGGGCATGAGGAGGTTTGCGTCCGCTCCCTTGTCGCCCTTGTCCCCCTTGTCTCCGGTGCGCGTGATCTGCACATTCACGCTCGTGCCCACTGGAATCGGGTTTGCCCCGCTATAGCCGACGCAAACGACATCAAGCTTGCCTGCGGTGGCAAAGCCACCGTAGGACCAGGCGGTCACGCGGTAGCTAATCCATTTCGACGGATCGCCCTGCGCGGAGATGGTTAGGCAAGCCTTCGCGCCGCTCGTCGAACTGAATACGTCGGAGAGCATCTGTTGAACATTTTTACCCCGTGAATCGATGGTGTTCACGTAGATATTCGTTGCTTGCGTCTGATCCGCGCCGACAATCGCAAGCCGCCCGTTGCCGGCCGCGGTCGTCGAAAAGTCTCCCCACGCCACACAGGGAATCGCATACGCTCCTCCAGCTGCGATGCTGTTGAGGTTAGAGACAAGCGCAACCAGTTCGGTGACGAAGTTGATCAGCCAGGTGATGAAGGCATCGACCCTGCTTGCGAAGGTCGTGCGGTCGCCCCGCTGGGGTGCTGCAGGGGGTGGTGTGAGAAGTGGCATTAGATAAGCCCTTGTACAGAAAGAGATAATTCACAGAAGCCAGGGTTCGAGGCGGTGATTTCGCCGCTACCCAGCCCAAACACCCGCAGGAAGCCGTATTCAGTCAGCCCCGATGCAATCCAGACCGCCGGCACGTCGAGCAGCCCTCGAATTAGGTCAGTCACCGTGTTCGCTTCGGAGTTATCGAGGATTGCGGACGCTGTCATGTCCATGGCGGTCTTCCGGCGCACGATCGAGGTGCGCCCGAAGTCGTCGGTCTTGATGTAGCTGTAGGTCTTCGGCTTGGCCTTCGCGCCGAACTGGGTCCGCCCTAGAGAGCGCAGATCGCCGACCGCTAGGACACCGCACTTGACCGTGCCGCTACCGGACGACAGCGTGAGCGTCAGCTCGCCGCTGTTGTACTGCTCGATGTCGCTGGCCAGGAAGTCCGTCAGCGGCTTGAAGCGGTCGAAGAAGTACTCGTCGTAGTCCGCCGGTTGCGAGCCCTCCAACTGGCCCGAGTAGGTGTAGACGACGTTCCCGCCAGGCGCGTCCCTGACCACGATGTCGATCTGCCCCGCATCGAGGCCGGCAGCGTACAGGCCACTAAAGCTGCCTGGTCGCATGACGACCGTCAGCGGCGAGGCGGCGACCGTCTGGGTGCTCACCTCGCCGTCGAACATCGCCCACCGGTTCGTGGGCCCGACATCGAGCCAATAGACAGTTGTGCCAACCTGGCTATTGATGTCCGTCGGGTTCTTCCCGGTGTTTGGCGTGACGCACTGGTAGATTCGATGCGTCGCCGTACTGATGCAGAACGCCCCCGCGGCGTAGGCCGTACCACTGGCCCACGGCGGGTAGTCGTTTTCCTGAGCCGTGCTGCTAATGAGGATCAGGTCGTCGACGGGGATCGGCGCCAAAACACTAAGCGACGCCGTCATTACGCGATCTCCACCAGCATCGGAGCGTTACCGCCTGCCGTTGCGTTTTCGAACATGTCAGCATTTCTCCTTGTGCTTTGCTCGATCTTGTCGAGTGCCGCCTGCTGTTTGGCGACGGTCTCGCGCAGAGCCCTGACTTCCGCTACCAGCGCTGCGCTGTCTCCGCCGCCATTGCTTGCCCGAGCCAACAGCGAGGTCAGCACCCGGTTATCTGCTGCCGGGATGATCCGCTCACCTTCATGCACGAGCGCCGGCATCGTCTCCGGCACATAGTTCGTGCCGACGGCGAACGGGTGGAGCTTCTTGTACTCGTCCGAACGCATCATTTCGCTTCGGATGCTGTCGATCGAAGAGCCGGTGCCGAGCCAGTACGACAGCCCGGCCGCATCAGCCGGACGGCCAAGCAGCGTCTGGTACAACTTCTGGACCTGAGCTTCGGCAGAGGTGCCAATCTGCGTGATGACATCCGAGAGCGACGTTCCGCTGGCGATAGACTTCTGCCAGAACTCCAAGCCCGCAGCATCCGGCATGCGCCCCAGACTGGTCTGGTACGCACCGCTGATTGCTGAGTTTGCGGCAACGCCAGGGTTGCTCTTGGCGCCTTCCAGTGCCAACTTGAACCCTTCGAGCGCCTGGGCGATGGTCAGGCCGGTGTTATCGATACCCTTCAGGATGTCGATTTGCCTCTGCTGCGCCTCCAACATCGCATTCAGGCTATCGAGCTGCTTCTGGTCCGTCGTCAGCGAGTCGTCAGCCAGGTTGCCCAACTCCGTGAGGCTGTTCTTGGTTGCGTACAGGTCTCTCAGGTAGTCCTGGTAGGAGCCGAACTGATTGCTTGCATCCTTAGAAAGCGTGCTGAGCGCCTTCTTCAGATCATCCGAATTCGGGAGCGGTCCTCCTGCTTTTGCAATCGCCAACGCCGCCTGGACCTGCGCCTGAGCAGCCTTGCGATCGATTTCCTCGGAGCCCGGCGGGTTGATGCTATCGATCGTGGATCGGACTGCATCCGCGAGCGCCTTCTCCTTCTCGATGCGCTTGGTCAGCTCGTCGGTAGTGCGCTTCGTTACATCCCTCAGCACTGAGAATGCGTTATCGACGTTACCCAGGACGTACGTCATGCTGTCCTTCTCAGCATTGAGGGCGGCAATGCGATCGAACAGGGCAAGGTTGCTCGCGTCGACCGCAGCACGTTCTTTTTGCTGCAGTTGCGTCGACGTCATCGTCAGCTTATCGAGCTGGTCTTGCAGATCCTTCCGTTGCTTCAATGGCTGGATCTGATCGAACAGCGCACGGTTGCTTTCGTCGAGCGCGTCCCGCTGCTTTGCCAGAAGCTGGGTCGAAGACATCGTCAGCTCGTCGAGCTGGTCCTGCAGATCCTTCCTCTCGTCCAGTGCATCCTTCCCGGCATCGATTACCTGCTTGAGTGCCGGGGCGACCTCCATCAGGGAGACGTAGGCCTTGGCGCCGGCTTCAGTCGTCGTATCCAGGCCAATGACGAAGTTGCGGAACATCTTGTCCGCATCCTTGCCCGAGCTGGACAGGCCATACTGCGCCAGGGTCGGATCGATGCGCGCCTTCAGGGCCGCAGCCTGCTCCTTCTCGCTGAAGAAGTTCGTCAAGAAGTACTCGCCGGCGCTCGTGAACTTGTCCAGCCCACCAGCCAACTGCACCAGGCGGTCGCGCGCGGCGATCGACGAAATGCCGACCTCGCCGAACGTCTTGCCGAATGACTGGAACACGACGTCGATGGTTTGGTACTCGCCAGCCACGCGAGCGAGCGTTTCGAGGTAGCCTTCGCCCACCTGCTGAAGCTGCCCGATACCGCCGACGGCGTACTCTGCAATCTGGTCGCCCAGCTTCGAGAAGACCGATTCCAGCGCCTTCTGCAGGTCGTCACCCTTCAGGTCCTTCAGGCTCACATGACCGATGTCGATCACGAAGCCATTGAGCTTGTTGGTGAAGTCGTCGCCCGCCAGGCCAAGCAGCTCGCCCGAGGTTTTGACGCTGTCGGCCAGCGACTTGATGACGGACGTGAACTGCGCATTCGCCGCGTCGCTGAACTGCGTGCTCTGCTCGCTCGACTTGTCTTTGCCGAACCAGCCGCCGGACGTCTTGATGTCTGCGTACTGGAAGGCCTTCGCGCCGCTCCCCAGGATGGTCGCCAAGCTGGTGGCATCCATGCCGAAGCCCGAATCCTGAACGCTCTGCTTTCCGCCAAAGATCGAGGTTCCGACCTTGCCGAAGATGTTGCCGAGCGCCGGGATCTTCGCTAGCAGCGAGCCGACTACGATGCCGCCCAGCCCCCAGGATGCGATCGACTTTCCGAGCCCGTTGTTCGAGTTCAGTGAGCCAACATCCGGATTGGTGATGTCTGTGCTGCGCACCAGTTGGCCGGCGAAGCTGCTGATGTTGGTATCGATGCTATGCAGGGTGGCCAGCATGCTGTTATTGACCGCCAGGCCTTGATACGTGTTCTTCTCGACAGAGTCGAGCGCGTTCTTGATCGACTCCGATTTCGAATCAGAATCACCAAACACAGACCCTTTGCCCTGGTCCTGCTGACGCTGCTCGGAGATGCTGACACTGCTGCCGCCAACACTGCCGACCATTTTCGCGCCGACCGCGACGACTGCCGCCAGGGTTGCAGCACCGGCCGCCAGGTTCCACGGGAACGGCAAGGAGGCCAATGACTTCACCACTGCGGTGACGCCCCAGGCGCTCGCCTCGGTCGCAGCCAGACTGGTGGAAGCGCCGGAAGTCGCTGCTTCGCCGATCAGCTTCTTCGCATTAAGCGCGCTCGTAGCAGCAACCTCGGTCTCCTTGAAGAAGATCTTCTTCGCCATCGACTCGAGGGACATCACCATCTCGGCCGCCCGGTACGCCTTCTCGACGCCCTGCAACACCGCGTAGCCCTTCGAATTTTGGTCGAAGAAGCCCTTGGCGGCGCTGGCCATGTCGCCGTAGCTCTTGATCTGCGCCTGCGACGATGCCTCGGCTGCCATCTGGTTTGCGCGCTGGATCTTCGCGGGGTCGCCGTGAGCGTCCTTGAGAGATCCAGCCAACTGCGCAGCGATTGCGGCCTGCGTACGCTCGTAACCAGTAAGCGCGGTCGTCATGCCGCCGATCGCCGAACCAACGCTGCCAAATGCGCTGGCCATGCCTTGCGCTGCAGACTGCGCGGCCTGGTCGAGTGCCCCCAGGATGTCGACCATTGCATTCAGGTCCTGCAGCGGCTTGTCGTAAATCTCTTGCCGCTCCGCTCCGCGCACCCTTGCGTCAGCCAAGTCCCGCATTTGCTGTGCCTGCTTGCGGTATATCTCCGCCACCTCATTGCCCGGGTTGATCGCCTCGAGATCGGCGGCAGTCTCTTCCTTTCGCGCCGCGACGTTATACATCCGCGCCGCCTGCAGCTCAGCGACCTGCTTCGTGCTCAGGCCAATGGCTTGGTTGGCTTCGAACTGGGCTTCAGTTTGTGCAAGCAGGCTGTTTAGCTCGGCCTGCGCACCGACAAGGCCGGTTTTGTAGAGTGCCTCAGAGCTTTGGCGGCGACGGTCTTGGGATTCGGTTAGGTCGTTTTGAAGCCTCTCTTCGCGGTTCGTCCGCTGTGTTTGGAGCCCATCAATCTCGCCTTCCTTGTCGGCCTGATCTTTGCCAGAGTTGAACTTCCTCTTAATAAGCGCCAGTTCTGCTTGCTTGGCCTTAATTGCGCGATCGATTTTCTCGAGCTCCTCCCTGGCTGTCGCCTTGATGGCCTCGTCTTCGCTGATATCGCCAACGTTTCGCTGCGTAGCAATCCGTGCGATCCGGCGCTGCGCCAACAGGTCTTCGACTTCGTCGCGGCGCTTCAGGGCAGCGATGTTCGAATCAATGCCAGCGTTGTACAGGTCAGAGTAGGACTTGCGGATCTCTGCGACTCGCCTCTCTACCACCGCCGAATCAAGGTGCGCCTCTTTCCCCAGCTGGATTGCCGCAGCAATGTCACGACGCTGTTGCGCCTCCCGATTGAGGAACTTATCGGACTGTTTGTCCCACTCCTTCTGTGCGTCGTCGACTTTCTGCGCCGCGGCGGTTGCTTTGGCCTGGTCGTTCTGGGCCGCGGTCTTGGCCCGAATAGTATTAATTGAGCGCTCGTTTGCGTCTAACTCAGCCTGATAGGACGCCACATCAGCCGCGAGATTGCGCTTCGTCGCCCGATCGAGGTTTGCCTGAATTGCCGCTCGATCGTCGAGGAGCTTGTTGATCTTGTCCGAGTTTGACGCCTCGCGACCGCCTGCGAAGTCAACCACAGCATTGGCCGCATCGGAGGCATACATCTTCAGGCCCAGCCAAGCCTTTTCCCAACTGTTGAGCGTGGCGAGAACCTTATCCTTTTGTTCTTGGACGCCGTTCGCGTAGGCTTGCTGCGCGACGTCGGCGGCGCGCGTCATCTCGCCTTGGTCCTGCAGCGCCTTTACTACGCGGAGGGTACTGGCGTCGATGAAGTGGTACTTCTCGTCGATCGCGTTCAGGGCCTGCAGCGGCGATTTGCCGAGCTTTTCGAATTCGCCGACGGTGTCCTGGACGCTGCGACCGAGAATCTGCTGCGCACCGATCGCCACGACGGCGAACTTCTGCAGACTGTCGGCCGGCACCTGGGCAGTTTCCACAAGTGCAGCCACCGCATCAGCCGCTCCGCGAGAGCCAGCAATTGCCGCGACATTGCGCGACATATCTGCAAGCTTGGATGATGTGACGCCGGCGGCATTGCCACTTAAGATGATCGAGCGACCGAACTGCGAAGCCTCGTCTGCGCCGGACTTGTATGCCAGTCCCAACGCGGCAAGCCCTGCCACGCCGACCGTTAATGGGCTAACCATCCCCAGCAGGTAGGTGCCGAGCGCACGAACGGCAACTCCTGTACTGCCAAATTGATCCCGAATTTGTCCGCCCTGCTGTAGGAAGACCGTCAAGGGCGCCTGCCCACCTTGCAGACTTGTGACTACGTCGGTAATTTGTGCTGGCAGCGTTCGAAGTGCCTGGTTGATTTGACCGGCCGAAGCCCCAGCGGAAGCGGCTGTACGGGCCTGCGCCTGTTCGACTGCGCGTAGTTGGTCCAAGTATGGCCGGAGCGCCGCAGGGTCAACCCCGCGCTGGCGCGCCATCACCTCGTAATAGGCTGCAGTTTGTCGTCCACCCGCCTCCATCGCAGCAGTCGTGCGCTGGATTGAGCCGATGATGCTGCGCTGCGCCCCTTCGACGTTACGCGCCGAGGTAGTCGCATCACGGCCAACGCCAGTGATGGCTTGACCTACGCGCTCAGCCGCTTGGATCGCAGGGCGGAAGCCCTCCTCGACGCCTGTTGCGTCGCCAACGACTCGAATCTCGGCGTTATTAACGATATCGCTCATTCATCCGCCCATAAAAAAGGACGCCCGAAGGCGCCCAATAAAAAAGCCAGCGCTAGGCCGGCTTATCGAATTCTGTTTTAGCTACATGACGGCGGCTTGCTCTTGAAGCGCCGTGACAAGGCATCTGCTATCGCTCCCGCGGCGACCTTGCAAGAGGTTGCCGCCTTCAGCTCGCCCATCTCTTCCTCGCGATCAGCCGCGGTTTCTAAGTGCAGTTCATGCTTTTTTTGAATGGACTCGCGTGTAATTTGACGCATCTTGTCATTACTTTCTGCGCGCCGAGTGAGCGAACAGTACTCATCTCGCATCTCTGCTTTGCTGGCACTCTTGATGAAGAGATACTCCGGCTCTTTGCACGGATTCCCTTCTGCCATTGCCCCGCACGACACGAAGGCCAATCCGATCCATAACAGGCGTTTCATCGCTCCCTCCTGAGTGAAAGAGCGAATATATTACCTCAGCGCAAATAGCCACCCGGATTTCTCAGGGTGGCCTATCCAAGATACCTGGCGCTAGATCAAGGAGCCGGTCTGCCGCAACTGCTGCAAGACAGCTGGCGCCCATTTGATTTGCTGTACAAGTGTTCCGGAGCTGTGTTTCTTCCCAGTGTCGAACAACCGGGCGTACGCATGCCCGGCCGGCGTCAGCTCCCATACTTTGCCACGACGCTCTTGAAGTCCAGCTGCTGCAAGAGCCTCGTTGAGTTTGCGCGCGCTGACTTGCGCCTCAGGACTCAGTTCCGTTGGCGTGAACCACTGGGTGTCTTGTCGCTCTGCCGGAAGATGCGTCGCGCCGAATCCCTCGAGCAGATTGTGACCGGTAACGGTTCGGATATACTGGTTTGCGCTGATTGCGGCGACGTTCTTGTCGAGGCCAAGCGCGCGTGCGGCGCGCACAGCTAAGGGCGCTAACTTCAGTGCATGCATAGCGCCATCGATGCTGACCTGGGGTGCAGGCACCGCCTGGCTCTTTGCTGCACGCTCGCATTCTATGAAGTACTGGCGCGCTTCCCTCCCCTTATCAGTTCGCTCGACCATCGCCAGCTCTTTGGCCATGTCGATCGACAAGTGATACTCATGGACCCGCTGCGCACGCGATTTTGCGCTCGCCGGATTTGGGGTGCTCAAACTTTTAGCAATGACGAAATCAAGGCCCTCGACAAAGCTGTATTGCTGAATCCTATCTCTAATCCAGCTTGAGAAATCGCGGCCAACTTCAAGGAAGGCATGTAGCTCACGCGCGTTGACGGTTTCGACTGCTTCAGCGCCCAATCGACGCTGCGCGATGTTGATCAGCCCGCTCATTATGCCGCCCTCCCGCCGACCACGCGAAGCTGCGGGCGCGCCACGCGCTGCGAACGCTCAGCGTGACCTTTGGCGATGCTGCCCGCCATGCCCAATAGGCAGCGCTGACCATCTTCATCCAGGGAGCTGTAGTAGCTGAGCAACTGACGTTGATCTTCCGCCAGATTGTTGACGCCGGAGCTCACATTATCGAGGACGCGCATCATGCAGCCCTCCCGCCTACCACGCGAAGTTTCGGACGCTGCCGCGGGAAGTCAGCCGCAAGGCCGCAGGCCATGTAAATCAAGCTCTGCTGAGTCTCCTCATCCATTTGATTGAAGTGGGAAAGCAGTTGCTGCTGCTTCGGCGACAAGCCGCCACCTCCCGATTGCATCCCGCCATTAGTTGTGATAGTCTTCATTTCGATTCCTCATTCATCTGTGGATTCATCAAGACCCCGAGCCCATCCGCCAAGATCGCTCGGGGTTTTTTCGTTTTAGGCTTGCCCTGCATGCGCCACCTCGCGCTTAGCCAACTCAGCCGCCACTGCCGGCCCGAGTAAGTGATTCAACATCCAGTTCAGGCTGCGCTCGTCCATCTTCGCCAACTTTTCAGCCCCTTCCCGGATTTGCCGCTCCATCCTGTACTGGTATGGCGGCATTAGATCAGCCATTTCACTCTCCCTTCTTGAGACACCAGACTGGTGTCAGTGAAGCCATTGTGCGCCGACACCAGACTGGTGTCAACAATTTTTTGGTGTCAGTTTGGTGTATGCTTCGCACCATGGAAGATGACAACCAAACTAGAATTACTCTTCGCCTGCCCGACGACATCCGCGATCATGTTGCCGCCCAGGCGAAACAGAACAATCGATCAATGAACGCCGAGATCGTCGCGCGCTTACAAGCCTCAGACAGCTCGTCAAGAGACGACTTGCTCACGATCCGTGGCCAAGCCCTCGCCATCGCGACCCTGGAGTTTGAGAGTTCCCACTATCAAACAGAGGTTGAGCGGCTCAAAGTAAAATTGGCCATGGTGGCTCGATACCTTAAAAGCGTCCCGTCGGAAAAGCCGGCGCCGATCGTTG
>Ga0308161_1003154_pt1 | contig 16301 bp, 10 predicted proteins | sample PhyFR2_FD_201034 | JGI IMG/M metagenome (GOLD analysis project Ga0308161, IMG submission 201034) | Phyllosphere microbial communities from UC Gill Tract Community Farm, Albany, California, United States - DLSLF.R2 | ecosystem: Host-associated > Plants > Phyllosphere > Unclassified | place: USA...
CTACAACTGGTCGGACTACATCGCCGAGGGCACCGTGCCCGGCTTCGAGCGGCATAGCGGTGTCCACGTCACCTACGACGTGTTCGACAGCAACGAGGTGCTGGAAGCCAAGCTGCTGGCCGGCGGCAGCGGCTACGACGTGGTGGTGCCGTCGCTGAGTTTCCTCGGCCGGCAGATCCAGGCCGGCGTGTTCCTGCCGCTGGACAAGAGCAAGATCCCCAACCTGGCCAATCTGGACCCGGCGATGATGCAACGCATCGCGCAACAGGATCCGGGCAACACCTACGCGGTGCCGTACCTGTGGGGCACCACCGGCATCGGCTACAACGTCGACAAGATCCAGGCCGCATTCGGCACGACTGATGTGGTCAACAGCTGGGACCTGGTGTTCAAGCCGGAGAACCTGGCCAAGCTCAAGGACTGCGGGGTGACCTTCCTCGATACCGCCTCGGAGATCGTGCCGACCGTGCTGCACTACCTGGGCGAGGATCCGAACAGCACCGACCCGAAGGTGATCGAGAAGGCCGCGGCCAAGCTCAAGGACTGCGGGGTGACCTTCCTCGATACCGCCTCGGAGATCGTGCCGACCGTGCTGCACTACCTGGGCGAGGACCCGAACAGCACCGACCCGAAGGTGATCGAGAAGGCCGCGGCCAAGCTCAAGGAAATCCGGCCCTACATCCAGAATTTCCATTCCTCGCAGTACATCGACGCGCTGGCCAAGGGCAGCACCTGCCTGGTGGTGGGCTGGTCCGGCGACATCCTGCAGGCGCGCGACCGCGCCGAGGAAGCCAAGAACGGCGTGCACATCGCCTATTCGATTCCGAAGGAAGGCGCACTGCAGTTCTTCGACATGCTGGCCATCCCCAAGGACGCCAAGCATCCGGAGCAGGCCTACCAGTTCATCAACTACCTGCTGACCCCGGAAGTGGCCGCGGCCAACACCAACTTCGTCAGCTATCCGAATGCGGTGCCCAAGTCGCTGCCGCTGATCGATGCGGCGATCAGCGGCGACCGCACCATCTATCCGCCGGCGGAGGTGCAGGCCAAGCTGTTCGCGTTGGCGGTGATGCCGCCGGAAGTGGACCGCCAGTACACGCGATTGTGGACTCAGTTGAAGACCGGCCGCTGAGGGGCGTGGCAGAGGGACTTTTCATCGCGTCAACCGGCTTGAGGCTAGGAGAACTGCGCGGGCGGCCGGCCCACGCAGCGTCCACCCAATTGCCGACGTTTTGACCGACATGTCCTACTGAAGAGCCGCCCTGGCGCGACTGATCGACTCTGTCAAGGCAGTCGCTCGGGCCTTGAAAATCGGTCGTGTAGCGACGATCGGTAATGCGTCGCATGGAAACCTCCCGGTTGCGATGAAAGTATCGCTTCCTGGTGTCCGTTTCAGCGGGACAGGTTCAGTCGCGGGCTATCTGCGATACCTTCGCGCTGGCAACTGGGTCAGCCCAACCGCCTCGCGTTTGTAAAGTGTCCATGCCATCAGGGGGAGGACCCGCGTTACCTGCACGTGTAATGACCATCGCCACCGCCCTTTCACCTATTGACTTAGTACGATCGAATTAGTACTAATGGATGTGTACCCACTTTGGCACAGCTCCACATGTCTGCTCCTCACCCCACCGAAGGCGAACTGGCGATCTTGCACGTGGTGTGGTCGCGCAGTCAGCCGATGACCGTGCGCGAAGTTCACGCCATGCTGTCGCAGAACAAGGATACCGCCTACACGACAGTACTGAAGATGCTCACGATCATGGCCGGAAAAGGTCTGGTTCGGCGCGATGAGAGCGAGCGTAGCCACACCTATCGGGCCGTACATACCGAGCCGGTGGTGCAAGCGTCGCTGTTGAAGGATCTGATGCGCCGGGCCTTTGCCGGCTCGGCGCTCACACTGGTGCAGCGGGCGCTGGACGACGAAATCGCCAGCGCCGACGAAATAGATGCTATCTCCAAGCTGATCGCAGATGCCAAGGCGAAGCGGAAGCCGCGTTGATGGACACGCTGGTCTTCAACGAATACGGAGTTGCATCAGCGCTTGCCTCGGCGCTGGTGCATTCGCTGTGGCAGGACACGCTGCTGGCGATCGCCGCCGCATTCACATTGGCGCTGCTGAAACACTCAAGCGCCGCATGGCGGCATACCGTGGCAATGGCGTTCCTGGTGATGATGCTGTTGGTGCCGACGACGCAGTTTCTGCAGTTGTGGCAACAGCCGGTCGCGAGCGTGAGCGCGAAACTACCTGCCGTGACGTTGTTGGACTTTGGTCCGTTTCCTGGCGCATTTGTGCAGGAATCGGAACCGGTAGCCGGCATTGTAGTGCTGCTGTGGTTGCTGGGCGCAGGCTGGATGTTGGCGCGGCACGTCGTTGGCCTGCGCATGCTCGATGTGATGGAGCGCGGGACGTGGCGCGCATTGCCGCCGCATTGGCAGCAGCGTGTCCGCGAGCTGCAAGGCGCGATAGGAATCGCCCGCGAGGTCGTCGTACGGCTCTCGCACGATGTGGTGACGCCGTTTGCCGCACGCCTTTTGCGGCCGGTGATCTGGTTGCCGATGTCGCTGCTTAGCCAGACGCCGGTGGCGCAGATAGAAGCTTTGCTGGCGCACGAGTTGGCGCACATCGCCCGCAAGGACTGGCTGTGGAACGGCTTGCAGTGCGTGATCGAATCGTTGCTGTTCTTCCATCCCGCGGCATGGTGGCTCGGCCGGCGTGTCCGGCAGGAGCGCGAACATGCCTGCGACGATCTCGCGGTGGCGGCGTGCGGGGACGCCATCGCGCTGGCCGAGGCACTGATGGCACTCGAATGCCAGCGGCATCCTTCCCCACATCTCGTTCTGGCAGCCCAAGGAGGCTTACTCATGCAACGTATTACCAGACTGCTCTCCGGTCCGCCGTCGCGCGGACGCTTGGGCGCGCGCGTGGCGCTCGGAATTCTACTGGCCTCGGCGGCGCTGATCGCCACGCAGGTGTGGGCGAACAAGCCCAATGTGCACATCACGTCCACCGCCAAAGGTGCGACGACCAGCAACGCCACGCTGGGTCCCGGCGACGTCCGCGAAATCACCGCCGACGATGACGGTATGCAACGCTCTTATCGCGCGAGCGTCGACGCACAAGGTCGACTGGTTGAAGTCTATAAGGAAAACGGCCAGCCGCATCCGATCGACAGCAATGTGCGCGCCTGGATAGCAAAGGTGGGGGCGGAAACAAAGAGCGCGGAAAAGGCGACTAGGGCTGCGGAGGCAGAGGCAAAAGAGGCGGAGCAGGAGGCCCAGAAGGCCGAGCAGGAGGCCAAAAAGGCGGAGCAGGAGGCCAAAGAGGTGGAGCAGTAGTCCAAAGTGGCGGAGGCGGCCCATTTGGCTGAACTCAACGCAATTGCAAGGATAGTTGCCGCCGCACCTGGGAGTGATGGCGAAGCTCGAGACGCCTTTAGTGGACATGGTCGACGAAGCGACCTGATTAGCACGAACTCTCAGGGCAGTCGCTGTCGCAGTCGTCGAGAAGGCGGCCACCGAAGTTGGGGTTCTTGTTCACGAGAGATCCGATGATGAGCATGAACCGAGTGCAGTTCTCAAGCGCCAAGGAACCCCCGGCGCAGTGCGAAAAGGGGTTGAAGCGGCGCATTGGCCGCAGAGCTTCGTCTGTCCGCAGTGCGCCGACACGGCGCACTGCCGCTTTCATCGCAAGGGTGTGGCATTACTTACAATGCTCTGGGTGTCGCCACCAGAGCAGCCTGACAGCCCACGGTGATGGACGCACGGCGATGGACAACAGCAAGCTGCCGCTGACCACCTGGATGCTGGCCATATATCTGCGGGGCCAGAGCAAGACAACATGTCTGCGTTGGAGCTGATGCGACACCTGGGTGTCAGCTACCCGGCGCCCTAACAGCTCAAGCAAAAGCTGATGCAGGCGATGAGCGAGCGCGAAGCGAGCCGCCAGCTGGGCGGCGTCGTGCAGTTGGACGACGCCTGCCTGGGCGGGAGCGCAATGGCGGCAAAGCCAGTCGCGATTCGAAGAACAAGCACCCTTTCACGATCGCCGTCGAGACCGTTGAAGACCGCAGTTCGCGACATGCCGTGATCGATCCGTACCGGGCTTCACCAAGCAGGCGCTGGCCCTGCGGATCCTGCAGCGCCTACGTCCCGGAGCCGATCTCTACGGCGATGGGCTGGGAGCGTTCCGGGCATTGGAGGCAGAGCACGTCCATACGGTGACCGAAGGTCGCGGCCGTGTGCGCTGCGAGCATGACAATGCACGCTGGGTCGATGTGGTGTCGTCGAATCTGAAGCGGCCCCTGGACGGTGCCTACCACGCCTTCAAGTTCGTTAAGTACACCCAGCGTTAGCCGGCCGAAACGATGTGGCGGTTCGATCGGCGGTTCGATCCGCCCGCCCTGGTGCCGCGACTGTCGGTCGCGGCGGCCAGGACCGGTCCTTGGCTGGAGCAAGCGTTGCGCGATGTCCCGGTGTTTGCTGCTGAAGGTTCGTGCCAATCAGGTCAGGTTATGCGCGCGGGCACTCCGACAATGGCACGCTTCCGTACGTGTCACGTCGGAGTGAGAAAATTTCTGGGAGCTTCCAAGCCTGACGGGTCCGCTTGTTGCACTCGCTGCCTGCGTTCGATCCGCGCGACTTTGCCCTCTTCCATCACGATGAGCTGATCGGCAAGGTCGAAATAGCGATCATCGTGGGTGATCGCGACGACAGCCTTGTCTTGTGCGCGAAGCGATGGAAGGATTTCGTTGTAGAAGACGGACTTGAAAGTCGGATCCTGATCCGCGGCCCATTCGTCGAAAAGATAGAGCTCCTTGTCGTCAATGATGGACGACAGCAGTGCCATGCGACGACGTTGGCCATCAGACAATGCGAGCGTGGAAAACCTTCCGTCCTTATAAGAAACCTTGCGATCGAGATGCAGCGCGGCGAGATAGTGCTCGACCTGTGCCTGGAGGCCATCGTCATCGACACCGAGCAATTGGTCGAAAAGGTGGTAATCGGAATAGATTGCGCTGATCGATTGCCGGCACGCACCAATAGTGGCATCGTCCACACGGGTGTCGCCAAACAGGATGTCGCCGGACTCCGCACGGTAATGTAGCGTCAACAGCTTGCTCATCGTGGATTTTCCCGAGCCATTCCCGCCGACGATGAAGGTGACTTCACCCTTCTTGACCTCGAAGTCCAGAGGGCCGACTCTGAAGCTGTCCTCCTTTCCGCTACCATTGCCATGGTGATAGCACACCTGCTGAAAACGCACGCTTCGCCAATCTGGTGAAGGACTTCCGGTCTGCCGGATGCCTTCGCCAGGAATCTCGGAGAAAAGCCTCTTCACCCTTTGCAAAGAAACACGCGATACGGAGATCAACGGTATGACGTGAAGGAGAGCGGAAATCGGGCCGGTGATGTATAGCAGCGCCATGATCACGCCGACCAGCTCTTCATTGCTGATCGACCTGTAGTTCACCAGGATAAAGATGATCGATCCAATGATGAAGAAGCTCAGGAGGTCGCCATAGTTGTTAGCGGCCTGAATGACAGTGTGGCCAGTCTTTTCGTTGTGCTGGACTGATCGTTCGTGCTGCATCAGTACGGATTCGAAGAAAGCTTCGCGCTTACGGTCGTTGAGTTTGAGTTCCTTGATGCCGCGAATGAGTCCATGGATTGATGCTTGGAGATCGTCGAATCGCGCGCGAGCTCTGACGAAGTAGCGGCGGCCGAGCAACATCGGCACCTGAAAGGTAACCACGCCGAATACAATGCAGCCGATCACGTACCAGAAGACGTCACTGTTGAGTACGAGCAGGAATCCCAGCATGCCAATCAGCGTCACAATGTTGACGAGAACATCGGGAAGGGTGCGCGCACCCTGGACTATCCGAGGAACGTCCGAGGTCAGTGCTGCGATGAGACGCGCCGATCCGATTCGTTCCAGCGCAGCGAGCGGCGCATCGGCGATGCGATCGTAGAGCTGGGTACGAAGGCCGGACGCGACATCGATCGCGACCCGGGTCAGCATCACTTGTGACAGCGTGCGTGTGGCCATCACGAACAGGCAGGTGAGCGCGAACACCATCGCGAACGGCGCGTTGGCAATTTCTAACGAGAGCAGATGAACTGGCGCATCCGCCACGGTCTGCAGGTGGTCGTTCGGAGCCTCGATCACGGATAGCATTAAGGGGATGAGCAGCGAGTAAAGCAGACCGGACAATCCGCCGAGCACAATCGACAGCGCGATCTTGTTCGGTGCGTAACGGGAGAACTCAGAAAACAGGTTCATTGCGTCTTCCCATCGGCTTTCGCGGGAATGAAATGATTTGGCGTGATCAACCTTCGCGCGTGCGCACGGTCGTAGGTGGCGACCAGGGGCTGGAGTCGCGCGTCACGGAACATTTCAATCATATCGTCGTAGTGCGGACTGAAGACGTTGCCGGACTGCCCGGTCGAATTCATGTAGAAATGGCGGATGCCGGCAGGATCCAGCGAGATGACCTGGCGGAAGCCGGGGCCGAGGGTTTGCACATACCCTTCCGATCCTTGGTACTTAGATGCTGCGGCATCGATAGTGTTCGCCGAACCGCCATTGGATATTCGGCGCTCAAAGATGCGTGCGAGCGCTTTCGATTGACTGAATGGCATGTGCGCATATTTCGTGGATTGGTTCTCGGACCAGTGCCAGTCATCCATGTCCCACGTGCCGTTCCGCTTGTGAAGTTCCCACAGCGCCGCGTCGAGCGCGCGCCCGAGTGCGGCATCGCAGTCCTGCATGCACCATCCGCCGCGATCTTCGCGGAGGACGGCGAGGAGATCGCCATACTCGACACTTTCGCCCATTTTCGACAATAGGTCGGAGGCAACGTTACGGCCCCAGTCGGCGCGCATCCGCGGCGCAAACAATTGCAAGCGCAGTTGGCGCATCCACTCGGTGAAAATCGTCGCGGCCGCACTTTCGCCCCCCATGTCGCCGCGCCAGTCGCGCAGCAGACGAGCGGCGGCATCGCGACGCCCGCCCTTTGGCAGGCGGCCACGAAGGTAATCCATCAATTGCGCCGCGGAGAGATCAAGTGTGTCGGACTGGATGCTGCGCATCGACTCGATCGAGAGTGGATGCCCCGTTGCAATCGCGCCGCGCAAAAGCTGCTCTATACGCTCGGCGCGAGCGGGTGGCGCCCAGTCGTTTGAAATGAAATACGGATAGCCCGAGTCGACAACCTTGTTGTTCGCAGTCACGATGTAACCAGAAGGTGGATTGAACACACTCGGCCAAGCGGTCGGCGGAACGTAATCACGCCAGCCCCACTCATCACTCCAGCCTGGCGATGGCAGCACACCTTCCCCGCGCTTGCGAATGGGGATTCGACCGGCGGCGAGATACCCGATGGCGCCTTCGCGATCGGCGTAGACCATGTTCATTGCGGGTGCCACATGAAGACGCAGCGCGGCACAGAATTCATGCCAGTCACGCGCGTGGTTCAACCGGTAGAACGCCTCGTAACTGGTGTCGTCGTCATCTAGTGCGGTCCAGCGAAGCGAGACCGGACTGTCGAAGACGCCATAGCGATCGCTGATCACCGGGCCGTGGCGCGTGGTTCGTACAGTGATTCGCACCGGCACATAGCGCTTGCGCAGCGCCTGCGGAAATTCCTGCCGGACCTCGATCAGCTCCACGCGATGATCGAAACGAATCCAGCGACCCTCGGCCTCGTAGCGAGTGCCTTCGGGGTTTGTTCGTTCGAAGAAAAGGTCCTGTGCGTCCGCCATCATATTGGTGCCGCCCCAGGCTATTCGATCGTTGCGACCGAACACTACAAGCGGAAGCCCAACTAGCCCCATCCCGGAGGCCTTAAGCTTGGGCGTATCGATGCTGATCGCGTACCACGATGACGGGATGCGCAGGCCGAGATGTGGATCGTTGGCGAGCAATGCGGCGCCATCGGCAGTATGCGTGCCTGCGACGACCCACGCGTTGCTGCCAGTGCCCGGGACCGACAGGCCAAAGTCCTGCTGTCGTGTGCGCTGTGCGTCAAGCATGGCGTTAAGAGTGGAAGTGACCTGCGGAGCGCCGGTACGTATGGTAGTCGGAGCGTCCTCGGGATATGTAGGGAAGAAGGTGGCGATCTGAGCTTCAGTCATCGACTGGCGGGCTACGAAATGGCGCATCTCCTGGTCAAAATTGCCGCCGAGATCAAGCGCGAACATCTTCACCCAGGCCAGCGAGTCGAGTTCCGTCCAGGGCTCGGGTGCGACGCCGAGCGTTCTGAATTCAATCGGCAGCGGATGACGCTCGGAAAGCCAGGCGTTGATGCCAGCGGTGTATGCGGTAAGCGACTCGCGTGCCGACGGACTCAATCCATGCCAAGCCGATTTAGTCGATGCGTAAAGGCCTAGCGTTCGGAACCACGCATCAGCATCGATGCTTTTCTTGCCGAAGACCTCGCTGAGCCGGCCGCGAGCCATCCGTCGCTGCAGCTCGAGCTGCCACAGTCGATCCTGGGCATGTACGTAGCCAACCGCGAAAAATGCGTCGTATTCGTTGGCTGCGCGGATGTGGGGGACGCCCGCGCTGTCACGGGTGATGACGGTTGACGCGCTGACGCCTTTGGGGATCGTGAGCGTACCCTCGGCCGGCAAGCTTGCGCGTAATTGCAGCCAGCCCCAGGCCGCGACGGCGACCAAGGGCAGCAGCACAACCAGGGTCAGGCGCGACGCGATCGGGTAGGAACGGAACAGCATGTTTGCACCTGCAACCGGAAAGAGCAGTCAAGGGATGAAGCGCACGGATCTAGTCAGGGCTTGCGGAGGCTGAGCATGGTGACGCCATTGCCGACGGGCGCTGGAACTAATAAGACACGAACGGCACTTTAACAGCACACGAATTGCCCTGCCATCAAGGTGTCCACCCAAGATAATTTGTGAGTATGGATGGGTCGTATCGACACCTGGACCGGCCAGAGTTTCATGGACACTATATGAGCCGTTCTGCGCATGGCGCCGTTCAAACTCTACAGGCGGCAGGTCGCCGGCTGAACCATGCCGACGAATCGTGCTGTAGAACATCTCGATGTAATTGAACGCGTCCGATGCTGCCGCCTGTCGCGTTGGGTAGATTTGCCGCTTGATCCGCTCCTTCTTCAGCGCACTGAAGAAGTTCTCGGCCACCGCGCTGTCATGGCAGTTTCCCCTACGACTCATGCTCGGCACCATTCGATGCGCTTTCGAGAACGATTGCTAGTCCTCGCTGGTGAACTGGCTTCCCTGATCCGAGTGCACCAGCACGTTCGGTCCGGTTCGCGCTTCCATACCACAGCCAGCAGCGCCTGCAATACCAGGTCGCGGGGCATCGTCGGTTGCGTGGCCCAGCGCACGATCTGCCGCGAGTACAGGTCCATCACCGCTGCCAGATACAGCCAGCCTTCGCAGGTGCGGATGCAGGTGATGTCCGTGACCCAGACCTAGTTGGGCATGTCGACGGCAAAGTCGCGATCAAGCACGTTTTCCACAACACCGAAAGGACCGACGCGATAACGCGGCTTGCTGCCGTAACCGATCTGCGCACGCAGGCCTTCGGCCTTCATCAGCCTGCGCGCGCGGCGGCAGCTGCGACGCTCACCGCCTTGGCGCAGGTCCATCGTGATCTTTCGATAACCGTAGGCCGCGCCACTGGCCAACCAATGGTGCTTGATCAGCCCCAGCGGGCGCTGGTCCTTGCACTCGCGAACACTGGGCCCAAGGAGCAGCCAGGCGTAGTAGCCACTGCGCTGCACGCCGAGTACGCGACACATTGCGCATAACCGAAACTCCCAGACGTGCGCCCGCATGAACGCGTACTTCGCCCTTGCCCCATGGCAAATTACGCGGCGGCTTTTGGGAGGATATCGCGCTCCTCGGTCAAGCGCTTGACCGAGGCCTTGAGTCGACGCGACTCCGCACGCTGGTCCAGTTCGACACGCCGAACCACTTCCGGTTGGCGGTACGTCTTCTTCCACCCGTACAAACTGTGCGTCGTGATGCCCAGCCGAGCGGCGACCTCCTTCACTGAGTGCCCGCGCTCGGTCACCTGCCGGACCGTTTCGATCTTGTACTCAATTTGTCTACGCTTGCCGCTCACCTAGACCTCCTCGATCGCCTAAAGTATGGCCCTTGGCTGTCTACGAAAGACTGTTTGGTCCACCCCATTTTGCGGGCGTACCGCCTTGACGCCCAGGTTTGCGAGCGTTAGGGTCAAACGCGAGCGTCTGGGCCTAGGTTCTCCTCTTACGCGGCACGCAAGGACCACTCCGATACGCATGGAAGCGATACGCATGGACCCGATAGGAACTGCGACAGGAACTGGGTCCACGATAGAGGCCGTGGCGCTGCCCCGCTGGCTGCTCTACACCCTCTCCTTTGCGGGTGGCTTCTTGATCATGGTGCTCGAGATCTGCGGCTTCCGCGTGCTCGCCACCAACCTCGGCTCGTCCGTGATCGTGACAGGCACGTTGCTTACGGTTGTGATGATCGTGCTCTCGTTCGGCTACTACTTCGGCGGCTTACTTAGCCAGCGGCGCGGCGGTGCACGTAATCTGTTCGGTCTGCTGGTGCTGTCGACGGCGTACACCGGAGTAATGACCGTCGTCGCGATGGAGCCGCTGGCAGAGCTATCGCTTGAGCTGCACGACGCGCTCAAGAACCACGTGTTCCTGCGCTCCGGTCTGCCCGCGACCTTGCTCAGCGTCGTACTTTACGGACCACCCGTATTTGTGATGAGCATGATCTCTCCATACTTGATCCGCATGCATACGCTCGGCGCAAGTCAGGGCGACCCCGGTGTGCAGTCGGGCTTCTTCATGTCTCTGTCGACTTTGGGTAGCATCGCCGGCACGATGCTGGCTTCTTACGTGTTGGTGCCGTTCTTCGGCGTCGAGCGCTCGGCATTGTGGACAAGCGCGCTGTTCTTCTTGATCGCCTGCGCTTGCTGGCTCAAAGCTGGCACCCTCAGCGCACGGGCGCAGGGACTGGCGGTGTCGGGCGTGGTGCTCACGCTCCTGTTCCTGCTGACGCTCGGCGCACGCACGCCCGAACTCGATCCAAGCGTAGTCTATCGGCAAGAGTCGCACTACGGCGAACTGTCTGTGATGCGCGATGTCGATGACGCCGGACGCACAGTGCTCACCTATCATCCGTCGCGCATCTACATGCACTCCTTGCTTTACCCCGACGAGCCGCTGCGCGATCTGGAGGGCACGATGTACCTGGTGCCGGGCCTCGTGCGACCGCCGCAGAGTGTACTCGTACTGGGTTCTGCAGCGGGCGGTAGCCTGCGCGCTCTGGAGCTCGCCTTCCCCAAAGCGCGCATCACCGGTGTCGACCTCGACCCCAAGGTGCACGAGGTCGCGACCAAGATGTTTGGCGTCGACGCCAAGCGACACCACCTGGTCACTGCCGATGCGCGCATGCACCTTGCCTCCAGTACGGAGCGCTACGACCTGATCATCGTCGACCTGTTTTCGGGTGAGTTCATCCCCAGCCACTGCGTCAGCGTCGAGTTCTTCGAACTGGTGAAGCAGCGACTGTCGGCGAACGGCAGTTTGTTCATCAACACCAACATGAACGACATTCAGTACGAGCTCGACCCCGAAGGAGAGCCGTTCCGCGCTGTACGTCACCTGCAGGCGACCCTGCGTGCCGCCGGCTTCCCGAGCCTGTTCGAGAACAGCTTTTTCCATTCGTTGTTTGCCTTCCCCGATGTGTTGCCGGCAACGAAGCTGCGTGCCGACTTGCTGGCGCAGTTCGCCGACGCCAAGCGATCCGAGCCGCTGCGCGCGGCCGCCGGCATTGCCGCCTTCAGCACCGTCGAAGTGCCCGATCGTACTCGCTATCGCGTCTTCACCGATCGCTGGACGCCGTCGTTTTTGATCGAGCTCAAATCGAACGCCAAGAGCATCTACGACGAACTCGAGCAAGCGCCACCGAGCGGGAATCCCGACACCCTCATCTCCGAGCGCGTGCTCGCGCGTCACCACGCCGAGCGCGGCTCGGGCGAGGGCAGCTTGACCGATCCCGCCGCATTGATCACTAGCCTCAACGACGTGGTCACGCCGCTCGACAAGACTGCGCTCGACACCGCCGTGCGCCACTTCCGCTTCTCGCGCGATGCCGAGTCTAGCGATGCCGAGCCCACCTCCGACTGGGCTCGTCTCGCCGCGCTGTTCGCGCGCTTCCAGCAGCAGGCCTACGCCAACGATTACGAGTCAGTGCTCGGCACGCTCGGCGAGCTGCGCGACCTCGTCGCCGCTCCCGCCGACTGATGTCAGTCGTGTAAAGCCGTGCCAACAGTCGTCCAATTTTTCACATTGGTGACGTAGGGATTTTCTTGCGTATTAGTGTGAAGCCGATCTTCGATAATCCGAGCCGTTAGCCCGAGTGTCGGCTGGACAGTAGTTCACTGGGTCTATGGAAAGGTCTTATCAACACGCAAATTCTGGGCGGGATAGCTCAATGGATCCAGGGCAACGATCGATGCAGCTGAAATTTGGTGACGCCGAGGGCTTGGACAAGCGGACGCGCTGGGAGTTCTCTCTAGCCGAGGTGTATCGGGTGGTGCCGTGGAATGCACTGTTGGCGTTGAGCGATGCCGCGCTGGAGGAAGACTCGTACGGCACGCCTATGATGCGCCGCTTTGCGCGGATGGACAGCCTGGACGACATCCCCGTCGAGACGATTCCTCAAGTTCCGCCAACTGCTGGACACGCACGATCTCGCCCAATAGTTGTTCGGACACGCGAACTCGCATCTGTCGCGCAGGGGGCTCAGCCTGTGCAGCCGCACGATCGTGGATGCCCCGATAATCGCCACGCTCGGCTCGACCAAGGACGCCGATGGCTAGCGCGATCAGGAGATGCACCAGACGAAGAGGGGCAACCAGCGGCACTTCGGCATCAAGGTGCACATTGGTGTGGACGGTCCATCCGTGTTGATGCGTTACGCCGCATGCACAGCGAAGAACGAGGTCGGTGTGGTGTAGGTCACAAATTGCCGCATGGCAAGGAAGGCACGCTCTGCAGCGACAGCGACTATAGCGATGCGGGCAAGCGCGAGGAGCTACACCAGTTGAAAGCAGGGTTCTGGATCGCGCAGAAGCTCTCGCATGTGCATGCGATCAGGAACAAGCGCGAGGGCTACTTCAAGTCCAGTATTCGTGCGATGGTGGAGTGCCGGTTCCGGGTAATCAAGTGGCAGTTCGGTTATGCCAAGGTGCGTTATCACGGCTTGGCTAAGAACGCGGCGCAGCTGCTGGCGTTGTTTGCGTTGTCGAACCTGTGGATGGTGTGCAAGCTATTGTTACCGGCGATAGGACAGATGAGCCGGAAAATCTGGGCAACGCAGCTTGGAAACCATGCCGGGAATCTCGCTTTAGAGACCGCTGATGCAAATCGCGCGGCATTTGGCGTGCTCAGGCTGCATTGTTCTTGTCTTCCTTGGCGCCTTGGGAGTCGGGGCCGATTTGGATTGGGTCGCGGTGAGAATTTTTGAATATTTCCGGAATGGAGCGAAAATATGTTTGGTGATTTTCCACTGACATTAGCGCAACGGGATATTTATTTTGATCAGCTGCAACATCCCGGTAGTCCTTTATATAATGTCGGCGGCTACCTAAGGCTGGGAAGGATCGACCTGCAGAGGGCGTCGCAAGCGCATGGCGCCGTTGTCCAAGGAAATGATGCGTTCGGTATCCGGATGGTCGATTCAAGGCGCGGACCGCGACAACGCATTGCGCTAGATCGGTCGACTGGCCTGCCGATTATCGATCTGTCCACGAGTGTCTGCCCTGAGAGTGAGGCTTTCAAGTGGGTAAAGCGTTTGTTTGAAGAGCCGCTGTCTATTGTCAATGTAGAACTGTTCAAGACCTTTCTACTCAAGCTAAGCGAATCCGAACATTGGTATGTGGGGTTAGCCCACCACTTGGCAATAGATGGCTGGGGGTTCGCCAACTGGGGAAGAGCTTTTTCTGCCCACTACAGTGCGACGGATTGGCAGCCGGAAGCGCTCAGTTTGCAAGGTATTGCAAGCAGTGACGAGCTATATTTATTTAGCTCACGCTATGAGCAAGATAAGAATTATTGGCTGGCGGAGTGTGCCTCGCTACCGGATAGGCTGCTCCCTCCCCATTATTGTCAGGAATCTGGCGTTGGCAGTCTGCGTTGTACTGTCGCAATCAGTGCGCCGGAATTGCATTCAGTCCAGGATCTGGCAAAAACATTGGGCGTATCCACAGCGCATGTGTTGCTTGGAGCATTGATTTCCTGCTTGGGATTGAGTTACGGTCAGCGCGACATCTTGGTCGGCTTGCCGATACATAATCGGAGTAACGTCGCTAAAAAGAAAGCGATTGGTATGTTCGCTAGCGTGAATCCGCTCAGGTTGATTCGAGATAAAGGTCTGAGTTTTTCGAGCTTCGTTCGGTATATCGCCGGTCGTCAAAGAGAGGGCTTCCGCCACCGACGGTATCCAGTCGGGGACATTGTTCGGGATTTGGGTTTATCTGGTCAGGATATTGGCCTGTATGATGTTGGCTTCAGCTATCTAAAGGTCGATGATGGGCCTCTCATGGAAGGAGTCTCATCAGAACTTGTCTATGTGAGCAATAGCCATGAAATGACGCCTCTAATGGTCACCGCTTGGGAGGGCGGAGGAGAGGAAGGAGGTGTTGAGGTCAAGTTGGATTGTAATGAATCCTATTTCAATGCAGACGAGGTGGAATTACTCGCCAATCGCTTCCGGCATGTTTTGCGTGTGGCCCTCCGGTCGCCCGATGTCGAACTCGGTCTTGCAGATGTGATGCCTGAGGAGGAGCGGGAGCAACTGATGCGGGCATTCAATGCCACGGCGGCGGAGTATCCGCGCGAGGCGCTGATTCATGAGTTGTTTGAAGCGCAGGCTGCGCAGCGACCGGAGGCGGTGGCGGCGGTGTACGAGCGGCAGTCGCTGAGCTACGGTGAGTTGAATGCGCGGGCGAATCAGGTCGCGCATCGGCTTATAGAGTTGGGAGTCAAGCCGGACGACCGGGTGGCGATCTGCGTGGAGCGCAGCCTGGAGATGGTGGTGGGGTTGCTGGGTATCTTGAAGGCGGGCGGAGCGTATGTGCCGCTGGACCCGGCCTATCCGGCCGAGCGGTTGGCTTACATGCTTGAAGACAGTGCGCCGGTGGCTTTGCTGACGCAAGAGGTGCTGGAAGATTATTTGCCGGCGCGCGGCGTGCCGACGCTGTCGTTGGATGCACACTACAGCCGGGCATTGTTCGCGGCCCAGCCGACTAGTAGCCCGGAGGTATCCGGATTGACGTCGCGGCATTTGGCGTATGTGATATACACATCGGGTTCGACCGGTACCCCTAAGGGGGTGATGGTCCAGCATGAAAATGTTGTGAGTTTTATCGCCGGGCATATTCGCCTGTGTAAGCTTGATCACTCTGACCGGGTGCTTCAGTTTGCATCATTCGGATTCGACAGTTCGGTCGCCGAGATGATGCCGACCCTTGCCGCGGGGGCAACAATTGTGTTGCGTCCGGAACACCTGAGTCCTGATCAGTTGAGTGGGTTTCTGGAAGCGCAGCAAATAAGTGTGGTGGATTTGCCGACTGCATTTTGGAGCGCATGGTCAAGACAGGTTTCAGGGAGTTCTGCACTGTCAATCGGCAGCGCATTGCGACTGGTGATCGTTAGTGGCGAAGCGGTTGATCTCCGACATCTGCAGTTATGGAAAGACAACCCGAATACTCGTCTATGCCGATGGCTAAATAATTACGGCCCGACCGAAACCACTGTGAATGCTACTGCATTTGCGTTGGAGTGTTTCACTGAGGATTTTGCGAATAGAAGTGTGCCAATTGGTCGGCCCATTGATAATGCAAAGATCTATATATTGAGTGTATGTGGCGCGCCCATGCCAATTGGAGTGTCGGGCGAAATCCATATTGGGGGTGCCGGGGTGGCGCGGGGTTACCTGAACCGCCCGGAGTTGACGGCGGAGCGTTTCCTGAAGGATCCGTTTTCGCCGGCCCCGGAGGCACGGATGTACAAGACCGGCGATCTGGGCCGCTGGTTGCCGGACGGGACGATTGAGTTTTTGGGGCGCAATGACTATCAGGTCAAGATTCGGGGATTCCGGATCGAGCTGGGGGAGATCGAGGCGCAGCTGACGGCATGCGCCGGTGTGCGCGAGGCGGTGGTGGTGGCGCGTGAGGATGAGGCGGGCGACAAGCGTCTGGTGGCCTATCTACTCGCCGAGGCGGACGCCGCGCTGTCGGCGGTCGAGTTGCG
>Ga0308161_1003156_pt1 | contig 16300 bp, 12 predicted proteins | sample PhyFR2_FD_201034 | JGI IMG/M metagenome (GOLD analysis project Ga0308161, IMG submission 201034) | Phyllosphere microbial communities from UC Gill Tract Community Farm, Albany, California, United States - DLSLF.R2 | ecosystem: Host-associated > Plants > Phyllosphere > Unclassified | place: USA...
CGCAGTACGACGCCGCGCTGGCCGAGCGCCTCGCGGCCGGCACCGCCGGCGACGTGATCGCGTGCCGGCCGTTCGACGTGTCGCTGGCGCTGTACCGCAAGGGCTATCTGGAACGCCTGAACGCCCTGCCCGGCCTGGAACACTTCAATGCCAGGGCACGCCTCGCGTGGCAGACGGACGACGGGCGCGACGTGTTCTGCCTGCCGGTGGCGTCCGTTCTGCACGGCTTCTTCTACAACAAGCGCCTGTTCGAACGCCTCGGCCTGCGCCCGCCGTCCACGGCGGACGAATTCGTCGCCGTGCTCGACACGGTGCGCCGCAGCGGCGCCGTCGTCCCGCTGGCGCTGGGCACCGCGGACCGCTGGGAAGCGACGCAGACACTGTTTACCAACGTCGGCCCCGCGTTCTGGGGCGGCGAGGAAGGCCGGCGCGCGCTGGTGGCGGGCCGCGCGCGCTTCACCGACGCCCGCTTCGTCGCCGCGCTGGCGTTCGAAAGCCGGCTCGCCCCCTACCTGCCGCGCGGCGCCGCCACGCAGGGCTATGCCGCCAGCCGCGTCCAGTTCGCGCGCGGCCAGGCCGCCGTGTACCCGGCCGGCTCGTGGGAGATCGCGTACTTCAACAAGGTCGACAAAGCGGCCGGCCTCGAGATCGGCGCGTTCCCGCCGCCGGTCGCGCGCGCGGGCGAGCGCTGCCAGGTGACGGACCACATGGACATCGGCGTGGGCCTGAACCGGCGCGCGCGCAACCGCGACGACGCGCTGGCACTGCTCGCATGGATGGCCACGCAGGAATTCGCCGACCTGACCACGAACGGCGCGGTCGGCTTCTTTTCGCTGTCGACGCACCTGATCGCGTTCGCCGATCCGCTCGCCAAGGAGATGGCCGGCTGGCGCGCGCGCTGCGGCACGAGCATCCGCCTGAACGCGCAATTCCTCAACCGCGGCGCCGTGCCGCTGGAAGACGCGCTGTGGACCGTGAACGCGGCCGTGCTGGCCGACGGCCTGGCCCCGCGCGCGGCCGCGCAGCGCCTGCAGCAGAACCTGGACCGGTGGTACCGACCGCCGGCCCGTTGACCCGCCCCGGCGCGCGAAGGCGCCGGGATTTTCGCAGCAGTCCGACACGACAATAACAAAGGAAACAGAGATGACGTACACCGTGCCACGCATGAAACGCCTGCCGCAGTTGATCGCTTGCGCCCTCGGCGCCGCCGCCTTCGGCCAGGGCGCCTGGGCGCAGGACGGCGCCCGGCTCGACGCCCAGGATGCCGTCCCCGCCGCCGCCCAGCTGCAGCAGGTCGAGGTCCGCGGCCTGCGCGCGACCCAGAAGCGCAACCTGCTGGAAAAGCGCGATGCCGGCAACATCGTCGACACCGTCAGCGCGGAAGACGTGGGCAAGTTCCCGGACAAGAACGTGGCCGACTCGCTGCAGCGCCTGCCCGGCATCTCGGTCGACCGCACGTGGGGCGAAGGCCGCGACATCTTCGTGCGCGGCACCGACAAGAACCTCAACATGACGCAGCTGAACGGCCAGTCGGTGGCGTCGGCGTACTGGTGGAAGAACGATTCGCAGAGCCGCGGCTTCAACTACGACATCCTGCCCTCGGAACTGGTGGGCAGCCTGGACGTCTACAAGAGCCCGTCGCCGGACCTGGACGAAGGCAGCATCGGCGGCCTCGTGATCGTCAAGACCAGGAAGCCCCTGCAGTTCAAGGAAGCGCTGACGGCGCAGGTGTCGGCCGAGGCCACGTACAGCAAGCTGCCGAAGAAGACCGACCCGCAGGTTTCCGGCCTGTTCAGCTGGCACAACCCGGAACGGACCGTGGGCGCACTGGTCGCCCTGAGCGAGCAGAAACGCACGGTGCGCCGCGACGGCCTGGAGAATTTCACGGATTCGACCAAGTACACAATCGTCGACCAGAACGGCGTCGCCACGCCGAACGCGTATGCCTCGTGGGGCGGCGGCACGCCGATCTTCCGCCAGAAGCGCGACCGCCAGACCGAAAACCTCACCCTGCAGCTGCGCCCGACCAACAATTCCGACGTGTCCGTGAACTACCTCCATTCGTACATGGACATGGACAACAGCAACCAGAACTACCTGTGGCAGATCGGCGGGCTGGCCGACAAGTCCCGCACGATCCACATCACGGACCCGCGCTTCATCACGACGTCGGACGGCACCAAGGCCGTCGTCGGCGGCACCGTCGGACCGGCGACGGGCGTATCGTTCGAGCCGATCTTCCGCGAGTCGTACGTGAAGTCGCGCGTGTTCGACGTCGAGGGCAACGTCGACGGCGACAACTGGCGCCTGCACGCGCAGGCCGGCACGACGGCCGCCGCCGGCGGCAGCACCCACGACCGCAACTTCTGGTTCACGGGCACCACGCGCGCCACCGTCAACCTCGCCCCGGACACGTACGAAGTCCACTACCTCGACATGAACCCGCTCGACCCGACGAAACTCACGCTGCAGAGCGCGCGCGACTGGATCCGCCGCATGGACGGCAAGGAGAACTATGCGCAGGCCGACCTCGAGCTGGACGTCGACAACAGCATCATCAAGTCGGTGAAGGTCGGCGTGAAGCTGCGCGACAACGAGGTGCACAACCACCGCATTATCGGCACCGACGAACCGGGCCACGCGGGCTGGCAGCCGTTCTCGCTGGCCGACCTGTCGACAGGACCGTCGCCGCTCATCAGCCAGCAGGCCGCGACGCGCGGGTCGCTGACGCAGTTCGCCTGGGTCGACGACGGCCTCGCCGCCAGCCGCGGCTTCGCCATGTACGACCAGGGCATGACCTATGCCGAGGCGATGGGCGAGTACTACCGCATCAAGGAACGCATCACCGCCGCGTACGTGAAGGCGAACTACGGCACGGGACCGTGGCGCGGCGACTTCGGCGTGCGCCTCGTGCGCACGCGCCAGTCCTCGACGGCGAACCAGGACCTGGCCGGCAACGGCAGCTACACGCCCGTCACGGTGAGCCGCACCTACACGAACGCGCTGCCCAGCCTGAACGCCATCTACGAGGTGCGCAAGGACCTGCTGCTGCGCGGCGCCGTGGCGCGCGTCATGGCGCGCAACACGTACACCGATTTGTCGGCCAGCACGGAAGTCAGCGGCACGACGAATGCCGCCACCGCCGGCAACCCGCTGCTCAAGCCCTACCACGCGGACCAGTGGGAACTGGGCGCGGAATGGTATTTCGCCGATGCGTCGCTGCTGTCCGCGACCGTGTTCGGCAAGAAGCTCGACACGTTCATCTACACGTCGACGGCGCTGGAAAACGTGGCCGGCGTCATGCGCCCCGTCACGCGGCCGCACAACGCCGACAACGGCGAGACCGTCAACGGCCTGGAGCTGCAATGGCAGCAGGCGTTCGCGAACGGCTTCGGCACGCTCGTCAACTACACCTACACGGATGCGAAGACCGGCGCGCTGGCCGGCGGACGCAAGCTCAACGTCGTGGGCAACTCGCGCAACCAGCTCAACGCCAGCGCGTACTTCGAACGCAACGGCTTCATGGTGCGCGTGTCGTACAACTACCGCTCGAAGTCGTACGGGGGCCTCGACGAGGGCGGCCAGGACGTCACGAGCCCGTACGGCCAGTGGGATGCCAGCGCGAGCTGGGACGTCACGAAGCAGGTCAGCCTGTACGCCAACGCCGTCAACATCAACAACGCCGTCATCCGCACCAAGACGACGGACGGCCTGCCGGTCGGCGTGTACGAGAACGGCTCGCGCTACAGTGTCGGCGTGCGCGCCAAGTTCTGACGCGGTTTCGAACCCTTACGATCGGATCACCATGGTTTCTGATACTCCGCGTTCCGTGCCGGCCGCAGCGCCGGCGGGCGCCGCGCGCCACGTCGTGCCGGCGATGCTGTTCATCGGGCTGCTGTTCTTCATCCTCGGCTGCGCCACCTGGATCAACGGCTCGCTGATCCCGTTCCTGAAGATCGTCTGCAACCTGAACAACTTCCAGGCGCTGTGGGTGGCGTTCGCGTTCTACATCGCCTACACGGTGATGGCGCTGCCGGCGGCGGCCGTGCTGGCGCGCACGGGCTACCGGCGCGGCATGGCGCTGGGCCTGGGCATCATGAGCGCCGGCGCCCTGCTGTTCATCCCGGCCGCGCGCACGGGGCTGTACGCCCTGTTCCTGCTGGCGCTGTTCACGCTGGCCACCGGCATGACCCTGATGCAGACGGCGATCAATCCGTACATCGTCCATATCGGCGCCCGCGACAGCGCCGCCATGCGCATCAGCATCATGGGCCTGTTCAACAAGGCCGCCGGCGTGCTCGTGCCGATCCTGTTCAGCTCCATCGTGCTGTCCGGGATGGAAGGGTATTCCGAGCAGGCGTTCCTCGCGCTGGACGAGGCGGGCCGCGCCGCGCTGCGCGCGACCCTTGCCGAGCGCCTCGTGCGGCCGTACGCGCTGATGGCCGGCATCCTGGCGGTCATGACCGTGCTGGTGGCGCTGGCGCCGATCCGCGAGATCGCGCCGGAAGGCACGAGCGACACGGCACCGAGGCGCTTCGGCGTGCTGCGCCACCCGCAGCTCGTGCTGGGCGCGCTGGCGCTGTTCGCCTACGTCGGCGTGGAAGTGATCGCCGGCGACACGATCGGCCTGTACGGCCGCCACCTGGGCGTACCGGGCTTCGCGTCGCTGACGTCGTTCACGATGGCGTTCATGGTGCTGGGCTACCTGTTCGGCGTCGTCGCCATCCCGCGCTGGCTGTCGCAGAAGCGCGCGCTGCAGGTGTCGGCCGTCGGCGGCCTGCTGCTGACGCTCGGCGTGACGCTCGGCTCGGCCAGCGGGTCGACGCTGTCGCACGCGCTGCTCGGCTGGACGGGATTGCCGCCCGTGCCGGACACGGTGCTGTGCCTGGCGATGCTGGGCTTCGCCAACGCGCTGGTCTGGCCGGCGATCTGGCCGCTGGCGCTGGACGGCCTGGGCCCGTACACGGCGAGCGGCTCGGCGCTGCTCATCATGGGCATCGCCGGCGGCGCGCTGCTGCCGATGCTGTACGGCGCGCTGTCCGACCGCGCCGGCGCGCAGGCCGGCTACTGGATGCTGCTGCCCTGCTATGCCTGGATCCTGTTCTACGCGTGGCGCGGGCACGCGCTGCGCGCCTGGCGCTGACGGCGAACGTGCCGGTCGGTGAGGGCCAATGATGGCCGAAACGGCAGGGTTGTTGGCTATAATGGATCGATCATCGTTCGACGGCACGAGGCGCAATGGCAGGAGTGTGGCGGCATGCGGCAACCGGCAGGGCCGGTACGTGGCGCCGGCGCATGCCGGCCTGGCCCCTGCTCGCCTACGCCTTGGCCATCGGTGCCGCCCGCGCCGCGCCGGCACCGGAAGCGCTGCAGGTGCTGCACTGGTGGACGTCGGCCAGCGAGCGCAACGCCGTCGACGTGCTGGCCGCGCGCCTGGCGAAGGAAGGCATCGCGTGGAGCGACGGCGCGGTGCCCGGCGGCGCCGGCCTGGCCGCCGGCAAGGTCCTCAAGAGCCGCGTGCTGGCCGGCAGCGCGCCGGATGTCACGCAGATCATCGGCCCGGCCATCGGCGAATGGGCGGAACTCGGCCTGCTGCTCGAACTCGACGCGCCCGCCGCCGCGGGCAACTGGGACAAGGTCATGTTCCCCACCGTCTGGAATCTCGTGCGCGAGCGCGGCCACACGGTCGCGGCGCCGCTTGGCATCCATCGCATCAACACCGTGCTGGTCAACCGCAAGCTGTTCGCGCGCCTGGGCCTGGCGCCGCCCGCCACGTGGGCCGAGCTGGAAGCGCTGGCGCCGAAGCTGCGCGCGGCCGGCGTGGCCCCGTTCGTGCAGAGCAGCGAGGCGTGGCAGGTGGCGGCGCTGTTCGAGAACCTCGTGCTGTCCGTCGGCGGCGCCGACTTCTACCGCGACCTGTTCGTGCGCCAGAGCGCCGGCGCGGCCGCGGATCCGCGCCTGTTCACGGCGCTGATGCGCCTGCGCCAGATGAAGTCGTGGATGGCACCCCTGCAGGAACAGCCCTGGACCGACGTCGCGCGCCGCTTCGCGCGCGGCGAAGGCGCCATGCTGGTGATGGGCGACTGGGCCAAGGCCGAACTGAACACGATGGGCTTCAACGTCGACGACGACTTCGCGTGCGTGCCCACGGCCGGCACCGGCGCGCTGCACCTGTACAGCATCGACACGCTCGCCATGTTCACCAACGACTACGCGCGCTCGCCGGCGCAGGAAAAGCTGGCGCGCCTCGTGATGACGCCGCAGGCGCAGCAGCAGTACAACGCGGCCAAGGGCTCGGTGCCGGTGCGGCGCGACGCCGCCACGGCCGGCATGGACAGCTGCGCGCGCGCCTCGTGGACGACGTTCGCGCGCGGCGCCGCCGTGCAGGTGCCCAGCCTCGTGCACCGCATGGCGACGGCCGAGGAAAGCCGCGACGTCATCATCGCCGAGGTGCGCCGCTACTTCGTCGACGACACCGTGCCCGCGGCGCAGGTGCAGCAGCGCCTCGCCACCGTGCTCCGCACCCTCACCTCGCGACTGAACCGATAAGCCATGACCCGCAAGATCCTCATCGTCGACGACGACCAGAAGACCCGTACCCTGCTCAAGACCTACCTGGAAAAGAACCAGTACCAGGTGCTGCTGTCGCACAACGGCGAGAGCTTCCTGGCCGAGCTGAACACGTATGCCGACCAGCTGTCGCTCGTGATCCTCGACGTCATGCTGCCCGACACCGACGGCTTCGCGCTGTGCCGCATCGTGCGGCGCCGCTCGGACGTCCCGATCATCATGCTGACGGCCAGCTCCGACGAGACCGACCGCGTGGTGGGCCTGGAACTCGGCGCCGACGACTACATCGCCAAGCCGTACAGCCCGCGCGAGCTGCTGGCGCGCATCAAGGCGATCCTGCGCCGCACGGGCGCCGACGCGAACGCCGCGCCGCGCTTCTACCGCTTCAACGGCTTCACCCTGGACACCGTCGAGCGCACCGTGACGGACGCCGCCGGCGAACCCGTCGCGCTGACGGGCCTCGACTTCCAGCTGCTGAAATACTTCGCCGAGCATCCGGGCGACATCCTCGACCGCGGCGCGCTGTGCGAAGTCACGCGCGGGCGCGACGCCGGACCGCTCGACCGCTCGCTCGACGTGCAGATCAGCCGCCTGCGCCTGCGCCTGAAGGACGACGGCAAGCAGCCGATGCTGATCAAGACCGTGCGCGGCATCGGCTACGTGTTCGCGGCGGAAGTCGCGGTGGCGCATGGCTGAACGGCGCCTGCCGCCGCGTTTTCGCCTGTGGCCGCAATCGCTGCTGGGGCGCCTGACGCTCGTGATGGTGGCGGGCCTGCTGCTCACGCAGGCCGCCGCGGGCGCGATCTGGGGCGCGCAGCTGCGTGCCCGCGCCGAGGCCGACGCGCGCGTCGCCGCGCAGTACGTGGGCCAGGGCGCGGCCAGCTCGATCCGGTTCTTTCGCAGCCTGCCGCCGCGCTACCGCAGCCTCCTGATCCAGCAATTCCGCGAGATGGGCGGCACGCGCTTCTACGTGGCGCTGAACCACGCGCCCGTGCCGGTGCGGCCGATCGCCCCCGATCCCCTCGCCGAGCGCGTGCTGGCCACGCTCGGCGCCACCTTGCGCACCGACCTGCCGGGCGGGGGCGGCGCCAGGCTCGCGTTCGCGTGGCCCGACCAGCTGGCCGTCGCGCCGGACGGCCTGCGCCTGGCGGAACTGCCCGACACGTGGATCCGCCATGTGCTGCTGCTGAAACCCGACCCGGCGCCGATCCTCGTGATCCAGACCCAGCTCGAACCGGGCAACTGGCTGTACCTGGCCACCCTCATGCCGAACCCGTACTTCCTGAACGGCTACGACCCGCTGGCGATGGACCGGCTGGTGCCGCAGGCGCTGTCGCTGCTGGCGGTGCTGCTCTTGTCGCTGCTCGTCGTGCGCTCGATCACGCGTCCGCTCGCCGCGCTGTCGGACGCGGCCGAAGCGTTCGGCAAGGAAGAACAGGCGCCCGCGCTGCCCGAGACCGGCAGCCGCGAGTTCGTCAACACGGCGCGCGCGTTCGCCGCCATGCGCGAACGGATCGCCCGCTACATCGCCGACCGCGACCGCCTGTTCGTCTCGATCTCGCACGACCTGCGCACGCCGATCACGCGCCTGAAGCTGCGCGCCGAACTGCTCGACGACGACGCGCTGCGCGACGACTTCGAGGAAGACCTGGACGAGCTGGACATGATGGTCAAGGGCGCGCTGCAATGCGTGAAGGACAGCGACATCCACGAGAACCCGACCGCGATCCGGCTCGACGCCCTGCTGCGGCGCATGGTCAAGAGCGCGCACCTGGCGGGCCACACGGTCGGCTTCGAGGACAGCGGCGTGGTCGTGCACGGCAAGCCGCTGGCCCTGAAGCGCGCGATCGGCAACCTGCTGGACAACGCGCTGTACTACGGCCAGCGCGCCGAGATCGCCGTGCGCCGGCGCGACGGCCGCGTGGAGATCGCCGTGCGCGACCATGGCCCCGGCGTGCCCGAGGACGCGGTCGCGAGCCTGTTCGAGCCGTACGTGCGCCTCGCGCACGGGAGAACGCGCAACGACGCTGGCCTCGGCCTGGGCCTGGGCATCGCGCGCAGCATCGTCGAGGCGCACCGCGGCCAGCTCGTGCTGCACAACCATCCGGACGGCGGCCTCGTGGCCACGATCGTGCTGCCCGGCGAGCCGTGGGCCGCGTGAGAATCGGTGCATTTTCGGCGCCCGCCAGCTGCTATGCTGGCGCGATGATGCCCCTCCGTCCCGCCGATCCGCCGCAGCGTTTTACACCGCGGCTTTTTACACCGTGTTTACGGGCACCGGGGGTAGAGTAGCACCCCATGGAAGCAAGAAAAATCCTGTTCATCGGCTACGGCGCCATCGCCCAGGCGCTCACGCCCGTCCTGTTCGACCGCTATCCCGGCCTGCCCCGCACCAGCGTGCACGCGATCAGCGCCGACACGCGCGGCGCCGGCGTCGCGCACGCCTGCGGCATCGGCTTCACGACCTGCGCGCTGACGCCGGACAACCTCGATGCGGTGCTGGGCGAACGCCTCAGCGCGGGCGACGTCATGCTGAACCTGTCCGTCGACGTCTCCTCGCTCGCGCTGATCGACTGGTGCCAGGCGCGCGGCGTGCTGTACCTCGACACGTGCGTGGAACCGTGGGCCGGCGGCTACGACGAGGGCCGCACGCCGCTGATCGAAACGACCAATTACTGGCTGCGCAACGAGGCCTTGCGGCGCAGGGGCGCGGGACGGTCGACGTGCGTCGTCGCACACGGCGCGAACCCGGGCCTCGTCACGCATTTCGTCGGGGCCGCGCTGCGGCGCCTCGCCGTCGCGCAGGCGCTGCCGGCTGATCTGCTGGCTGATCTGCCGCCGGCCGCGCTGGCGCGTGCGCTCGGCGTGAAGGCGATCCACGTCGCCGAGCGCGACACGCAGGACGACGGCCTGCCGCTGCACCCCGATGAATTCGCCAACACGTGGTCGGTGGACGGCCTGCTGGCCGAAGGCCGGCAACGTGCCGAACTCGCGTGGGGCACCCACGAGACGCGGCTGCCGCCCGGCGCGCGCCGTCACGACGACGGTGCCGACGCGGGACTGCTGCTCGCAAGCCAGGGCGCGCGCACGAAGATCGTGTCGTGGACGCCGTCCGCGGGCGAACAGGAAGCGTACCTGATCACGCACCACGAGGCGCTGTCGCTCGGCGCCTGGCTGAGCACTTACGGGGACGACGGGACACTGGCCTGGCGCCCGACGGTCTGCTACGCCTACCGTCCGGCGCCAAAGACGTGCGCCAGCCTGGAACGCTGGAGCGCGCAGGACTTCGCGCCGCCGGCCGACAAGACAGTGATGCGCGATGCGCTCGCCGGCGGCGCCGACGAACTCGGGGTGCTGCTCCTGCACGAGCGGGGCGCGTACTGGTTCGGGTCCGTGCTGTCGCTGGCGCAGGCGCGCCGCATCGCGCCGTACAACAGCGCGACGTCGCTGCAGGTCGTCGGCGGCATCGTCGGCGCGCTCGCGTGGATGCTGCGGCATCCGCTGGCCGGCGTGGTGGAAGCCGAGGACATGGATGGCGAAGCCGTACTGCAGGCCGCGCAGCCCTACCTCGGCGAGGTGTTCGGCACGCACGCGGACTGGCCGCCGCAGCGCATGCGCGATCTGCAGACTATCGACTTTTTGAGGGAAGCATGAAACGTTCGAAACAGGTGCCGCTGATCCTGCTGGGGGCGCTCACGTCGCTCACGGGCTGCAGCCGCTCCGACCTGCCCGCCACGGCGCAGCAGGGCTGCTACGCCACGCTGCAGGACTGCCGCGACGACTGGGACCGCAGCGCCGGCCGCCCGATGGTCGTCGAGGACGGCAAGGTGAGTCTCGCGAAGTCGGGCGCGGCCAGCCGCGGCGCACCCGTGCACGAGACGTCCACCCATACGGTGGCCGTGTCGCGCGGCGGCTTCGGCGCGCACGCCAGCGGCCACGGTTCGGGAGGTGGCTGACATGGAACGCCTGCACGTCATGCCCCGCCCCGGCCACGGCGCGAAGCTCGAAGCGATCGGCCTGTCCTTCCACAACTGGGACGACTACTGGCGCGAAGACGTCTGCTACCGCTTCACGGCCGCCGAGATCGACCTGCTCGAAGCGCGCACCGCCGAACTGCACGCGATGTGCGTGCACGCCGTCGACCACGTCATCCGCCGGCGGCGCCTGCACGAGCTGGGCATTCCCGCCGCGTACTGGCCGGCCATCGAAGCGTCGTTCGCCCGGCGCGACTTCAGCCTGTACGGCCGCTTCGATCTCGCCTACGACGGCCGCGGCGAACCGAAGCTCCTCGAATACAACGCCGACACGCCCACGTCGCTGCTCGAGTCGGCCGTCGCGCAGTGGTACTGGATGAAGGACACGTACCCGGCGCACGACCAGTTCAATTCGCTGCACGAACGCCTCGTCGAGCGCTGGAAGGACGTGGACAGCACCGACAACCGCATCCACTTCGCTTCGCTCGCCGGCAACGAGGAAGACTGGGTCTGCGTGCACTACCTGATGGACACCGCGCGCCAGGCCGGCTTCGACGTGCGCCACATCGACGTCGAAAACCTCGGCTGGGACGCGGCCGGGGCGACGTTCGTGGATGAGGACGACGCCCCGATCACGACGCTGTTCAAGCTGTACCCGTGGGAATGGATGATGCGCGAGGCGTTCGGCCCGATGACGACCGGCTGCCGCACGCGCTTCGTCGAGCCGATGTGGAAAGCGGTCCTGTCCAGCAAGGCGATCCTGCCGATCCTGTGGGAGCTGTACCCCGACCACCCCAACCTGCTGCCAGCCTGGTTCGCGCCCGGCGCCCTGACGTCGTACGCGAAGAAGCCGTTCTTTTCGCGCGAAGGCGCCAACATCGTGCTCGTCGAGAACGGCAACGTCGTCGCCGCGGACGACGGGCCGTACGGCAGCGAAGGATTCATCTACCAGCAGCTGCACAAGCTGCCGGACTTCGACGGGCACTATCCCGTCATCGGGTCATGGGTCGTCGGCGACAGCCCGGCCGGCATCTGCCTGCGCGAGGATACGCTGCTGGTGACGACCAACATGAGCCACTTCGTGCCGCACCATTTCGTGCCAAACGATTCTGCCGGCCCGGCCAGCTAGCCCTGTTGCCGCATCGCCTTCGTCAGCCCGCTCGGACTAGCCGGTCTATTACTCGATGCTGCCATGAGAAATGAACATGTGCGCGGCAGCGCCTTATGGTCGCGTGCATAACCTGCGCCGTCTGGGGATTTTAAAATTCAGTTATACAACCTATAAAACTCATAAGACCAAAACTAATTTGAACTACTCATAGTTTTCTTTACGGCAATTATTTGGTAAGTTCCTATTTACATTGAAAGAGGGCCGCGGGCCTGATGGTGTTGCAAGCATTGATGGACATATGGTGGCAGTCGAATTTGACTAATGTCGCCGCGCTTTTAACGTTGTTGCGCCAATGCATTAATTTCATTTGTTTCATTTTGCGGTAAAAACGTTGCTGAAGAATCTGACTGAACAGCGTCCGTTAGCGCTCGAGGTTCAGCATTTTTTGCCTTTTCCGCGGATATAAGATTGGCTCGCCACATGGATATCCCCGTATGCACGCCTATCGAAATCAATATAAAAAACATTAGGACAGAACCCGCTATAGACCATTTTTTCGTAAGTTGATACGCTCGCTCGCCCTTTTTAATGGTTTCCCACTCACCCTTCAATATGAACCTGCACACCGCAGTCATTTCGTTAGCGGCCGAATGAACTTTTTCTTTAAGTTCTGCCATTTCTTCTGGCTCGTCGCTTTTCTCTAGCTGCTGAAATAAGCTCATGACAACGTTGAAGTGTTGTTCAACTCGAGCGAAACTAGCATCGTCTGGCTTGAAATGAAGACGTGCACGGGCATACGACTGGTAAATCTCCCGACGAGTTTCCCTAACAAGGTTCTGATTTTCTTTCAAGTTATGACCAACGTTATCTGTTGCGTTCTCCCTCAGAGTTGCTGGAGTATTCGGCAAGTCTTTTCTGTGCACCTCAATAAAGCTCTTAGCAGTCTTTTTAAAGGCAGCAATATGGCCCGCCTGAGCATTAATTAATCCAATTAGATTCGCCAACTCACCTCTTACAGAATCTGTCCAGCTTTGTCGATAGTCTGTAGTTTTACTTTCTTTTTCGTTAACTAATTTAACGATACTCAGAATAGCAGTAATAAAACCGGCAAGCGATGACAAAAATGCCGTAAGTAAAACTTTATCCATTTTGTGAAATTAATTATGAGTTGACGAAAATTCATGCAGATGCACTGGCCATTAATATTTGAAGCAAGTCAATCATACATCCAATAACCGAGGCACTTAAAAATTAGCAAAAAAATTTTAATCTCAATAGATTTTTTCCACAGGACGGTGAACTTGAAAAATACAACGAGGTTATGCTAAGAATGCTAGCCGGAAGATCACCCTACCACGAAGGCGAATCAGCTCATTTAAATTAATGAGCGACTGCTCTACGTTGCACCAATAGAGAAACCACAATACTTATGGACTATTGATTTTTCAAATATGGATGCATCAAAAGCAATAAAACAATCAAATTTACGAATAGCATTATGCAAAACACCTTCTTTTTAATATTAAAACAACGTAGATATTTTTCTAGGCTTCTCAACAGGTCACATGAATGACTTTACGGAGATAATTTCACCCAATAGTTACACATTACTTCTCAAGTTTCCCTTAGTATCCTGCCGATCTCGCGCCGCCATCAATCATATTCTTAATCTGGTAGGTTCCAGCAGCCGAAGTAATCGCCTACTGCGATGTCCTCCTTGATATCAGGCGTCGCGCCCTATCTCCTCGCCGAGCTCGCGCCCGCGCGTCGCCGCCGCCTTCATCGCCGCGACGATCGCCTCCTTCACGCCGGCCGCTTCCATGCTGGTGATGGCGGCGTGCGTCGTGCCGCCCTTCGACGTCACGCGCTGGCGCAGCACGTCGACCGGTTCGTCCGACTGCGCCGCCAGCTGGGCCGCGCCGGTGAACGTGGCCAGCGCGAGCGCCTTGCCCTGCTCCGCCGACAGGCCCATCTCGACGGCCGCCTGCTGCATCGCCTCGAGGAAGTAGAACACGTACGCCGGGCCGCTGCCCGAGACGGCCGTCACGGGGTCGATCAGGCTTTCCTCGTCCAGCCACACGGTCTGGCCGACGGCGCGCATGATGCTGTCGGCGGCATCCTTCTGCGCGGCGTTCACGCCCGCCATCGCCACCATGCCGGTCATGCCCTGTCCTATCAGCGCCGGCGTGTTCGGCATCGTGCGCACGATGGCGCCGTAGCCGCCGAGCCAGCGCGACAGGTCGGCGCCGCGGATGCCGGCCGCGATCGACAGCAGCAGCGGCTGGTTGCCCAGCTGCGATTGCAGATGCACCGTGACGTCGCGCATCTGCTGCGGTTTGACGGCCAGCACGATCACGTCGCTGGCGGCGACGGGCGCGCCGATGTCGGGCGACGTCGTCACGCCGTACGTCCCGCGCAGGCGCGCCAGCGCGTCGGCGTTCGGGTCGACGACGTGGATGTCGGCCGGCTGCGCGACCTTGCCGGCCAGGCCGGCGATGAGGGCGGTGGCCATGTTGCCGCCGCCGATGAAGCTGATTTTCATGGTGTCCTTCGGTTCATTCGTAATGGCGCGCGCCGAAGATGGCGCTGCCGATGCGCACGATGGTCGCGCCTTCCAGCACGGCCGGCTGCAAATCGCCCGACATGCCCATCGACAGCGTGTCGAGGTGGATGCCGGCCTTGACGATGTCCTGCGCCAGCGCGCGCAGGCGCGCGAACGGGGCGCGCTGCAGGACCGGGTCGGCCTGCGGCTCGGGAATCGCCATCAGCCCGCGCAGGCGCAGGTTCGGCAGCTGCGCGACGGCCTTGGCCAGGTCGCGCAACTCCTCCGGCTTGGCCCCGCTCTTGGTGGCTTCGCCGCTGATGTTCACCTGCAGGCAGATGTCGAGCGGACCCAGTTCGGGCGGCCGCTGCTCGGACAGGCGCTGCGCGATCTTCAGGCGTTCGACCGTGTGCACCCACTGGAAATGCGTGGCGATGGGGCGCGTCTTGTTGCTCTGGATCGGGCCGATGAAATGCCAGTCGAGGGCCAGGTCCGGTCGCGCTTTTGCCACAGCGGCGATCTTGTCGACGCCTTCCTGCAGATAGTTTTCGCCGAACGCGCGCTGGCCCGCATCGATGGCTTCCAGCACGGCTTCCGCGGGGAACGTCTTCGATACGGCCAGCAGCCGGACCGTGGAACGGGGCCGTTTGGCGCTGTCGCAGGCGGCCTGGATTGTCGCTTCGACAGCTTGCAAGTTGGCTGCGATTGTGGACATAATGGTTTTCTGTAGGAAATATTTTTAAGCCAAACAGCGTCATCCCCGCTCAGGCGGGGATCCAAGGTTTGGCCTGAATGCACGGAACAATTGGGCCCCCGCCTGCGCGGGGGTGACGGGATATCAAAGGATCATTATAAAGTGGACATCTCTGAACTGCTCGCCTTCTCGGTCAAGAACAAGGCCTCGGACCTGCACCTGTCGGCCGGCCTGCCGCCGATGATCCGGGTGCACGGCGACGTACGCCGCATCAACCTGCCGCCGCTGGAGCACAAGGACGTGCACGGCATGATCTATGACATCATGAACGACGGCCAGCGCAAGCAGTACGAAGAGATGCTCGAAGTCGACTTCTCGTTCGCGATTCCGGGCCTGGCGCGCTTCCGCGTCAACGCCTACAACCAGGAGCGCGGCGCCGCCGCCGTGCTGCGTACGATTCCGTCGAAGATCCTGTCGCTGGAAGACCTGAACGCACCGAAGATCTTCGCCGAACTGGCCCTGAAGCCGCGCGGCCTCGTGCTCGTGACGGGTCCGACCGGCTCGGGCAAGTCGACCACGCTCGCCGCGATGGTCAACCACCTGAACGAAAACGAATACGGCCACATCCTCACCATCGAGGACCCGATCGAATTCGTGCACGACTCGAAGAAGTGCCTGATCAACCAGCGCGAAGTCGGCCCGCACACGCTGTCGTTCAACAACGCGCTGCGCTCGGCGCTGCGCGAAGACCCGGACGCGATCCTCGTCGGCGAATTGCGCGACCTGGAGACGATCCGCCTGGCGCTGTCCGCCGCCGAGACGGGCCACCTCGTGTTCGGCACGCTGCACACGTCGTCGGCCGCCAAGACGATCGACCGTATCGTCGACGTGTTCCCGGCCGAGGAAAAGGAAATGGTGCGCGCGATGCTGTCGGAGTCGCTCCAGGCCGTGATCTCGCAGACGCTGCTGAAGACCAAGGACGGCTCCGGCCGCGTGGCCGCGCACGAGATCATGATCGGCACGCCGGCGATCCGCAACCTGATCCGCGAAGCGAAGATCGCGCAGATGTACTCGGCGATCCAGACCGGCTCCTCGGCCGGCATGCAGACGCTCGACCAGAACCTGACGGACCTGGTGCGCCGCAACGTGATCTCCGCGTCCGCCGCGCGCTCCGCCGCCAAGATCCCCGAGAACTTCCCGGGCTGAGCCTGACAAGGACCACGACGATGGAACGCGACCAGGCCTCCAAATTCATGTTCGACCTGCTGCGCCTGATGGTCAGCAAGGGCGGCTCCGACCTGTTCATCACGTCCGGCTTCCCGCCCGCGATGAAGATCGACGGCCGCATGACGCCCGTGTCCAGCCAGGCCCTGACGGCCTCGCACACGGCCGACCTGGCGCGCGCCATC
>Ga0308161_1003160_pt1 | contig 16282 bp, 11 predicted proteins | sample PhyFR2_FD_201034 | JGI IMG/M metagenome (GOLD analysis project Ga0308161, IMG submission 201034) | Phyllosphere microbial communities from UC Gill Tract Community Farm, Albany, California, United States - DLSLF.R2 | ecosystem: Host-associated > Plants > Phyllosphere > Unclassified | place: USA...
GCCTTCCATTCGATCTGCGCCAACACCACCATTCAAAGTATTACTTGCAGTATTCCCAATCAACGTATCGTTATAAGCAGAACCTGTTAAATTCTCAATATTTTTCAATGTATCGGAACCAGAACCGCCTGTAGCTTGTGCAGCTGTATTTGATAGATTTGCTACAACCGCTGCTGTAGCACCAGAATATGCAACAGTATCTACTCCAGCTCCACCATCAATGATGTTGTTTCCAGCATTAGAGTAAATCGCATTATTTAAGGCATTACCCGTTGCATTGATACTTGCCGTACCTTGTAAACTCAAGTTTTCAACTTCAGTAGCTAATGTATGGGTTACCGTGCTATAAACTAAATCTGTTCCACCACTTGCAGCTTCAACAATAACATCTGAAGCATTATCTACATAGTAGGTGTCATTCCCTAAACCTCCCTCCATGCGGTCTGCACCAACACCACCATTTAAAGTATTATTTGCAGTATTTCCAATCAAAGTATCGTTATAATTAGAACCAGTTAGATTCTCAATATTTTTCAATGTATCAGAACCAGAACCGCCTGTCGCTTGAGCTGCTGCATTTGAGAGATTTACGGTTACAGCCGCTGCTGAGTTTAAGTAAGTGACAGTATCCGTACCAGCTCCACCATCAATAATATTATTCCCTGCATTTGTGTAAATAATATTATTTAAGGCATTACCCGTTGCATTGATACTCACTGTACCCTGTAAATTTAAGTCCTCAACTTCAGCGGCTAATGTGTGGGTTACCGTGCTATAAACTAAATCAGCTCCACCACTTGCAGCTTCAACAATAACATCTGAAGCATTATCTACATAGTAGGTGTCATTCCCTAAACCTCCCTCCAGGCGGTCTGCACCAGCACCACCATTTAAAGTATTATTTGCAGTATTTCCAATTAATGTATCGTTATAATTAGAACCAGTTAGATTCTCAATATTTTTCAATGTATCAGAACCAGAACCGCCTGTTGCTTGAGCTGCTGCATTTGAGAGATTTACGGTTACAGCTGCTGTAGCGCCAGAATATACAACAGTATCTAATCCAGCTCCGCCATCAATAATGTTGTTTCCAGCATTAGAGTAAATCGTATTATTTAAGACATTACCCGTTGCATTGATACTCGCTGTACCTTGCAGGCTTAAATTTTCAACCTCTGCCGTTAAAGTATATGTAATTGTTGAATAAACTAGATCAGTTCCGGCATTTGCAACTTCAACAATAACATCTGAGGCGTTATCCACATAGTAGATATCGTTACCCAAACCACCTTCCATGCGGTCTGCTCCAGCACCACCATTTAGAGTATTATTTGCCGTACTTCCAATTAATGTATCGTTATAAGCAGAACCTACGATATTTTCAATATTAGCTAGAGTGTGCTTACCCATCCCTGTATCTTGTTCGATGGTAAGTGATAAATTTACTTTAATCATATCAAAGGCGTTTTCATAGCCAATGGTATCTACACCTTCACGACCATCTATAATTGTTTTATTAGGCGTATATAAAGTAAATTTATTATTTAGGCTATTACCAAAAAATTGGTTAGTTAAGCCTGTTTCTTCAAATTCTGCCACAAATAAGTTTTCAACTTCATTATATTGACTAAGATCAAAATAATTGATCCCGCCACTTACATTAATCTCATCTGTACCTTGATTCTTGTATTCAAGAATTGTTGCATATAGATCCATACTATTTTTCTTTTCAGCGAAATAGTAGGTATCATTACCTAATCCACCTTCCATTATTCGGTAATCTTTATCCGTAGATTTGGCATCGACCCATCCACCACCGCTTTCACCAAGGAAGGTATCATTACCTGCTCCACCACTCATGTAGCTTCGAGCATATCCACTAATTTTATCATCACCATCATCACCATAAAGGCGATCATTAGCCTGAGTTGACATAGTTCCTCTGATATCATCATTACCAGAACCGCCACGATAATAATCATTAGAATAGGCTGTTGCAGCCGCATCAGTTAAAGAATAACCACTAAAAGATTGGATTAAATCGCTACCTTCACCGCCATAAATGAAGTCCTGATGAGCACCAGCGTAGATCTCATCATTACCGCCATTACCATTGAGTAAAGTTGGACCATTACTGTTTTGGGCAAAAATCATTTCTCCCCATTCAGCTCCAATGACCTGGTTTACATTCTCTGTAACTTTTTGTGTTGTTCCATTTTCAGCAACAACGTCTTGATCCTTAAAATGAGTATAAATTACGTCTGCTTTTAGCGCTTGGACAACAGTATAATGTCCACCAAAGATACTACGTGCTCTTTTAGTAATATTTAACTGTATGTCATTAATAATCATACTAGCATCTGGTCTTTCATCTGGGGATGCACCCTGTCCATTTGCTTCCCAGCGCTGAAAAATTGCTGATTTACTTTGTACAGCCTGAGCTCTCGGGTTAAAAGTATTTAATGTATTTTGAATCGTAGTCAGCGTTGTTGTTATCTGATCTGTATGAGTAAGCAAAGTCGGGGTAACAATATTACCAAAGGTTATTCCTTTTAAATCATAATACTGCCCATTCTTAAATTCTAAATATTCTATTGCTGGACCAGTTGCGAGCAACTGATTTTCAACTCTAATTTTCTTACCAGTCGACTTATCTGATATCAGAAGATCTACGCCATCTGCACTAAAAACAATATTAGTGGCTAACGCTTGAGACAGTAGTATTTTATCAACACCACTTATATCTCGAATTGTAATATTTTCGACCTGCTCACTTATAATAAGATCATCACCTAAACTGGTATCAATATCATCTCCAGTTGAGGCTTTTGTAATCTGTACAATATCATTGCCACGTCCAGCATCAATTGTGTCTGCGCCTAAACCATCCTGAATAATATCGTTCCCTTCACCACCAACTAGAATATCCTGGCCACTACCACCAACGAGGAAGTCGTTTCCACCATCGCCCTGTAAATAGTTTTTCCCATCTCCACCAGAGAGGTAATCAATGCCATCACCACCAATCAGAATGTCGTCACCAGCATCACCATAAAGAAGATCACTACCAGCTCCTCCATCTAAGTTATCATTACCTAAACCACCTGTAAGATAATCGTCACCAGCTTCACCTTCAAGGGCATCATTGTCCAGTCCACCAACAAGAATATCATCACCCAAACCGCCTACTAGGCTATCTGAACCCTCATCACCAGATAACAAGTCATTTCCTTCACCGCCTAGTAAAGTATCATTACCCTTTCCACCACGCAGCACATCATTACCATAGCCAACAACCGTGGTTTCACCAGAGTTCAGTTCCCGATCACCCAGTAATACATCATCGCCAGCACCACCGTCGAGTTCATCATCTCCCTCTCCACCTACTAAGGTATCATTGCCAGAATCACCAAAAATCAAATCATTGCCAAGCTGGCCTAAAATAGTGTCATTTCCAGCTCCTCCATAGGCAAAGTCAACTCCTGTTCCTAAAGAGATCTGGTCGTCACCACCTTCAGCCATGACAAAGTCATCGCCTTCATGAGTAATAATAATATTGTTTTTGATATTGCCTATAGCTACATCTACAGACTTGGTTCCTAAAATATCATCAACATTGAAACGTTCAGTGTAAGAGAGTGTATTGCTAGGTGCTGTACCACCAGAGTTACTACCAGAAACAGAATGATCTACCAGATGCATGGTTTTCTTATAATAATCTTTACCATCACTTGTTTTGGTCATATCTCCTGTGATTAAGAAACGAGAGGCCCATGCTTCCTCAACTGTTCCATATTCATTTTCATAATAAACTTTACCTTGGTAAATTGAACCGACTACTTTAGATAATACAAAATTCACTGCAGCTGCAACTATTGCTCCCCCTACTGGGGTAATAAATGGACTTACTGCCGCTCCTATGTAACTCGAAAGAGCAGCAATTGCAGCCTGTACTCCTAACATCGCATATTCAGAACTATTTAACTTATAGTCTTGAATTAAACTAGCGGCTGTAGAAACAATTGCTGTAACCGCACTGGTACCCGCAGGGCTCAAAACAATCGTACCATTTGAAGAAACTGTAGTTAAACCAGGAACAGAATTGGCAACAATTGTATAAGTAGCCGCTGAAGAAACTAACGTACTGGCAGCTAATGCAGCATATTGTGAGGAGTTATAACCTTTACCATCAACAATTGCTGAAGCAATAAATTGTGAGAGGGATTTTATTAAAACTAAACCAACTCCATTTGTTAATTGGGAACTATTGGTTCCAAATGCAGCATCACTACTCTTTTGAAAAGCATCACCTGCTTGGGCCTGCGTAAATTTACCTGTGCTATTACCAATAAAAGTTTCAAACGCAAGTCCGCCAATTTTATCTTTTGCATAAGTTTCAAAATACTTTTTGACAAACGAATAAAGTAGCTCAGATTCCGATTTAGTTCCGTTAACTAAGTTACTAAAATTTTCTGCAAACCAAGCTTGTATTGATGAATTTAGCGTTTCTGCATTAAAAATATTATTAAATATTTCTTTAGCGCCATTGAAAATATAATCAGCTCTTAACTCCCATGACTCTTGCTGATCAATAGCAGTTTGAATAATTTTATTAGTATTTGTTGTTGAACCTAGAGCTGTATATAAAGCACTCAAATCACCTGTAGTTGTATTAATCAAACTACCAGTAATCCCCATCTTAGTTAACAAATCACTTAATTGCGTATTTGTTAAAAATACACTTTCACTTTCAAGGCTCTTTGACGCAGCAATTAATTCATATTTTCCAGTTATAGGATTTTTTCTTGGAGCGAACTCAATTGAACCTGAGTTAGTATGAACTACAACAGAACTATTATTCCAAACAATATTATTATTAGCATCACGCACTCTATTAATATCAGTTGCTATAGTTTCATTTGTAGCAGTAATTGTTTTATATGTACGAGTAATTTCTGTCGTTAAGTATGTGGTTTCTTCAGTAGTTTGATATTTTGTAACGCGCTGGTTAGCATCTAGCTCTATTTCAACTTTATTACCTTTTATATTTTCAAATTTGACTACTGTTCGTCCATCTAAATATTTAATAAATACTGCTTTCTCTCCATTAAGAATCCCCTCTGTTTGAATTCCAGAGTTATCAGATAAAATAAATTGTTTTTCAAGAAGAAACCCTTGGAACTCTTTAGGATCTACAAAATATCCTCCAATAGCTTCACTATATTTATTTAAGACATGATTACCAAACTTTTGTGTTCTTGATAATCTTTCAGTATTTAAAATATTTTGGATACTATCAGAAGGAGTGCGCGCATAATCACTATAATACCCTTTAGTCATCCATTTTTTAGTTAAATAATTGTATTCATAAAGATTACCCTCATATTCAATAATATCAATATTGCGAAGAGAGGTTGCTGAAGGTGAAGAAAATGCAACTCCTGTTTGTTTCAAAAACCATCCAGTATCATTAAATACCTCATCACCATATTCTCTTAAAGTATATAATATTCCTGTAGGAGTACTAGAATTTAAAAATTTAGACCAAAATGTATTTAAATCATTTATACCATCTTGAGTTAATATGTGTTGATAAATCTTTTCAAATGTCCAGAATTCGGCAGTTAATCTTAATTGATCTACAAAAACAAATTTATGATAATTACGAATATCTTCAATATTTAGGTTAAAGGCATCTTTACCTAATCTTAAATAATCTCTTCTTTCCTCGAGATCAGCCTTCATAATTAAAACACCAGTATCCCATTTTTCTTTAAATGTTTGTTCTCTTCCCATTCTGTCTTTAAAGGCATCTGCAAAATGTTGATTTGCAGATTGTCCAGTTATATTCTCATTGGTGACTACAGAAAGTGCCAAAGTTGCATATTTATCTCCTTTATTCGATAAATAGCTCCAATAACTATAGCGATCACCAGCTATTGCATATTTCTCAAGTTGTGCCAAATCGGCTGCAGTAAAAGTTGCCATTATTTATTTTCCTGAAATACTTTAAATAATTGAGTAATATTTTTTTCAATACTTACCCATTCTGATAAATATTCAGCATTATAATAAGCTGATATATTTAAGGATAACTCTGGTATATCAAAATTATGTTCACATCTATATTCTAAAGGTTTATTAAAAAGAACTAATTTCTCAGAAGTAATTAAACTTGTCTGAGAAGAGCAAGTAATCATTGCGACTATTTTCCCATTTTTTTTATGAAAAAATATTTTATGATGTTGTGGATCCTCAATTGTATCTTCTGAATATTTTTTTTCTATTTCCTTCTCTACTACAGAATTATAAATTCCACCTGGAACTTTAGAGCTGACACGAACTACCTCAACTAAATCCAATTTATCAATATTTTTTGTTTCAATAAAACTCATTACCTCATTATTCAAAAATATTTTTTTCACGTGAAATAGGCTATTAATTTTTTGATTAAGAATACTTTCAGGTATGGAAAAATTCGGATTTTGGACTTTTTTAGGTATTTCATTCCAACTAACGACATTTAAACGTAGACTTCGTCTATAGTATTCATCTTCATCATTTTTTGTAGATTGTTTAAATATGTGCCTATTTTTTAAATTTATTGGCTCATAATTAGGTAAAAGCATTTCAAATAATTCTTGACAAGTATATACATCACAGATTTCCTCTTTTCCTTCTTTAAACCTTTGCTCTTTCTTCTTCTCTTCCTCTTCTTTTAAAATTGGTTCAAAAATAAAAGTGCTACCATCAATATAAGTGGCAGGAATATTTAATACCATTCCATCTGGATTAGTAGAAGACGGCCAAATTTGACGTACATTTGGCGGATGTTCCAAGTACTTTTTTTGCCGCGCTTCTTTTGTTACTTCACCATATACACAATAACTGAGTAAACATAGTGGTAAAAGTAGCAACAAGTATCTCTTCTTAAAAGATAATTTATTTTTTTTTTGCATTGAGGATATACTCAATAAAACGTGAATTCCATCACAAATAATACCAAATGTTTTTTTAATATTAAACTATTTTTTATACAACATAATTATTTTAAAAATATATAGAAGAAAAACCTCAAAAATTATAAGTTATTATTTTTTATTAAATTTATGTAAATAACATTAAGATTATTACTAAAAAATTTATTTCAGCTCTTATGAATTAATTAGATTTTCATAAAATGATACAGCAGCCATAACAATGATTAATCTTCTAATACATAGCTAAATTCGCAAGCATTATATGAATAATATCTTAGAGTTAGGTAGATAACTTATTTTATTAGCGTAACCGATAAACCTATCGACAATGGATCACAAGTAAATATCCAAACAGAACAGTGGTAAATTAATTTAAATGATCATTAAACTATCCAAGTTTGTTGTCACTTTAATTTTAAAGTTTCTTGGTCTAAGTATGTTTTTAAATTTCTAGAATTGTTAAAATTCCCCCAAATACAGCACCAGTATCTATAAAGAAACAATTCTGACGCTGAATAGGTTCTTTGACAACTGTATGACCAAAATAAATTTCATCAACTCCTGTAACCATCTTATAGTTAGGGTTACATTTATTAGAACGAATACGCCCTCTATGCCATAGTGCAATTTGCATAGCAGATTGCTCACCACCTATAAAGTAGTTCTTTTTAAGAACCTCTTGTTTGAAATCATTCCAGTCATTGATATGTATATCCGCATGGATAAAACCATAAATTTTCTGGTTATGGTGAAGTTCAAGAATGATTGGCAAATTACAACATTTCTCAACCACAGTTTGTTGTTGGTGAATAGGTAACTCATACAACCAAGCGCCTCCATGATAAGAATGTATATCTTTCATTTCTACATCAATGTTTGCCTCAATACACATTTGTTCATGATTACCACGAATTGCTTTAAACCAAGACTCATCAAGAAGACTTAAACACTCAAGGTTTTCGTTACCGCGATCAACTAAATCTCCAACAGATATTAATAAATCGTGCTGAAAATCGAACTCTATATCTTTTAATCTTTTCATTAGTAAAGTGTAGCAACCATGGAGATCACCAACCACAAAAAGGCGTCCAGATATAGGCTTATCATAAAATTCTACAAGGTTGTGACCTAATTCAATTTCTTTCATAATTCTAGTTCACCGCTTAAATATATGGAAATTATAAGATCTTTTGAATAATGATAATTCGATATGGAATGGGTACTATAAATCGAGCCAAAATCACCTAATTGGATAAAACTAAGGTTTTCAACTAACAAATGTTTTAGTTTGGTCTGGTTTCCTGATTAGGAAAATGTAACTAAAAAACATAATTTAATTATGCTGATCTATCACAAATATCACATTCCATACTTTGGATATCTAAAGAATGATTAACTTCCATGTTTTGTCTTCCAAAATATTAGCAAATAGAAATCATTCTAACCAATAACACTCCAGTTCAATACTTTAGAAGAAGGTTGATTACCATCAAAAGTGAGTGAACAAATTGCTTTGGAATCAGAGTTGACACCATAACGGCTAACTCGATCAACGATTTGGAAATTATATGTTACTGCGAAAGAATTTAATGAATATGCTCTTGTATCTGTAAGTTTTTCCTTTGCTAAAGCCTCAATTTGTGCTTTTGTTTTACCTTGTGCATTTTGACATTGAGCATTTGTTAATACTCCAGAACTATTATCTAGTTTTTTTGGAGGAGCAGTTGTATTAGATATAGAACTATTCAGTACATCATTAATACTTTTAATACCAGTGTTTAAAGTTGAACTTAATGTTTGCATATTTTTTGGTATGGACTCACAAGCATTAGATGCTAAAGGAAGAATAATGCAGACTAAAAACTTATAAAATTTCATAAAAGACGACCTTTTTTAGTAGTTAAAACTCATTCCGTAGTTTTGGAATTTTTTCAATAGAATATTTACTTTGAATACAGAAATCATATGACTTACTTTTCATACAGGTTGCCCATGAATCACTAATTGGCTTAAATAATTCATTTACATGTATGCGCTTTTTCGTTTTACTTCGATAGTAGGTTTGAGCATCTTCTTCTTTTAAATACATGTACTCTGATTCAGTTAACTTATTGGCGCGACCAAAGGCAAGATTTTCAAGATCAACATAACAAGAGTCAGCTTGCTCAGAATCACATTGAGTCTGACTAGTCATTCGAAAAATCTGATTTTTATAAACTGTTACAGCACTATTTTCATCTTCATTCAATATTGCAAAAGTCACATTGCACGGTTCTGATTGAGCTGGAATGCTTTTACGAACAATATAGCACTCAGCATTCTTGTCTTCTTTTGAAAATTCTTTAGCATAAGCCGTTGTTCCTCCTAAAAGAAAAACAATAGATACGATTAAGGATTTCTTAGTAGTTTTCTCTTTCTTCAAAATTTTCTCTCTTTTCTAATAAATATCCAGATTCATACACATTAAAAAGCTTGGTTTCGTATAGGTTAAAAAGTTTGTATTAACTCCTTCAGTACATTAATTTTTGATTTCAAAAAAAACTGATTGTCTCTTTTTTGTTGAATTAAAAGTTCAATTTGAAAGCGAATGCTAGGAAATTCATTAAAACACTCATTTAAATATTCAATTTCGAGCTCATTTTGCTGTAAGGCTATATTGAACTGTTGAGTCCTTCCCCATATAGATTCAAAAGGATCTCGCATCTCTACTGGTAAACATATCTTTTTTAATTGATGAGCGTGATATATCGAAGTGTATTTAGGGGGAATACTCTTTGTATCCACAATAAAATACTCCTTTTCCAAAGTTTGCATAAAAAATTTATAAATTAGCTCAAAATTTTCATCGTTATTTAGATAGTTCTTTTCCCCTATAAATAACGACCATATTTCTGCAAAAGCTTGTTTGCTAAATGTATTTCTCATAAGAAAACGTAAAAACAATCTTTGCAGAATTTGTCTTTTCGTCATATTAAGCACTTCTCAAAAACAAATATCCCATTTTGGGATATTTTTTAAAATAGTACACTATCTCAGGTCATGAGCTCAATACATGACCCAAGATATATCGGCTTAATAAAGTCATTAATTATGATACGTGAGGAACGCAATGTTACTCAGGTTCAATTATCTACATCTTTAAAAAAGCCACAATCATATATAGCCAAAGTAGAAAACTTAGATCGTAGAATTGATCTTATTGAACTCTATGATTGGCTTAAAGCTCTTAATGTTGAACTTATAGACTTTATAAAAATTACGCAGATTTAAATTATTATTTTTACTCTTTGCTGCCAAATTTTCACTAAATAATTTAAAAGTTATTGATTTTTACCAATTAGAGTGTGTATAAATTTTACCCACCATTAAAACGCATGTGATATGCGATCTTTTCTTATTTTTTATTTTAAAATTAAATATTTATATTTAATTTTAAAATGTAGATTAATAATAAATAAATAATTTTTTGTCAAAAAAAGTCAAATTTAGGCAAAAAAAATCATTTTATGTAGAAATCCATTTAAAAAACAAAAACTTATTAAAAATTTATAGGGTTGACAATTTTTATATTTGTCTTTAATTTTCGTCAAAACTTCACAAAATTACTCAAGATGGTTAAATCAATTCAGCAGATAAAAAATGAATTTTCAGAATCTGGAGCATCAATCGCAGAATGGACGCGAGAAAATAACTTCTCTCCTGATCTTGTGTATCGAATACTAAAGAATAATCGAATACCTAAACGTGGTGAAAGTCATCAAATTGCAGTTAAATTAGGTATTAAGGAGAAAAAGAACATGAATTAATTTATTAAATATTATTTTAACGCGGAAAGTATAAAGACTCATGCTGTAACATGAGCCTTTATAGAACTGTCTTTTTATACAAAATGCAAGACAGATCCATTTTATAAAACATTGATATTTTTATCAATGTTTTGATGCTTTCTGATTTTTTATTTACTTGATTGTATTTCAAGGAATTAATCGTGAAGGTTGTTAAAGTTAAATTAAAAGTTGTAGAAGATAACACAGGTATTTACTCTGAGGTTCCAGCTCTACTAGATAATGAATTACAAGTTGTCAAACCACTTTTAGAATATGTTCTTAAATTGAAACGACATGGCCGTAGCGCATCAACATTATCAAAATGCGTTGATGCAGCTAAATTACTTTTAGAATACATGGAGGCGAATTGCAATTGCTTCCATTCTCCCCAGCACATGTTTGAAATTTTTAGTAGCAGACTGTATACAGGAACAATAAATAATGATGGATTAGATCCCTCCAAATTATTTTGGCTTCCTCGTAGTCTTAAAGTCGTAAACTCTTACATTTATTCATTAACTAGCCTTACAGACTGGCTAGCATCAAATCAAAAAGGAGAACAGTTAAATAATTTAATAGCTGCTGATAATTATGCTCAACGTCTGAACTATGCTGCCTGGTTTCGCAAGAATCAGTATGATTTTCTTGGGCATATTAAAGATAAATATATTAATAATACAGTTAGGCAAGCTAGAAATATTAAAGGTAAACCTCAGCTAGGAATAACCTTCCTAGATGCTATCGAATTTCCAGAATGTCATTTTGAAAATTTTTATTTTAATGGCTTCAGGGGTGCAAAGGATCGTAGAGTTGCCCTCAGAGATCTGCTGATTTTACTTCTCATGCATGGGGGTGGTTTAAGAGAATCAGAAACCTTACATCTTTGGTTAGAGGATGTTTCAATTAACCCATTAAATCCTAATAGTGTAATCGTACGTATTTATCATCCAGAATATGGAAAAGCCCCCAATAATTGGCGTAGCCGTTCAGGACAAATGAACCGTGCAGCGTATTTAAAAGAACAATATGCTTTAAGCCCCCGCAATACTTTGTATGGAAAGAAAAGAGTTGGTTGGAAAAGTTCTGTTGTAGATCATCAAGATCACTATATTGAAGTCTATTGGTTCCCAGAAATATTCGGAGAGATATTTAATATAATCTGGAAAGATTACATCCGCTTTTTAATAAGTATTGATCGTAGCCATCCATATGCATTCATTTGTTTTCATCGCAAGAATATAGGTAATCCATATGAGCTAAATGCATTTCAATATAATTATTCACAAGCTTTGAAACGTATTGGACTCAAACCATGTAAAGCTGCTGGACTATCTCCTCATTCTCATAGACATAGTTATGGTAGACGTTTACGAAGGGCTGGTGTACCGGAAATAGTGATTAAAAAATGTCTCCACCATGCTTCTCTTGAGTCTCAAGTTGTCTATACGACTCCTACTATTAAAGAAGTTACAAAGCACCTCAATGAAGCAACGATAAAATTATTAAATCCTAATGAACCTGAGGAACTTAATTTTATACCAAGTTGGGACTTACTACTTAAACATGGTTTCCAAGATATTGATCCTGATGGATTTTATTCAGGAAAACACCCTAAACTAGGGAGAATAGTATGAAAAATATAAATAGGCAGATAATAAGTAAAGGAAATAATCGCGGTACAGACTTATCCTTACAATGGGTAATTGCTTATGGAGAACATTGGGAAGCCTGGAGACAATTAGGCGAAGAATGGCTTAACCTCCAAGACTCCGCTGTTGATCATAAACTGACAGCAATATGTATTTTTATTGAATTATATTTGATTAAATCAGTACCTTGGACATCAGATATCTTAACACTTTTTATAGGGAAAAATGGATGGCATGCTTCTTCAAATGAATTAAAAAAAATTATTTTAGATAAAACAAAGCGGAGTGATAATGCAGATACGGCAACTGTTATGAACAATATTTATAAATTTATTGAATGGGTTCTTGAATCACATTTCAATGAAAAATTAGAAAGTGGAAAGTCAGTTAGTATATACAACAATCCTTTTGAAAAGAGAAAGGTTAAGAGAGCTCATTCAGAAACAGTATATAACCCTTTACCCTATCGGTATATTTGTGATCTTCGCAATATTCTTTGCCCCAAAACGAGAGGGAATTTTTCAGATTGGAAATGGGCACAGTCACAAACTAAATACCCAGGACAATGGTTTGAAGTTGATGAGCAATATGTCGATATGAATGACAAGGATTGTGTTTGGAGAGTCAAACAAAATCTTCGAGATGGCAAATATATTAAAACTTATTAAATTTGGTCGCCAGTAGTAGCGATGACATTATTTATGAAGTTACATTTGCCATTGCGGACATATCAAATCCGGATGCTTGATTCAGGGGAAGCAGATACCCTACGTTATGAAAACGGCAAATGGACTGAAAACCTCCGATCTTTCGCTTTTAAGAATTATAGTAAAGGGGTTTTTCGTAAATTCAAGGATAACTCTACAGGAATTGAATCAACTGGATTATATATCAATACCAATAAAACTGCTGATAGAAATAAATATGAATTTGATCGCGGTTATACAATTCCATGGCAGCATGAAGATGTCTTATACTGGTGTGAAAAGTTAAGAAATTGGCAAGAAAAATATAATCCTATTCTCTTTCCAACAGATTGCACATCTTTGAAGAAAAAACATACTGGTCAATTAAAATCATCAGCCTACTTAAGTGCAATGGGACAAACATGTTTTTTATTTCGTGATGCGTCAGCAAATAATAGAAATGATCGTGACAAACCAATTAATGAAATGGCAATTTCAACTCATTGGTATAAATTGTTACTACAATTAGAAATTAATCTGAAAAAATCAGGCGATACACTATCTGATGGAACACCATACAAATTAGTTCATCAATATTGTTCCAAAGATGGAGAAGTAAAAAATACGACCAGAACAAAAACTGGATTTCCTCTACATAGTCTTCGCGTATCCTTAATCACATCCTATATTTTAGATGCAAAATTACCACTGCCCGTTGTTTCTAAGCTTTTAGCTGGTCACTCGCGTATTCTTATGACAGTGTATTACACAAAGATTACACCTTTGGTTATGCGTGAGAAAATGAGTGAGGCTGAAAAGTTACTAAATGAAAAGTCACAACAAAGTTTGAAAACTTTTCTTAAAGAGGCAGAACTTACACAAATCACCAGTCAAATGGCATATCGCGATCTTAACGCAATCGAAGCAAGTTTAATAAATAGAAATCCCATAGGTTGGGAACATCGATATTATGGATTATGCTTAGCTGGAGGTAATACCGTTCGATCCAGTGAATCCACCATTTTAGCAGGTTGTTGGAATGGAGGAGAAATAGTTAAAGACTCAGACATAGTACATAACCGAGTTTATAACGCTGTGCCTAATGGACCCGAAAATTGTGTTCGTTGCCGTTGGTTTATTACAGATGCACGTTATCTGTCTATGCTCAATTCTCACTTAAACTTTATAAGTTATAAAGTGCATGAAGCCTCTAATTTAGCTATTCAGCTAGAGAGTGAAATAGAAGTTATTGAAGAACTTAAGTACGAAGCTGAAATTAACTCAGTCCCCTTCCTATCACATAATAAATTACAAGCACTTCAACGCAGATATGAAAAGCAATTAAGTCAAGTAGATGAGTATACTCAAGATTGGATTGCTACATTTCGCTTAATAAGAAGGATTATTGAAGTTGAAAATAATCGTGAAAAAATAGATCAAACTAATAAACTAATCGCTGTTGGTAATGAAAATGATATTAATGAAATTAAAATTCAATTTATAGAAACTGCCTCTGAGCTATTACACTTATCATTATTATGTGAGGATGCTGAAGTTTATCCTGATTTACTCGATGATATTAAAAAAACTTCTATAATTCAAAAAAGAGTTCAAAGTCTAAGTCGTGTAATGATGAAAAGAGGACAAATGCCACGTTTTATGATGTTAGATCAAGATAGCCAGCTTATTGTAACAAATGCCATGATGCGGCAAATGGTTCAACAGACAAACTCTAAAGATAGATTAGAAGGGTTCATGGAAGTTGTGAATTATTTAGAACTTGAAAGCTTTATCCAAGATAGCAATTTATTAGATGAAGGAATAAAAGTATTAGATAAAAATATTAATACCTCGATAAATAGTATTTCCTTGAAGTTGTTAACAAATTCAACAAAAAAAGGAGCTTTATCTAATGATGAAAGATATTAATGAGCTTCTTGAAAATTTAAAATCTGGAAAGAGTCAACGTACAAAAATTTCTTTAGATAAACTTAATTCACTACTAGAGGCTCGTTTTAAAGTAGGTGAAAATGATTATTCAATCGCAACAATTGCCAAAAAATCTAAACAAACTGGCGGCGTGGGTGAGGTAAGTATTCGTAATAAAACGGGAATTCATTTTAGAGTGCTAATTAATGCTTGGGCGAACAAGTCGAATACTGTTATCAAAAAAAATTCAACATCTTATGTGAAGAATAATATATTACCAACCGATATGGAACTCTTAAATCGAATCCATGATCCAGCTCTTCGAGCAGTAATTGGCCACATATTTGCTGAAAAAAGTAAGCTAAAGGTAGAAAATAGAATCCTTAAAAGTAATATGGAATTAATAGTCGATATGCGCCCGCATCAGTATACTCAACCTGAGGAAGTGCAAGATAAAATAGAAGTATTTACTTCTCTAAAAGGTGTTTTAGTTTGTAGTGAAATTGATGCACTAAAAGACGCGATTAATGAAAAAAATATTACAAACCGAGGCTGGTCAATTACACGACTTGGTGCTGTGAAAGATGAGCATGACCACTCATTATTTAAACCTGGATTTGTTACAGCCATTCAAAAGGTACTATCCATTATCTAATAAAAAAGGTTGGTAATTTACCAACCTTTTTTATACCATATAAGAAACTTAATGCAACTTAAGCTCTTGTAAAATAATAAAAATATAAATTTTTATATATTTTTAACTAGTAAGAACCAGTGGAGGTCTTTTTTCATTTCAATTAATTTAATAGGTACCATTGGTACCCCTACATTTGCTTCAACTGGATATGGCTGTTCATTACCCGTTTTCACATATCCACGTCGTTCATAATAAGCAATCAACTCTGAACGTACATTTAGCACATACATTACGGCATTGAGCAGACAAGGAACTTCTTTCAATGCATATTGCTCCGCATATTCTAAAACAGAGCGACCCACTCTCATATTTTGAACATGAGGATCTGTACAGAACGTCCCAACCTCAACCTGATTGTTTTCAAATGTAAGTCCAATGCATGCAACAATTTTGGAGGAGTTACTTTCCCCTACCAATAATGTCGAATTCGAAAGTTGTAGCTGTTCTTCTAATTGGTGCTCTGTAATACGTTGCCCTTTTACAAACTCAAGCTCAGTTGTCCAACTTCTACCTT
>Ga0308161_1003161_pt1 | contig 16279 bp, 18 predicted proteins | sample PhyFR2_FD_201034 | JGI IMG/M metagenome (GOLD analysis project Ga0308161, IMG submission 201034) | Phyllosphere microbial communities from UC Gill Tract Community Farm, Albany, California, United States - DLSLF.R2 | ecosystem: Host-associated > Plants > Phyllosphere > Unclassified | place: USA...
ATCCCCGGGGTCGTCGGCAACCCCGAGAGCCTCGTCGAGGAGTCGCACGAGGACGGCCTGCTCGAGTACCCCTCGTTCACCAAGCCGGCCGTGTGGCGCGAGCGAGAGGTGCCGCCCGTGCTCCTGGGCGGCAACCACGGCGCCGTGGCCACCTGGCGTCGCGAGCAGCAGATCGAGCGCACGCGCGAGCGCCGGCCCGACCTCCTCGCCGACTGACGCGGCCGAGCTTTTCCGGCGATGCCGGGAGGATGCCGCGACCTCGGGCCGCGGCATCCCGGATCATCCCTCAGTCGACGCCAAGGAACGAGCGATCGGTCAGGACGATGGGGCCGTCGGCGGTAATCGCCACGGTGTGCTCGGAGTGCGCACCGCGTGAGCCGTCGGCGCTGCGCAGCGTCCATCCGTCGAGGTCGGTGATCAGCTCGTCGGTGGTCTGCAGGAACCACGGCTCGAGCGCCAGGACGAGGCCGTCGCGCAGCGGGTAGCCGCGGCCCGCCTTGCCGTCGTTGGCGACGTGCGGGTCGCCGTGCATCGTGCGGCCGACGCCGTGGCCACCGAAGTCGGTGTTGATGCTCAGGCCCTCGGCGTGGGCGACAGCGGCGATCGCGGCGGAGATGTCGCCGATCTTGCCGCCCACGGTCGCGGCCTCGATCGCAGCGGCCAGCGCGCGCTGCGAGGTGTCGATGAGGGCGAGGTCCTCGTCGCGAGCGGTGCCCACGACGAACGAGACGGCCGAATCGGCGACCCAGCCGTCGACGGATGCGGCGAAGTCGAGCGAGACGAGGTCGCCGTCGCGCAGCACGTAGTCGTGGGGGAGCCCGTGCAGCACGGCGTCGTTGATCGACGTGCAGAGCACCTTGCCGAAGGGGCTCGCGCCGAAGGACGGGTGGTAGTCGATATAGCACGACTCCGCGCCGGACGAGCGGATCATGTCGTGTGCGCGACGGTCCAGCTGCAGCAGGTTGGTCCCCACCTTGGTCTCGGCGCGCAGCGCGGCCAGCACCTCCGCGACGAAGCGTCCGGCGGGGCGCATCGCGTCGATCTCGGCCGGGGTGCGCAGTTCGATCATGGGTGGTTCCTCTCGCGTCGAACCTCCATTGTCTCCGATCCGCGGCGCCGCCGCCCGATGCGCGTGCGCCATAGCCTTCTCAGAGGCGAAGCACATGCGCGAGCCCTAGTCTCGGGTCATGGCGTTGCGACGGATGTTCCTCCACTGGCTGTTCCCGGCCTCGTTCGTTCTGCCGCTGTGGCTGTTCGTCGGGTGGATCGTCTTCTCGGGAGGCAGCGCGTGGGGCCTGCTCTGGCTCTTCGTCGCGGTTCCGGCCGTCTTCATCTCGCAGCTCGTCCTGACCCTCATGGTGCGAGCGCGGGGGAGTGTGCGCGAGAACCGCGCGGTGTCGTGGCGGGATCTGGCGGGCCTGGGCATCTGGCAGGTCGTGATCGTCGCCCTCGGATTCTTCGACTCCCGGGTCTTCTTCCCGCTGCTCGTGCTGTCGATCGCGGGAGCGCTGGTGTTGTTCTGGTCGTCTCTCGCGCAGCTCTGGAACGAGGCGCGCGGCGCGGTGACGGTGCTGCACACGACCGACGGGACCGCGTACATCCCGCCGCCGCGCGAGAGTCGCGAACAGACACGGGATGCCGAGGTCATCGTCGTTCCGGAGACGCGGCGCCCCGACTGACGTCGTCGCGTGCCCGCGGCGGAGCGCACCGTTTTGGCGGGTCGGCCTGCGCGTGGCAGAATGAACGCTTGTGCCCTGACCGGCTCTGCCTCAGGGGAGTCAGCTGCTTCGGCGGCTTCGGGCACGCCTCACCTTTTTCCCTCTTATCGTGCGATCGACCTGTGGCGGTCGCAGGAAGTGATGATCATGCAGATCCTCGACTCCGTCGACGCGGCTTCGCTCCGCTCCGACATCCCCGTCTTCGGCCCCGGCGACACCGTCAAGGTGCACGTCAACATCACCGAAGGCAACCGCTCGCGCATCCAGGTGTTCCAGGGCGTCGTCATTGGCCGCTCGGGCGACGGCGTGCGCGAGACCTTCTGCGTCCGCAAGGTCAGCTTCCAGGTCGGCGTGGAGCGCACGTTCCCCGTCCACAGCCCCGTGATCGACCACATCGAGGTCGTCACCCGCGGTGACGTGCGTCGCGCCAAGCTGTACTACCTGCGCAGCCTGCGTGGCAAGAAGGCCAAGATCAAGGAGAAGCGCGACCGCTGAGTCCGCTCTCTCGAACGCCCCGTGGGTTTCACCCGCGGGGCGTTCGGCGTTCTCACGGCGTCGTCGGTCACGGGGCGGCTCCTCGATGTGCGACCCTGGTTCCTGCGGTTCGCTCGGTGTGCGTCGAACCCGGTGAAGGAACACATGAGCGACCAGACCGCCTCGACCCCGGATGCCGTGGCATCCCGCTCCGCCGGACGGCGTCGACGCGGATGGGGGGCGTTCTTCCGCGACCTGCTCGTGATCGTGCTGATCGCGCTCGTGGTGTCGTTCCTCGTCAAGACCTTCGTCGTCCGCTCGTTCTACATCCCGTCGGCGTCGATGGAGAACACGCTGCTGATCAAGGACCGCATCCTCGTGGACGAGCTGACCCCGAAGTTCGGTCAGTACTCGCGGGGTGACGTGGTCGTGTTCCGCGACCCCGGTGGATGGCTGCCGCCGAGCCCCACCGAGCAGCGGTCCCCGGTGGTCGAGGGCGCCGACTGGGTGCTGTCGCTCTTCGGGCTGTCGGCTCCCGACAGCGACGATCACCTCATCAAGCGCGTGATCGGCACGGCGGGCGACCACGTCGTCTGCTGCAACGCCCTGGGGCAGACGACGGTCAACGGCGTCCCGCTCGATGAATCGTACGTGCGGCTCGCTCCGGGGGCGACTGCGCCCGAGCCCGTTCCCTACGACATCACGGTGCCCGACGGCTCGCTCTGGGTCCTCGGCGACAACCGCAACAGCTCGCGCGACTCGCGTTTCAACCAGGACCAGCCTGGGCAGGGCTTCGTCCCCGTCGACAACGTCGTGGGACGCGCGTTCCTCATCACGTGGCCGTTCACGCGCTTCGGTCTGATCGACTTCCACCACGAGGTGTTCGCGGGGGTCCCCGCGCCGGGAGCGCAGTGATCGAACCCACCCTCACCCTCGAGCGCCGTCTGCTGAAGGATCATGCGATCGTCATCGCGTGCGACGAGGTCGGGCGCGGGGCCCTCGCGGGGCCGGTGGCGGTCGGCGCCGCGGTCATCGACCCGGCGCGTTCGCGCAAGCGGGTTCCCGCCGGCCTGCGCGACTCCAAGCTCGTTCCCGAGGCGCGACGGCCCGAGGTGGCCGCCCGGGCGGCCGCGTTCGTCCAGCACAGCGCCGTCGGGTGGGCGAGCTCGGTCGAGGTCGATGAGATCGGCATCATCCGGGCTCTGGGTCTCGCGGCCGTCCGCGCGATCGCGGATCTGCGCGCGCACGGCGTCGTGCCCGAAGAGGCCCTCGTCATCCTCGACGGCAACCACGACTACATCACGCCGGCGGGGGAGACGGGGCTGACGGTGCGTCCCATCATCAAGGCCGACCGTGACTGCGCGAGTGCGGCCGCGGCATCCGTCATCGCCAAGGTCGCCCGCGACACCCTCATGACGGGACTGCACGACGATCACCCCGCCTACGGGTGGGCGCGCAACAAGGGCTACGCGAGCCTCGATCACCGCGAGGCAATCACCGCGCACGGAATGAGCGTGCACCACCGGCACTCGTGGGCCATCGCCGCGGCCCCGACGCTCTTCTGACCCCGCTGCGGACACGGCGCCCGAACGCGCCCGGGCGGCTGCACCGTGCGGCCGGGGCGACGGCGCGCGCCTAGGATGGAGAAACCATGGATGACGACGTCTTCGAGGACTACGACCGCGAGCTCGAGCTGGCCCTGTACCGCGAGTACCGCGATGTCGTGCGCCAGTTCACCTACGTGATCGAGACCGAGCGCCGGTTCTATCTCGCGAACGACGTGAACGTCGTGCGGCGCGACACCGAGCACGACTTCTACTTCGAGATCTCGATGACCGACGTGTGGGTGTGGGACATCTACCGCGCCGACCGCTTCGTGAAATCCGTGCGCGTGCTCACCTTCAAGGACGTCAACGTCGAGGAGCTCTCGCGCCACGACTTCCAGTTGCCCGACGAACTCTCGCTCGACAACTGAGGTCCCTCCCCAGTCGGATCTTCCCCCGGGTTGTCCACCGATAGGTCCCTCCGCTCCGCGCGAGGGGGAGGGTGGATGCCACGCTCTCGGGCATGGCAGCGAAAGACGAGCTCGGCAGAGCAGGCGAAGATCGCGCCGTCGCGTACCTGAGGGACGACGGCTACCGCATTCTCACGCGCAACTGGCGGTGCGATCAGGGCGAGATCGACATCGTCGCCGCGCGCGACGACACTCTCGTCGTGGTCGAGGTGAAGACCCGACGCACCGAGGACTACGGCCACCCCTTCGAGGCCATCGACGCCCGGAAGGCGCAGCGGCTCTGGCGCCTCGCCATGGCGTGGTTGGCGGCCCATCCCGAAGAGGCGAGGGGGCGACGCCTCCGGGTCGACGCGATCGGCCTCGTCGGTCCCGATCCCGCGCGGGCGCGCCTCGAGCACCTCGAGGACGCCTTGTGACCCTCGCGCGGACCTGGGCCGTGGCGTTGTCGGGGCTGCACGGCGATCTCGTCGAGGTTGAGGCCGACGTGTCGTCTCAGACCCCGGAGTTCTCGATCATCGGTCTCGCCGACAAGGCCCTGGGCGAAGCCGGTCGGCGCGTGCGGGGCGCGTGCACCAACCGCGGCCTCGACCTGCCCAAGCGTCGGATCACCGTCAACCTGTCGCCCGCGAGCCTGCCGAAGCGCGGATCGGGGTTCGACGTGTCGAAACTGTAGAATTGACGTATGTCAGAGCAAGCGTCCGCAACCCCCCTCCGAGCAGCGGTCTACACCCGCATCTCGAACGATCCGGAGGGTCGCGAGAAGGGCGTTGAGCGCCAGGAGGAAGACTGTCGTGCTCTCGCTGAGCAGTACGGCTATGACGTGGTGGCGGTCTTCGAGGAGAACGATGTCAGCGCCTCCACGCGGAGCCGCAAACCACGACCGCAGTACGACGAGCTCATGGCGCGCGCCAAGGCCGGTCAGATTGACGTGATCCTGGCCTACTCGAACAGTCGGCTGACACGCCGGCCGATGGAGGTCGAGGACATCATCCGATTGCACGAGCATCACGGCATTCGTGTCCGCACCGTCGTCTCGGGTGACGATGACTTGAGCACCGCAGATGGTCGCATGGTGGCCCGCATCAAGGGCAACGTTGATGCTGCCGAGGCCGAACGCACTAGCGAGCGCGTGCGGCGTGCAAAGGCACAGGCGGTCGCCGAGGGGCGCTACCGCGGCGGGAAGCGGCCGTATGGCTTCGAGAAGGACGGCGTGACCGTTGTACCCGTCGAGGCGTCTGTCATCCGCGAGGCAACGTCCGCGGTTCTCGCTGGTCGATCTGTGCGAGCAATCGCACGCGAGCTCAACGAGCGCGGCGTGAAGACTTCGCAGGGTGCCGAGTGGACGCAGATGAGCCTGCGCGACGTGCTGATCCGCCCGCGCAACGCGGGTCTGCTCTCGAAGGGGCAGATCACCCACGGCGACTTCGAGATTCTCGGCGCCGCCGTCTGGAACGCGATCGTCTCCGAAGAGACTTGGCGCGCAGTCTTCGATGTACTTACCGAGCCCTCGCGGCGGACGAACGCGGCGAACAACGACACACGATGGCTGGGTTCGGGGCTTTACGTGTGTGGCAAGCCCACGGGGGAGGTCGATGCAGCGGGGCGCCCGATCAAGTGCGGCGCCCGGATGCGCACGAGCGCATCGGGTGCGACGGCCTCCCGCCCCAACCACGTGCGAAAGGTCCACTATCGCTGTGCGGCGTCGGCACACATGCACGTGATGCAGGCGGCCACGGATGACCACGTGATGAGCGAGGTCGCCAAGCTTGTGCGTGATCCACGTATTGCCTCGCACCTGCAACCGGCAGCGGTCGACCTGTCCGCGGAGCGTGAGGAGCGTGCCGACCTAACGCGACGTCTCGAGTCTTTCGAGCGGGACTACGCTCTCGGCCACATCACCGGACCGCAGTTGGCAAAGTCGACGGCTCTCGTCGAGGCGCAGATCGCGAAGGTGGACGACAGACTTGCGAAGGCAATTCGCCGCAATGCTTCAAGCCCCATCTTCAACGCCGCCGATCCCGGGGCAGCGTTCCTGGCCGCGCCCATCGACGTGCAGCGCTCCGTACTCGCAAGCGTCATGCAGGTCGAGATCGTGCCTGCCGCACGTTCGGGGGCGTCGTGGTCGACGGACCGCGTACGGTTGCATCCCCTAGTCCCGTCAGATCTCCAGGCCACGCCTGCCCTCGTCTAGTCTCACGCTGTACTGGCGGAGAAATACCGGTGAGCGAGCGTCGCCGCAAACGAGAGCGAGTCTTGGTTCTCCAGCGCCTCCGCCAGACGCTCCTCGGGGATGCCGAGTTCGTAGAGCAGGTTGAGCACCACAACGGCTGCGGTGACTTCCGACACAGCGTGCATCTGCTCAGCGGTCATGTCGTCGGGGGCTCCCGTGTGCGCGACACCGTTGCGGGCTGCTCCGGCTGCCCTGGCCCAGGCCTCGGGGTTCGGCAGTAGCTTGCTCATGAACTGACCGGGCCGTGAGCCCAATTCGAGAAGCCTCTGCTTCAGGGTCGGTTCATTCCTCATCAGCTTGTTAGCGAGCCACTGCCTGTGCTCGGTGGGCACGGCGGCGAGGGCCAGCTTCCGAACCTTCGCGAATTCTTCAGCGGGCATCGGTGGCTCTTCTTCGAGCGCCCTGTGGAATGACTCAGCAGCGGCGACGGCGGTCACCACTCGCGTCTCTATGTAGCCGTCCGACACGTAGCGCAGCCCAAGGACCATGCCGCGAGCCGCTGAGAAACGTTCGTGAATCTCCATCCACCGAGGGAGAAGTTCTTCGAAGGGCAGATCCGCCAAGGTCATCACGAACCCTCGGTGGTCGACCGCATCTGCATCAGGATCGGGCGTCACGATACGACGCGTGTAAACCTCCACATCAGGGCGCATCGACCCAAGAGGGTGACCGGCTGGATAACGTTCCGGCGTAGGTGGCAGGTACAGATGAGTCGTGATGATGCCGCATGCCCGGAGAGATGCGAGCGACACCAAATCTCCGATACTGCCGAGCGCCGTCAACAGGTCCGAAACGGATGCCCCCGCGGCACTGGCGAACTCGACAGTATTTCGCTCCCGCACCCGCGCCATACGGCCGGCACGCGAGTCTTGGTCGTACGGCTGCCACGCCGCGGTGTGCAACTTGACTGTGAAGTCAGGGATTGTCGCCTCGAGAGCGGCTAAGCGGCGAAGCTCAATCTGGCCACTGACCTCACCAACCGGAGCGTCGAATGTGTGCGTCATCTCGATGCCGCTGCGGACGGCCCAGGCTGTCAGGTTCTCGACGGTCGCGCTTCCCGCGATGAACGCGGGGTCGTCTGCGTCGGTGAGATGGCAACCGATGAGAGCGGTAGTTGCTCGGACAAAGGTTGTCGACGGGACGCCAAAGAAGTCACTCAATCTGAACGTCTGCTGACGAGTGACATCTGGCTCGATGAGCGTGATTGCCTTGCCATTCGCCAGGCCATGCAGGATTGGCCAGCTCGGCAGGCTCCGCGAAGAGACCGTCGTGACCTTCGTATCTCCTTCGAGACGAGTCGTTTCGGGGGGTGTGCTCCACCCCCCAATGAGGTCTAGGCGAAGACCTTCGGCGGGATCCCAGTAAAGAACACCGGGAACCTGCTGGTCCGGCAGGTCCGTGCGCCACCAGTGTCCCGTCCATGTGCGCGGCTCATTCAGGCGTGGCTCATCTGACATACGTTCATACTGGCCGTAGTCTCCGACATTGGCGTGTCCTACGAAGCTGATGGGGTCGGATCGCTCTCATTCGCTCAGCGCCCCGCAGACGCTGCCGAAAACCGCCATGCGGCGAGAGTGCGCGAGGGCGGATTTGCGCGCTCCGCGAGGTCGCGAGACACGTGCGAGAGAGGTGTAAATCCGTGCTCGCGCACTGTCGGTGCGGGGCGAAATCTGGGAGAATGTAAGTAACGAATTCGTCGTGCGAAGCACGGCGGTTCGATCACACGAACAGTGTGGGCGCGGCCTCGATGGGCCGCCCCCGGGATGCCTGGACCCCTAGGCCGCGTAAGACCAAGCCCTCTCGGGCCTGATGGTGGCGGTACAGACCAGGACGCCGTTACGACGAAAACAATCGTGTGTCGCTTCGATTCGAAGGACACATCGAGATGGCTACGTACCTCTCTAAGTCGGCACTCGCCGCACATTTCCAGATCAACCCGCGCACAGTCGACCTGTGGCACTCGAAAGGACTCATCACCGGCTACGTCGGCGATGCAGGAGTCGAGTACAGCCTCGAAGCGGTCGAACTCGCGATGCGCATGAACCCTTTCTCAATGCGCGACGGGCGCAAGCGGGGAACGCGCGGTCGAGTCATTCCGAAGCCCGTTCGCGCAGAGGTGGTCGACCGGTGACCGCTCTCGTCCCATCGGGGACCGGCTACGCCTCAGCCGACGAGTTCCCACCTCTCACGAACGACCAGGTAGCACGCGTGTCTGCCCTTTTGTCCCTCACTCAAGGGCCTCCCCAATCGGTGAAGTCATGACCGATGAGGACGAGCCGGTCGAGCTCGCGCCGATCCTGCACCCAAACCACCCGAGCCGCATCGCGCGAAAGCGTGAGTGCCCAGTGTGTGATCGCTCATTCCGGCCGTGGTCCGGCTCGCAGGGTTACTTCTGCACCCGCCGATGCACGGGTCGCGCTCGCTCCCTCGGCATCAGGGGCGTGCCCGAGCAAGAGCCCGATCGCTTCAACCCGTTCAATCTCGGCACGCCCGATGAGGAACTCCGGAAGTTTTTAGAGAGGGTCGAGACCGGTGACTACTACTGAGCGTGCGTTCGCTGTGACCATCCTTCACGAGGGGGTCGTCTACGACCCGTTCGGTGAAGACGACGAAGGCGGGCCTTGGGATGAGCGCGGTGAGGGCTACGGCGGCGTCATGACCGTCTCACCTGAGGTGATCGCCGAGCGCGATCGAATCGTCCGAGAGGGTGTCATCTTCGCTGGCGATGAGCCCATGCCCGCGCTCGAGGCTGCCCGTCTGCGACACAGGCTCCTGGGGTCGTTCAGGAACGTGTCGCTCTCGGACGGCCTGCAGTACGTGTCCACGGCTCCGCGTCGATTCCTCATCCCGGGCCTCTGGGCGTGGGGTCACATTCCCATGCTGGGCGGACCTCCGAAGGCAGGGAAGACAACCTTGATCGCGGACCTTGTCGCTTCGCTACTCGTGCCGGGCAGGCGGTTCCTCGACCACTTCGAGCCCGCCGACCTGACCCAGGACGAGCGGCACGGCACCGGCTTGTGGGTCGTCGTCATCAACGCGGAGACTCCCGCCGAGGACTTCGAAAATGCCTTGCGCGCCGCAGGGGTGATCGACGACACCTGGATCACTCTCGCCCACCTCGAAGAAGAGTTCGGAGGAGCGTCGGCGTTCGATCTGCGCATACCCGAGGTGTACGAGCGGTGGCTCAACCTGTTGGTGTTCTGCAGCGAGTGTCGCGGCGGCGACGATGTGCCCCCGTCCGTGGTCATCGTGGACGGACTGACGGCGATTCTCGGTTCAGACACGACGGCGTACGGCGAGTGGTACGCCCAGTTCCGGAAGCTGATGAAAGAACTGGGCGTCCCGAACGCGCTCGTCACCGCGCACAACGGCTTGCGAGGGCGTCACCTCATGCAGGGCGTCGAGAGCATGGCGCAGGCGGACGGGCTGTGGAACTTCTTTACTGACGACCCGGACGGTTCCAACCCGGCGCGTTACTTCTCGGTCACTCCTCGATTGGGCGGCCTGCCGATCCCGAAGACGCGTGTGCGGCTCGACGGGGGTCGTCTTCGGATGCAGCCGAAGACTGACCCGGCGTCCGCGTCCAAGGCGTCTGAGCCCCCGTCGGGCTCAGCTGACTGGGCAGCGAATAGCTTGCTCAACAAGCTGCGCGCGGCGGGCGCGGGCGGTCTCCTATCCACCGCTCTCACCGGCCGAGGTCGCGTCGGCGGGAAGCTACGAGACGCGCTCGACGCCCTCAACGACCAGGGCAAGGTGCGATCACAGCCCGAAGGACAGGGCAGGCGCTGGTTCCTGGTCGAGCAGCCGCCGAGCGCCTGAGATGGTGTCCGGTGTCCGGTGTCCAAGGAGAGAGAGTGTCCGTAGGACACTCCTCCTTAGGACACTGGACACTGGACACTCGCTCAGCGGAGCGGGCAGGACGCAGGCGCGGGAGCGAAGGTGGTGAAGTGTTCCGCGATCGCCGCGCGGTACTCGTGCTGGCGACCCTCAGCCCGCAGACGCTCGGCAAGGCGGAGGGAGCGGGTCGCCTGGGCAGTTCGCGACGGCTGCCACCGCGCGCCCATCGTCATCGGCATGGTGGCGCCGGTCATCGTCTGGGTTGTCGTACCACGATCAGTCATCTCGACCTCCGGATCAAAGTTTGTAGTGATACAAACGTATACCCCCGGGGGGTACCGTAGTACGCTGGGTGTACGGAACCTACGGGTTTTACAACCGCGGATGGCAGAAGGGCCTCGCCTGATCACACAGGCGGAGCCATGTCCCCACGACCCCACGATCGAAACATCCTCGAACGCCGAGCTACCTCGGCCGCTGAGCCCGACCCCCGCAACCACGAGCAGCCACCCCCGGCAGTCGTGCGTGAGCGACTTCGACGCTCGGTCCTCGTCCCCTCCGTGCTGACGGTCGCGTGCCCCGAGCACGGCGCCGACGTAGGGGAGTTCTGCACCCGCACCGCTCGCAGCGTGTGTGCCGAACGCGTAAAGCGACGGGCGGCCACTCAATGACCGGCCCGAGCCGCCTCGAACAGGAGGCCGCTCTCCGCCGCGCGCTCACGCGATCCTCCTCGCACGGTCACGAGTCGGTCGTTCACACACGCACTAGGGAGCGAATCAATGCCGCCACGCGCATTCACGTCGCTTGTCAGCGGCCCGAAACGGACGGAGCAATCGATTGACCCGCCGGTACCCGCCCACCTCCATCAGCGTTGGTCACGCCGAGACTGAGCTTGCTGAGTGGCACCGCCGTGCCGCCGCGCCGCATTTCGTTCCGACCGAACCTGAGCCACCGGAGCCCAAACCCCAGCCCGAGGCGCGCCCGAAGCCCACCCGCTCGGTTGCAGGACCCGTGGACCGCCCTGTGCTCTCAGCGCGTCAGGGATCGACTTCGAAGCGTCGTAGCCCCGCGCCTACGAACGCAGGCAGGCCCGCCCCGACCAGGCCCGCCCCGGCGCGCGGTGCGGCCGACGAGCCGGACCAAGCCACCATCGACCGCGTGCTCGACTTCGTCTTCAACGGCAAGGAGTAGACCATGACCACCACCGACCAGCCCGCCTGGGCACCGTGCGCGTCCTGTGGAACCCGTGTTGAGGGTCCTTTCGCGCCCGACGATCTCGAAGCGGTGTCCGCCTGGGGGCATGAGAACAGCGGCGGCTACCGAGAGGAGTCGGAATTTGCGGTGACCCGGTGTGTTGTCTGCGCCCAGATTCGGACGGCCGCAGGCGACCTGCTGCGCGCACATCCCAGCGTTCGTGCCAGCATCGGCTCTCCTGAAATCGCGTTGCATCGGCTAGAGCTCGCTCTCAACGCGCTCGACGCCTTGGGAATCACTGATCCGCGAGTGATCGACCGCCTGACAGACCGCGCGACGGACGTGCACGCGTTGTTGAGCCACATGACCGTCCCCGGCGGTGTTGCCCGCTGGGTGCATCAGCTGGTCGGCGTGCACCCGAATCAGGCCTCGAAGACACAGGTCCGCGGCCAGCGATGGGCGCACGTGACCTCGGAACAGATATTGGCTCTGCGTCGAGCCTGGGTGGAGCTTGCGGCAGAGCGCTACGAGCAGCCGCGCCCGGTCCTGTGCCCGTCGGATGATGGACTCGCGTCCGGATGCCTCCTATGCGGTGTCGCAGCGGTAGAGGTCTTGCCATCTGAGGCGCGCCGGAACGGCGTGTGGGCTGAGTCCTCCGCTGACCCGGTGACCATCGGAGGGTTGGGTGCGGCCGAGTCGGTCGACGGCTACGTTTGCCCCCGGTGCGACCTGGCGATAGACCAGGCACGCGGCGTCGGACAGTCCTCGATGCGGCTGAGCGTGCTCAACTACCTCGGGGTGCCCGGACACAACAGAACTGTGACCGAGGTCGACGGTTTGGTCGGCTGGGGTGTGCTTCCTCGGGGAACAAAGCCGAACAGCGAGCCGTGGGAGCACGTAGACCTGTCCCACCTTCGGGAGGCGACGAAGCATCTCGCGACGGTGGCCGGCTGACACTCAATCTACAAGCGAGCCGTGCCCGATCACCGGGAGGTCGCACCCACGACACTGCCATGCCCGCCCATGGGGATAGCATCGCGTGCCGCAGACAGGGCAGTCCGGGTCCGTGGGGGAGAGGCCGTCATCTTCCATGTCCGGATCGTCTCATGGCGGTCAGGGGCGGGAGAGTTATCCCCAGCCTCAGTCTTAGCCCTGCGGCGATCGGAGCTTCGCCGCCTGCTCGAAGATCGGTTGGATTAGATTCGTCGGGCCATCGTCGCCCGACGACTTCCCGTCCGGCGGCGACTCAAGAACTCGCTTGCCGAACAGGGCAAACATCGTCTGCCTCGACTCCTCGTCCTTAATTTCATTGACGAAGCCCGGGAAAGCCTTGAGCTGAATCTGGATGCTGTGCGCCCAGGTTGCCAGTCGTGTGTAGTTACCCGCCTGACGCCCCAGATAACCGGCTAGGACGCCGAATGCGGAGAGGATCGCGATCCGATAGGTGATGGCGTACCAGTCGACCTCCCCCTCGTCAGACGGCTTGTGCTCGAACACGTAAGCGCTCGCCAGGACAATGATGACTCCCAGGATTACCAGCGTTCCGATCCTGAAGAACCATGCAATGGTGTTGTTGTTCTCCGCCGTCGTGGCGAAGCTCTGCTCAAGGGCACCGGTCGCGGATTTCGTGGCCGCCTTCTCGGCACGAAGAACCGACGCGTTTGCATCGCGCGCGGCGTTCTTCCCTTCGGTGACCGCCGCGTCCACAGTCTTGAAGCGCGCGCTCACGAAAGCCATTACGCCCCAAGCCAATTCGGCTGCGTCACCGGCACGATCTGTCTTACGTCTCAGATTCCGCACGTTATCGACCTCGGTGGCACGGCCCTCAACTTCCACGAACGCGTCCTCGAACACGTGCAGAGCCCCGCTCATCCTCCGGAGGGCGCTTCTGGCGGCTGACCCTTGAAGTTGTCCGTACGCGTCGAGCTGATTTCTGACGCCGGTGGCGTTCGCGGCTATCAGCTCGCGTGTAGTCTCTGTCAGTTTGGCTCTGCGCGCCCAGTCGAGGCATGAGGCCCATGCATCCAGGAGTGGAACAATAGCGATGTCGTCGATGTCATCCGAGTCCTCCTTTCGGACGTCAGCAAGCTTCTTGAAGAAATAGTCCTGCAGCGCTGAAATGGCCGCGAGATTGTCGCGCAAGTTTCCCCCTCAGTGCGGTAACTCGATTCACCGCGCCTGGAGGGAGCATAGGGCCTACCTATAACCCCTACCGCTCCTGTTGGAGCACCATCGCACTGCGCGATGGTGCTCCAACAGGCCGCATGCTCCGAAAAGTCGAGAAAGCGCTGGTGAAAACACGGCAAAACGTAGGTTTTGACGTGGCGATCGCCGTGGCCGCCCTCGCGACGTCGGTGCGGATGGATGCCGCCCGCGTCGCGCGGACCGTGCACATCGGCGAACTGGGACTCGACGGACGACTCCGACCCGTTCCCGGGGTCCTGCCGGCGGTCGTGGCAGCGCAGCGCGCCGGTCATCGGCGCGTGGTGGTCCCGGCGGCCAATGCCGCGGAGGCGGGACTCATCGAGGGGATCGAGGTATTCGCCGCCACGTGCCTCGCCGACGTGGTGAGGTGGCACGGCGGTACGAGCGACGCGCCCGACCTCGAGCCGGTCGAGGCGCCCGCCACCCGTGCAGACGACGAGGAGCAGCTCGACCTCGCCGATGTCGTGGGGCAGGGGGACGCCGTGGACGCCCTCGTCGTCGCCGCGGCGGGCGGGCACCACCTGCTCATGAGCGGCCCGCCGGGCGCGGGCAAGACGATGCTGGCGCGCCGGCTCCCCGGCATCCTGCCGCCCCTCGATGACGAGGCGGCCCTCTCGGTCGCGTCGGTGCGCTCCCTGTCCGGCGAGGCGGTGACTCGGTTGTCGCGCACGCCCCCGTTCGAGAGCCCCCACCACGGGGCGACCGCCGCGGCGCTGATCGGGGGAGGCTCCGGCGTGGTGCGTCCGGGTGCCATCGCCCGCGCGAGCGAGGGAGTGCTGTTCCTCGACGAGGGCGGCGAGTTCCCGGCATCCGTTCTCGACGCCCTTCGTCAGCCCCTCGAGAACGGCGTGATCCAGGTGCACCGCTCCGGGGTCTCGGCGACGTACCCCGCGCGATTCCAGCTCGTGGTGGCCACGAACCCCTGCCCGTGCGGCCAATACGGCGTCCCGGGTGGATCGTGCGAGTGCGCTCCGCAGGCGATACGCCGCTACACGCGGCGCCTCTCGGGCCCGCTTCTCGATCGGATCGACATCGACCTGCGGCTGCAGCGCGTGTCCACCGCCCGGCACGAGTGCAGTTCCCGGACGGTGTCCTCGGAACGCGCGCGCGAGATCGTCGCCGCCGCTCGTGCGCACGCCGCTCGACGGTGGGCCCAGACGCCCTGGAGACGCAACGCCGATGTGCCGGGCACGTGGTTGCGCGGCCCGGCCGCCCCGTCGCCCGAGGTCCTGCGTCCGCTCGACACCGCCCTTCGCCGCGGCGCAGTGACCTTGCGCGGATACGACCGCCTGCTCCGTGTGGCGTGGACGGTCGCCGACATCGCCGGACACGAACAGCTCCGGTCCGACGATGTGGGCCGCGCCCTCTACCTGCGCAGAGGTGCGGGCGCATGACGCCCTACGAGGTCGACGAGATCGAGGCCGCACGCGCCCTCCGTGGCCTGCGGGACGACGATGACCATGGGGGTGCCGTGGAGGCGTTCGCGCGGGCGGTGTGGAGTGTGCTGACCGAGCCCGGAGACGGGGTCGCAGGGAAACTCATCGCGGAACACGGACCGGTTCGGGCCCTGAGCGTGGCCACGTCCGCGGGGCGTGAGGATCTCGGGGCGGCGCGCGCCCGGTGGCTGCCCCGGCTCCATCCCGACGCGATCGCGGCAGCGCTCGACGCCGCGCGGCGGTCGGGAACCTCGCTCGTCGTTCCGGGAGACGCCTCGTGGCCCGCCCGCCTCGACGATCTGGGGGAGCACGCGCCGGTCGTCCTCTGGCGCCGCGGAGCCGCCATCGAGGACGATTCCCCCACGGTCGCCCTCGTGGGCGCGCGAGCTTCGACGGCGTACGGGGAGGGGGTCGCGGCGGATCTCGCCGCCGACCTGACGGCGGCCGGGGTGATCGTCGTCTCGGGGGCGGCGTACGGGATCGACGGGGCCGCTCATCGGGCGGCGCTGTCGACGGGCGGACCGACGGTCGCGTTCCTCGCCGGCGGCGTCGATCGGGCGTACCCGCGCGGTCACGAAGGTCTCCTTGCCCGGATCGCGGGAGCCGGCGCGGTCTGGAGCGAGACGCCCTGCGGGACGACGCCCACCAAGTGGCGCTTCCTCGCGCGCAACCGGTTGATCGCCGCAGTCGCGGACGCCGTCGTGGTCGTCGAGGCGGGGTGGCGCAGCGGCTCGCTCAACACCGCCGCGCACGCCGCGAGCCTCGGCCGCGCCCTCGGCGCGGTGCCCGGTCCCGTCACCAGCGCGGCGTCGGCGGGGTGCCACCGTATCCTCCGCGAGTACGGCGGAGTCTGCGTGACGGGCGCTGCCGACGTGCTCGAGATGGTCGGCGCGGGAGGACCCGGCGAGCACGGCGCCACCGATCGCACCGACGACACCACCCGACTGCTCGACGCCCTCTCGGCGCGCTCCGGTCGGTCGACGCGGGAGGTCGCCCGCCGAAGCGGGATGTCGAGCGAGGAGGCCGGGGTGCTCCTCGGCTTCGCGGAGCTCGAGGGGAGGGTCGTCCGCGACAGCGAGGGGCTGTGGACGTCCGCCGGTCGGGGGGACGGGCGATCTCCGCGATGAGGGAAACGCCGTTCGGCGCGCGTCGTCGCGCACGCGCGGCCGGC
>Ga0308161_1003167_pt1 | contig 16269 bp, 11 predicted proteins | sample PhyFR2_FD_201034 | JGI IMG/M metagenome (GOLD analysis project Ga0308161, IMG submission 201034) | Phyllosphere microbial communities from UC Gill Tract Community Farm, Albany, California, United States - DLSLF.R2 | ecosystem: Host-associated > Plants > Phyllosphere > Unclassified | place: USA...
GACCGTTACTGACAGTTGGAAATAGCATGATGGTCAGCAAAAGACCAAAAAGCGCAATGGCACCGGCGAAAAAAGCTTCATTGTTTTTTGCGGTAGAGCGAAAAAAGCCGATAATTGAACTGCCAATGAATGGCAATACAACCAGCAGGATCAAAAATGCGCCAGTTATGGCTCCTGTTGACGTCATCGGCACACCTAATTTCTGGCTTACTCTTTAGAAGCTAAGAATGAAGAAAAATTCGGCTTATGGTTCGGTTGATTCCGTCGTTATTACAACCTTAACTTATCCTATAAGTCCTTTCAAATACTTAATAACGGGTCCGCAGACCTATCACCGGATTAAGTGTTGGACACCAAAACGCAAGTTAAAAGTTCGGCAAATTGTCGTTTTTACGACACACATGTCGAGCCAAAAAATTTAAACTGATAGGCGTCATAGCCTCAACTTTATACGGGAACTCTGAATAGGTTTATGAGCGAACAGCAATTTTGCGCTAGGTAATCTTTAGGGTCTAAAATTCAAAGGTGGTAGCTTAACCGCGCTTTATCGCACAGATTTTATCAACTCTATATTGACGGGGCACAATCTCGCTCGAAGTGACATCTAAGAAACAAATCGCCATGTACTAACAATGTTTGATTAGCGCCGACCCATCCACTAAAGCATAATGCGGGCCTTCCACTAAGCTCTTGATTTTTTCAAAGGTTGCTCGAAACACGATAAGGCAAACTGCAAACTGCACTTAATTGCAACACGCTAGCCATTCACTGCATCCGCAGGTTTCGCGTAAGATCTCTAAGCAAATAAGTTGACTATAAAATATTTTTAAGGTGCATAAGATTTTAAAGAGCCTGCGCTTAAAGCCAAACGCCCAATCAAACCGCTTGTCTACTGTTACCGGTGCCAAATTTTTAGCGAATTAACGCAAAAAGGGCGGTTAACCGCCCTTTTTATATTCAGTACACGTGTGATGTGTCTTTTTAACGGTCTTTGTGGTCTCACCGTAATAGCTTTGGCCGTAGTTCTGCGAAACTTATGCTTCAGTGGCCGCCGGTGTATCTGCTGGCGCTTCAGCTGTTGTTTCTACCGCTGTTTCTTTCGCGGCAGCGTCTTCTAAAGCCTGTTTAGCTGCGGCAATGCGTTCTTGCGCTTTTTTACCCGGCTCCGCCTTTTTAGGGTTGTTGCGCGTGGGACGCTTAATCACGTTTGCTTGGTCAAGAAAGCGTAAAACGCGGTCCGTTGGTTGGGCGCCGTGGCCTAGCCAATGCTCAATACGAGCAACATCGAGTTTCACACGCTCGCCATCCTTGGGCAAAAGTGGATTCCACGAGCCGACCTTTTCAATGAATCGACCATCACGGGGTGAACGAACGTCCGCGATCACAATATGATAGTACGGACGCTTTTTAGAACCCGCGCGGGCCAGACGAATTTTTAACGACATGTTTTTCTCCTGTTGTCGATATGGTTTAGACCCGTACCCTTTCGATCAAAGACGGTGTCGGATAAACCGGATAAGTAGTGAACTAGCTCTTTTGTTTTTCAGCTATATCTTCATGGTGACGAATGACTTCCTTAATGACGAAATTCAAAAATTTTTCAGCAAAATCAGGATCAAGATGGCTTTGTTCAGCGAGTTCGCGCAACCGTGCAACCTGGCGTTCCTCTCTTTTGGGGTCAGAAGGAGGCAGTTGATATTTTGCCTTCAAGACCCCGACCGCTTTGGTACAGCGGAAACGCTCAGCTAAAATATGGATGAGAGCTGCATCGAAATTATCAATCGACTTTCTCAATCGTATCAACTCATCTGGAATGGTTACATTGTCCATCTTATGTCTTCTTCTTTGGTAGACCAGGAAGGCCTGGTAATTTGGGTTTGCTACCTGACAAACCAGGCAGGCCGCCAAAGCTAGGGAGTTTATTGGCTAGGTCAGAATTTCCGCTTTGTTGGTTTAATCTACCTAGCATTTTTGGGTCGAGTGATGAGAGGTCAGGCATCGATTGTCGAAGCCCAAGGCCACCCATCATCTTCTGCATAAAGCCCCCCTTGCCCTTGCCCCCCATATTTTTCATCATGTCGGCCATTTGCCGATGCATTTTCAAAAGCTTGTTAATATCGGCAGCATTGGTGCCCGAGCCTTTAGCGATTCTTTGTTTTCGGCTATGTTTTAACAGTTCGGGATTGCTACGTTCCGCTTTCGTCATTGATGAAATGATGGCGAGTTGACGGCCAAACAGACCATCATTCAAACCTGCAGCTGAAATTTGATCTTTCATCTTGCCAAGTCCCGGCATCATGCCCAAGATCTTACCCATACCACCCAATTTTTGCATCTGCCTTAGCTGCTCAGCAAGATCATTCAGATCAAACTTTCCGGCCTGCATTTTTTTAGCGAGGGCTGCAGCTTTCTCTTGATCAATATTCTCTGCGGCTTTTTCAACGAGTGAAACAATATCACCCATGCCTAAAATGCGGTCAGCGATCCGCTTGGGATGAAATTCCTCCAGCGCATCCATTTTTTCACCAGTGGCAATCGCCTTAATAGGTTTGCCGGTAACAGCCCGCATTGAGAGTGCAGCACCACCACGGCCATCACCATCCATACGGGTTAGAACGATACCGGTAACGCCAATGCGTTGATCGAACGAGCGCGCTAAATTGACGGCGTCCTGCCCTGTTAAACTATCCGCAACCAAGAGGATCTCATGAGGCGTGGATCTGGCTTTGATTTCTGCCATTTCCATCATAAGCGGCTCGTCAATATGAGTGCGGCCAGCCGTATCAAGAATCACAACATCCTGCCCACCCAATTTTGCTGCCTGTACCGCACGCGCCGCAATATCAACAGGCGATTGGCCGGCGATAATCGGTAAAGTAGCGACGCCTATTTGTTCGCCAAGTTGGCGTAATTGCTCTTGAGCGGCAGGACGGCGCGTATCAAGTGAAGCAAGTAAAACCTTTTTATTTTCTTTTTTGGTAAGCCTGAGTGCAATTTTGGCAGATGTTGTGGTTTTACCGGAACCCTGCAAACCGACCATCATTAAAACAACGGGTGCCGGCGCATTGAGATCAATAGAAATACCATCGCTACCAAGGACAGCGACCAGCTCATCATGAACGATCTTTACGACCATCTGCCCCGGTTTAATCGATTTTAGGATGTCACTCCCGACCGCTTTTTCACGTACCCGATCAGTAAATGATCTGACAACTTCCAAGGCAACGTCAGCTTCAATCAAAGCGCGGCGCACCTCACGTAAAGCCGCATTCACATCTTGTTGCGAAAGTGCTCCGCGTCCAGTCAATGTGTTCAGGATAGAGCCTAAGCGATCCTGTAATGATTCAAACATGCGCCGACCTCATCAAAGTTGAAGTATAAACAAACCCAAACAGCACCCGAGGGCGCATCGCGCTGTCGGGTGTTGACTTCCGGGATCTTTTTATACCTAACGGGTCCCAGTCAGTGGAATAAACTTCAAACGTTTTAGATTACAGAGCTTAAAAACAAGAAAATGTTACAAAAGTCAACCGAAAACTGATGAACGCTATTGATCAGCGCTGTGAATCCCGCATAAATTGTATGATGCGCACTGATTGATGAGGTCGCAAAATTATATCTGGGGATCGGAGATAAAAATGCGTAAGACCATGGATTCGATTGGAATCAGAGTTTTCCTCTTAATCTGCTCGCTTTTGGGAAGCGCCAGTTTGGCCTTGGCTGCATCACATTGCGGAACGACAGCCGCCGGTTTTCAAGCATGGGTTGAAGCTTTAAAACGCCAAGCGGCTGTCAATGGGATAGGCCCGGCGGGGCTAAAAGCTCTCGACCGTGTGCATTATGCCCGGGCAACGATTAATGCTGATCGCAGCCAAAAGAGCTTTAAGCTAAGCTATAACCAATTTATGCGTAAGAGAGGCGCGGTTGCCATTATCAAGCGCGGCAAAATTATCAAACGGCAGAATAGCGCTCTATTTGCGAAAATCGAACAAAAATATGGTGTTCCGGCTGGGCCAATCATTGCCATTTGGGGTATGGAAACCGCATTCGGCAGCTATATGGGCAAACAACATACGCTTTCAGCGTTGGCAACTTTAGCTTATGATTGCCGGCGCTCTGCATTCTTCACCGATCAACTCTATGCAGCCCTGACCCTGATTGATCGCGGCAATTTTGATGCGAATTCAATTGGCGCCATGCATGGCGAAATTGGCCAAACGCAATTTTTGCCCAAAAATGTTTTGCTTTATGGTGTTGATGGCGATGGTGACGGCCATATTGATTTAATCCGTTCAAAAGCTGATGCATTGGCATCAACGGCGAATTTTTTGGTAGGCCATGGTTGGAACCGCAATGCAGGCTATCAGGAGGGGCAGCCAAATTTCGCTGCCATACGAGGTTGGAACGCCGCCTATGTTTATGAAAAAGCAATTGCCGCTATCGGCAAACAAATCGACGATTAAGTTTTGCACTAAGTTCCGTTATGATCACCAGTCCAATTGTCAAACGACCTTCATCTGAAAACGAAGCTGCCGCCAATACGCTGGTACCAACGGCGTCACTATATTAAATTCTGCTAAGGCTAAAACTCGACGAACTGGGGCTGACGATTTGCAGACTTTAGACAGCCAGATCACCTTGCCCCTTGAGCTTAATATCGCTGGCTAAAGGTTGAATAATCGACGAAGGGGAAAGAAACTTGCAACCAGATAGTTTACTGACGCACCTTACCACTACCAGCCCGTTACCGCAGAGTGATTGGAGGCGAAGCGCCAGATAGACTTTAGTAACGGCTACCAGCTTCATATGCAGGAAATATATAACCAGTATGCGGGAAAAAGTTGGGCGGGATGTGCATTAAATGGATACCAACCTGTGAGTAAATAATTTGGAAAGAAAAAGCCGCACGCAAAAACCAGTTTTATTAGCGCGCAGAAAAGGCTCGGTTTAAGGAAATAATTACGGCCTGCATCGTTGTTATGTTAAAAACAAGCCCGCGCATGGAGAATGACTAGCATCCAGAACTTCTTGAATCAAGGGTATTGTCGAGCTTTGAAAGCTCGATCAACCAACAGGGAACGGCATAACAGCGGCTTTGGCGAAGCGTCAGACATCGATCAAAGGGACATGGGAACAGGTTTTTGATGCTGGGCTAATGGCCGCGAGTTCGGGTGTAGCAGGTCTCGTGCAGAGCGATGAAAAGTAGTTGAAGCGTCGTTGCCTCGCCACAGCGCATTTTTTCGGAATAATTGTTTGCAAACAAGAATTAGGGTTCCGCTCGATCAAATCGATCAAACCCGCTCGCAGCGCGTATGACCCATTTATTCCTTATATTCAACGCTGTTGGTGACTGCGAGATCGGATCGCCCGCAACAAGCGAGCGTCAAAAAGTGTTGTTTAGAGGTGTGGCCCACAGCACGAACCATATGATATCACGCTGTGGTTTTGCCAATTGAACCGATCTGAAGTCTGAGCCCAAGCTAACGCTTTATCAAACGAGCGGCAAAAAAACCATCTAAACCAGCAAGAATCGGGTTTTCATTAGCAAAGTCGGCTGGCGTTGTTCGCAAATACCCATCCTTGGTGATTAAATTTTCCATACCGGGCAGTTCATTTTTCAGAATGGGTGCCAAACCTATCTGCTGATGCTGCCTTAGCACATCAGATACGACCTCTTCCCCTTCCTCCTTGGCGAGTGAGCAGTTCGAGAATACGATTGTTCCGCCGCGTTTCACCAGCCGAAAGGCTGCAATCAATAGATCACGTTGAAGATCAGCCAGTTTCTTTATATCGCTCAGGTTTTTCGTCCATAAAATATCTGGATGCCGCCTAATTGTTCCTGTTGAAGAACAAGGTGCGTCCAGTAAAACCGCGTCAAAGGTTTCATTAGCAGGATAGTCCTTAAAATTACCTACCCAGCAATCAACTTTTAATTTGAGACGTTCCATGTTGGATTGGAGGCGTTTCAAGCGGTTTGATGAGAGATCAATTGCGGTAACTCTTGCCCCGAGATGTGCCATTTGCGCGCTCTTGCCGCCTGGGGCAGCACATAAATCGGCGATATGAAGATCTTTTATCGACCCAAATAATTTGGCGGGTATAGAAGCCGCAGCATTTTGCACCCACCAATCCCCTTCTTCAAAGCCTTCGAAACTATCAATAGGTCCCACTGCCTCTGCGATGCGGACAGTGCCAGTAGGCAAAACCACACCGCCAAGTTTGCGTGCCCAGAGTTCGGGATCGGCCTTTACGGTGAGGTCAAGAGCCGGCTGCGTTGCTAGCGCTTCTAAAATATGTGTTGTCGTTACTTGCCCATAATTGTCCTGAAGCAGCTTTAGAAACCACGCAGGCGGCTGCGCGTGCTGGGCTTTGCTTGCCAAAAGGTCGAGTTTATTCGACGCGATTTTACGCAGCACTGCGTTAACCAGTCCACAAAACCTTCTACTGCGCGGATCATTCTTTGCAGCTGTCACCGCAAGATCAATCGCCGCATGATCGGCAACATTGAGGAAAAGTATTTGAGCGCACGCACTATGGAGAAGGTTCTTTAGACCGCGAGCATTTTCAGGCAGAGGCCGCTCCAGATAGCCGTCAATGATAGTGGTGATGAGTGAGCGGTTACGCAGAGCAGCACCAACGATGGCGCGACAAAGGCCGCGATCACGCACAGAAAGGGCTAAATAATGGGGATGTCCATGTGAATCGTCGACTAAACCATCCAAAGAAGTTTTTTTGTCAACAACCGCGCCCAGTAAGCGGATGGCTGTTAATCTCACCGCTAAACCGGGATAGTTATCCGATGGTGGATTGACAGATTTTAGATTATGCTGATCTTTGTTGTTTTGCAATTTAAATCACGTGAGTTAAATTATCTACAGGTTGATTTATACAATATTCTTGGCAATACAACATTTTTGATCGGTGGGCAGTTAATTATAGATTAAGCCAGTGGGGGCGTGTCGTATTCTTAGTGTCGGTGAATGAATTTTCGGCAAAGTCTGTTATACCCATTTTTTGAGCTTGCGCGGTGAGCGCTGCAATACGGTTTACTGTGTCAGGGTGGGTTGAAAAAAGGTTATCCATTTTTGACCCAGTTAACGGGTTTATTATAAACATATGGGCAGTAGCGGGGTGCTGTTCAGCCGCTTCATTAGCAATTTTGTCTGCATTTGCGGCAATCTTCTTCAAAGCTGATGCCAGCCATAGTGGGTTGCCGCAAATTTCCCCGCCGCGGCGGTCAGCGTCATATTCGCGGCTACGGCTAATGGCCATCTGCACGATCATAGCGGCCAGCGGTGCAACGACCATGGCTATGATAACGCCGATGGCGCCCAGAGGGTTAGCGTTGCCGTTGTTATCGCGGTCATTACCACCGAAAAATAATGCAAAATTTCCCAGCATGGCAATTGCCCCCGCTAAGGTTGCAGTGATCGTCATCGTTAGTGTATCACGGTGCTGAACGTGCGATAACTCGTGAGCAATGACCCCAGATAGCTCTTCATCTGACAATTGGTTAAGCAGACCTGTCGTTGCAGCAACAGCTGCATTTTGCGGGTTCCGTCCGGTCGCGAAGGCATTTGGCTGGTCGTTATCGATGATGAAAACCCGGGGGCGCGGTAATTGCGCATCGCGGGCAAGCCGGCTGACGATACGATAAAGGCGGGGAGCTGTTAGGTCATCAACCTGTTGAGCCCCGTATATATGAAGAACTAACTTATCTGAGTTCCAATAAGAATAAAAATTGGTGAAGAGCGCAATGAGAAAGGCAACGACTAAACCCGAGCGTCCGGCGATCAAATAACCGACCGCCATAAAAACTGCGGTCATAATCGCAAGTAGCACGGCTGTCCGCATTGTATTCATTGTCAATCAACTCCATATTGAGATGCAACTGTCAATTTATGGATTTTTACCAAACACTCCAACAATTTGGAATCGGTAATGGATAGAAAAACAACTGAAAAGCGACTAAAAAGTGTCACGAAACCTTTAGTTACTTCGCCGTCGCCGCCAGCAAAGAGGGTGTTGCCGCCCGAGGCATTACGCGCGCTCGCTGAAGCGGAAGAGCGGCGTCAAAAAAACCGCCAACTGCAACAAACTAACCCCAAAGAAATCGGCGGCCGCGGTGGCCATGATCCCGCCCGTTATGGCGATTGGGAAATCAAGGGAAAAGCCATCGATTTTTGATGACTCGACTGGTGAATGATCGCCGCGATACCGAGTTAACTGAAAAATTGCATAGTTCATTCGTTCTGCTTAACTTCGCAGGTGCATACACAAGGTCCCTCCTAGCAGGGGCTAGGTCAGCCTGAGGTCGAATACGATTCCAGCGATCACGCAAACACCATGATTTACCACAGACTTCAGAATATTCTGTTGATTCTGGTTAACGTTTGCAGGTTGGAACTCGCATTTGGTATCGTTATTGCTTGGCTTCGTAACATCGTATCGTGGTGTGTGCAACTCAATCGTTAACCGATGTGGACGTTGTCGCTATGACAATTAAAATCTGTTATCCACATGTTTTAGCAACTATCGATAGCCGACTACCGCTGTTCTTTGATGAGTCAACCTCTGATCGCAATAAGAAATCGCGGGTTTTGCCACTCGTGTAGACTGGAAGGTAGAATATCGCCATTCGCCATATTTGGCGCAACCCAGGTTTCTTATGGGCACCATTGTTCCGACTGGCGCTGGGTCGTCGAATGAGCTGCGTGCTGTTGCCGCGCTGCCAATCAATCTGTGGTCGCGTGGTAGAAGTGTTCCAGCCAAATGACACTGGCGTTGCTGACCTAGCCTGAATAATACGTTGAGATTTGCGATTATACGCCTTGAGATATGCGAACCAGCTAGGCACCGATATTGATGCTGAATTTAATTGTTTGAGTCAAAATCGTTAAAATGGGCCTATTGGATAATTGTTTTGGGTTAGGCGAAAATAGCGTGCGGTATTAGGCGGTGGTCGTAAAGAGCATGTCGCCTATATTATTTTTTGGTTAAGTGCAGTGTGCGAACGCTTTTGCTTAAACCCCTGCATAAATTGGGCGTTGCATGGAAGGAGTTTTAAAAAAAACTGAATAAAGAGGACAACCAATGCGAGATTATCCAAAACCTCCGTTTAAAACGCCAAAACAAACACCTCCGGGTCTGGCATCGAAAATGAAGCCTTTGCCCGATCACGGTGAGCAGAGTTACCAGGGCCATGGGCGCCTCAAGGGCCGCCACGCTTTGATCACCGGTGGCGACAGCGGTATTGGCCGGGCGGTAGCGATTGCCTTTGCCCGCGAAGGTGCTGATGTTGCCATTTGCTATCTTCCTGAGGAAGAAAGCGATGCCCGCAGCGTCATTGCTCTTATAGAGGCCGAGGGGCGTAAAGCAGTGGCAATCCCCGGTGATTTGACAAAAGCCGAATTTTGTCGAACTCTTGTGAACGAAGCCTATAAAAAATTAGGCGGGTTGGACATATTGGTGAGCAATGCCGGGCGTCAACAAGCTGTTGATTCACTCGCCGATTTAACCGATGAAGCCTTTGATGCCACCATTAAAACCAATATTTATGCGCCTTTTCATATTACCAAAGAGGCGCTCAAATATTTAAAAGCCGGCAGTTCCATCATCATAACGTCATCGGTACAAGCATTCGATTGTTCAGCTAATTTATTCGATTATGCGCAAACAAAAGCCGCGAATATTGCGTTTGCCAAGTCTTTGGCAAAGCAGCTTGGCCCGAAAAAAATACGTGTCAATGCCGTCGCACCAGGGCCATTCTGGACAGCACTGCAACCATCAGGCGGCCAAAAAATGAAATCGATACCGCAATTTGGCAGCGAAACCCCGATGGGCCGGCCAGGACAGCCAGTGGAGATTGCACCCCTTTATGTTCTTCTCGCCAGTGATGAGGCGAGCTATTGCTCGGGTCAGGTTTTCGGCGCCAGTGGCGGCACCGGCTCCGGCGGTTAACAACGCGGTCTGCGCCCCGCGGCTTTAAGATTTCCTTAAGCAATAAATGGGTGCGCAGTCTGCGCTACGAAGATAGAGTGCGATTTAAAGCAGCGGAGTCTAAAACCATCAGCGACGTCAAGGTTACCTGGCTTTTAAAGAGTATCGCTGCCAATTGCACTCTTTCTAGGGTCAAATTTAAAAAAAGGCGATCGTGCCGAATTTCGTTTTCATGGGAAGTGTTGTATCGAAGATCCTGAAAAGACAACGAGATCACATTGGTCCGTTACGCCAGCGCAACACCACGCGCATCTTACTTGTGTGACCAGCCGCGGCGCATACTCCGATTCCTTTTGCGCAACTGGCGCCCTCCCTCAATGATAAACGAAACAACGTCGAGCAAGTGCTGCGCAAGTGGTCGACTGCCAGCTTCAATCAAAGAGCGCCATCTTACGGTTCCAGTTAGTCGCGGTGGCCGAAAATTGCCGAGCCGACGCGCACATTGGTAGCTCCAAAACGAATTGCAGTTTCAAAATCGTGGGACATTCCCATTGACAGCTCCTCAAGATGACAGGCCGCTGCCAATTTTTGCAGTAAGGCAAAGTGTGGCCCCGGGTTTTCTCCAACTGGCGGAATGCACATCAAACCAACAATATTTAAGCTGAGCGCTCGACACTTGTCGACAAAATCAACCGTCTGACGAGGATCAACACCGGCTTTTTGGGGCTCTAATCCGGTATTGACTTGAACGAAGCATTTCAAATTTTTGTTTTGTTTCTTCATTTCTACCGCGAGGGCTTCGGCTATTTTTTGACGATCGACGGTTTCAATCACATCAAAAAGGCTAACGGCTTCGTGGACTTTGTTAGACTGCAGGGGACCGATAAGGTGTAGCTCAATTGAACCGAATTCCTGACGCAGGGCCGGCCATTTAGCTTTTGCTTCCTGTACACGATTTTCACCAAAGCGGCGGTGCCCGTCTGCAAGTACTGGAATTATCACCGACGCATCAAAGGTTTTTGAGACGGCAACCAGATGAACAGTATGCTTTTTTCGGTTGGCATTTTCCTCGGCTTTGAGCATTTTCTCCGTAACAATATGTAACCCTTCAACAGCATTGGTCATAATATTTTATCCTTTTAGGCGTTCAATTCAATCAATTTGCATAGAAAGAGTTGACGCTCGCTTTAAACCGTGGTGAAGCACCATGAGAACTTTTTCTTTGTTTTGCAAGAGAATGATGCATATGGCAACTGAACGTTACAATCCGCGAGCCACGGAACAGAAATGGCAAAGAATCTGGGATGCGCAAAACGTCTTCACTACCTCCAATGACGGCGCACTGCAGAAATATTATGTGCTCGAAATGTTTCCTTATCCGTCAGGCCGTATTCATATGGGGCACGTGCGCAATTATACGATGGGCGACGTTGTTGCGCGCTATAAGCGTGCTTGTGGTTTTAATGTTTTACACCCGATGGGCTGGGACGCTTTCGGAATGCCCGCGGAAAATGCAGCAATGCAGAATAAAGTCCATCCTAAAGAATGGACGTATCAAAATATCGCTACAATGAAGAAACAGCTCAAATCCATCGGTTTGTCTTTGGATTGGTCGCGAGAATTTGCGACCTGTGACGTGGCTTATTATCATCGTCAACAAATGTTATTTTTGGACATGTTCCATCATGGCTTGGTGAGCCGTAAAACTTCGAAAGTAAATTGGGATCCTGTTGACCATACTGTACTTGCCAATGAGCAAGTGGAAGATGGCCGTGGCTGGCGTTCAGGTGCGCTGGTGGAACAACGCGAATTAACGCAGTGGTTCTTTAACATTACCAAATATAGTGAGGACCTTTTACAAGGCCTCGAAACGCTGGACCACTGGCCTGATAAAGTCCGCATGATGCAGAAGAACTGGATCGGTAAATCAGAAGGGCTATTGATTCGCTGGCAGATTGCAGGAGAGACGCGCGCCATCGACGAGATTGAAGTTTTTACCACGAGACCCGATACTATTTTCGGTGCATCTTTTATCGCCATTGCGGCTGATCACCCGTTAGCAAAACAGCTTGCTGAAACCAATCAGGATTTGTGCGATTTTATTGCTGAATGCCATCGGACAGGCACCTCAACAGCTTCAATTGAAACAGCCGAGAAAAAAGGTTTTTTCACCGGGCTTGAGGTCATACATCCGTTTGACCAAAATTGGAGATTACCAGTTTACGTCGCGAATTTTATTTTAATGGATTATGGCACTGGTGCGGTTTTTGGATGCCCAGCGCATGATCAACGCGATTTGGATTTTGCTAATAAATATGATTTAGCTGTCCGGGCCGTTGTATTGCCGAAAGGCGCTGATCCCACAGAATTTATGGTAACGCAGACCGCCCATACTCAGGATGGCGTTTTATTTCACTCACGGTTTTTAGACGGCATGAGCCCAAAAGCGGCGTTTGCAGAAGTTGCGAAGCGATTGGAAAACCAGCTGCTCAAAGGCCGGCCCCAGGGAAAAAGGCAAACGCAATATCGGTTACGAGATTGGGGAATTTCGCGCCAACGCTATTGGGGATGTCCAATTCCCGTGATCCATTGTCCAGATTGCGGTGTCGTGGCCGTTCCCAAAGCTGATCTTCCGGTACTATTGCCCGATGACGTCGACTTCGACCGCCCAGGAAACCCACTTGATCGCCATAAAACCTGGAAACACGTTCAATGTCCGAAATGCGGGCACGATGCACGGCGTGAGACCGATACGATGGATACATTTGTCGATTCGTCGTGGTATTTCATTCGCTTTACAGCACCATGGGAAGATCAACCTGCGGTGCCCGAAATTGTGAATCAATGGTTGCCAGTTGATCAATATATCGGGGGGATAGAGCATGCTATTTTGCATTTGCTTTATTCGCGCTTTATCACGCGCGCGATGAAGGATTTAGGCTATGTTGCCGTCGAAGAACCGTTCAAAGGGTTGTTCACACAAGGTATGGTGGTCCATGAAACCTATCGCAATGACAATGGTTGGGTTTCGCCGGCAGACATCCGTATTGAGGAGATAAACGGCAGAAGGCGCGCTACAATGCTTGATACCGGGGCCGCGGTTACGATCGGCTCAATTGAAAAAATGTCAAAATCGAAGAAAAATATCATTGATCCGGATGATATTATATCGTCTTACGGCGCCGACACCGCTCGCTGGTTTATGCTTTCAGATTCGCCCCCCGAACGTGATGTTATTTGGTCTGAAGCTGGCGTAGAAGGAGCCCATCGCTTTGTCCAGCGGGTTTGGCGCCTTGTTGCAAGTGCAGCGCCGCATTTGCATGGCGTTGACCCCAAGCCAGCCTACAAGGGCAAGGCCAATGAAATTTCAAAAATCGCGCATCGCACACTAAAAGCTGTGGCAGATGATATTGAGAAACTTGGCTTTAATCGGGCGATTGCGCGCATTTATGAACTGGTCAACGCGCTGGTCCCATTTACCCAGAGGCTTGGTGACAGCGACATAACCGTTAAAGCTGCGGTGCGCCAGGCTTATGATTTTCTCCTCGCCATGATGGCACCGATGATGCCCCATCTTTCGGAAGAATGTCACAGTGCTTTAGGTGGAAACCAATTATTAGCGCTGAGCCGCTGGCCGAGCTTTGAAGAGGCGTTAACCGTTGATAACGAAATTACTTTGCCGATTCAGATCAACGGTAAAAGGCGTGGGGAACTGACGATTGATCGCGATGCCGATCAAATGCGTGTTGAAAAAGCCGTTTTGGCGCTTGATTTTGTAAGAACAGCGTTGAAAGATCAAACACCGAAGAAAATCATTATCGTGCCCAAAAGGATAGTCAATGTTCTTATCTAACGGTTATCGAACGAAATTTAAATCATCTTTGGCCGTTTTGATGCTGGGAACTGCTCTATCTTTTAGTGGTTGCACGGTGCAACCGCTCTATCAGGGAATCGGTAAAGCCGCGCCGCAACTTGCTCCGACAATTCGTGCGAAGTTGGCAGCCGTTGCAATCGACGCTCCTAGGGATCGGTTTAGTCAAATCGTAAGAAATCGGCTAATATTCTTATTGGGTGGCGGCAAAGGCGAGCCTTCCCTCCCTCAATACACGTTAACCTTGAATGCTGGATATAGCATTCGCGCTGCGGTGCAGATTGATATTGGCGATACCACAGATCGAACGGGCCGCGCTTCAACGGGGACGGTGGTCGCGACCTCTAAATATGTTTTAAAGGATAAAGATGGCAAACTGCTTGTCAACAAAACCAGAGCGGTGTCATCTTCGTTTGATCGACCAAGGCAGGAATATGCCAACTTGCAAGCTGAAGAGGATGGTGAAAAACGCGCGGCTGTAGAGTTAGCTGAACAAATATTCTTGTCGTTGGCGCAGGATTTCTCCAAGCTGAATTAGCAATCTCACGGCGGTGGGTTGGTTCACGATGAGATGATATTGGTTTAAACAGCAATTCTGAAATAAACTTACTGTTGGCACGCTAGATAGCCTTCACAGCGGGCCCTTTTTAAAAATCGTTATTATCGGCCCTGTTAACGCGAACGTTCTGTCTAAGTTAATCCAACAATCGTATTACGATCTAGATTATGGGTTTAGACAATTCTGGTAGCGCTACGGCAAGCTCAAACCAACGGGACAAGCGTTTTTTCAAGATCAAAGACAATCATCTTGATTGACACGGATGATAATTTGGAAATCGAGAAAACTACAGAAATTAGTAAAAAGATTTTGGCACGAAGTAAAAGATAAACGAAGGCCAGCGTGTTAAACAACCAATTCAATGCATCGAATATATCGTTAGTGTTCAAAGTGATCGAGCGTTTTTCATAGAATGCAAGAGTTGTTTAAAATTAAGCGGTGTTGGTTGCGTCAATTAACACCGATCAAGCCTTCGCTATTATTATTAATGACGTACCCGATAAATTAATCAGCATTTGCTAATTTTCAAAATTAGTGGATAAATACGCTAGGCAATCCATCAAAAACTAGGATCAGTGACAAGCAATGTATTAACGCTTGCGATGGCGCCGATTAGAATAGAATAAAGTGTGATGGATAAGATCTGGCGTCGACATTGCCTTAAGATCACCCATTTGTTAGGCCGGTCTTCTTAAGAAGACCTCAATTGCGGTTGTCATTGCGCTTAAACGCGCGCGTCGCTTAATAAATTAAGATAAAACTATCTGGATTGGCAGACCCCAAGGAACGCAACGCGTTCGTTGGGTCGAACTCTAGGCTTTTGCTTAGCTGGTGTATTCTGCGAGCTTTGCTAGCTTTAGGCACGGCCTTTATTGTCAATGAAGGCATATTTATCGCGATAGATGGCAAGCATTTTACTGGCTGAAAGAATATGTGTTCACGGGCAACAGCATTTTTTTACATTTTGTCGTTAAATTGACATCAACTATGATAATTTTTACTTTGTAACAATAATGCAGAACATACCTCAAGGATCACACAATGACGGAAACAGCGTCGTCGCTAAAATGGTTTTTTTCCAAGCAATCAGACGCGCGGTTCTTACCGGAAACAATTTCGCCTATCAAAGCCGATTATAAATCGGATGAGGAATTTCGCGATGTTGGTCGCGATTTGGCAAAAGAAAGACCGGTTAATTTACCTTACTTCGTCAAATTTGACTTTGGCCGACGCCTTGGCGAGAACTCCAGACTCATTCTTCACGCCTTTCGTGCAACCGATGCGGCTGCGCGCAATAATGAAACAATCTCTCCAGCTGCTCAGTGGCTTCTTGACAATCATTATGCCATCGACAAAACGGTGCAACAAGCGCGCCGCGACTTTCCCAGCAGTTTTTTGCGCCAACTGCCGCTCTATAAAGGGCTCGACGCTATTCCACGGATCTTTGCAATGGCGTGGCTCTATGTCGCCCATAGTGACAGTAATTTTTCCGTTACAAGTTTAACGGCACTGGTCGAAGGGTATCAGGAAATCGGCCATTTGCAGATTGGCGAGCTATGGGCCTTGCCTTCAGCCATTCGCGTTATATTGGTGGAAAATGCGCGCCGTCTGTCATTGGAAATTGAACGGGCGCGCCGCATGCGCCAATTTGCCAATCAAGTGGCGGATAAGATCGCTCTAGCCAAATCTGAAAGTGAGCGCCTGCAACTTTTTGAAACCTATACGCCATTGGTTGCCAATGAAACCTTTGCCACCCATCTGCTTTATCGGCTGCGTGGTGCCTCCACCGATTCGACGACGGCTTTAGCATGGCTCGAGCAACAACTGGCAGCGCAGAATAATAATTCTGAGTTAGCGACCTCGCATGAACATGGGCGCCAATCACGTAGTGGCGTGATAA